>Ga0181573_10004586_pt1 | contig 11702 bp, 10 predicted proteins | sample 101ome_25_FD_148643 | JGI IMG/M metagenome (GOLD analysis project Ga0181573, IMG submission 148643) | Coastal salt marsh microbial communities from the Groves Creek Marsh, Skidaway Island, Georgia - 101409BT metaG (spades assembly) | ecosystem: Environmental > Aquatic > Marine > Intertidal zone...
GTCTGAAAAGACACCGAAGAGTAGATTGAGGGACGATTATTACATGATTTAATGAAAACACCCGCCGTCGTGCATGCACTTGTACTTTACCCACTCAGTACACGCATTCCAGCTCTGTGCGGCGTCTTTTGTGGCGATTCCACTCGATTCGATACGCCGCGCGTCCATCGAACGACGCTCGATGTTCGTATTCGTAAACCTCGGTTTCACCGGACGCGTGCCGATCGGAATATACTTTGCCTCGCGATATTCTCGCCCGCACACTGAGAGGGCGCGTTGAAGCAAACGAACGAACCGAACCGCATGTTCGTCTTCTGACGGTTCACGACCCAAAGAGTCGAGAGGGACCGCAAATCTGGGCGAAAGAAAGACGACGTGAGATCTGGGTATGCTTGTATAGGTAAACAGTTTAATTTGTCCTGGATCAGATTTGCACTTTTTTCGCGTCGCATCGTTCGCGTCGTTCGCTTTCGTTCGCGCCGGCACACGTCGACGCGCGCGCGCGGCGAACTAGCCCCGTCGTTCGTTGGGGTTTCGTCGGTAAACGTCCAGTTCGGCATCGACGATCGGCGGTTTCGTTCGCCGGGTAGACACACCAGTGGATAACGCTGTGGATAACGCTGTCGCTGGACGAACGATTTGGGATTGAGAAGGATAACGAGCGCGATGCCGATAGGACTCGGCGCCTTGGGCGCGGCGCTACCGAAATCGAAAAAAGAAAAAAAGACGGAGGATGCGGATGCGCGACGGGCGGAAGGGAACGAAAAGTTTGCTCGAGGGGATTACGCTGGGGCGATCGCGGCGTACGAGGAAGCGTTGGCGTTGAACGCGAACGACGCGAGCGCGCGGTCGAATAAGGCGGAGTGTTACCTTCGAGGGCGGATGTTTGACAAGGCGTTGGAGTGCGCGGAGGGTGCTGTGGAGTGCGCGAGCGGAAACAAGGGGACAAAGTTGAAGGCGATGTATAAAAAGGCGATGGCGCTCAACGGCTTGGCGAGATACGCGGAAGCGGGGCGCGTCGCGGAAGAGGCGCTCAAGCTTGCGACGGAGGAGGAGGATGCGCCGGTTCGAGCGACGCTGGAGAAAGTGAAGCTCGAATGTGAGATGCTCAAGGAGCAAGCGTTCACGGGTGTTTACGACTTGGGTGCGCTCTATCTCAACCGCATGGGTACGAGCTTTCGTCGATGCGCCGAACACGTGGGCTCCGTTAAGGTTTCCAAGCTTTCGGATGGTCGACGCGGTGTCGTGACGACGAGCGCCGTCAAAGCGGGCGATCTTCTCGCGGTGCAAGCCCCGCTCAGTGTCGCATCTTTCTCGAAGACGACGGAACAAAACCTCGTCCGAGGTTTATACGAAGCCGCACGAGCCAACTCGACGGATTGGGCCATTCTCAAATCTCTTCCCACCTCTGTCGAGGATGAGCAAAACGACGCGCCGGATACCAACCTGTTCCGCAAGCACCTCGGTACCGCCGTCAAGGCGGGTCTTGAAATTCCGGAGAAGCCCGAAGAGCTCGCGTTTTTGCCCAAGGTTGTGTCCAACTGCGCCATTTCTGGCCGCAAGCTCGCGGGCGTATGGCCGTTGCCGAGCTTCATGAACCACTCTTGTGCGCCGAACGCACACCGCATCAACGTCGGTCAAGTCATGCTCATCTTTGCGTCGAAGGATATCCCGTCCGGATCTGAAGTCACCATCAAGTATTACGACACGCTCATTCCGAAGAAGGATCGCGACGCCTTTGCATCCAAGCGTGGCTACGCTTGCAACTGTGCTCGATGCGCTTTTGAGTCCACGGGCGACGTCAGCCCGGAGGAAAAGGCAAAGCTCGAAGCCGCGGGTAAGGATGAAGGTGCTGGTCCCATCACTCGCGTCATCGGCGCTCTCAAGCGTAAGGTGCAGCCCGTGTTCAAGACGCTCAAGGAGGAAGTCGCCATGATGAAGAAGACCAAGGGCGCCAAGGTGCCGAACCCGAACCCGCTCATCGAGCTTCGCGCCTGGTTCGAGGGTCGCTTGGCTGCTCTCGGCTTGAACGAGACTCAGCTCGCAATGGCTCGTATGTCTTGCTACTCGATGTACGAGAGTCTCTCCCTGGCGCTCTCTCTCGCCGGCGCCGGCGATTTGAAACATCAACTTACCAAGCAGGTGCTTAGCGACTTGAACATTGTCGAACCAGGTGGATTTGCCGCGTGCAAGCAAAGTACGATGCTCGCAAACAACGCGCGCAGAGTGTTCGGCAAGGAGTCGAAGGAGGTGATGGATGCGACCAACGCCATGGTTGAGGCGCACCAGCTTCGCTACGGCGCGGTGGATCAAGACGACCTCATCGAGCTCGTTAGACGCACCGAACAAAGCATTTCGGAGGAGACGGGTGAGTTCTGTGAACTTTAGAGAGAAAAGAGAGAGAGAGTTGGATTTATAATACACAACTAAAAGTGCCGAGCAATCTAATGGACGCCACCGACGACGACACTGTCCATTTCCTTTTGGATCTCTGCGCGTGACGCCAAGTAGTTTTTACGTAAATTCTTCGGAACGTCTTTTAAACGCGTCGCCTCGAATCTCGCCATCGCCGCCTCGAACGCGTCGTCAGAGATACCAGTCCCAGAATCGCCGTCAACGTCAATGTCGTGCATGATGGCACTCATGGCACCTTCAATGTCCTTGGCGCTTCGCGGCGGAGGCCGTCCGAGTTCCTTCTTCGGTTGCGTGGACTTCGGCTGCGTCGCCTCCTTTCGGGGCGGCGGCGACGGCGGTGGTGCACGTTTCGCGACGGGTGGAGCGGTTGCACGCGTCACTTCTTCAATCACGGGTCGAATGGTGATCATTTGTCTTGAGCGTTCCCTCTCCAGTTCGGATTTGAGCTGCGCAATTTCTCTCGATTTGGCAGTGATTTCGTCCTCCTTGGCGGCAAGCTCATCCTCCAAAATTTGTTCGTTCGCAGACACCCATTTGGCCTTTTCTTCGCGCATCCAATCGGAAGATGCATCCTTCTCCGAGCGCAAGACTTCATTCTCGCGCTTGAGTCTCTCGATTTGCGTAAAGTGATCGCGCACCAGGTTGCGCATGTTGTTCAATTCAGCCGATTCCTCCCCATCTGCTTGGCTCTTCTTCGCGTTCAGGCGCTCGATTTGATCGCGCATCACCTTGCGTTCATCGTCGCGACGCTCCAACGCCTTGCGAAGCTCCGCGTTGGCCTCGCGCTCAAACTTGAGATCGTCGCCAAGCTTTGCCAACTCGAGTCTGTTTTCGGCGAGCGCGCGTTGGTGTCTCGCTGACGTCTCCGCGGCGGCGTTCAAATCGGCGCGCAGGCGAGCGACGTTCGATTTTTCGAGCTCAGCCTTTTCGCGTGCCTCTCTAATCAAGCCTTGCGCGTCTTGAACCATCTTGCTCGCTTCTTTCGCGGCATCCGCAGAGTTGGCGACGTACTCGGCTCGAGCGGCGGCGAGTTCCGCCTTGCGCGCCGCGAGTTCGCGCGCGGCTTCTGCCTGAGCCTCCGCGTGCGCGGCGCGCATGCGATCGACCGCGCTATCAAAAAGCTCTCGCTGCTCACGAAGTCGCTTTTCCATGTCTTTCGCCGCGCGTTCACTCGCGATCGCTTCGCCGCGTCTTCTCGCGTCTTCCAGTTCGGCGTTATCCGGCGAGTTTCTCTTCTTGGCGTACTCCGCCGCCACCGCCACTAACTCCGCCTCGTGCGCCTCACCTTGCAATCTCAACTCTCGAGCATACTTTCTGCATTCATCCCGCTCTCTTCTCGCCCGCTCTTTCCATCCCGCAGCCTCTCTTTCCGCTTTCCCTTTTCCCTCGCTCAACGCTTCTTGCACGTGCAACAGATACTCGACGAGCATTTGCAACAGTTTCGTCAACTCCCGTCCTCTCTTCGGTTCTGCCATGTCTTGGTTCGTGATCGAGTCGATATCCGCTCGCACCACCGTCTCAAGCACCTGTTCCAACCCATCAATGTCTCGTTCCCGTCGTAAACTCCTCGCATCCGCTCTCGCCACGACGCGCCAATCGATCCTCGAATCCTTGAGCGCTTCAAACTCGAATTCATCCATCTTACTCGCCGCGGTTCCGTCTTCCGCCATGGGTGATTCGAACGTATCCAACCGAGCGTCGTCAAACGACTTTCCATCGTCGGTCTCCGTGTCGTGAAACAACGCGTTCGTTCGCGTTTTTTCCGGTGTGAACGTCGACTGCGTCGGCGCCATGATGATTCTTCAAAATTTCTCAAATTCTCCTCTTTCACTGACGACGACGACGGTCACTGACGACGACGCGTCGTTACCGAGCTCTGCCCTTTTGTACGCCAACGTCACGACGCGCCACGACGACGACGGAATGAACACACGACCGGACGGACGGACGGACCGACGGACACGCACCACGCGTCGCGCACACCGCGCACTGACGACGCGAACCAATCCTTGTCTCGATTTATGACACTTTTCTCGAATTATGACTCGTCGTTCTGGGTGACACTGACCAAAGCGAGGCACACTCTGGATTACCGAAGACTCCTCACACCCATGCCGGCGAACGTGCGCGCCGTCGCGACGCCGGCGTCCGCCGGCGCCGCGTCGAGAACGCCGGCTGATCGTCGACGTCGACGTCCCGTCGCGCTCGCGTCGAGCGCGCACCGCGATGGGGACCAAGTCGTCGTCGTCGGTGCCGGTGTGATTGGGTTGTCGTGCGCCTTGGCGTTGCGAGAGCGTGGAATCGATAAAGTATCCGTCGTCGCGGAAAAGATGGACGCGAGCGAGACGACGTCTGGGTGCGCCGGCGCGTGGTGGTACCCGTTCCTCGTCGAACCGGCGTCTCGGACGGATCCGTGGGCGCTGACGGCGTTGGATTGGTTCGTGGAGCTCGCTCGAGGCGAGCGCGCGGCTGAAACCGGCGTGACGATTCGCAGGGCGAAAAAGTACTTGAGAAACGCGCCGGAGGATGGTCTGCCGGAGTGGACGAAGGGGTTAGATTATTTTAGGGAAATGTCCGCGGAGGAGGCGCCGAGCGGTGTCGTCGGTGTCGTCGGTGGTTACGAGTTCGACGCGCCGGTGGTTGAGATGCCAAAATTTTTGGCGTGGTTGCGTCGCGAGTGCGAAAAAGTCGGGGTGACGTTCGAGCGGCGGCGGTTGGAGTCGCTCGACAACGCCATCGACGGGCGTCCGGGGGCGAGCGTCGTCGTCAACTGTTCCGGGCTCGGGGCGAGAGAGCTCGCCGAGGATGACGAGGTGGTTCCGGTGCGCGGACACGTCATTTACGTAAGTCAAGACTCCGAGTACATTTATTCCGACGACGGCTCCGTGGACGACTTGGCGTACATCATCCCGAGAGATGATTACACCGTCCTCGGCGGCACCGCGCAAGTCGGACGATTCGACACCGAACCGTGCGAGGAGGATGCGCGAGACATTGTTCGCAAATGTAAGCAAATTTGGCCGGCGCTGGACGAGCGACGCATCGTCGGCGCTCGCGTCGGTCTTCGTCCGTCGCGAAAGACTGTTCGGCTCGAGCTCGATGACCGTCGGGTTCTCCGAGGCGGTGCGCGAGTCATCCACTGTTTTGGTCACGGTGGCGCTGGGGTGACGCTGTGCAGAGGTTCCGCGCTCGAAGTCGCCGACATAGTCGCTTCGCTCTTTAGGTGAACCTTTCTCTGTAGTCCATAATCCATTCTTTGTACAGTTCGGTCACAATGCGACTCGCCGCGTCCGTCACGCACGTCGCACGCGCGCCGACGCGCATCCGTCATCGCGCGACGTCCTCAATCATGGCGAACGGCGTCGGCGTCGGCGTCGTCGACGCGCACGTGCACGTGTGGCCGAGCGAAAACGAACACGACTACCCTTCAAAAGACAAAGTTCCGCCGTGTCCTGGTGCGTACGCCGATTTGATCGAGGCTATGGATGCGACGGGCGTGCGGGGGGCGATGATTGTGCAGCCGATAAACCTCGGGTTCGACCACGCGTACGTTCAAAAGGCGATGGAGGCGCACCCGGGTCGGTTTGTCGGAATGTGCCTCGCGAACCCGGCGGCGGGCGAGCGAGGCGTGTCGGATTTAAAGGCGTTGCTCGCGCCGAATGGGGCGTTTCGAGGGGTGAGGTTTAATCCCGGGCTTTGGCCGGAAGGTGAACGGATGGATGGGGCGGTTGGCCGGGCGATGTTTCGGGTGTGCGCCGAAGCCGAGCCGCCGGCGGTGGTCGGTTTCATGTGCTTTCACGGATTACATTTGCATTTGGACCAAATTCGGGCGTTGTGCCTAGCCGAGCCGAGCGTGCCCGTTCTGATCGATCACTTTGGGTTCTGCAAGGGGGTGGACGATCCCAACTTTGCCGAGTTGTTGCGGCTCGGTCATGACTTTCCTCAAGTGCACGTGAAGGCATCCGCTCATTTTCGCGTGACGACTTGCGACAATTCAACCGCCGCGCAGCTCAAGGCGCTGCTCGACGTGTACGGGTCGTCGCGTATTATTTGGGGCTCTGACTATCCCTTTGTCACCATGGAGGACGGGGGATACGTAGGGGCGGTGAACATTCTGAAGGATCAAGTGGGCGACGACGAAGAACTCTTGACTGAGCTGCGCGGCGGCAACTTTGCAAAGCTCTTCCCGGGTGCGATCGAGCAGGCGTGATAGAACAATAGTGACGACGAACGAACGAACGAACGTGATGTGTTTGTCTGTGTAATGTATAACTGTTTCATCTTTTCATCACCACCCTAACTTATAGAAAAACGTACCCTACTACTTCTTCCACCTCCACGTTTTATTCATCAAAGTGCTCCAAGCTGCTTTCGTTTTCGATGGCGAGCAAAAGCTTGGAATCGACGCCGGAATCTCTCGGAAGCGCCACGCGACCGCTTCTCGCAACCTCCAAGATGCCGTACGGTTCCAAGAGAGATTGGATGGCGTTAATCTTACGCTGGCGACCGCTAACCTCGATGGTGACTGTGTCCTCAGAAATATCGCAAACCTTGGCGCGGAACATGCCGCACAAGTCGATCACCTCGGCGCGTTGCGCGCGCGGGCACACAACCTTGACGAGCATGAGCTCTCGCTCGGTGAACGGCGTCATCGTGATGTCTTCGGCGGCGATAACGTACGGCACCTTGAGGATTTGCTTGAGCAACATGGCGATGTCTTCAAAGGTGCCCGGAACGACGGTGGAAATGCGGGAAATGTCGAAAGACTTCTCCGGTCCGACGCCGAGGGATTGAATGTTGTACCCACGGCGAGCAAAAACGCCCGTGACAGAGTCCAAAACACCTGGTCGGTTATCGACCAAAATAGAGAGCGTGTGCGGGGTGTACTTGGCGTTCTCATCCATCTTGTCGATGTCCACCTTGTCCGAACCCATACCCAAACCACTAAACGAAGAGCTGAGCACCGGAACGTCCCACACCCCAATGTCGTCATTCTCGAGCGACGAATACACATCCCCAATGTGCAATTCTCCATCGTCATCGTGCTCCATACCCGCCACCGCGCGGACGATTCTCGATGCGAGGATGCTCTCGTACTTGGCGCTCTTTTCCTTGATGTTGAGTCCGCTGACGGCGTCCTTCGCTTTGCGCATCGCCTCCATGAGCTTCACGCGGCGCGATCTCGCCTCGCTGTACACCGGCTCTCTCTTGAGCGCGAGCTTACCCGTGCGCGCGACTTGAATGATGCCGTACTTCATGAGCGCGGTTTGGAAGGCGCGGTTCTTACCCGGATCCCCCGTCACGCACATCGTCAACGAGTGTTCCGCCACATCCACGACATTTGCCCGGAAGATGCGATTCAACTCCAAAACCTGCGTTCGCTGCTCCGGCTCACACTTCACCTTGACCAGCATCAATCCTCTCTCCACGCACTCCTTGTTGGTGACGTTTTCAACCTTACGAACCTTGGCCAACTTGTTCACCTGTTTGATGAGCTTGGCCACTTCGGTGTCGGAACAAATGACAGAAATCGTAAAGATCGCCTTGTCAATGTTCAACCCGACCGCGAGAGATTCAATGTTATACCCTCTCCTCGCAAACACCCCGGCGACTCGGTTGATCATCCCCGTTTCATCGGCGACGTAGACGAGAATCGTGTGTCTTCGAAGGCCCCCCGCGAGCTTCGCGGGCCCCGCGTACACGTCCCCGGTGCTCCCCGTTCCATCGTACGCCGTCGGCGACCACCCCCCTTGGTCACCGATCGCGACTCCGGTATCGATATCCGACTCCGAGTCATCCTTCGCCCCTCGAGCCTCGACGCGTCGGTCGTTCCCCGTCGTTTTCATCGCCAGCGTCGCGCGCGTCGACCCGACCGATGACGATGATGATTTCGTCGTCGGTGCCGCGCGCGAAGCCATCCTTTCGCCGCTCGCCCGTCTCGCGCTCGCGACGACGCATCGTCGTCCGCCACCGACGGTCGTCTTCATCGTCGTCGGCGCTGCGCCGCGAATCGCGTGCGCCATGCGTCGCGTCGCGTCGAGTTGTGGCGCGGTAATCGGCCATCACCCGAGGGTTTGTGCGCTTTTCAGTCCCTCACGAAACGACAGTTTATGACTCGCCAGATGTCACTGACGGATGCTCGAGTGCGACGAATCGACGCCGGCGCGACGGACGTCGCGGACGCGACGAGCGCCGACGCGACGGTTCGCGCGGTGGTGGTTCGCGAAGAAGGTTTGGGTGCGTCCGCGTCGCGGGTTCGTCGGGTTTTCCCCGTCGCGAACGCGTGCGTTCGATTTCGGTGAACAGTTGGTTGAGAGCGTTGAGAGTTCGAACGCGCGACGACGACGACGACGGCGATGACTGACGAGAAGGCGACGCGATGCGCGTCGTGCGCTCTTTTCGATCGGTTAGGGTACTGCGGGTTCGTGTTTGACACGCGCGTGGAGGCGAAACAAGGCGAACGGTGTCGACGCGCGCTTTTAGAAGGCGCCAAGCGAAGCGAGGCGTTTCCGGATGTAAAGACTCGGTTGACGATAGCGTTCGCCGAGCCGTTGGATCTTCAAGGGGTGATGCGATCGATGGCGAAGGAGATTGCCAAGTTTGACGTGTTGGCGCTCGAGCCGGAGAGCGAGAGGGCGTTCGCGAGCGCGTGCGCGAATAAACACGCCGACGTGGTGAGCGTTCGGGCGGGGCAGAGGCTCAAGTACAAGTTCGGGGCTGGGCAGATCAAGGCGGCGTTCGGGAATAAGATTTCGTTCGAAGTGTGCTACGCGGACGCGCTGAGAGATTCAACGTCGCGAATGTGGTTTTTTAACAACGCCGGGGCGTTGGCGCGGGCGACGCGGGGCGGACGCGAGTACTTTTTAATCTCCAGCGGGGCGAATAGGGCGATGGAGGTGCGTTCGATGCACGACGTGGTCAACTTGGCGACGCTCTTTGGGATGACGGAGCGCGCGGCGCGTGACGCGATGACGACGAACGTCTCTGTGATGCTCAACCTGAGTAAGCGTCGACGCGACGCCGACTTTACCGCGAGCGAAGTGACGAAGATGCATGTCGACGGTTAATAGTTGCGTTTGCGTGTGTCTCGTGTGTGTGCGTGTTTCGTTCACCGTAGAAGTGCATCTCCTTGTAGTAAAATGTGCTAGTAGTGTAAATTAGAAGCTAAAGCGCGCTTGTGTTCGTTCGTGTGCGATTGCGAGTTTAGGCCACCATCCGCCTCCTACGCCGCCGTCTCGCCTTCTCTCTCGCGCTCAAAGACACCGACGAGAGCGGCACCTCCCAAGTAGAGAGACATGAGCGGCGCGGCGAGTAGAAGCTGCGTGAACGGATCGGTGGATGGCGTCAAGACGGCAGCCGCGATGACGGAACCGACGACGACGTATCTCCAAACGCTCAACATTTGCTTGGAGGTGACGATGCCCGTCTGCCCGAGAAGCAACTGAATGACTGGAACCTGGAACGAGAGACCAGTGGAGAAGAGCAGCACCAAGACGAATTCAAAGTATTGATCGATCGACCACAAAGACTCGACCGCACCATCGGCGTAGCCGACGAAAAACTTGAGCGCCGCGGGCACGAGAATGGCGTACGCGAACGCGATGCCCCCGTAAAACAACACCGATGAACCGAGAACAATCGGTCCGAGCGTCTTGCGCTCGTTCAACGTCAACCCGGGTAAGACGTATGCGATCGCTTCGTACAACACCACGGGCGCGCCCGCCAACAAACCAGAGTACCCCGCAACTTTCACCGTCGTGAAGAAGTACTCCCCCGGTCCGAGCTGAAGAAACCGCACGCCCTGCGACTTGACTGGTTCCTCCAAAAAAATCGTCAAATCCTTTGCGAAACAGAAGCACACCAAAATCAGCGCGCTCACCACCGCGGCGCTCACGATGGCGCGCTCGCGAAGCTCCTCCAAGTGTTCCCAAATGGTCATGGACACGTCGTCCGGAAGCTCGTCCTCGCCCGGGTACAAAAAGCTTCGCACCTGTTCCCGCTGTCGGTCCGCCGGCGGCGCCGAGACGAAGGCCTGCTTCGCCACCGCCGGCGCTTTATCCAACGGCGTCATCGCGTACGTTTCGTCCGCGTCCACCGCGGACGAACCCGCTTTGAACGCCGGATCATCCGTCAACGACGTCTTGAACCCGTCCGCGGCGAAGGACGACGACGCCTCGGCCCCCCGCGCGCCTTCCTCTTCCTCCTCCGTCTCCCCTTCCGTTCGTTTCACAAACTCCCCGGAGTCGTCGAAGCTGAAAACCACCGGTCCGTCCCCACCGCGTCCGTTCGCTCGCGGCGTCACCGCCGTCCGAGACCGAGAGAGTCGGCACGGCTTCGCGCGCGCGCGCTGCGCCCTAAGCGGGGTCGTCGTCGTCGTCGTCCGCGCCATCTTGTATCGATGGACTCCTTCGCACCGCGCGCAGAGCGCCGGTGAGGTCGATAAAGCTCAATCAAACGCGGGCGTCGGCGTCGTCCGCTCGTCCGTCCGTCCGTCCGTTCGCGCGCGCGCGTTCGCCTCGTCGCGATGTGTCGTCGGAACCGACGCGCGTTCGAGCGTGACGTCAGTCGTGTCCGTGACATACAAAACCCTAGATAAGTACATTCACAACCCTAGTTATATATACATTGAATCATCCAAGACTATATCGTATAATTTATGTGCTTTCGAGTACTTTTCATACATATCATACATTACATTATTATGAGACTATATAACGTAATAAAAGAATGTTTTTTTGTCGAATCAAACTTTTTGTGTTTGAAACCGCACTCGGTCGACGACGACGACGACGACGACGACGCGCGAGACGGCGACGCGCGAGACGAGACCGCTCGCGGCGGGTCGAACCGACGTAAAGCCGTACCGTCGCATCGCGTCTTTCCGTCGGTCCGTCCGTCGGTCGCGCGTCCGTCGTTCCGTGCGCGTCGCTTCACTTAAGATTGAGATTCTCTGGTGCGCTCGTTAACGACCGCGATTGAACGATGGGTGACCGAACGACGCAAATCGCCCGGGAGTGGTTGTTCAAGTGCGCCAACGTCGTCGCGGAGTGCAGAGATTTCCCCGAAGTGCGCTCGGCGTCGACGAGCGGACGCGTACGCATTCGGACGACGGGTGAGGGCGACGACGGCGACGGCGCGAAAGGCTCGACGACGACGACGACGACGACGCGACGCGGACGCGGACGAAGAGCGTCGAAATCGAACCGGTGGTTTAATCTCGTCACGCCGCGGTCGGTGGACGTGGAAACGGCGCTAGAGAACGAGGAGGATTATAGCGATGACGGGGG
>Ga0181573_10004587_pt1 | contig 11699 bp, 7 predicted proteins | sample 101ome_25_FD_148643 | JGI IMG/M metagenome (GOLD analysis project Ga0181573, IMG submission 148643) | Coastal salt marsh microbial communities from the Groves Creek Marsh, Skidaway Island, Georgia - 101409BT metaG (spades assembly) | ecosystem: Environmental > Aquatic > Marine > Intertidal zone...
GGATCGCGGCGCACGATTTTGACGCCATGTTTCGCCGCCAGCACGCAGCAGGCGAGGAAGTCGTCCTTATGCGCGCCGCCGGGGTGCGTGAGTATGTAGTTCAATTGGGGTTCCATAAAGTCGGGCGGGAGAGTAGTGGCCAACCAGGGAATACCCAAGGCATTCGTCCAACAACACGCGCGTCCATCCACGCCACAGTCTTCGGCCGGCCGGCTGCGATCAATCACCAGCGCGACCTTCGGCCTCCGGCAATGCCACGCGGCTTTGGCATGCCTGCGAAAAGGCGGCGTCAAGCCGCCGCAGTCCAAGGCGCTGGCGCGCGGCGGTTTGGTTTCCCGAAGGCGACCGTTCCCAAGAACTGAAATCAGGCAGGTTGATTGGCCTGCCTTGCCACCGTAGCTTTCTGAGCGCATGAGCGCCTCATTTGATGAGAAGGATCCGTTGGATGTCGCCCACAAGCGGCATTCGATCTTCCATCGTGACGAGGTCATGAGCAGCGAGACGTGTGGCTGCTTCTATTGCATGGAGATATTCACTCCGGACCAGATTGTCGACTGGACCGATGAGCGAGACGGGGCGCTTGCCACTGCGATTTGTCCGCATTGTTGCATCGATGCGGTGTTGGGTTCGGGCACTGGCTTTCCGATTACCCCTGAATTTCTCCGGCAGATGCGCGACCGATGGTTCAGTTCTTCGAACTATTCTTGAACCCCTCTGCGATCGCCCACATTCTCGCGACGATTTGAAAGCCATGAAACACCTCCTTCCCGTTCTCCTTCTCGCCGCCCCTGCCATTCACTCCGCGCATGCTGCGCAGCCGTTGAACATCGGCGATCGGCGCGAGTTGTTCGTCGATCAACATCTCATCCACGAACTCAAGGGCGACGCGACGCGACGCATGCATCATCCCGTCCCGCGCGACGTCGCGGTGGTTCATGGCGAGGCGTGGGAAGGGGCGGGCAGCGGTTATCACACGGTGATCAAGGACGGCGATCTGTATCGCATGTATCATCGCGGCTCGGCGCTGGGTGTGAAAGACGGGAGGCTCAAGATCGGGAAACAGGTCTACTGCTATGTGGAGAGTCCCGATGGCGTCCACTGGAAGAAACCGAAGCTGGGCTTGCACGAATACAACGGCTCCAAGGACAACAACATCATCCTCACCGGCCTGGGCGTGCACAACTTCGCGCCGTTTCTGGACGGCAATCCGGATTGCCCCAAGGAGGCGCGCTTCAAGGCCCTGGCGGGCACGGCGAAGGAAGGCGGGCTGTTTGCCTTTCAGTCCGCGGATGGCATTCACTGGAAACTGACGCGCAAGGAGCCGGTGGTGACCGAGGGCGCCTTCGATTCGCAGAACCTGGCGTTCTGGGATCCGACGGCGAAGAAGTATCGCGCCTATTTTCGCACCTTCACCAAGGGCGTCACGACCGGCAAGGTCTGGAAGCCCGCCGGCTACCGCGCCATCCGGACGGCCTCCTCCGACAATTTTCTGGATTGGACGGACGAGCACGATTTGACCTACGAGGATTCGCCCGACAACGAGCACCTCTACACGAACCAGATCGGCCCCTATTACCGCGCGCCGCATATCCTGATCGGATTTCCGACGCGCTACGTGGAGCGGGGTTGGTCGGATTCCATGCGCGCGCTGCCGCAGTTGGAGCATCGCGAAATGCGCTCCAAGGCCCACCTGCGTTACGGGACGGCGATCAACGAGGCGTTGCTCATGGCCAGCCGGGACGGGGTTCATTTCGAACGCTGGAACGAGGCGTTCATGCGCCCCGGAATCCAGCGGCCCGAAACCTGGCAATACGGCCAGCACTACGTGGCCTGGCATGCCGTGGAGACGAAATCCTCCCTGCCCGGCGCGCCCAACGAAATCTCGCTCTACTCATCCGAAGGCTCCTGGACCGGCGACGACAATCTCATCCGTCGCTACACCATCCGCATCGACGGCTTTGTCTCGGTGAATGCGGGAACGAAGGGCGGGGAGCTGATCACCAAGCCGTTCGTGTTCTCGGGCTCGAGGCTGTCGATGAACTTTGCGAGTTCCGCGATCGGCGGGATACGCGTCGCTTTGGAGTCGGCGGATGGAAAGGCGATCGGGGGATTTGGGTATGACGATTGCCCGCAACATTTCGGCGACACCCTGGCCCGCACGGTGAAGTGGAAGGGCGGCGCGGATGTCGGCGCGTTGAGCGGGAAAGCCGTGCGTCTGCGCTTCGAGCTGAAAGACGCGGATTTGTTCTCCTTCAAGTTTGATTGAAGCCATGTTGCGCCTCCTCCTCATCCTGGCCTGTTTTCTCGGCTCCGGCCTGCGCGTCCCGGGCGCCGGGCGCCCCAATGTCATCCTGATCATTTCGGACGACCAGACCTACCGTGACTTCGGCTTCATGGGGAACGGGCGCGTGCGGACGCCGAACCTCGACCGTCTTGCCGGGCGTTCGGCCCGCTATTTGAACGGCTATGTCCCGACCAGCGTCTGCAGCCCCTCTCTGGCGACCCTGCTGACCGGGCTGTATCCGCACCAGCACGGCATCCACTACAATCACCCTCCGCCCGGAAACTCGGCCTTCAACAAGATGACCTCCCGCCGCGAATACGAGCGCGTGCGTAGTCGCTCCTTCGGGCTGATCCGCAATCAGCCGACCCTGCCGCGCGCCCTGGCGAAGGCGGGCTACCGCTGCCTGCAGACAGGGAAATTCTGGGAAGGACATTGGCGCAACGCCGGGTTCACCGAGGGGATGACGATCTTCGAACCGCCGCCCGGGCAGACCTTTGGCGGCGTCCGCACCCTGGCCAACGGCGCCAAGGCCGCGCACGGCAATGGCGACTGGGGCCTCAAGATCGGTCGCGAAACCATGAAGCCGATCCACGATTTCATCGCTGACTGCGCCGACGACAAAACGCCGTTCTTCGTCTGGTATGCCCCTTATCTTCCGCATCAGCCCCACGATTCCCCGCAGAAGTATTTTGATCTCTATCGCAACCAACCCGACGTCGCGAAACACGAGATTCCCTACTTTGCCTCCATTTCCCAGTTCGACGACACCGTGGGCGATCTGCTGGACTTTGTGGAATCCAGGGGCCTGACCAAGGACACGCTGTTCGTCTTCGTCACCGACAACGGCTGGACGCCCGGCACGAGGAGGCACAGGACGCAGAAGGACTTCTTTTATCACACGAAGGAGAGCAAGCGGTCGCCCTTCGAGGACGGCCTGCGCACGCCGATCCTCCTGAGTTGGCCGGGCGTGGTGAAGCCGGCGACGCATGAAGCCCTGGTGAACTCCATCGACCTGGTTCCCACGATCCTCTCCGCCATGGGCAGGCCGGGCGCCATCCCCGATCGTCCCGGCGCGGACCTCATGCCCTCGGCGCGGGGCGAGGCGGAGCCGGACGCCGGACGCGCGGTGTTCGGGGAGATCTACCCGGGCGACGCCGCTTCCCTGCGGAATCCATCCCGCGACATCGCCTATCGCTGGATCCGGGACGGGGACTTCAAGCTGATCGTCCCGCACTCGCAACGCGACGCCAAACCCTGGGGCGGCTACCTTTCAAAACCGGCGCTCTTCAACGTCGCCGAGGACCCGGCTGAAAAGCGAAACCTTGCCGAACGCCCGGATCAGGGCGACCGGGTCGCGCGCCTGAAGGTGAAACTCGATCGTTGGTGGACGCCGGGCGACGATTCAGTCGTTCCCCGGGCGGCGCAACCGCGCTGAATTCAACTGGCGGCCGGTCGTTTGTCGCGCTTGGCGATGCCCCGCATCAACCGGCCCAGAATGTCGGCCCCGGTGATGATCCGCTTCTCGTCCGCCCAGACCAGGATGATGTCGTGGTCGATCACGTCATCCCCGGCGGAAACCGGCTGGATCTTGAGGCGGCTGATCACATCGCCCAGCTCGGTGTCCGGGTTGCGGACCACGATCGGCCGATGGCAGAAGGCATAGGGCGACCGCGGTCTGGGTCGAAGCAGGAGGTCGCGGGCAAAACCATCGGCGTCGAGCGCCAGCTGCGGCTGCCCCTCGGGGTCGGTCAGGATCACCCACTTGCGGCCGGAGCGCAGCAGATTGACCACGAAGGGATCGTCGCGGCTGTTCTGAAACTCCGGGAACACCGGGAGGTCCACATTCACCGGCAGACTGATCACGCTCTCGGGATCGACGGGCTCGCCTTCCTGCGACGCCGGCAGATCGTCCAGGGTCATGAAGTTCAGCGCCCCGCGCCCCTCGATGTGCTCCAGGTCGGTCTCCTCGGCCTCGACATGCTTCCTGATGACCTCGCGCAGGTCGCGCTCCCGGTAGTATTCCATCCCCTCCTTGCCCAGCCACCAGTCAAGGATCACGCCGGTCGGTTTGGTGACCGGATAGAGCAGGAACTGATACATCCGCAGGATGGGCGACATCAACGCGGCCATGCGCAACGCATTCCGCGAGAAGTAGGCCTGGGGCATGATCTCGCCCACGCAGGTGATCAGTATCGTGGAAAACAGGAAGGCCGACACACCCGCCAGAACGGAATCGGAAAGCAGGGTCAGCAGGCAGTTCGCCGCCACATTGCCCCAGAGAATGGTCGCCAGCAGGAAATTTGAGTCCTTGCGCAGGGCCAACAGCTTCCTGGCCCGGTCGTTGCCCGAGGCGACCTCCACCTCAAGATTCAATCGGCTGATGCCGAACAGAGCCAGATTCAGGCCCGAGAACATGGCGGACTGCGACACGCAGAGCGCGATGCCGGCCCAGGTCAGCGTTTGAGTGTATTCCATGGGAGAAGAAACCGCTTCGGGTCAACGATGGAGGGAAACCGATTGTCCGGGCGGCGTCTGGTTCATTGTGATTCTTGCGGGCGCGACGTTGCAGACAACGCTATTCCTCCGCCCCGCGCTTGGGAAACAGCTCATACTTGTTGAGCTTCTCGCGGACGGTCAGGCGCGAGACGCCCACCCACTTGGAGATCTTGGTCTGGTTCCCATGGGAGAGTTCGACCGCCTGCCGATAAAGCTCGCGCTCCAAATCCTCCATGATGGGTTCCAGCGCGCCGCCCGCGCCGCCGTCCTTCGCCTCCAGCAGGCGGCCGCGTATGTAGTCGGCCAGGCTGGATTCGGTTCCCCCGGCGCCGCCGGCCGCCGGACTCGAGGTGAACTCAAACGAAGCCCGGACCACTCCCGCCGAGATTGTCATGCCCCGGGAATCGATGAGCGCCCGCCGCACGACGTTCTCCAACTGCCGGACATTGCCCGGCCAATCGTGTTCCACCAAGGCGGTCATGGCGTCCTGGTGGATGGCCGGGGCGTCCATTTCAAACTCCCGGGCGTAGCGGGCGATGAAGTAGGTCGCCAGTTGGGGGATGTCGTTGCGGCGTTCACGCAGCGCGGGCAGGCGGACGACCGAGGTGTTGAGCCGGTAGAGAAGATCCTCACGGAAGCCGCCGGACTTGATCATGTCGCCCAGGTCGCGATGCGTTGCGCTGAGCACGCGCACATCGATCGGGATGGCCTCATTGCCCCCGACGCGGCTGATCCTTCGCTCCTGCAGGACGCGCAACAGCTTGACCTGCACCTGGGCCGGCAGATCGCCGATCTCATCGAGGAAAAGCGTGCCGCCATGGGCCTGCTCGAAGCGGCCGATGCGGCGCGCCACGGCGTTGGTGAAGGCGCCCTTCTCATGCCCGAACAATTCACTCTCAATCAGTGAATCGGGAATGGCGGCGCAATTGACTGCGACAAACGGTTTATCCCCCCGGCCGCTGTGTTGAAAGATCGCGCGGGCGACCAGCTCCTTTCCGGAACCGGTCTCGCCCAGGATCAGCACGGGCACGGGCTTGTCGGCCACCGAACCGATCTCCTTGAAGACCGTCTGCATCGCGCGGCAGGAGCCGATGATGGCGTCGCCGTCCGGGGCCTCGTCGCCCATGGCCACCGGTTTCGCCGTCAGCCGGCTGCTCGCGACCGCTTTGGAAATCACCTCCAGCAGGTCGGGCATTTCAAAGGGCTTGATCAGGTAATCGAAGGCCCCCTTCTTCGTCGCCTCGATGACGCGGTCCGTGGTGCTGAACGCCGTCATCATCACCACCGGAAGCGCGGGGCGCGCCGCCTTGATCTTCTCCAGCAGTTGCATGCCGCCCAATCCGGGCATGCGAAAGTCGGTCAGGAGCGCGTCGAACTCCGCTTCCGCCGCCGCCCGCAATCCCGCTTCCCCATCCGCCGCCCGGACCACCTCATAGCCGCGGCTTTCCAGCACGACCTGCACCGCCTCCGACAGGGAGGCGTCGTCGTCGACCAATAGTATTCTTCCGGCGTCAGCCATCGGCAGTGGACGCTATCCGTTGCGCTACGGGAGCAAAAGGCTTTTTGACTTCTCGGCGCCGGCATGCCCGACACTTTTCCAACGATCCGGACAACTCGGCCGCAGATGTAGCGTCGGCTGTGTCAGCCGAAAAGCGGAACGATCGTGCGACAGCAATCGACTGCTCTCACAGAGAGCGCGCTACACTGCGGCTGAGGGGGGCGCTCCTGCAACTCCCGCGTCGGTCGATTTCCTCGCTGCATAATCGCGGCGATCTGGTAGAGAAGGTGCGTTCGATGACGAGATTACTGCAGGCATTCCGATTGAGAGTCACCGGGCCGGTCATCCTGGCTGTGATCGCCAGCGCCCCGGCATTGCGGGCGGCGGCGTTTGCGAAGGACGCGCGGCCCATCCTCGCCAGGTATTGCTTCAACTGCCACGGGCCGGACAAACAAAAGGGCGACCTGCGGATGGATCAGCTCGATCCGGACATGGTCAAGGGGGGGGACGCAGAGACCTGGCACGACGCGTTGAATCAGTTGAACCTCGGCGAGATGCCGCCGGCGAAGGCGGATCAACCCACGCCCGCCGAACGGAGGATCCTGGCGGACTGGATGACCGGCGAATTGCAGCGCGCAGCCGAAGCCAAGCGTTTCGCCGATGGCCGGGTGACCATGCGTCGGCTCACGCGCTACGAATACCGGAACACCCTGCGCGATCTGCTGGGCGTCGATCGCGATTTCTCCAGGGAGCTTCCGCCGGAACCGCTGTCGCCTGACGGGTTTCTGAACAATGGCGCCACGCTGGAGATGTCGCCGACGCAAATCGAGACCTATCTGGCCGCCGCGCGCCGGGCCATGGAGATTGCCATTGTGGAGGGAGGCCGGCCGGAGGTTCATCGCTACCTGAGGACGAATACGGTCACCGCCAAGCTCCCGACCAGGAAGGTCGCCGGACATCTCCCGGTGAATCCCGAATTTGCGTTGGATGTGAAGGAGTATCCGCGCCGCGGGCCCTTCCGGATGAAGCTGATCGCGCGGGCGGCGATTCCCGAGGGCTCGGGATTCCCTCGGATCCGCATCTCGCTGGGGCATGTGCCCGGCATTGTTCATGTGCCGCACCGGGTGATCGGCGAGGTGGAATTGACCTCGGACAAGCCGCAGGAATTTGAGTTCACCGGTTGGATGGAGGACTACCCGCAGGCGGGCGATGTGCCTTTCGGCAATACCGGCATCACCGGCATGATCCTCTTCCTCGATTATCTCGACGCCGATGGGAAGGAGTTGCGTTATCCGGATCGCAGGTATGTCCGGCCGCCGGGCAAGCCCAAGAAGGGAACGAAAGCAACGCCGCGTCCTGATCCGCCGGCATTTGGCGCGCGCCTCGAAATCCAGGTGGATGCGCTGGAGTTCGAAACGCCGTTCCACGCGCAATGGCCGCCTCAGAGTCATCGACGCCTGGTCGGCGAGCGCGCGGAAGACGAGTCGGAGGACGAACAGGCGCGCGCGGCGTTGAAGCGTTTTCTCAGCCGCGCGTTTCGTCGTTCGGTGAAGAGCCGGGAGGTGAAGCCCTTTCAGACCATTTTCGCGAGGACGCGGAAGGCGGGGCATTCCTTTGAAGAAGCGCTGCGCGAGGCCTGCGCGGCGGCCCTGGTGGCGCCGCATTTCCTATATCGCGTTGAAGCCCGGAAGCCCGGCTCGAACAAACCCCAGCCGCTGACAGATTACGAACTGGCCTCGCGGCTGTCCTACTTTCTCTGGAGCTCGATGCCTGACGCGAGGTTGACGAAGCTCGCCTCACAACGTCGGCTCAAGGAGCCCAAGACACTGAAAGCCGAGGTGAAACGGATGCTTGATAGCCGACGATCGGATGAGTTCTCAAAGAACTTCGCGAATCAGTGGTTCGATCTCGATGCGCTCGATCGTGTGGCGGTGAACCCGGAGTTTTATCCGGGTTTCGACAACGATCTGAAGGAGGCGATGCGACTGGAAACAAGCGGCTTCTTCGAGGAATTGCTGCGCCGCGATTTGAGTTGCCTCGATGTGCTGGACAGCGACTGGTCGATGATCAATCGCGACCTCGCGCGGCACTATGGGTTCCAGCCGTTGCCGCGCTCAAATCGATTCGTCCGGACACCGCTGCCCGCTGCAAGCCGTCGCGGCGGCGTGCTGGGGCAGGCCTCGTTCCTCCTGAGCCAGTCCGGCGGGGAGTTTGCGCATCCGATCAAGCGGGCGGTGTGGATTCTCGATCGGCTGCTGGATTCGCCGCCGCCCCCGCCGCCGCCGGATGTGCCGGAACTCGACAGCGAGAGCCCGGATCTCGCCGGCCTGACCGTGAAGCAGCAACTCGCCCTCCACCGCGAGCGCGAGGCCTGCGCGAATTGTCATCAGGGCATCGATCCCTGGGGGCTGCCCCTGCAGCATTACGACGCCATCGGCCTCTGGCGCGAGGTCGCCCCGGTCCGGATTGGAAAGAAGCAGACCCAGCCCGCCAAGCCGGCGCCCGTGGATCCGACTGCGACGCTGCCTGGCGGGGTGAAGATCGATGGCGCCGCGGCGCTGAAGCGACACCTGAAGACCGGGCGCCGGGAGCAGTTCGCCCGCGCCGTGGTCAAGCGGATGATGACCTATGCCTTGGGACGTTCGCTCGATTTCGGCGACCGGGAATCCGTTGAGCGACTCACGAATGAATTCATTGAAGCCGACTTCCGGTTGCGTAGACTGATCCTTGCCCTCGTCACCAGCGAGGCGTTTCAAACGAAATAGCGACGAACGATGAACTTTTGCAGAATCAACCGAAGAACGGCGCTCAAAGGCGCGGGCGTCACGCTTGCGCTTCCGTGGCTGGAGGCCATGTCGTTGGGCGCCCCCAAGCAGGCGGGGAAGCAGCCGGCGAGGCGGTTGTGTTCCGTCATGTTTCCCTACGGCATTGCCGTGCCGAAGGAGGATCATCCCGAACGCGACTGGGGTTGGTTCCCGCGCGGAGAGGGACGGGACTACAAGCTGACCAACGTGCTCAAGCCGCTGGAGCCGCTGATGGAGGACGTCTCCATCTTTGGCGGGCTGTCCCATCCAGATTGTCGCGCCATGAACGGCCATGACACCGGCGACACCTTTCTTACCGGCAGCCGCCTCACGGACGGCGTCTACAAGAACACGGTTTCCCTGGATCAGGTCGCGGCGCAGCGCCTCGGTCACCTGACGCGTCATCCTTCGCTGACGCTGTCCACGGACGGCGGCGTCGGACCGCGGACGCGTTCCACCACGCTTTCCTATTCGTCCAAGGGGCAACCCATCCCCGCCCTGTCCGACCCGAAACAGATATTCAACCGTCTCTTCGGCGCCGATGACGCCAGCCGCAGCGACCGGGCCCGCCTGGAGGGCACGGGCAGCATCCTGGACCTGGTCCTCGATCAAGCAAAGGGCCTGCGTCGCAATCTCGGTTCCGCCGATCGCCGCAAGCTGGACGAATTTGAAACCTCCGTCCGCGATGTGGAACTGCGTGTCGAGCGATCGCGGGCATGGCTTGAGGTTCCCTTGCCGGAGGTGGACGCGGGCACCATCGCGCTGGACGCGAATCCCGAGGGCGCCAAGGACTACATCGCCGCGATCTACGACCTGATGTTCCTCGCCCTGCAGACGGACCTGACGCGGATCGCGACCTATCAGATCGGCAGCTATGGCCCGACGGTCGCGCGGACCTTTCCCGCGGCCATCGGACTCGAGCCGAACTGGCACAGCCTCGCGCACAAGGCGGGCAAAAAGGGTCAGGCCACGATCCTCGGAAAGTTCGACCAGTTCCTCGCGCAGAATCTTGCGCGTTTCGTGCAGCGGCTGAAGGACGCGCTCGATGGCGACACCGGGCAAAGCCTGCTCGACAACACCTTGGTCCTTTACGGCAGCACGAACAGCCGCACGCATGTGAATCGCAATTACCCGCTGCTCCTCGCGGGCGGCGGCAAGCTGGGACTCAAGCGCAACCAATACCTGCGCTTCAGTGAGAAAACCCCGATGAGCAACCTCTTCGTCACGATGCTTCAGGCCATGGGTGTCGAAACCGATCGCTTTGGCGACAGCACGGGGACGCTCAACGGTCTGACTTAGAGTTTTTCGTCAGGCGGTCGCCGCGGCGGGGCAGGGGTCATCAAACCGAAGATGTGAGCAAGCTGATTGCGGATGAAGCGAACGAAGGATTCCAACATGATTACGACAACCCTGTCATCAAATCGTCTTTTCCTGGCGGTTGCGGCATTGGCCATTGGCGCAGCCATTGATTTGAGCGCCGCGGAAAAGGGCGACACGAAGCGCCTGGACCTGGGCGATGGCGTCAAGTTGGAGTTGGTCCATATCCCGCCCGGCAGTTTCATGATGGGCAGCACGGCGAAGGAAAAGGAGTGGGCAACCGGCATTGAAGGGGGCGCTCAACCCGGGACCGTGCGCGAACAATACGAGGGCGAGCCCAGACCGATGCAGGTTCGTCAGGGATTCTGGATGGGCCGCACCGAAGTCACGCGCGGACAGTTTCGGCGCTTCGTGGAGGAAACTGGTTACGTCACCGATGCCGAGAAACCGGGCGGCATGACGCAGGTCTTCAACCACGATTGGGACCGCTATTATTACCCCGAGGGGATCCGGCATCCGTGGAAGTCGGCGCCCGACAAGAGTTGGCGCGACCCGGGGTTTGGGATTCCGATGAAGGACAGTTTCCCCGTGGTCTGCGTCAGCTACCAGGACATGAAGGCCTTTTGCCGCTGGTTGACCGGGAAGGAACGCAAGGCTGGACGGTTGTCAGACAAGTTGGAAATCCGCCTGCCGACCGAAGCCGAATGGGCCTACGCCTGCCGCGGCGGCAGCCAGGAAAGCCGATACTTCTGGTGGGGCAATGACCTGATGGAGGGCAAGGGGAGGCTGAATATTTCCGCCGTCGATTTCCTGCCTGGACGCGACATGGTCTGGCCGCTCGCCAACGCCCCGTGGAGCGATGGCTACGCGTACCTTTCTCCCGTGGACCACTACGGCGAGAAGGGACGCAACGGATTCGGACTGGCCGACATGTGCGGCGGGGTGTGGGAATTCGTGCTCGACCATTTCGATCCCGAGGGCGGCCATGAGGAAATTCACTTCCTCGATAAGGAGCAACGTTCAGTCTCGCGTCCCGTTTGCCGCGGAGGCAATTACTTCGACGTCCCGGGCAACGCCCGTTGCGCTGTTCGCCTCGGCATCAAGGATGTCGCCTATTCCGATTCGCGGGACGGATTCCGCCTCTGCCTGGGGGCGCCACGCGAAACCAAGCCCGTGCCGCGGAATTGATGACAGCGGGGAGCATCGACTCGCCCCCCCCGTTTTCCGATTGAATAATCGGGCTGTTGTGGCCGTAATCGTGGGAATCGTATGAAACGCGCTTCCAAGTCTTCTCAGCTCA
>Ga0181573_10004590_pt1 | contig 11696 bp, 6 predicted proteins | sample 101ome_25_FD_148643 | JGI IMG/M metagenome (GOLD analysis project Ga0181573, IMG submission 148643) | Coastal salt marsh microbial communities from the Groves Creek Marsh, Skidaway Island, Georgia - 101409BT metaG (spades assembly) | ecosystem: Environmental > Aquatic > Marine > Intertidal zone...
CACGCGATGATTCGATGGCGTAACAAAAACCCACTCAAACCATCCCAACTCTGGCACGTGGCGTGTGTGAACCCAAAACTGGTAAATAAGATTCAGCGCTCCCACAGTGACCACGACTTCCGCTGGGATGCCCAATAAAAACAGCGGCACATAAAAAACCCAGCCCAATAAAAAGCCCGAACTGGTTTGCCTTAATGCGGTAGAGAGGTTGTATTCCTCACTTTGATGATGAGCGACGTGAGCAGCCCACAGTAGTTGGCGTTCATGTCCTAAACGGTGCTGCCAGTAGTAACATAAGTCATAAGCGACAAACGCCACCACCCAAGTGATCGTGCTATCGGCTGTCCATTGCGTTAGCCCCGTTTTGTTAGCGGCAAACTCATAGACAGTTCCTCCCACCCCAAGCACGACAAATTTTCGGGCCTGGCTGAGGATGCCTAGCATCAAGCTGCTAAAACTATCGTTAAGGCGATAGGTATTTGTTCCGCGCAAAAGCCCCCACACCCACTCAAAGGCAATTGCGGCTAAAAAGAAAGGGACGGCGAGTGCAATGAGATCCATAACGGAAAATTAGCATGCCTTGTAAAAATAAACCCACCCCGGAGAGCACCGAGGTGGGCGAAACACGGTCAGAGCACCGCATTCAGAAGGTATAGGCGAACTCAAACTCATACTGATCCATTGACAGCTCAATCTGCTGTGTTGGATCGAATAAGTTAGGACCGGTTACCGACTTTTCAGGGGCGTACATAAAGGCAACTGTGATTCCGTGACCGTTATCACGCTCCCAGCCAAAGCCAAAGGTGAAGTGCTGTTCTACCACCGCCGGTGCTAGGATGTTAACCAGCGCATTTTCTTCACTGATGGGTTGCTCGCCGTAGTTATAGCCCACGCGCCAAGTCACGCCATTTGGATCAGGTTGCCACTCGGCACCAACCTGATAAACAGTGACATCGTCCCAGCCAAAACCAAACCCTCGACTACCACCAGCACAACTTTCCAGATCCATACCGCCCTGACCTGCTGTTGGGCAGGCACCAACATTGGTGAGAGGATTTCCTACGGAATCGATATCGTTGTAATAGGTTTGTTCAATATCTAAGTGCAACCGTAGGCTCTCGCTGGCAGCAAAACTCAAGCCAATACGCGCCGTTGCAGGAATATCAAAACCACCGGCGCCAGCAAATAGGTCGCTGTAGTCACCGAATTCATCCATATCCATTTCGCTTTGATAGGCGGCCTGCAGCGCCAATGAATCCGATACGTTCCAAATAGCGCCTACCTTGAAGCCAAAACCGAAGCTGTCGTCATCGCTGTTATTAGTGAGGTTCTGAGGCATGGCCATGCCTCCTTGAATTGCAGCTTCTGCAAACGTCTTCGTGTATGGCGCAAACGCACCTAGACCATCGGCCTTGAACATTTGGTAAGCCAAAACTGGCGCAATACCAATAGCAAGATCACCGACCTTGAAGCTGTAGGTTAATTCTAAAAATGCTTGGTTGAGGTTCACACCGGTCACCCCAGTACCAAAAGTACCGGGCAATGTCATGATGGGAGCAGGACCAGGACCATCAGGATCGAAGGTTGCCGCACCATTGCGGTACTCGGTGTTCATGCCGCCACGACCATAAAAGGCCACAGTGAAGGCGCTAGTGTCACTCAAATGCCAGTTACTCGCGGCATAGGGAATGGGAAAATACTCGTTGTCACTCTCTACCGTACCAGGCTCAAGCGAAAAAGCACCAAACTGGCCACTAAGTTGACTCTGAGTGGCGTTGTATTCACGGCGGGGCGAAAAAACGGCAATACCTAAGTTAGTTTGTTCATCCACCAAAATACCAGATGCTGGGTTGTTGGCGACGTCGATGGCCATAGTAGGCATGGCATCGCCGGCACCTGCCATGGACTTACTGGTGGTGCCGATGCCGTGGGTGAAATAGCCATTGGTAGCCATTGCCGGCGCGGACAACGCAGCGCTCACAGCCAAAGCCATTAAGCCGTACTGAAGATTGTTTTTTTTCATGGTCAGCCTCTTGATTGCATTTTCAGCAGGAGAAGCGCTCAGTTTGCTGCTCGCGAACCCAACGTTTTGGCGTGTTGTTTCCGCGAGCACCCCCTTACGCAACGTTTTATATATTTATAGGCTATGAGTTTATAACCCAAAAAACTAAGTTTGTCACGATAGCGTCTAGCCTTGCGTGCGCATTATAAGGCGCCTCTCGAACACGGCACAAACGCACTGCAGACAACAGCTGTTACCATCAGAACCGCGTAGGCACCATTTACGTGACTGAACATTTCAATTTCTTTTAGCACTGGCAATCATCAGCGTCTGGCCCACCCACTTTGGAGATATTTGTGCTCTTATCACCACGCGTAACGCCCACCACAAACACTCTCCCCGTACTCTTGGTCACGCTCTGCGCACTGCTGGCAGCACCAGAGGGGAATGCGTGGAGATGGTCGGCAACAATTGAGCGCGATACCTGGGGTGTACCGCACATAAAAGGCGCGACAGACGCCGATGCAGCCTTTGGATTAGGGTACGCTCAGGCGGAGGACACCTGGTCGGTAATGGAGGCCTCCATGCCCTATTACCGAGGTAACGCCGGCAGCTACTTTGGGCCCGATGCCGCAAAAAGTGACTACGTCGTGCATTGGCTGGGCCTGTGGGATGATATAGAAGCGCGGTATGAAACGGATATCTCACCGACCACACATCATTATTTAGAGGCATTCGCCGCGGGCATCAACCAATTTGCTGCCGAACACCCGGATAGAGTCTCGATCGATATCTTGCCCATAACAGCCAAAGATATTGTCGCCGCACACATGCTACGCCATGTCATGTTTTACGGCTTCGATGAGGTCCTCAAAGAACTCACGGGAGATAAACGTGCGCGATCGGTGGCGCAATCGCCGCGCCAGGAAATCAGTCCCGCTACCCAGATGCTCCTCTCAAGAGCAGCAGGAACGGCAATTAAGAATGGTCTGCCGATAGGCTCAAATGCCATCGCGGTCGGCCCCTCCCGTTCGGGCGATGGCTCAACCTCTCTCATTATCAATTCCCATCAGCCTCTAACGGGGCCGGTTGCTTGGTATGAAGCGCACATTGAATCTGACGAAGGGTTGAACGCCATGGGCGGGCTGTTTCCTGGCTCGCCCACTATCAGCGTTGGTTTTACACCCACTACCGCATGGGGTGCCACGGTCAATAAGCCAGATCTTGTGGATGTCTATGTCTTAACAATGAACCCTGAGAACGAAAATCAATACCTGCTCGATGGTGAGTGGCAAAACTTAGAAAAAGAAGACATTGAGCTCGACGTTCTCATATGGGGATTTATACCTTGGTCTGTGACCGAACCCATTTATCGATCTAAACACGGACCCGTTATGAAAACTGACCACGGCGTTTATGCGGTGCGATATGCGGGTATGGGCGAACTTAGGCAAGTCGATCAGTGGTTAGCCATGAACAAGGCCACTGACTTTGTCGGTTGGAAGGCGGCCGTTAAGCTCAACTACATTCAGAGTTTCAATTTTGTGTATGCCGGACGTGATCAAAATATTTACTTTCTACACAACTCCCAGATGCCAGCAAGAGCAAAAGGTTGGCAGTGGCAGCACTATTTACCGGGTAATCGTGCAGACTTGATTTGGGACAACTACCTGCCATTTGAGCAACTTCCGCAAATAACTAATCCAGCCTCAGGATTTATCTTGAGCACTAACCAGACACCCTTTGCTATCTCGTCGCCGGGCAGTAACCCTTCTATCGACGACAGTCCCATCGAATCAGGGTGGCAAACGCGAATGACCAATCGCGCGGTGCGAGGTCTGGAGCTGTTCGCACAGCACAAGCAGGTTAACCAAGCCACGTTGTTAGCGATAAAGCATGACAACAGGTACTCGCCTAATTATCGAGGCATGCGCTTCTTGCAAGACGTAGCATCAATAAAGGTCGAAGATCCACAACTCAGGGCTGCGCAGGTCATACTAAGGAATTGGGATCGGGCAACAGATATCAACAACCGAGGCGCCGCTTTAGGTGTTTGTGTGTTGCGCGCAGAGTGGCTATCGGAAAGCCGCGGCACTGCTCTACCCGACCCCCAAATCACACTTAGCGAGTGCGTGGATGAAGTGCTCGATTTAGCCGGAGAACTCACACCCCCTTGGGGGCAGGTCAATCGCCATGGGCGAGGCGATGTGCACTTACCTATCGCCGGCGGACCGGATACGCTACGCGCGGCCTATAACAGCGACATACACAACGATCACCGTCATGTTGTCGCGGGTGACGGACTCTACTATCTCGTACGGTGGGACAGCGCCGGCGAACAGCACGTGCTTGGTGTGCATCAATACGGCAACCATTTTGACGATCTTGCGCACCCCCATGCACAAAGCCAAGTTCAAGATTTCGTACAAGAGATCATGCACAAAACATTATTTGACTCGACCGATCGCGCTGGGTTCATAGAGCGTCAATACACCGTTACCAGCCCAACGCACTGAGACCTGCGCTTGCACACTCTTGCTTGACCAGCCTTTAAATCAACGCGGCCATCCAGCTCGCTTGGTTGATTGCCGCTTTGGCGTCTAACTCAAGAGCCTCAAAGGCACCTCCGACAAGTTCCGATGGCATTCCCAGCGCTTGGAGCTCGTCGTGTAAGGTTTGCAGCGGCTCCTGACCGGCACACACAATGACGGTGTCAACATCTAGGGTCTGGGGCTGATTACCCACCAGAATATGCAAACCTTCATCGTCAATTCGCACGTATTCGACACCATTCATCATATTGACGCCGCGGCGACCCAAAGTGAGTCGATGTGTCCAGCCCGTGGTTTTACCAAGGCCTCGGCCTACGGGAGAATCTTTGCGCTGCAAAAGAAACACGTCACGCTCAGCGCGGGCTACCTGTGGCTCAACACCGGTGACGCCACCTCGGGGGTGGTTATCGAAATCAATGCCCCATTCTCGGGCGAAGACATTAATATCAAGGGCGGCAGAAGGCCCCTCATGGGTAATCAGATCGGTAACATCAAAGCCTATTCCGCCCGCGCCAATCACAGCTACGCGTTTACCAACGGGCTTTGCCCCGGTTATGGCGTCAATGTAGCCCATAACCATGGGATGATCGATCCCAGGAATCTCGGGAGTGCGCGGCGTGATCCCCGTGGCAACGATAACGTGATCATAGGATGCTTGTGCCAACATGGCTACATCCACGCGAGTATCGAGCACAACCTGTACACTCAGTTTTTCGAGTTGTTTGCTGTAATAACGTAACGTCTCGTAAAACTCCTCCTTACCGGGAACACGTTTGGCTAAATTAAACTGCCCGCCAATTTCATTGGCTGCGTCATATAACGTAACCTGATGGCCACGCTCTGCCGCCACACAGGCATAGGCAAGTCCTGCCGGACCCGCACCCACCACAGCGATACGCTTTGGGTTATCAGTAGGTAGATAATTTAATAGTGTTTCATTACACGCTCGAGGATTGACCAAACATGAGGTCGGTTTAAAGCTAAATGTATGGTCTAGGCAGGCCTGATTACAGGCAATGCAGGTGTTAATTTCATCGGCCCGTCCCTCTGCCGCTTTGCGCATAAATTGACTGTCCGCCAGCATCGGCCGAGCCATAGAAACCAAATCAGCATCGCCCCGCTCGAGTACAGCCTCGGCTACATCGGGCATGTTAATACGATTTGAGGTAATTACAGGTATGGAAACTTCTTTCCGAACCCGATGAGTAACTCTTGTGAATGCCGCTCTTGGTACCATTGTGGCGATGGTCGGCACCTGTGCTTCATGCCAAGTGAAATGTGTGGAGATAATGGAAGCACCCGCTTTTTCGATCTCGCGCGCCAGCAATGCTACTTCATCCCAACTCATACCGCCCTGTAACATGTCCATAGCAGCAATACGAAATATTAGAATGAAATCATCACCCACTGTTGCCCGAATGCGGCGGATTACCTCCAATGGGAAACGCATGCGATTTTCGTAGCTACCTCCCCACATGTCCGTCCGACGATTAGTCTTCTCTACGAGGAAAGTAGACAGGAGATACCCTGCAGAGCCAATCACCTCCACACCATCGTAGCCGGCTTGCTTAGCAAGACGCGCACAGTTGGCGTGATCGGCAATCTGCTTTTCTATACCGGCTTCATCGAGCTCGTGTGGCGTAAGTTTGCTGATACGCGAACGTATAGCCGACGGTGCTACCAAACCATCGTTGTAAGCCAACGGTCCCATGTGCAAAATTTGCAGGCAAATTTTGACATCAGGTGCAGCTCCATGTACTGCTTCTGTTACCAACCTGTGACCCTCTGCTTCAGCGTCGGTATTTAATTTCGAAGCCGAAAATGCCACATTGCCGTGCTCATCTTTAACCGCAAGACCGCCCTCTTCATTCGGGGAAATGCCACCGGTAATGATCATGCCCACGCCACCAGCCGCACGCTCTGCGTAGAACGCAGCCATGCGCTCAAAACCGTCAGGCATTTCCTCCAGACCGGTGTGCATTGAGCCCATGATTGACCGATTGCGCAAAGTGGTAGAGCCAAGATTCAACGGCTCAAATAAGTGTGGATAGGTACTGTGAGTATTATGGGAGCTTAAACTGGACATCGGTATTACCTTCCATCACTGACATTTTTGGTGGTACGGACCGGGCATAAAAATGGCCCATTGCACCGTGTTACACATAATGAATGAACGCTCGCCTTACTGCGGTTCAGATAACACCTCGAGCACTCAAATCATCACTGTTAAGCCCCAGCTCCGAGACAATTGCCTCAGAGTGCTCACCGCGAGCCGGGCAGGCTCCAATGATAGGCTTGCTCTTACTAAACCGCGGCGCCGGTGCCGGCTGCACTACTCCATCTCGCTTGATGAATACCTCTCTGGCCACATTGTGTGGGTGCTCAGTCGCTTCCGTTAAATTGAGCACTGGCGCGAAACATACATCTGTACCCTCCAACAGCGCACACCACTCGTCGCGTGTTTTGGAAGCAAAGACGGCTTTGAATCGCTCTTTACCTTCGGGCCACTTTGTTCTGTCCCACTGATTCGCAAATAGCGGATCATCCGCAAAACCCAGGTGACCCAGTAGCTGGGCATAAAATTGCGGCTCGAGGGGGCAAATCGTGATGTGCTTGCCGTCGGCACAGGTATAAGTCTCGTTCCAAGGCGCACCAAAATCAGCCCATCCCGAGCCCGGCTCATCACTGATTTGACCCGTGTTATGCATCATTCGCAACAGTGACGAAATATAAGCTGACCCATCGGTAATCGCGGCGTCAACCACCTGGCCTTCTCCTGTTTTTTGCGCATGAACCAATGCACTCAAAACACCAAAAAGCAACACCATCGTGCCACCACCCACATCACCTACAAGTGTCAACGGAGCCGTGGGCGCTCGATCAGCGCTACCACCGGGCCACAGCGCGCCACTCAAGGCGATATAGTTAGGGTCGTGGCCCGCGACCAGGGCTAACGGCCCTGTTTGACCCCAGCCTGTCATTCGACCATAGATGAGACGCGGATTACGCTCTAAAGCGATTTCGGGCCCAAGTCCAAGACGTTCCATGACACCGGGACGAAAGCCCTCTATAAGAATATCGGCTTGGCCTATAAGAGAAAGCACTACGTCCACCGCTTCTGGTTGTTTGAGATCCAACGCAATGGATCGCTTACCGCGATTGTAAAATGTCTGCTCTGCCTGCTCTTGGAAGTTAGGGGCCGCATTAGCGCCAGGAACTCGGCGCTCTACCAGAATAACGTCAGCACCCATATCAGCCAGCATCATGCCCGCGCATGGGGCAGGGCCTATACCCGCTATTTCAACAACTTTTACCCCAGCAAGTGGTCCGCCCGACATAGCAGCTCTCCTCAGTCGTAATTTATTTAGGGTCCTCTACTTACCACAATCTCCTGAGTGTTGCGATGCTGTGTTGTCGCTAGCCTAATTTATGAACATGTAGGAATAAGTATTTCAAGGCTTGCAGGTTATGCGACAACCAAAGACACTCTCAGCCAACCCAAATGTGAGAAACAATCTCAGACCGTGGAGTAATGCGTAATGAATGGAGCCGATGCACTCATCCGTGCACTAGCCGATGCGGGTGTTGAAGTATGTTTTGCCAATCCAGGTACATCCGAAATGCAGCTGGTAGCCGCGTTGGATCGCGAGCCGCGAATGCGGGCTATTTTGGGGCTATTTGAGGGAGTCGTTACCGGCGCCGCCGATGGCTACGGGCGAATGGCTGACAAGCCAGCTCTTACACTGCTACACCTTGGCCCTGGTTTCGCCAATGGCAGCGCTAACCTCCACAATGCTAAGCGTGCCCATTCGCCCATCGTCAACATGATCGGGGACCACGCCACCTATCACCGAAAGTACGATGCGCCCCTTACTTCAGATATTCACGCCTTTGCCTCGCCTGTTTCTAAATGGATTGGTGACTCTGAAAGTCCAGATCACCTTGCCGAAATAGGTGTACAAGCGTTTGAAGCTGCCAGCGTATACCCAGGACAAGTAGCCAGCTTCATAGCACCTGCGGATCATGCATGGGAAAGTGCCCAAGCACTTACTCGATCCGCTCAAAAAGCCGCAGCGCCCAAAGCCACCGATGACGCTATTGCAGTTGCCGCGGATCTTCTCAAACACTTCCCCAACAGCGCGCTATTCCTAGGCGGCATGGCGCTACGAGAAGACGCACTCGAGCAAGCTGGGCGTATAGCCGCAGCTACCGGCGCGCGACTCATTACCGAAACATTTTTTAGTCGACTCCAGCGCGGCGAGGGACGCGTACCGGTAGAGCGACTGCCTTATTTTGGCGAGCAGGCAAGTGACTATCTCAAAGATTTTGATGGCCTGGTAATCGCGGGTAGCAGAGCACCGGTGTCATTCTTTGCCTACCCCGACAAGCCTAGTTACTTAGTAGCAGAACACACCAAGGTGGAAACACTTGTCGATGTGTACACCGACGCGCTCGATGCACTGACACGACTTGCCGATGCCCTCTCGGCGCCGACAGAGCCGGCTACGCGTCAGGCCTATGCCGTGCACTCACTGGAGTCAGGCCCCATCAACATGATTGAAATGGGCAAAGTATTGACTAACCATTTACCTGAAAATGCCATTGTGTCAGACGAAGGTGCGACTAATGGCTTAGGTGCTTTCATGTTTACGGGATGCGCCCGCGCCCACGATTGGATGAATGTCACCGGTGGTGCTATTGGACAAGGGCTTCCTGTTGCGCTAGGAGCAGCCATTGCACATCCGGAGCGCAAGGTTATTGCTCTGCAGGCAGATGGCTCGGCAATGTACACCGTGCAATCACTTTGGACCATGGTACGCGAGGATACCGACATTACCGTTGTGCTTTTGAATAACAGTTCATACGCCATTCTTAATATCGAAATGCAGCGAGTCGGGGTGGATAATCCAAGCGAGAAAGCTAAATCGTTATTAGATCTTTCTAACCCCACCATTGACTGGGTCAGTCTGGCAAGAGGCATGGGTATGCAAGCGATCAAAGTCGATACGGTTGAAGCCTTTGACGCTGCTATGGCCGAAGCCATGTCAAACAAAGGCCCGCGACTCATTGAAGTCATCCTGCCTGGATTCGAGCAAACCGTGTTGTGAATATAGCCCTAACGACCCGGCCCATGAGTCACCACAGGGAGTATTTATGAGCACTCTGAACCTTGTGCCAGCTTGCTACCAGGATTATCGCCGCGAAGCAGAGCGAAAGCTGCCTCGCCAGCTGTTTGACTATGTCGATGGTGGCGCCTATTCCGAAGTAACCATGCAGCGCAACGTCGATGATTTTGAGCGACTTGCGTTGAAGCAACGAGTCATGCGGGACGTCAGCCACGTTGATCCCGCCTGTAACGTGCTGGGTGATGAATTGACCATACCCGCAGCCCTTGCCCCTATTGGCATGGCCGGCATGATGGCACGTCGTGGTGAGCTGCAGGCGAAACGGGCTGCCGATGCCTTTGGTATTCCATTCACTTTGTCTACTGTCAGTATCTGCTCCCTAGAAGAAGTGGCTTCAGTGTCGAAGAAACCCTTCTGGTTTCAACTGTATATGCTCAAAGATCGCGGCGCTGTCGTCGCCTTGCTCGAGCGCGCTACGGCCGTGGGTGTGACTACATTAGTGTTCACCGTCGATCTAGCGGTTGTGGGTGCGCGTTACCGTGATGTGCGTAATGGCATGGGTGGTGGCACATCGCCCTTTGGCAGGCTGCGAGCGGGAATAATCGACTACCTACTCCACCCGCGCTGGGCATATGATGTCGGCATTAAAGGGCAGCCACATGCGTTTGGCAACCTAAGGGAATTTGTGAGCGAGGCGACGACGCCAGCTGACTTCAAGGCGTGGATCGATAGCCAAATTGACGCCTCGGTGACTTGGCGAGATATTGAGTGGCTGCGTAGTATTTGGCCCGGCAAACTTATTATTAAGGGCGTTTTAACTGCTGAAGACGCGAGCGCAGCGTTTGATACCGGCGCCGACGGAATTGTTATCTCTAACCATGGCGGACGCCAGCTCGACGGCGTACCGTCGACGGTTACAGCATTACCGCGAGTCATGGATACCATAAGCGGTCGCGGTGCGATTATCATTGATAGTGGTATTCGCTGTGGGCAAGACATCCTCAAGGCAAGAGCGCTTGGCGCCGACATGGTACTTATCGGCAGACCTTGGGTTTATGCCAATGCCGCGCGAGGTGAGCGAGGCGTCAAAGCGCTGCTGACGAATATGCGGGCTGAGATGCAGGTTTCGATGGCACTCACCGGTGTCAACGATCTATCAAAAGTTGATCGCCAGATCCTCGATTCTTGTTAGAATTCTGCGCCTTGGGTGGGTATTGCGCCGTCGCTGGACAGAGACGCTACGCTAGGCTCCGTAACGCTCGGCATCTCAGATACAGGCGGCTAGAAGATCATTGGCTGGCTAGTGGCCTCGGCCCTAACTAGCAGCCTTTGCCCTAACTAGCAGCCTTTGCTCTAAATAGTGCAACCGTGTCCGGATGCGACATCGAAAGGAAACAAAGTGAATAGAGATAACCAATCAGCCTGGATGCCTGCAACTCACTGGCGCCCTGTGTGGATTGTCGTGGTTAGCATAGCTTTGTTAGCCGCTCTGGGCTGTAGCCAGAGCGACGAACCTCGCGACCAGCCGGGCCGAGGATTTATGCGCAATGTCGGTGTGGTCACCGCGCCAGCACAGCGAGAGCTACTGCGTGAATCTGTGACTGCTGTAGGTACTGCGCGAGCGCTTAAAAGCGTAGCACTCTACGCTGAATCTGCTGGCATTGTGACTGCTCTTGCCGTTAAACCCGACACCCTCGTTCAGGCCGGAGAGGTGCTCCTACAACTCGATAGCCGCGACGAACAGCTGGCTTTGCGACTAGCGAAGGTACAATTAGCCGATGCCGAGCGCCTGGTCAGTCGCTATACCTCTGTGAACCGCAAGAACGCCAACATTGCTCAGAGCCAAATAGACACCGCCATAGCCGCGGTAGAGGCCGCTCGAATAGCCGTAGAGCAGGCCCAGCTTGATCTGGATCGTCGCCAAATAGTGGCCCCCTTCTCTGGCCGTGTTGGCATTACCGATATTGACGTCGGTGATCGTATCGATACCAGCACGCTAGTTACCACATTAGACGA
>Ga0181573_10004593_pt1 | contig 11682 bp, 8 predicted proteins | sample 101ome_25_FD_148643 | JGI IMG/M metagenome (GOLD analysis project Ga0181573, IMG submission 148643) | Coastal salt marsh microbial communities from the Groves Creek Marsh, Skidaway Island, Georgia - 101409BT metaG (spades assembly) | ecosystem: Environmental > Aquatic > Marine > Intertidal zone...
ACGGCGGCGTTGTTGACCAGCGCATCGAGTCGGTCATAGGAGCGGATGTGTTCGAACGCCCGGGCGACCTCGCCGTCAGCGCCGATGTCGGCGAGAACAAAATCGTCAACCTGAACGCCATCGTCGGGTTCGTTGCGATCGATGCCGACAACGTGCCAACCCTCGGCTCGGAACGTGGCAACCATGGCGCGGCCGAGACCGCCACAGGCTCCGGTGATGACCACTCGGCGAGTCATGGCAGCTCGATCTCCACCCCGAGTTCGCGCGCCAGGTTCGCAATCGAGCGCTTGTGCACTCGAGCGGACGCTTCGAGCGTGTTGGACGCGTTGTGACTTCCGAAGATCACGGTGTCGATAACGCGAATCGGGTTGTCGGGGCCCGGCGGCTCCTCTTCCAGAACGTCGACGGCGGCGCCGGCGAGGTGCCCGGAGCGGAGCACGGCGGCGAGCGCGGCGGTGTCGACGACTTCGCCGCGCCCGGTGTTGACGAGATAGCCGCCCGCCGGCATCGACTGCAGACGCTCGGCGTTCACCAAGTGCCTGGTGCTGTCGTTGAGCGGTGCGTTGACCGAGACGACGTGCGAGGTGGCCATGAGTTCATCGATCTCCATGATCGTGCAGCCGTCGGTCTCGGCAGCCGCCTGGCTCTCGGGCATGGGATCCGAACCAACGACGTCCATCTGAGCGACGACGCCTCGCCGAACCACGGCACGACCGATGCCGCCGAGGCCGATCACACCGAGCCGCAGGCCCCCGAGTGAGTGACCCGGCGGCTTGGGCCAGCCGCCGTCACGGACACCCTCGTGGATCACGTGGAGCTGACGGAGCAGCATCACGATGTAGCCGTAGGCGACGTCGGCGACCTCTTCGTCGAAGGCGCCGGGCGTGTTGGTGACGGGGATGCCCTTGGCGGCAGCGTGAGCCCTGTCGATGCCGTCCACACCGATGCCCCACTTCGAGATCGCCTTGAGCTCGAGCCGGTCGATCACGTCGGCGGTGAATTTGTCGTCACCGGCGACGACCCCGACACATCCGTCGAGGGCAGCGACGAGTGCATCACCCTCGAGGTGCTGACCCGGGATCTCGGGCACGACGACCTCGAAGCCGGCGGCTTCCATGGCCGGACGCCAGTGCTCGATGTCGCGGATGAGTTGGATGCAGGTGATGCCGATCTTCACAGGAGCCCCTCTCGTTGCATGCGGTGAAGCGTCTCCGCGAGGACGAAATCGGGCTCCTCGTCGATATCGGTCGCTTCCAGCGGGTCGATCTCGAACAGCAAGGGCCGGTCACCAAATCGACGGCCCTCGGCGATCTGTTCACGGGAGAACACGTACATACCGGAGTTCTCCTCGTAGAGCGGGGGCAGGTCCTGGGTGCGGAGCAGGACGGCCGGGTCGTGGTTGACCGGCTGCGATTCGGCGTCGTAGAGCCGGGTCTGGAGCCGGGTCACCGAGAAGAGTGAGTCGTGTTCGGGGGACGACTCGAGGGTGGCGAGACCCGCTGCGATGGTCTCGGGTCGCAGCAAGGGGCTGGTGGAGTGAACCTGCAAGTACCAGTCGGAGTCGGCGACGGTCGCATCGTGCTGGAGGATCGCCGTCATCGGTGTCTCCCCGCCGAGCAGATGAACCGGACGATCGATGACCAGCACGTCGGGAAAGTGCTCGGCGCACTGTTCGGCGACGGTGGGGCTGTCGGTGTCGATCAGAATTTGGTCGACATCCGGCACCGCCTCGAGCGTGCGCAACATGTGGTGGAACAGCGGAGCACCGTCGAGGTCCCGGTAGTTCTTGCCCGGAACCCGCTCGCTTGAGTGGCGCATCGGCATGAAGGCGACCACCTTCGGCATGAGACTCCTTCGCAGGTCACCTGGGCAGTCGATCGGCCCTCGGCGTGAACCCTTTGGGGTAGTAGAAGCGGCGCTTGAGCGTACCCGTCGGGTCGCCGTCCTGACGGAAGCCCTTCCACGACCCCCAGAACTGGGCGGCCCGGAACTGCGGGATCGCGACGACATTGCGGAAAAACTTCCGTCGCGGGACCGACGCGAGGTAATCCCGGCCGGTATTGGCCAGAAAGAGGCCCAGAGCTTCGAATGCCGACATCTTCTGATGGCCGAAGATCCGCTTGTGGGCGATGGCCTCGCGTCGGTAACGGTTGACCGTCTTCGAGAACGGTTCGTCGTGAAGGTGCACGATCGAGGCGCCTGCCTCGTACCAGAGGCGATGACCGAGTTCCTGGGCCCGCTTGGCCCACGCCATGTCTTCGAGTCCCGTGAGGAGTTCGTCGTACGGCAGGTCGCGCCACACCGATGCCCGCACCGCACAGTTGGCGTTGTTGCAGAACGGATGATCTTGGTCGGGGTCGGACTTGTCGGGGAACCAACGCCGCATGATCTCCATCTCGGAGAAGGCGGTGAGGTCCTCGTCGCCGGTCTGGCGGCCGTATACGAGCGACACATCGTCGTGGGTCTCGAACGGGGCGATCATCCGCTCGAGCCACAACTCGTCGACCGGGTAGACGTGGGCCGAGACGAAAACGAGTACATCACCCGTCGCCTCGGCGCACCCGACGTTGAGGGCCCGGCCGAAGCTGAAGTCCTCAGGGGCGATGTGCACGATGTCAGCCCCAGCGGCCTGACTGATCGCGACCGACTCGTCGGTCGAACCCGAGTCGACGAGCACCACTTGCTCAGGTTGGCGGGTCTGCGCAGCGATGCCCTCGAAGAGCGCTGGCAGGTGTGCGGCTTCATTCAGTGCCCGAATGACGATCGAGACCGTGGCCATGGGAGGAGCCTACCGAGTGGCCGGCTGCCGGTAGCGTTCTCCCCATGCCCGCTGTGACCGTCGTCGTCCTCACCATGGGTGACCGTCCGGCCGAGCTTGCGGCGGCGGTCGAATCTGCTCGTCGGCAGGCAGTCGATCTCGAGATCGTGCTCGTCATCAACGGTGGCGATCCCGACCGGTCACTGGCCGACATCGTGGTCGAGCCGGGCGAGAACCTCGGTATTCCTGAGGGGCGCAACCGCGGCGCGGCCGCAGGCACCGGCGCGTTGATCTGTTTCCTTGACGACGATGGCGCACTCGACGGTGACGTCTTCAGCCCGGCCATCGCCGCCTTCGCCGCCAACGATCGGCTCGGCGTCATCGGACTCCGCGTGGTCGACGAAGACGGCAAGACCGCTCGCCGCCACGTCCCCGGGCTGCGCAAGGATGCCGAGCGCTCGGCATCGGCAACTGCGTTTCCTGGCGGTGCTTGTCTCGTGCGACGGACCGCATTCGACGCCGTCGGTGGCCTCTGCGGCCCGTTCCACTACGGCCTCGAGGAAACCGACCTTGCCTGGCGCCTGATCGATGCCCGCTGGGAGATCACCTACCGCGCCGACCTCACGATGCGACACCCGCGGACCAGCCCAACTCGTCATCCCGAGTTCTTCTTCCACACGGCCCGCAACCGGGTCTGGCTCGCTCACCGAGCGTTGCCGCTTCCCCTCGCTGTCGCGTACGTCCTGAACTGGACGCTGATCACCGTGATGCGCTCCTGGAGTGACATGCAGGCCGTTCGCGCACATGTCCGAGGCCTCCGAGCCGGTGTGCGCGGGCGCCCCGGCCCTCGTCGCCCCATGCGATGGGGCACTGTCGCTGAGCTCACTCGGCGGGGGCGTCCGCCGGTGATCTAATGATCAGCCTCCGGTGATCGCGGCGTAGGCAGCTGCAGCTCGCTCGATCGCCACGCCCGCCGACGACCAGATGCCGTCCGGGCCCAACGGATCGCGTGTGGTGGTCGGCGCACCGATAAACCCACTGCCCTCGCGACGAGCGCGGTTCCCGGCGACCGTCTCGGCCTCGACAGCATCGATCCAGGAGTCAGCCGCCTCAGCCGAGTCACCGAACAGACCGACCGCAAGCTCGTGCAGCATGGCCCGCTGACTCGGTGGCCCCGAGTAGTCCATGATGCGACACGAGAGCGAAGTGGCGACTCCCGCCAGCGTCTCGAACGAGCGAGCGACGAAGTCGGGGATCCCAGCCGGGTCAAGCCAGGCGTACCAGCCCGGATCACGTTGCTGATAGGCCGCCATCGACCACATCGTCTCGACCGGGTCACGAATGCCGAGCACAACCTCGACGCGGCGGCCGGCAGCTTCCAGGTTGTGAACGCCGTCGAGCAGACGGGCAACGTCGAAGTCGAAGAATTCCGGGTGGGTCTTCTCGACGAACCACAACGGCGAGCCGAGGAGTGGACGACCCGGAATCATTGCGCCACTGCCGTTCTCGACCTCGATCGCCTGCCCGCTGGAATCGACGTCGCTGAACGCCGACGGGTAGCGGCGACCGGACTGGCCGAGGGCACGCCACGTGTCCGCGACGCCTTCAACCTCAACGGACGGATGCAGGCGGAGCCGATCAAAAAGCACCGTGCTGCCGGTGCGCTGGGCGGTAACCAGGACGACGACATCGCGCTCAGCGCCACTGCTCATAGCCGCATCTGCGAGCATGCGTTCGCTGCGTTCCTGTTTCAGGTCGCGTCGCAGGTCACCGGCGCGACGTTCAACATCACCGGCGCGACGTTCAACATCACCGGCGCGACGTTCAACATCACCGGCGCGACGTTCAACATCGCTGGTGCGTTCGGCAAGCCTCTCAATATCGCGCCGGAGAGGGCGCATGAGCCGATCACTCCTCTCGTCCTGGTCGGTGACAGCCTGCTGCACGAGCGACGTGATCGTGCGATCAAGCTTGTCTGTGGCGGAAATGAGACGCTCCATACCCTTGGCATCAAGACGACGGAAAGCCTCACGGAAGATGGCAGCGGCGGCGAGACCGGCCGCAAGAACGCAGGCAAGGCCGACAACGACCCAAGCGCCAACCCGACCACTATCGGAATCGACGACGACTGCAGTGACGACCGCCGCAGTGAGGACGACAGCAAGGGTGGCCGTGAGGGCCACGCGCTTGGCGGCCGCCTTCCCAACCCACCACAACAACTGGGCGATACGAGCCAGGAGGGATCGCTCACGGGCAGCAACACCCTGTCGGGTAAGAGCATGGCGGAGTCGACGTACCACCTTGTAAAGGCCAGGGCTGTGGCGGCGAATCGTATCGGCTCGGTTGGTGGACCACCGGCGGCGGGCGGGAGCCGAACTCGCTGCAGGCTGCGCCGGCTTTGGAGCCTGCGGACTGACCTTGAGCGTCATTTCGAGCAGCGCAGCAAGGCGATTCTCGTCGGGCAGCTCGCGAAACGCGATGAGGTTGCCCCAGGTGTTGCTGACGTCGTAGTCAGGGTCGTAGCGACGCATGCAACGCCAGTCGTGCGCAGTGCCGTAGCGGATGATCGGGTGCCACTCACTCGTGTAGACGACGTAGCCGAGGTCAATCAACTGCTGTGCCATGTCGCCGGTGGTGTAGCCCAGCGGCACGGTTTTGGCGTCTTCGAACTCGGTGAGTACGACGTCAGGCAGATCACGATCCCAGGGGAAGCCGTCGAGCACGAACTTGTCGAAGCCTTCCACGTCGATCTTCAAGAAGTCGACATGCTCGATATTCCGCGCGGCCATGTAATGGTCAAGCGTGGTGGTCATGACCTCGCTCACCTGCTCGTGAGAATCGATGAATGGACTGAGCCCATTAATGTCCACGCTCTCATCGCTTGCAAAAAACGGGAGCCGTTGGCCATGCGTCGACGAAACTGCCTGATCGTTCACGACGAGGCGCCGCTGGGGTGGGAAGTGATCAAGCAGCTTCATGCGGTTCTGCGCGTCGGGCTCGAACGCATGGACCATCCAGCCTTTACCCAGAAAAATGTCAAGACTGTTGCCAACGTTTGCGCCCACATCGATCATCAGGCCGATGCGCTCGCCGAAGTACCTGCCGATGAGTTCTTCTTCGTTGAGCTGAACATGATGCTCACGCTCCATGTTGCCCATGATGAGATCGTCGTCCATGCGCACGATCGAGGCCCCGGTGAGGGTGTTGAGCACGCGCGACGCAACTTCAATCTGGCGGGGTTGGCTTTCGACGATGATTCGCTTGACGGCGTCTGAGAAGCGCTCGACGGACGTCTTCTGGTCCAGTTCAACCGACGCGTGGAACTTCATGAACGCTGCGGCGCGGGCCCGGAAGTCGATGCCATCGGCGATGTCTCGCTGAACCCGACCGAGGGCGGCGGCGAGCTCATCGGCGGTGGTAGCGACCTCGAATGCCCCCATCGGGTCGCCGAACTTCTCCACCTGCTCACCGTGCGGGTTGAAGTAGATCACTGGCTTGCCGCTAGCGAGCGCTTCAAGGATGCCGGTGGCGAAGCGGCTGACGAATACCGACGTCTGCTCAATGAGCTCGTACTGGGTCGATTCCGTGACGAGACCGGCCGGCATCGAGCCCTTGTCCATCGGATGCTGGGTGATTGCAACATCGAAGCCGGCGGCCTTGGCGCCCTTCAATGCAGTCTTCACGTACTGCTCGCGTCGATCCTCGAGCACTCCGTAGGTGAAGTTGACGTTCAGCGCCATGACTGGCTGCTCCGGGAACGTCACATTGAGGCCGTAGAGATCCTCAATATTGGGGAGACCAACGACGGCGGTCCTGCGATCCTCGAAAAACCGCTTGTCGTGCTGACCAGCGAGGAACACCACGTCGCAGCGGCGATACGGCAGCGACCGGACCGACTCCGCATCGACCCGAAGGAAGTCGTTGATACCTTCGACCATGCAAACCGATGGCAGGCCGAGACGGTGGCGATACTCGAGGGCCGTCGTGAAGTCCTCGTTGAAGTCGTTAAACGTGATGACGAGGCTGGCGGTGGCTAGCCAGTCAGAGCCGTATGGCAGCCGGTCGACGTGGATCAGCTGGGTGCGCCAGAGCAGTTCGGTCTCGCGACGCCCTGACGCCCGCTTGCCACCCGCGACAACGCGAGAGTTGTCGAGAATCACACATGCGATTCCCTGCTTGCGCAGTTCGCGAGCGAGTCGGGCTGCTGTTCGCACCTGGTAGTCGACCTGACACACGAAGACGACCTTGTCCTTGCAGGCGAGCGAGATGCGGGAGTTCCGGAGGCGGTGGGCCATTTCCTTCGTCCGAGCCGGCGCCCGCCGGGCTTGAAAATCGTCCTGGTGTTGGGCGACGTAGGCCTCGAGCACCTGGCGTTCCTCGACCGAACCTGGCACGGTGGCGCGAAAAATTTCGAGAAAGCTGCTGCCGGGCAGTGTCGGGACGGCCCGCTCGACCCTGAGATCACCGTAGGCGACTGCGATGCGGCGCAGGAGCGAGATCTTGGTGTCAAGGTCGTGGTAGCCAAGAGCGCTGCGCTCGACAAACGTGTTGACGAACTTCTCGGCCCCAGTCGAGATCGCATCGCCGACCTCACGAAGTACACCGAGTCCCTCGGCGAGCGCCACCCAAGACGCCACGCCGGAGAAAATTCCGTCGATACGACGCTCGCTCAACTCACCAGTGATCGAATCGGGATTGACCGTGTAGAAGTACAGCGGCTTCTGAACCGTTCCAACTCGATCAGCCTTCGCCAACGCACGCGGCGTGGTGGTGATGTCCTCGTGGAGCACGCCTGCGGGCATGTCGAAAACGTCGTCGCTCAGGAGTTCTCGCCGGAACGCCCGGCCGCACATCGTAAACGAATGGCTGGCTGTGAAGATCTCCTTCAACCGGTCATTGCGGCTGTCGGAGAGCGCCTGGCCAGAGCCCCCATAGTCATCGAAAGAGAGACACACCGGGTCCCAACGCACGAGCGGGGCGGTGACGATGTCGACCTTCAAGGCGACGGACTCCATGAAGAACGCCTCGGCCGCATCGCGAGCGAGCATGTCATCGCCGTCAAGGAACGTGACGAACTCACCGACCGCGACACGGGTGCCCGAGCGACGGGCCTCGTTGAGACCTCGATTTGTATCGTGACGCACCAGCGAGGCGTTGCCGACCCGCTCGACAAACTCGTCAATCACCGCGATTGTCTCGGCCGAGTCGGAGCAGTCGTCGACGATGATTGCCTCAAAGTCGGACTGGCGGAACGTCTGGCGTTCGACCGACGCAAAGCATAGGGAGAGCAACGCTGGATCGACGTTGTACACCGGGACGACGATCGAGACCTTCGGGCCGCTGGATCGGGACATCGACCCTCAGGCTACAGAACGGGCCGAGACGGGCGGACGCTTCGCTTGAATGGCATCTGAGGCTAACAAACCCGCTGACCCTGGGAAATCCCCCTCCAACGCTTCGACCTCAGGCATCGAGCGCCGCTGCGAGCAGGGAGATCGTGCGCTCGACGGCAGCCTCGACGTCGGCCAACCCGAAGGTGGGATCAGCCCGATGGACCCGCATCAACGAGCGGCGAGCGATTTCAGCCGGATCGAGTACCTGAGCACACGCTGCAGCGGCACCGCTAGGGAGCAGCGCGCTGACCCGAGCGATCTGCTCGTCGTCGGCGGCGGCGACCGCCAACGCCAACGAGGCAGTCACGCGCCGGACGGCCTTGACCTTCGACCAATACGCCGCGAGAGGCTCGCGGAACACCGCTGGGGTACCGGCGACGACGTCGGACTCAGGCAGGTCGGTCTCCATACGGTGGATTACGGTGAGTGCCGCCTCGGCATGTGCTGCCGGGTCGCTTTGGACCATGCCGCTTCGACGCTGACGGTACGCAACGCCAATGTGGCGCTCGTAGACGAATCGGTAACCGTGGCGCATGACGCGCATCCAGCACTCGAAATCCTCGCCAGTACCGAAGGTCTCGTCGAAGCCACCGAGGTCAAGGAACGGGGCTCGGCGCAGCAGCGGGGCAGTGGCGATGAACGGGATCTCGCCGTCGCACTGCAGGTACGATGCATCGGGCTTATCTGCCGCCTTACGGGTTGGGTATCCAAGTTCGGCATCCTCAGGTAGCGGCATCCAATCGCAGAACGTACCGATCACATCGGGTTCGTCGACTCGGGCTTTCAGGACACCGAGTCGCGCCCGAATCGAGCCGGGGAACAGGAAGTCGTCACCGTCGAGAAAGGTGACGAACTCACCGGACCCACGGACGAGACCGACGTTTCGGCTGCCCGCAAGACCACGGTTCTCCGCATTGGTGATGACGCGCACGCGCGGGTCGAGCGCTGCGGCGGCCGCTGCAACCTCGGCGGTGCGATCGGTCGAGCAGTCGTCGATCACGAGGCATTCGATGCTGCGCACAGATTGTGACCGGACCGAGACCAGACAATCGGCCAGGTACGTCGCTTCGTTGTAGGCCGGAACAACGACGGTCACCTGGGGATAGTCGGGTTCGGCCATGACGGTGGCAATCTCGGCAGCGGTTGGCAACAACGGCGGCTTCCCGGATGAGGAGCCGGGCACGAGTCGACGGGCGCGGTGGAAGGCCTTCCGAGCGAGAGGCTTGAGGTTCTGTGGAAGCAGCCAGTAGAGCCGCTTGAGGAGATGCACGACCTAGGGCCTCTTGTTGGTGAGTGACGCCGATGACTCGAGGTACGCCGGGACGATCTCGTCGGGCGTACCGTCTGCGATCAGCTCACCGTGATCCATCCAGAGGACCCGGTCACACATGCGCTCGACCTCACCCATGCTGTGAGTGACGACGACGAAGCAGCCAGCGGACTCGCGGATCTCGTCGAGCCGGGCGACGGCACGGGCATGGAAATCCTTGTCACCGACCGCCAACGCTTCGTCGATCAACAAGATGTCGGGGGTGGAGGTCGTGGCGACAGTGAAGGCAAGTCGGGCACGCATACCAGACGAATACGCCCGCATGGGTACGTCGGCGAACTCCTCGAGGCCGGCAAAGGCGATCAGTTCATCGGTTCGTTCCTCGACTTCGGACTTCGGGATGCCCAAGGCGAGGCATCCCATCTCGACATTGCGTCGCCCGGACAGTCCCTCGTTCAACACTGCGCCCACACCGAGCATTGCCGGCCTGCTCTTCGCCCTCACCTGACCACCGGTGAGTTCGAGCAGGCCGGCGAGGCCGAGCAGAATCGTCGACTTGCCGGCACCGTTGTGGCCGATAATCGCGACGCTCTCACCCTCGGCGATGTCAAACGAAACATTGCGCACCGCATCGATGTCTTTGTAGCGACGAGCGCTCGCTCGTGACTTCAGACGCGCTCGCAGCCCCTGCGGGGGGTCGAGGTAGGTGCGGTACGTGATCTCGACGTTGCGAGCCGATAATGCGAGCTTGCCCATCACGAGTTCCCGTAGCTCAGCTCGTCTCGCCAGAAGAACACGAAGCCGCCGACGAGCAGTACAACGGCCCAGCCCACCCCGATGAACCACACCTCGGCATCGACTGGACGCCCCATCAACGACCAGCGAAGCATCTGGAGCAGATCAAAGAAGGGATTCGCCTTAAACAGCGCAAGCACAGTCTGATTCGATGTGAACGACGTTGGAGCGAAGAGCACGCCCGAGCAGTAGAAGCCGAGCCGGATCAGGTGTGGCAGCAGCGAATGGAGGTCGGGGAAGTGCTTGCCGACCCGGGCGATCACAAAGACGCATCCGGCGACCATTGCGACGCCGACGAGAAGAATCAGAGGAAGAGCAAGGATGCGAAGATCGGGTGCCGGGCCGACGACCAAGACGACGACCACCATCATGATCAATGAAGGAAGGAACGTGTAGAGACCGACGAGGACCGTCGAGAGCGGGATGACCGCCCGGGGAAAGTACAACGAGCGGATCAAGGTGAGGTTGGCCTGGATGCAGCGGGCCGCTGCCATGATTGACGACGTGATGAAGGTGAATGTGAGCACGCCAATCACGAGGTAGCTGAGGTAGTTGTCAATGCCGCGGTTCGCTTCGAGCAACAGCCCGAAAATCACGAAGTAGACGAGGGTTTGCAGTGCTGGATTCACCAGGAACCAAAAGTTTCCGAGCACCGTGTCCATGTTCGTCGCCCGCATCTGGTTGAGCGGCATCGTCGAAATGAACTCACGACGGCCCCAGAGCTCGCGGACGTACGCAAGTATCGGCGGCCGGGCGAGAACCGGTTTGAGGTCCTCAAACTCCGCCTCATCGGCTTCGACCCCAGCGCTGGAATCCGTCTCGTCGGTTATCGACACGTCACCTCCAGACCGTGAACGTAGGCCAGACACCGCGACGCTACCCCGCACACCCCAGGCCGCGTGGCGCATCGGCAGGTGTCACTTCAGCCCCGGTACGTCATCCCCCGATAGCCGGGCGAGAAACCGGCGGCTTCGAGTCGAGCCGCCAGTGGCGTCTCACGAACCGGCTCGCCATCGACCTTTGCAATCTCGAGCTTGGCGAGTCGCCCGTTCTTCACGAGGCCCTGCACCGCCTCGATCCACGCATCGGTCTCGGCCGCGCCCGGGAACGTCACGAGTGACCGACCGCCTCGCTCGACGAGAACAATCGGAGCACCGTCGACGAGCACGACATGGCCACCGGCACTCCGGGATGGACGGCCCTGCGAATCCGGCCAGGCCACTGCGGCGCCGTATGGCTGGGCCGGATCGGTGGCGGCAAGCACGATCGGCGCCTCAGCCTGCTCGACCTCCCGCACGGCCCGCAGCCGATCAACAGCACCGGGTAAGGCGAACTGAGCAGCCCCAAGACCGGCGACGAAGTAGCCGCGCCGCACCTCGCCCCGCTCCTCGAGCGCCTTGAGTACGGGGTACACGCCGGCGAAGCCGCCCGAGACACCTTCGGCGAGGGCGGTCTCGCGGGTGAGG
>Ga0181573_10004595_pt1 | contig 11677 bp, 6 predicted proteins | sample 101ome_25_FD_148643 | JGI IMG/M metagenome (GOLD analysis project Ga0181573, IMG submission 148643) | Coastal salt marsh microbial communities from the Groves Creek Marsh, Skidaway Island, Georgia - 101409BT metaG (spades assembly) | ecosystem: Environmental > Aquatic > Marine > Intertidal zone...
ATAGGAGAAGAGAAAGGGAGAGGGGGGGAGGGGGAGGCGTGTCCGCTTTTCTGTATAAATACGCCCTTACACTCACAACCACGAACTCGAACGACTATATCTGTTTACTCGTCGAGGACAACGACGCCCTTGCCGGCAAAGTCCTGGTCCTCGGCGAGCTCGACCACGGTGTGCATGGCCTCGTCCTCGTCGTCCTCGGCCCTCCTGCGGGAGATGACCACGCGGAGCTTCTTCGGCACCGACCTAATTCCCTGGCTCCAGATGGCCTTGTTCAGCTTGACATCCACGCTCACCCTCTCGGTCTGCATCACCTTGCCCGCAAACGCCTTGATCTCCTTCACGGCGCGCGGCGCCCGCTTCTTGAAGGTGACGCCGTGCAGACGCTTGTGCAGGTTGATGGTGTACTCCCTCGAGACCACCGTGTTCTTTCCCTCGCGAGCCATTGTGTGGTATATATCTGGTGGAAGGGGGGAGGGGGAGGGGCGTGAGCGCGGGGGAGGAACGAGGGGGGAGAGAGGGAGGGAGAGGGGGAGAGGGAGAGAGGGAGAGAGGGAGAGAGGGAGGGAGGGAGAGAGGGAGAGAGGGAGAGAGGGAGGGGAGACGACGACGACGTCGACCCGCTCCCGCGCTCGCTCTCCTTCGAGCATCCAGTCAGGCAGGCACTCGGCCCCTCGGCCGAACACGCCGTCGTCCGTTCTTTCCGCGCTTGATATGGCCATGACAGAAGCTCTGGGTGTCATAGCGACGTCGTATACGGCGGAGGAGCGGAAGGAACGGGAGCGTGGGCCAGCCACTCGTGCGACGGCGAAATTGTTCAAGTGACACATTCGAGCGCACGCAGGGCCGGCGGTGACTGTCGTGCCGTCAGAGGGAAGAGAGATGCGTGATACGTACCTATGAGCAATGAATATTGACTGCCGGGGCGGTGTGGACGTGGCAGTGAAGGCGAGATTTTTGAGAGGGGGATGGTGGTGAGCTGCACGGCATGGCCTCGATGGTTGGTCGCTCCCGTCGGGGCAAGCAGGTCGGGTGGGCCGGGTGGGGATGGGTGGGGTGGGTGGGCGTCGAGGGGTGGGTGGGCGTCGCGGGGAGCCACGTGGCACGGACGACTGACCCCGGGCAGTGCGGTGACTGACTGACTGGCTGACTGGCTGACTGGCTGACTGGCTGGCTGGGTTGGGACCGCGTGGATCGGGGTGACTCGCATGCTTCGGGAAGTTCAGGATCACGTAGGCAAACGCGGGGGCGCCAGGACGGAATGCTTCGGCCCGATGGACAGCTCCTCCGCGTCCCTTCTCGGGCTCCACGTCGGGCTTGAAACGGGTGAATGCCGAAAAGGGTGCCGAAACCCAGAACAATTTGCTCCTTCTGCCTCGCTAATTTGCTCAAAAAACCGCCACACAGGCCTGAAACGATGATGCTGACGCTGCGCGCTCCGGTCAAATCGATCCGCCCCAAACGAGGACACGTACGTTCCGATTCTCGACTGTGCTCTGTCGTCGGCCCGATGTTCATTCGCTCGAAGATTTGTCGACGGCGACGGCGGATAAACGAGGCCAACACGAGGCCAACACGAGGCCAACACGAGGCCAACACGAGGCCGGCCCCGACACGAGGCCGACCCCCACGGAAGTCTCGTCGAGATATCTCCTCACGCAATACCCCCGCTCCATCAATCCCCTCTCTCTCTCTCTCTCTAGGCTCTGGTGGTCCAAAATTCGGCCTATTGGACGCTCCATCAGACGGGGACTCCGAAGGGGAGGATGGCGCCGTCCATCGACCTCACGGGCTGTTTGTCGACGCACCACGCCTGCACGCTCGGGTCAAAGGACACAGTCAGTGCACAGAACGACTTCACCATCATGAACGAGTATGGTCTTCATCTGATGTTCGAAGAGCATGGGAAGCACAACCATACGTTGGACTCTGATTCGGTGTTGTACATGACGGACGTCGATTCGAGGAACGACGTGTACCTCGACGGGGTGCTCGTTCCGCGCGGGGCCAGGGTGGCTTGCAGGCCCGGGAGCCTCGTGTCTCTGGAGGGGGGGCCGTCGTTCGTGGTCGAGCGTAATCTCGTCGCGCACGCTTGATGCGACGGCGGCGAGGATGTCAATGGGGCACTCGTGGAGTTGAGATGATGCGTTTTGCCTGTTTCCTGTTTGGGGGCTTCAAGTTTTTCTCGCGTATGGCGATTGGCCATGCGTGCATCGCGGTTGATGATAATGAACGTATATTTTCTGATCTCGCATCGGCCGGTGTCGCCCGTGTCGCCGACCTTGGCGTCGGGGCACTCGATCGATGGTTTTGTTGAGGTAAGTTTTTAAATCATTCAATGTAAATCTAAGCCAAGCTCTGCATCTTGATGGGCGACACGGTGCCGGCCGGCGCCGCGCCGGCGAGGCTCGTCGTCAAGTACTCCAGCTTGTCCGACCGACTTGAGTCCTCGGCGCCGAGCAGCAGCGGCGCGAGCGCCTCGACCGTGTCGTTGTCGAGCGTGCCGAGGAGGTTCTTGCCGTCGTACAGGGTGCCGAGGTCCTCGGTGGAGAAGGGGATGGCAGAGTCCTCGGAGAGGAGGAAGTGGTGGCCGCCGCTCATCAGTGCCTTGAGCTGGGTCAGGACGTCGTTGCTCACCGATTGGGTGTTGAACCTGTCGTCCCAGTACATGGTGCTCAGTCTGTAAATCTGCTGCACGGAGAGCGACGGGCAAAGGTCCTTGCGGATCTCGTCGAGCGTTTTCTGGGCCTTCTGGTGGATGACGAGGAACGTCACGGCCTGGCGGAGGTGCGACAGGTTGTGCAGGCTGTTGCCGACCCACTCCTCGCCGGCGGCTACGGTCCACTTCTCCACCTCATGCAGGCCCAGCTTGGCGTACTCCCCGTTGCTGAACGAGCAGCAGTCTCGCTTGAGCATGAGCTGGTTGAACAGGAAGACGTCCACGATGGCAAAGAGGTCCTCAAAGAGCTTGGAAGCCAGCACGTGAGGCACGTGGTTGGCCTTGAGGATGGCCAGGAGCTCGTCCAGAACGTCAACCATCTCCTTCCAAGGGGACTTTTTCCCGCGGTGGCCGGCGGCCGTGGCGTTCATGCACAGGATGAGCAGGCCCGAGATTTCTCGCTTGAAGTTGTCGCGCAGACGGGGGAAGATGGTCTGCACCAGCGCTCCCAGGCCCTGTTTGAAGAGCAGGGCCGCGTACCTGGCCTCGAACTGGACGTACGAGGCGGGGACGGCGTTGGCCCCAGACGGGCTGGGGCTTCCGCTGGCGCCGGCGCCGGCGCCGCCGTCCGGCCTGCCGGGCGATCGGAAGTAGGAGAGGAACCCCTTGGCGGCCTGCTGGCCGGATATGCGCAGGCGGGCCGTGATCCCGTTCTCGTTGGCGGAAGGCTTGGTGTGACGCTGCATCAGGTAGTACAGGGCGGCGGTATTGGTGAACCAGTAGCCCAGTCGGTCGTTGTCCTCCTGGAAAGACTCGATCTGCATGCCAATGGCTTCGCTGACCCGCTCGAAGATGGCCCCCTTCTCCTGTTGGATGGCCTTCCAGTGGACAAAGGAGCGGAACACGACGACCGCCGCGACGGGGTTGCCCTGGTGGAACCCCAGGTCGACCTTGAGGGCCGAAATGAGGCGCTCCTGGTCGGCCACACGCTGCTCCCTGAGGAGCTGCTGCTGTCTGGCGACCAGCTCGCGCTGCTTGCGGTCCATGTCGGAGACGCCGGTGCTGCTCCTCTGGCCGAGGACGTCCTCGCGGTCCAGTGATGACCTCCTGGCGACGAGGTGACCCGAGCTGTTGCGCGGCGAGCCGATGCCTCTCTCTCCCGGTGCTCCGGGCGCTCCCGGCGATCTCGGCGATCTCGGCGACCGGGATCCGCCCAGCGCCACGGGGCCGGCGCCGAGACGGCCGGCCGCGATCTGGGCCTCCTCCATGGCGTTATCGCGCTCGACGAGCGCGATCCGGAGCTGGGCCTCGAGATTGGCGACCCGATCTCCAGAGACGTTCTGCATTTCCTCGATTCGTGCCTCGAGCTCCCTGATCTTCGTCTCGTGCGCGGCCACGAGGGCCTTGCTCGCGGCCAGCTCCTCGGCCGTCGCCGCACGCTGGGCGTCGAGCTCCTCGAGCGCCTTGGAGAGCTCGCCCTGGTGACGCGCAGCGGTCTCGGCGGCAGACTTGGCGGCGGCCGCGATTTCGTCCTTGGACCGCACGACGTCGGCCCTGGCCACCTCGAGCTCGCCCTGCATGAGGACCTCTACCTCGGCCCGGTCTGCCTTCTCCTGTTTGAGCTGCTTCCGCAGCTCGTTCCGCTGGTTTTTGAGATTTTCCGAAAGCTCCTGCAGGTTGAGGACCTTCTTCTCCAGGTTTTCTTTGTCCTGCATCAGCTTGCCGCTCTCGCGGGCCGCGACCCGCCGCCTGCTGACCTCGGCCCTGGCGAGGCGCGCCCGCCACAGGCTCTGCGCCAGGACGACGGCCCGCACGATCTCTTCGAACTCCCGGCGGGCGACGCACGTCCTCCAAGAAGACTGGATGAGGGTCGCCGCGGACTCGCGGCGCTGGGCCGCGAGCGCCTTGTTCTCCACGTAGAGCCTGTAGGTCCGCTGGATGACGTGGACCGCGTCGAACACGGCCAACAGGCGCTTGCGCGCGGCGAACGACCTGTATGCGGTCTGGATCCTGAGTGCAGCCCGCTCAGACCGCCGGTGGTGCAACTCCTCCCTGGCCTTGAAGCTCCTCCAGTTGCCCTGGATGCGGAGGACCGACGAAACGGTCTCTTGGAACTTTCTGCGTGCCAGCCACGACTTGATGTGGGCCTGGATCAGCGTTGCCGAGCTGTTCTGAAGCTCCATGCGCTTCTTCTCCAGTTCGGCCATCCTGCCCGCCCGCAAGAACACCCGGCTCTTGCCGAACTGCGTGTCCCGGTGGGTCAGGCTCCGCTCAATGATGGCCTGCGTCATCTGCCTTGCGTTCGGGGCTCTGTTAGGACCGCTGAAACCGTTGGGATCGTTCGAAACGTCCAGGAACATCATCCAGAAGTGATCGCAAAACTCTTCGTACGTCCTCTTGGACGGGTAGCCGGCGCAGGATATGCGGACGGCCTCGAGGACGCCGCCGCAGCGCAGCTGCTGGAGCACGCCTGGGACCTCGAACTCCATGGGGACGCTCGACTTGTTCGGCTTGATGCATCGGATGTAGTGGGGTTCCATGTCGTGGAGGGTCGACATCAGTTCGTTGAGCTGCTTGCTGAACCTCGAGCTCACCGAGCTGAACTTGAACGATGACTGGACGCCAGAGGACGAGGACGTCGAAGACTCCTGGTCCGCGGGATAAAGACCCCGGACAAACGCCTCCGTAGAATCCCCCAAGAGCTCCTGGTGCTCGAGCACGACAAAGTCCTTGTTCTTCTCGAGGAAGTTGAGCGTGTCGTACTGCACGTCGCCCGCGTAGTGCTGGATGACGAACTCGTCCCGCGCCAGCTTGGGCTTGGAGAACCTGGAAGACTTCGAAATGAAGTCCGAAGAATATAGCTTCTGTGCAAAGTCGCTGTTGGTGGCGCGGGGGAACTTGCAGCTCTCGTCCAGCAAGTCCAGGACGCCGGCGTGCCGGGCCCGCTGGGCGCCGCACCCCTCGATCACGTCGAGCACGTCTTGGTTGTCGACGAACTCGATGTAGCTCCATTCAATGCCCTCTTCCTCATACTCCTTCTGCTCCATCTTGAACACGTGCGCGTTGAAGTGCTGCTGGAGCTTTTCGTTCGCAAAGTTGATGCAGAACTGCTCGAAGTCGTTGCGCTTGAACTCCTCGAAGCCGTAGATGTCGAGGACGCCGATAACAGACGACGGGTTGGGGTCCTGGCCAATCGACTTGTTGATGCACTCCACGAGCCAGTCGAACGTCCGGCTGTACAGAGTCTTGGCGAACGCGTCGCGGGTGTTGTTGGCGGCATCCACGTTGATGGGGCTCACGATCTTGCCGTCCGGCGTGCGCCTCGTCCTGGTCGTCAAGATGGTGCGGAGCCCGTCTACGGGAACGCCCAAAAGCCGGGCCGTGTCGGCCAGTGACGCTTCCGCCGTCGACGCCGTCGACACCTTGCACTCGTCGTCGTCGACCGCCTCGAAGGTGACGTTTCCGAGGTGGAGCACCGCGGCCACTGCCTTGAATACGCACTCTTGGGTCTCCGTGGGGATGCCGACGATATCCATGGCCTGCCTCGTCTTGACGTACTCCTCCGCGTTGCTGCACCCGTCCAGCTCGAAGCACGAGCTCGTGCTCAGGTAGCGGAAGTCCCTCGCGTCCTTCAGATTCCAAGCCTCGCGCTCTTCCGCGGTGGCGCCGTCGCACAGCTGGTAGAACACGTGGTAGTTCCGCTCCGGGTCGGACACGCTGACCACCCTCGATCGCTCGAGGAGGTACGTCTTGATGGCCGCCCCGCAGATGCTCCCCCTTGCGTCGAACTGGATCTCCGTGAACTTTCCGAACCTCGACGAGTTGTCGTTCCTGACCGTCTTGGCGTTTCCAAACGCCTCCAAGAGGGGGTTAGACTCCAGGATCTTCTCCTCAATGTTGTGATCGTTCTCGATGGGGGAGCTCTCGACCAGGTACTGCATGATGTGCTTGCTGGTCTCGGTCTTCCCGGCGCCCGACTCGCCGCTGACCAGGATCGCCTGGCTCCGTCCGTTGGCCCGCATCTGCTTGTACGAGGTGTCCGCGATAGCGTACACGTGCGGCGAAAGCTCCCCTTGGTGATCGGCCGCGGCATAGCACTCCATCATATCCCCACCATAGAGGTGCGGCATGGGCTGGAACGGGTTGACAGCGATGAGAATTTGCCCCGTGTAGGTGTAGATGTCGTCGAGCTCGTATCGCGCCCGCAGGTTATGAAGCAGGGCCGGCTCGTTCAGGTGGTTGAGCTGGACGAGATCTTCGACGACCGGTCCTGCGTTCCTGAGCGGCGCGTTGGCCCCGCTGCACGCGTGCTCCTCGCCATCAGCCGTCTGCACGACGATTTGATCGCCTTGGAGTCGTGTGACCTGGCCCTCGATCCACGGGTGGTCTTTGTCGTCTTTCCGGTACCACACGGGCGTGCCAACCGCGTGCAGCGACGACGACGACTCTGCAACCGACTCTGCCATCGAAATGATCCGAACAGTTACTCGATTAGAGGAGCTCGCGAGCTAGACGACGCCGTGCAGATGGAGAAGCCCCCTCGACGTCCCCGTCGTGGTCTTCCTCGTCCTGGGGAAAAGCTCGTGGTGGATAACGAAGCAAAGAGCGTATAGACTGAAAAAAAAATCGTCACAACAGACTGGTCACAACCGATTTGGCCAACGCGGTCTGGGCTCTCTCGCGTATCCCCGTCACCGTCTCCCCGCAGAGCGCCACGGACTCAAAGTAGCACCGAACGAGCGCGTGGGTGAACTGGGCCATGTCGAACAGGACCGCGACGCCCGCGTCGGTCGAGACGCTCGCGGCCAGCGCCGACACCGTCTCGATCGACGCGAGGGCCTGGTTCTCCGCCATCGCGCCGTCTATGGAGTCGACGAAGCGCTGAATGACGAGCTTAATCGCGTCCTTGAGCGCACGTTCGCTCTCGCCGAGCAACGACCGCTTTTCGACCAGCCTCGCCTCCTTCTCGCCCGGGGCGAGGGTCACGTCGCCCTCGATGAGCGCGATGTCATGATTGACGTCGTCGACGCGTGCCACGACCTTGTTGATAGTGAGCAGAAGGGCCTCGGTTGCCAGCCGATACTTGCTGTGGCCCTCAGTGAACTTGATGCTGCCCGAATCAAAGACCCACGAGACGACGGCCTTGGCAGAGATAAGCCGCAGCGTCATCATCCGGTCCACGACCATCGAGGCGCGCTGGATGTTCTGCGACCACACCTGCCAAATGGTGTCCATGCATGCGACCTCCGCCTCCAGGCCACCCTCCTGTACGAGGGCGGCGAGCGGGCCGTAGTACCGCTCAAGCGCGATGATCATGTGGGAGTACGTCTTCTGTCCGGCGACGAGCAGCGCGCGCAGCAGCATCTTGCACAGCTGGATCCGCCCCCCGAGGATTGCATCGATGCTGTGCTCCTTCGTCCAGTCCGCCAGCTGCTCGTCCTTGGTCTTCTTGCGGATGAGGTCGACAGCCTTGGCCGCCCAGACCCCCTCGAGGTCCTCCGACGGGGCGCCCAGCGCGGGGAGGGACTGGCACACCGGCTTGGGAGGCATCAACTGCTTGAAGTTTTCCGGCAGCACCTCCATGACGCGGTCGTGGTACGACAGGCGGACCATCCTCCCCAGGACGTCGCGGCAGAACCGCTTCTGGCAGTCGGTATCCGGCGCCTCGAGTACGTGGGCCCATCGTTCCCACGGCCACTGGAAGTTATAGTTGGACACGTGGTACGCGAGCCATTCGGCGAGCCGCTGGGCCAGGAAGGGGTCCAGGAAGGTCAGCCGAGAGAAGCACTCCTTGACGCAGGCAAAGATGGGCCTCGAGAAGGTGCTGATCAGCTTGCACAGGTCGACCATCAGCGTGCTGTACATCAGCGTCTTGAACTCTGACGTCGGCAACCGCAGCATCTGCCCGAAGATGGTCTCGCAGAGAGAAATCTCGTACGTGTACTTGAGCGGCATCGAGCGGGCCAGGCGTTTGGCGCACTCGACTCGGTCGCCCTCGAAAAAGTGGATGGTGTGCAGGAAGTAGTCCTCGGCGATGGTCCTATCCATGTAGAGCCGGTCCCCCTTGGTGTGATCGTCCTTCAGCAGGCGGACGGTGCCCCTGGGAGGATACCACGCGAGCATCTGAGCCGCAGACGCCTGAGTCGCGTCGATGGACGACGCGACCTTCTCTGCGGACAGTGCCTTGGGCGGGAGGGAGACGGAGGCCTGGTCGAAGCCACCCTCCGCCAGCAGACTCGACAGGTTGGGGATCGTCAGCTCCAGCGTGTAAATGTTGCTCTCCTGCATCTCGCGCAGCGCCCTCAAGATCGCGGGCAGGTCCCCACCGGCCCCGCAATCGCTCTTCGAGACGACATCGTCCTCGTCCAGCTGTGCACAGAACGGCCGGAACTCGGGGAACCTCTGCTGCGGCCGGTTCTGGACGTACGTCTCGCACCTGCGCAGCAGCTCGTCGTCGAAGAGCGTCTTGCCGCCGAACGGCAGCACCCCGAGCACCAACCGCACGAGGAAATCAGCGTACGGCTGTCTCGCCGCGGCGACCCCCTCCTCGGTCGTCGCCACGAGCTCCTCGGCGACCTCCAACAGCCCATTCATGACGTACTGCACCAGTGCCGCGCCCTCCATCATCCCCAGGCCCACCAGCGACGCCAGAAACCGCAGCGCAGCCTCCGCTTTGAACCTGTCGCCCCCCACCCCCGCTTCCGCGTACAGACAGTCCACGACCTCCTCCAGCACGCCGTCCACGAAGGTCGACTCATCGTTGCCGGCGACCATCATGCCCAGCAGCACCCCATAGAGTCCGCCCTTGGTATGCACCTGCACGACGCATCGGGTGAACATCCGCTGCAGCCTGACTCGCTCCGCCTGTGTCATGGAAATGTCCTTCAACTCGTCGACAACGTGCTGCAAGGCTTGGGTCGACACGAGCAGCCCGGGCATGCAGTCGTCGCCCAGCGTCAACAGGTTCGACAACAGGACCGCCCTCCGATCGAGCACGGGCTCGTCCCTGCCTCGCTTGTTGTGGCCCCTCCCCCGTCCTCGACCGCCTCCGTGATGTTGCATCCTCGTTTCGCGTCCGCCTCTCGACTTTGCGTTCCCGTTCCCGCGCTTGCCGCTCGACTGACTGGCTGAGATCGAGATGCGTAGTCGTTGGTTCTTCTCTCTCGTCGTGCGGGCTGACGAACTACGAATAATGGAGAGATCCAGCCAAATTTAAGTTTGGGGCCCTGTCACGGAATCCGCTCAGCTTCACCCGGCGCATAGCATACCCCGTCTACACGACGGAAAATATCAGCAGAGCGCGGGGATCTCAGCGTGCACAGAGAACGCGGGTGCGGAAGGTTTTTCGAACGGGGCCGAATCCGATCGATCCTCCACGCCCAGCGGCCGGCGTTGGAAATTTTGATATTCGTCATGGTCGAGTCCACCACCCTCAAGCTGCCGGAGGTTTCCGACCCGTCTCTGGAGTCGTGGAGCACCTTCCTGGAGCAGGCCATGCACACGTTTGAGCGGTGCGTGCTGGCCAATTCGAATTTCCGGGTCCGACCCCACCCGCGCTCCCGTCGCTCCCCTCGCTCACGCACGCACGTAAACCCTCTCGCGCAGGTGCTCCCGCCTGAAGCCTTCCGAAATGCGGAAGCACTTTCCCGCGGAGCTCGTGGTTGATATCCTGAAGCGGACGCAGGCGCTGTGTTCGGCCGAGCCGACGTTGGTCGAGATCACGCCGTCGCCGACAGAGACGGTGACGGTCGTCGGGGACACGCACGGGCAGTTTCACGACGTGATGAGAATGCTGGAGGTGGCGGGGCCGCCGAGTGATGAACGGTTGTATGTTGTCAACGGGGACATGGTCGACAGGGGATCGTGGGGGCTGGAGACGCTGCTGACGTTCTGCCTCCACAAGCTGGCACGCGACGTTGCAGTGAAGGTGGCGGTGGGGAAGGGGTCGACGATGCTGGATTCGGCGCATCGATCGGTGATCAAGACCCCCGAGGCGGAACGCCGGTCTGGGTTTCCGGGCGTCACGTTGTTGAGGGGGAACCACGAGACGGCGACGTGCAGCATCATGTACGGGTTCAGGCAGGAGGTGGAGGCCAAGTACGGGAAGACGGCAGGCAAGACGGTGTTCAGTGCGTGCAAGCAGCTGTTCAAGAACTTGCCGCTGGCCGCGCTGGTGAACAAGCGCACGTTGGTGTTGCACGGCGGGCTGTTCCGGACGCGGCGAGGCAAGAAGCGCGCCCCAAAGGGGAAGGCGAAGGCGAAGGGGAAGGGGAAGAAGAGCAGCTCGTACGAGGATGACGAGGAATTCGTCTTGGACGAGGATGATGATCCGGTGCTGGGGTCGATCAACGACCTGCGGAAGGGGTCCAAGGGCGGCTTGGACGCAACTGGCCTGGGCGATTCGCGGCTGGCAGCCGACGTGCTGTGGTCCGACCCGGCGCCCGACGGGCAGCCTGGCTTCGAGGAGAACTACGCACGGGGCATCGGTATGGTGTTCGGGTCGGACATCACCGAGGAATTTTTGCGGAAAAACGACTTGAAGTTGATCATCCGGTCGCACGAGGGGCCAGATGCCCGCGAGTCTCGGCCAGACATGCCCAACATGCTCGAGGGTTGGACGGAGGACCACAGTACGGCTTCGGGAAAGCTTATGACTGTATTCAGCGCGCCGGACTACCCGCAGCATCTGCCGGACGACGTGGATCGGTTCAAGAACAAGGCGGCCGTCTTTGTTCTGTCGAGTGAGGGGGGGTTTGCCGTTCCGGAGGTCAAGCAATGGGAGGCCGTACTGCCCCGGCCCGAGTCGAGCCCGTATTACGACCTGGGAGTGCCCGACAGTGACGAAGAGATCGAATTGCTGCCGCCGACGGCGAGCGGCATGACTGATCTGTCGGACGAGGGCGAGTTTGAGGTCGGCTTGGGATCACCCGTACCCTTCGTACCGTTCACAGGCCGAGGTTATAGGCTGGGCACCGGTGATTCGGATCAATGAACGCGTGTCGTGCTCGCATTTTTTTATGA
>Ga0181573_10004597_pt1 | contig 11674 bp, 6 predicted proteins | sample 101ome_25_FD_148643 | JGI IMG/M metagenome (GOLD analysis project Ga0181573, IMG submission 148643) | Coastal salt marsh microbial communities from the Groves Creek Marsh, Skidaway Island, Georgia - 101409BT metaG (spades assembly) | ecosystem: Environmental > Aquatic > Marine > Intertidal zone...
GGGCGGGCCGTCTTTTGCCCCGTTGCCCCCCCGGGGGGACGGGCGCCCCCCCCCCCCCCTCCCCCAAACCCCCCCCCCCCCCACCTCCCCCGCCGACGCGTCGCCGCCACCCTCCTTCTCCTCCTCGCCGCTCCTCCCCGGGTCGGAGCCGCCGCCGAAGCCGCAGAAACGTCCTCGCCCCCTCCCCTCAGGCCCATCGCGAGCGGGGCCGGAAGGTGGCGCGCCGCCGTTCCCCGCGCGTGGCTCACGGCGTACGACCGCTCGGCCAAGGACGCCGTCGGGGCCCAGGTCCTCGTCGGCGATTTCGACGCCGTGGACACGGTCTCGGTGCGGCGCCTCGCCGGCGCCGCGTCGGACCTTGCTTGGACTGACCCACACGCCGCGGCCGACGTCCTCACGGCCGACATATCGGGGAGTGGTCAAACGCTGGCCTTTCGCGTCGTCGACGCCGTCCCCGGAGGAGAGAGGGGAGGAAGAGGAGGAGGGCGAGGACGAGGAGGAGACGATGTCGTGTTGTTCGAGTACGAAGCCACGACGTGCCGCGGGACCGTGGAGGAGGGAGCGGGGGGGGTCATGCGGTGCGTGGGACCGCCGCCAGCCCTCGCGGACCTCGAGCAGGCGAGCGTGCGGCGGTTCCGATGGGGGGTGCGGGCGCGCTCACGCCTGCCTTGGCGACGCCCTTCGCGACGACTGCCTATGCCCCTCGTCGACAGCCACCATCCCCAAACCCGCCCTCCGCCCAGGTTCGTCGCCACTTTGTCGGTGCTGCGTTGAGATCTGGACCCGACGTCTTTTTGCTGACGGCAGGATGCAGCGAGGATCGGTGGGCGAGCCGCCCTGCACTGAGGGAGTCGCTACGGGCGTCGGCCGAGAGCTTGGGGCCAGGGTGAACCGGGGTCGTCGGATGGTCTCATGCGGCCCCCCTTCCGGTCCGAATGGTACATCATCGGGTAAGCACGTCACCCTCCGATTCTTATCCCGGGAAAAATCCATCCAGATCGTTCGGTTCTCTGAGGGACCATAGTTGAATTCTCTGCTCCTCTGGTCGCGACTCCGTTCGTTCACCTCCCTCTTCTCACCGCCCTCTTCTCGCTCACCCCTGCCCCGCCCCGCCCCCACTTCCCCGCGCCGCGCCAGCCCGTCGGTCCAGTGCTGTTTCCGAAGCAAGGCGTAGGCGTCGACCCACGTCCCCGAGGACTCGTCCTCGAGACCGCACCGTGAGCCGCGGCCCCTGCGGCGGAGGGAATCAAGGGGGACCCCAAGGCCTCTCCTCTCAGCTCGTGTCCTCTCCTCTCAGGCCTTGCGGTCGATGTCCTTGACGTTGAGTCCGGGAGGCAGCGACTGCTTCAGCTTGTCGGCCTTGTCGGCGTCGCGCACGCAGAGCGTGTAGAGGTACCGCGAGCACCTCACCTTAAACTTGGTCGTGCCAGCGGCAGTGCGCTTGATGGCGACGGAACGGGCGTCCTTGCGACGCGCCGTCAGGAGGAAGTCCTTGATCTCGGTGATCTCGCGGGGCTGCAGGAGATGGGTTAAACGGGCAGAGAATAGGCGGGGGGCGCCGGGGGCTGCGGGGGCGGGGCAGTAGGCGACGACACCGTGTCCTGAAGCATTGGCCTCATGGTGGCGGGGCCCCGGCAGCGGTGGTGCGAGGGCTGCCACGAGGGCGATGAAGGGCGGCATTTCGGGGACACAGCGGGAGCGCAACTACGCAAACGATGATGGTCGACTATCGGCACGAACTGGCGATACCGCAGAGCAACCAGCGAAGCGAAGCCGCCGGTCGCTCGGGCTCGACGAGAGCGCGTCGAAGGCGAAACGCTCGAGCAAGGAGAGGACGAAAATTGCACGTCAATGGCTCGCGGCACGCGCGACTAGAAGAACGAACCGGGGAACAAGCGAGGAGAGCGGCGCGGAGTGGGGGGCCGGCTCGAGCGATGCACTCAAGCCGCTGTGTCGGATCTTAAGGCGTCCTGCTGTAAGAATTTGCACGTCGTGTGCCTCATTCGCAACGAAAAAATATCCGGACCACCACAGGCGACGTCGGGGCCCGGCCGTCGCCGCCGTCACCGTGCTGCAGCGCCAGGCTCCGGAGCGGCACGGCGCCCGCACTCACTCGCCATGACGAGAACTTGGGTGGTTCGAGGTTCGAACGCCTGCCTCTGGGCGTGGGGCAGGCTTTTCACGAGGTGAACTGCCAACTCGAAAGGCGTCGTCAAAAGAAGTTCGGGCAATGTCTGAGCCGCTGTGAAGGAGAAGGAGAGCTCGACGAACATGAGGTGCGGGCTTTGTCGCGGGCCGTGGCCGCCCCCGGCCTCGACCCCCCCTACGATGGCGTGCGTGCCGCGCACCAGTGTGGCCTTTGTCATCGATGTCGTCGGCCCCCGAGGCCGCGAGGCCGCCACTGCGCGCCGCCACACCCCATCTCCTTCCCCCCCGCGGTCGCTGTTCGACGACAGCGTCTTCTCCCGCGCCCGGGAGCAGGTCGATGGGCTCCGTCGGAGTCAGCCCCCCCCCCGACGGCGGCGGAGGAAGCCGAAACGGCAGCAGCGTCGGCCCCATCGTGGGGGGGAGAGCGACAAAAACGGGGACAACGAGGACAACGAGGACGGGGCCGTCGTCGTCGTCGCCGCCGCCGCCGCCTCCGCCGCCGTCTCTGTCGCCGCTGCGCCGTCAGCTGCAAACGACATCGATGGCATGATGCAGCGGCACCCATCGCCATCGTGGGCCGGTGCCTGCCGAGAGGCCTGCCTCTCTCCACGGGACCTCGGCGCCCTTCTTGACGGCAAGTGGGCAGGGGGTATCGGGTATCGGGGACGGGGGGTTGTCGGCGCCAGGGCTGACAGCGCTGTCGCTCCCGACTCACGGTGCCCCGACTGCCCCAATGGCGCCGTCGCACCACTCACTCTCTATCTCTCTTTCTCTCCCTATATCTCTATCTCCTCCGTGACCGCCCGCCAAAGTTTCACACCCCCCCCGCGACCGCTCGGCCACGACCCTCACCCATGCCCCACTCCGCGCAGCTGCGGGGACCGCGGGCGGACCGGACGCCGTCACCTGCGCCCTCGCACGGGCCTGGCCCTCATTTTTTTTGGGCCTTGATGTCGACTGGAGCGCGGCCCCGACGCCGTCTCAGGCCGCTGCAGGCCTGGCCTCCCTCGCTCGTGCAGCGCTGGGCGAGGGGGATGCGAGTCGACGCGGGGTAGAAGCAGAAACCCAGGCGAGGGAGGAAGATGACAATGGGGCGCCGACGGCGTCAGCCGCCCCGACAGCGTTGTCGGCAGGCCGCGCGACCGACCGTCTGGCGCGGGCGCTGCGGATCACATCATCGACCCCCGGGGGTGGCCCCGGCGCTGCGCAGGCGCGCCGCGATCTCGGCCCTGTCGGCGCCACGGCGGCTGCGCGTGCTCTTTTGATGTTGGGCCATGGGGACCGGTGGAGCGGCGAGGTTGCCACCCTCTTGGACACGCTCGACGCCGATGATGGCACTGGCTGGCGCGCCGTGGGTCCGGGGGCCCTTGCAGGCATCGCCCGCGCTCTGGCAGTGGCGCGCGTCCGACGCGAGGTCACGCAGTCGCACCTCGCGGCCGCGTGGACTAGACGCCCCCTCGCCTCCGCCTCTCCAACTCAGCTGGCCTCCCTTCTGTATGGCCTGGCACAGACGGACGCTCTGCCTCACTCGGTTGTCCGCCGCGCGGCGTCAGCCTGGGCCCAGAGCGACGCGTCGGGGTCGACCGAGGAGATGGAAAAGATACTTACCCCGGATCAGCGCGCGTCCCGTGGCGCCGATCTATTGTCCGCGTGGTCGTCGGAGGAGCTCGGGGTCGCGTGCTGGGCCCTGGCCGCGGCGGGGCACCGGGGCTCGCCGGGGCTCGGGGCGCTGCTCGACGAGCTCGAGCGCCGGTGCGACGTGGGGGGGGCGACGGTCGTTCCAGCGCGCGCTCTTCGGCAGGCTCATCAGGCGCTCTGGTCGCGGGGGGAGGAGGACGACGGTCGTGGTCGAGTCTCGGAACGCGGCGGACATGGGCGCCGACCTCGTTTAGCCGGTGCCGCAAGGCGAGCTTGGGACGCCGACCTGCTTGACACGAAGAGGAGAGCGGGGCCGTCCTGGTACCAGTCGCGCGTGGTCGAGGGCCTGATCCGACTCGGGGTGCCGCCGCGGCGGGCGAGGTCCGGGCGTCCCAGTGGCGCGGGGTGGGAGGAGGAGTCGGTCGACCCCGGCTACTCGGTCGACGTAGCCGTGTGGTTCGACAACGATGGCAACGGCGATCGTCAAGGAATGACGCCCCCGCTAGCGATAGAGTGTGATGGTCCCTCGCACGAGCTCAGGGAGCTCGGGGAGAGCGGCGATGAGGCCAACGAGCGCGACTTCGGCGATTTCGGCGCGGCGACGCGCCCAACGGGCGCCACGCGGCTCAAGCGCGCGCTGCTGCTGCGAGCGGGGTGGCGGGTCGCGACCCTGACACACTGGCAGCTCGATCGGTGCGACGATGTCGCGGCCGTGGCGGCCCTGGTGCGGTCGGCGGCGGAGAAGGTGGGGGTGTCGCTGCCGGGCTGAGAAGGGCGGGGTGTCGCTGCCGGGTTGAGAAGGCGGGGGTGTCCCTGCCGGGCCAACATCCAAGACGTTAGAAAAGATATTGCCGAGGGTTTGGGAGAGCGTCTCGTCCACGAACCTACGAGCCCTAAATGCCCTCAGGCACGCCGGTATTTTCCATCCTCACGCGCCGCCCGACGCATTGCTTTTGTCTTTGGTCTCCCCCGGTCGGGCGCGGCACCCTCCCCCCCGCCGTCCCCCCACACGGACTCGCGCTCGAGGCCCAAGCCGGCGACGTCGGCCGCGCCCACCCCCAGCGCCCTGAGCCGCTTCCCCATTGCGTGCTCCCCGGCCTTGGCTGCCGCGAGGCCACGCGCCCGGCGGGCAGCGTCCGCCCGGGCCCGTTTGTTCCCCGCCACGGGCATGGGGGCGCCTGCCTCCTTGCTGAGGTCGTCGGACTTGGGGCAAGGTAAGGGCTCTGCGGCAACCGATGCCGTCGTCGTTGCGCGGTCCGTGCCGCGCCTCCCCCCCCCCCCCGCCCCCAACGGCGGCGCCCGCCGCCTTGGCGGCCCTGGCCGCCGCCCCCGCTGCCGCCGCACCCGCCGCGCCCGACCCGTCGGCGAGGCACGTCAGCCGCGCTCCTCCCGTGTCGCACTCGCCCACAACCGCAGTCGAGGTCGCGTTCGCGTCTCCTCCTTCCGCCCGGCGCGCATCGAGGAGCCTCACAACGCCATCGGAGCTGGCAGCGGCAACAAAACGGGGCGCTCCGCTCCGCTCCGCTCCGCTCCCCGACCCACCGCCGAGGCTCGGCAAAGCGAGACCTCGGACCCGCGCCCTGCCCCCCTCTGCGCCCGTGCGGAGCGTCATCGCCGGTCGATGCCACTTGCCCTCCCGCGCGTCCCAAAGGCGCACCGTCCCGTCGCTGCCCCCCGCCGCCACCCCCGCCGCCCCGGCCGCCGCAGATGCGGTCGGGCGCCACGTCGTCGTTGCCCCCCCTCCCCCCGGCCCGGCGTCGGCCACCGTCAGTGCCCCCAGTCGCTCCCCGGTCGTTGCCTGCACCACCAGGCTCCGGTCCGTGGCCACGACGAACGCTTCGCCTCCGGCGAGGAAATGCACGCCCCGCGGTGCTCCCACGCCCGCCCCTGCGCCCGCGTCGTCCCCACCGCCGAGGCCGAACCCCCCCAGGGGGGCCGTGTAGGTGCATCGCCCCCGCCACAGGTCCCAAAGGCGAAGTCGCCGATCCAGCGCCACGCTGAGTGCCACGGCTCCGCTCGGGTGGACGGCCGTCCCCGTCACGGGGGCCTTGTGGCCGAGGAGAGACCGGGCGTGCTCCCATCCGCCCCCCACCCCCCAGACTTGGAGGGCGCCGTCCTCGCCCCCGCTGACGAGGTGCGAGGGGGCGCCGTCGGGGCTGTCGGTGGGGACGTGGAGCTCGACGGTCGTCACGGCTCCGCGACCGGGGTTGACGAGGAAGCCGTGGTCCAGGGGGGGCGCGGAGGAGCGGGAGGGGGGGGGGTCGCCCCCCGCTTGGGCGTCCCCTGCGCGGGGGCGCGCCCGGCCCCCCTTGGCCCGTCCCACCTCAAACAGGTGGAGCTGATCGTCGCCCCCTCCCGTGACGACCCATTTCCCGGCTGCAGCGATGCACTTGACGGGACCCTGGTGCGCGGCGGCCGACCAGGCGCGGACGAGGGGGTCTGCGCGGGCGGGGGGGGTGGAAAGCGCGGGCTGGGGGTAGAGTCGCAGGCGGAGGTGGCGGCAGCGGCGCGGGCCGCTGGATGCACCCCTCTCGACGCGCTCGCCATCGCTCAACGAGCCACGCCGCTCGATTCCGAAGATGAAACGCTCGTACGACCCGGCAAACAGCATGCCTTTCATGTCTCACAGTTCCCGTCGGGCCGGCGCGAGGGCGACTGGCGGCCGGGTCCAAGAACGGCCGGCGGCCTTCCTGGGAGCGGACGGTGGACTCCGCCTGCTCGCGCTTTTCGAGCTGAGCCTCAACCTTGTTTAGCGTCTCATTGGGCCGCACGGTACCCTATGGACGTTCCCGCTCTCGCTCTCCCGTGCCCGAGCATGAGACGTGCGAGTCCCAGTCGTCGCGGGGCGACGCAGGCGGCATGGAGTCCGAGTAGAGACGCCCCTTCACCTACCCCCCTTCCTCGGCCCACGCGGCGGGCGGTCCCTCCCCCCCTTCCACCCCGCCGGGCGCGGCTCGAGACCCTTTTTGACCCGCTTGTTGAACTCAGTCTTGGCCCGGCGGGCGATGCTGGCCTCAACGGCGGTGGCGCCATCGTCGTCACGTGCGGTGGACCTCATGAATCCCTTTGCTTTGGCCGGCGGCTGCGGCTGCGGCTTGGCGCTCCGGACGCCACCGGCGGCACGAAGTGGGTCGGCCGTCGCGAGCCCCGCCGCCCGCTTGCCGCCCCCCCGCCGCCCACCCGGGCGCCCCCCTGCCCCGGGCCCTTCGCCGCGCGGCCGACCCGCCGCCCCCGCTCCCGTCCCTCGCTTCAGATAGCTCGGCAGCGCCCGCGTCGCCCGCTTTCCCTCTCCACCTCCCTCTCCGCCCGACGCGCTGCTTCCGAGCGGCCGGTCCCCACGGAGGACGGCCCGGTCACGCGGATTCTCCTCGAAGTGCCCCCGCAGTCGTTCCGACCCCAGCAGCTCCCGCCGGAGGTCCCTCACGCGCGCCTCACGGACGGCGCGATCGCTCAGGCTGCGGGCGACGCTATCACCGCGGTACCGAAGCCCGTCGACAACGGCCGCGGGGAGACGGGGCCAGGGCCGAAGGCCAACCGCAGCGACAGAAGAGACGGGGGCGGCGTCGACGCCGGGTGCGATGGTTGGTGGTGGAGGCCCGGACCCCGACCCACCCAGTGCCGCGTCCACCTCGTCCGCCAGGGCGCGCTCGGCCCGCGCCGTGTTCGCCGCCGTCCCCGCACCCGCCGCAGCCGCCGCGTCGGGCACGAGCAGAATGGCCTGCCCAGATCGCCCTGCCCGCCCCGTCCGTCCCACCCGATGGGCATAATCAACCAAGGTGCGCGGTGGGTCCACGCTGATGACGGTGCCCACATCCCGAAAATCGATGCCCCGCACGAGCCCGAACTCGCCAGGGGCGGCGGTGCCTGCGGAGGCGGTGGATGCCGTCCCATCGGCCTGGCGGCCAGAACCGGAGGCGCCCCCGGCCCCCCCGTCGCCCACGTCTGTGGCAATCAAGTGGTCGAACATCCCCTTGTGAAACTGCTCGAGCGCCCTCCTGCGACTCGCGGCCGGCAGCGCAGCGTTGAGCAGTGCGGCTCGCACGCCGAATCGCTCCAGATAGAGCTTGAGCCGGTACCCTCTGTCGACAGCGTTGACAAAGAGGAGGACCTTGCGGCGGACCCTGCCCAACCGTAGCAGACACATAGTCGACAGGAGTCGTCCAGCCATGGGGTCGTTGGTGTCGTCTGCGCGGCAGGGAAGCGCGTAGTGCTCTACCGTGTCCGAGACGCCGGCGAGGGGACCGCGGGCGCGGATGGTGGCGGCGGCGGCGCGGGCGGCGGTGTTGGCGGGGTCGGCCGAGGGGTCGGCGAGAGCGAGAGCGGCATTGGCCGCGGCGACGCTGGCGCCGAGGCTGCCTGCGATGCCCGCGTACGCGGGGCCCGTGAGATCTAGGTCGACCGGGTCCCGTAGCGCCAGGCCGCCGGCCGCCAGCGCCGCGGCCGCCCCACTCGTCCCGCCCCGCCTGTCGCCGTCGCCGTCGTCGTCGCCGTCGTCGCTGCTTGCTCCCTCGCCCCCCCCTCCCTCTCCCTCCCCCGTTTCCTCCCCGACACCCCCCTCGTCGCCCCGTGTCGCGCTCATCAGGACTACCTGGCATCCCGACGGCGCTGCGGCGGCCACCGCGCTTAGTGACGCCCGGTGACCCAGCGAAAGCAGAAGGTCCGCCTCATCCAAACAGAGGAGCCTGAGAGAGTGGAGGGAGGGGAGGGGGGGGAGCCGGGCCCCCCTCCCCATGCACGCAGGCTCCGGCATGGTCGAGACTGCACCTGGGAGAGCCAGGGCAGCGGCGAGACGGGCCGGAGTGGCAACGACAATCTGCGCGCCACTGCTGCAGAGAGTGCGGAGCTGGGCCTCGTCGCGGGCAGCGGCGGCGGCGGCGGCAGCGGCGGCTCCGCCCGGCCCCGGGGCTGGCGGGGCCGTCGACGCAGTCGGCGGGGCGAGCGACACGGTCGTCACCCCGGCCCCGAGCCACCGCCCGACAGCCGCAGACTCGGCGCGCACCTGGTCGCACAGCTCGCGCGTTGGCACCAGCACGACGACCTGCCACGCTGCCCCGGGGTCGGGCGCAGTCAGGACGGCGTGTAGGGCGGGGAGGAGGTAGGCCAGCGTCTTCCCCGACCCCGTGCGTGCCGTGACCACGACGTCTCGACCGCTCATGATTTCGCGGATGGCGGCGTCCTGGGGTGGGGCAGGGGCGGGGAGGAGGCGGGGTCGATGCAAGCGCGGGCGCAGGCTGGGGTGACAGGGCGGTGCCAGCGGGGCGGGCAAAGAACGGTACAGGTAACGAACCGTGAGAGGGGCGCGGCGACGAGAGACTGACTGTTTCTTTTCCCCACGGGGAAGAGGATGGGTGAGGTTGATCACGGGTCCGAGGCTTAGGAGAGCGGCCGACTGGGTCGGCGGCGGCCGACAATGTGGGCGCAACAGTCGGTCCCAGCGGCAATTATCCCGGTCTGTTCTCAGTAAAGCGACGGAGATCGAGCTCCTCGATCTCGTCGACTGCCCGACCACCCGCCTGGACGGGAGTTGGCGGACCCAGTTCCCTCCTCTGAACAGCCCGCAGGAGACGTGGGTCGAGGCCTAGTGCCTCCCACGCGATGTCGGCGCCGATGCCGACGGCTTCGGGTGCCACCGACATCGCGCACTTGCAATCAACAGCCGATGTGACGTGAGAGAGGAGTCGACCTCCTCTTTCACCGTAAACCCGACTTTCCCAGCGAGGGCGGCCGTCGAGGAGCGTCGAGCCCCATGGTCCTCCTTCTCCCGCCTCGCCCAGTATCGCTCGCTTCTCCCCCCTAAAGAAGATAACAATAGGGTCCATGCTCAGTCGGGTCAGCGTGCGCACTGGCGAGCGGAGTCACGGCGGGGCCCGGGCAAGGCCTTCCTGGGCGTAAGCGACTGAGGGCCTCAAACAGGGCGTTGGCCTCCCCCCCTGCGCTTTTGTCTGGCTTATGCGGCTGTCGACTGACTTAAGCTGCGCTCTCTTCAACCAACCCTCCCCTTCGACGTGTCTCGCAGCCGCACTGTCCCAGACGAAGACGGTGGCCTCGCCCAAGGCCGTCGCCGCACGGGGTGTAGCGGCCCAAGCCGCTGCCGTCGACGTCGGCAGCAAGCTGCGGGACCTTCCCGAGTACTACAAGCAAATCCGAAAGAACGACGGGTCGATGATGAGCCTTTCGTCCGTGGTCGAGGGCGCGTCCAAGACGCTCGTGCTGTTCTTTTACCCGAAGAGCTTCACGCCTGGGTGCACGAAGGAGGCGTGCCGGTTTCGTGATGAATACGACGCATTCACCTCGGCCGGCGCTGAGGTCATCGGCATCTCGAGCGATGCCTACAGCGTGCAGCAGGAGTTCAAGGACAAGCACCGCCTCCCCTTCGTCGTCCTCTCGGACGAGGGCGATGTCGTCCGTAAGGGGTTCGGCGTGCCTGCCGCTGCCTTCGGCATGATCAAGGGCCGCATGACGTATGTCATTGACAAGACAGGTGTGTGCCGCATGGCCTTCAACTCGGCCACAGACATGGACGCGCACATCACAGAGGCCCTCAAGGTGGTCAAGGGGCTCCAGGCCTGAGTGAGGCGGGGGGGGATGGTTTCGCAGGTGGGGGGTGTCTTGACGGCAAACACCCCGAACTCGTCACTGTCTTGCCCTTGGCCTTGCTCCTCGGAGGTCACGAGGAATTCACCACCTTCTCTCCCTCGCCCCCCACCCGCTATCGCTCACTCGGCATCGTTGAGCGGCCTGAGGCGCTCGGGCAGCGCGCTGGCGATGAGCCGCTGGGCCTCAGCACAGAGCCGTGCGTCCTCCCCCGGCGCCCCCAGGTTGGGCGAGATCGGCGGGTGCACTGTCAGCGTTACTCCCCGCCCCCAAGGCCACCCCCACATCCCCCACTCGCGCCCCGATGGCATCAGCGGTCCCGCCCCGTCGACCGTGATGGGCACTACGGGCGCACCCGTCTTTGCTGCGATGCTAAAGGCCCCCTTTTTGAATTCCGCCATCCTCCCCGTGCGGCTCCGTGTGCCCTCAGGGAAAAAGAGGAGAGAACACTTGTCTTCCGTAATCAAGTCCCGGCACTCTTGCAGCACCTTGATCTGCGACCGCTTGTCCGTCCTCCGTAGGCCCACGTGGCCCGTCAGGTACATGCTCCACCCAACGACGGGGATCAGAAAGTTCGACGTCTTGCTGACAAACTTGAAAAACCGCCAGAGATGAAAGAGCGAGTAGATATCGATGAAGGACTGGTGGTTGGCGACGTACATGGCGGGACTGCTGCCAGCGGGGAGGTTCTCGCGGCCGACGACCTTGATCCGGAAGAAGGGCAGCGTGGTGAGGCAGGCCCAGAGGTGGTTGACCGCGTGTTCAAGCGTGCGCCTGCGCCGATCTGACACCCATACGACAGGGAACACGGCGAGCATGACGAGGAAGAGGGGAAGACTGAGAAGAAGGGTCCAGGCGAAGAAGGCGACGGCGCGGACACGGGCGATGGAGGCGCCGAGGGCGTCAGCGTGGGAGGGCAGGTAATTCAGGCTGTCAGCGAGGTCGCGCGTGGCCCGCTTGTTGTCACTGGCGGATGCGGCACCAGCGCCCGCGGAGGCGCGAGCAGGCGGGGGGATGGCCACCCGGCGACCAGCTCCAGCGAAACGCGGGAGGAATTGGGGGCGGCCGAGCGCAGCTGGGGCAGACGGCATCGTCGCGGACGATGCTACGGCCCCTCGGCGCAGTGGCGCGGCCGCCCGCGGCGGCGCAGCCGCCGTCAGAAGCGTAGTTGCTCTGCACGCCATCGACAAGGAGTGCGTCTGAATTAAGGGGGATGACGGGGAGGAGGGGTCGAGAGGGACGACGGCGCAGCGGCGCGGCGGCCGTGGCCAAGGGTCGCCGCCTCGTCCGCGGC
>Ga0181573_10004598_pt1 | contig 11671 bp, 9 predicted proteins | sample 101ome_25_FD_148643 | JGI IMG/M metagenome (GOLD analysis project Ga0181573, IMG submission 148643) | Coastal salt marsh microbial communities from the Groves Creek Marsh, Skidaway Island, Georgia - 101409BT metaG (spades assembly) | ecosystem: Environmental > Aquatic > Marine > Intertidal zone...
GCAAGGTGCCACGCCGAGAAGTGGGTGTCCTGGCTTCGGTGCGGCGAGGAGCCAAGCTCAAGGCGCCGACCGATATCGTGCGCGAGGAGAGGATGGACGACGCCATGTCGTTCTCCGTTATCCCTCAAAGAGCGGTGAGGTGTGGCGGCGTCCAGATCCGATCGCGGAACTTTTGTTTCCCCGGATGCGATTTCTCCACGTCCTGGGCGACCGACGACGGATTCCCGCAGTTGTGATTTCAGTGAAACAGTTCCGGGGCGCGAGTTCCGTCATCAAGGGGTCCGTGGACTTGTTTCACGACGGTTCGTTTTATGTTGTCACACGTCTCGTAGTCTTCCGAGGAAAAGGAGGAGGGGCCGACAGGGTTGCGCCCCGGTCGCAGTTCCTCGTCGCGCAAAGGAAGCCCTTCGCGAGGCAGAAAGTATCTAGGAACCAGCCCGGGCGCGCGCGTCTGCCAGTACCGCGTCGTTTCCGTGAAACCTGCAGGAGCGCCGTCTTCTCATTCCGAAGACCAGGGGGCATTCCGAGGGCGTTTGTTGCCCCCGCAGGGTTGACTCGGGTAGCACTGAGGGGTACCACACGCGCGCGCAGGTGACTTTTCCCTCATCTACGCTGATGAACGTCGAGGACGTGAAACCCTTCGTGGAGAAGGTCCCCTTGCCACCGGTTCAGGAAGTGGCGACGAACCCCGAAAGCGTCTCGCTGCAAACGGAAACCGACGTGGCGGGGGAGAGGCCAGATGCCGCGGTGACGCGCTCACAGAAGCGCAAACGCGACCAGGAGGAGGCGCTGGTGGTACGTTTAGGCGACTGCTCGAAGTTTTTGCGTCGCAAACCCCGCCCCCGCGCGGGTGTACCGACTCTCCGCATGGCTCGCTCCATGACACCGCCGCTTGCCCGGTCGTGCTTTTTCGTGCGAGGCCAACGACCTTTTCGCCAGGATGACGAGATCTCACGCATTTTCCAACGCAGGAGAGGAAAGCCTCGGGCGCCTCCGCCGAAGTGCTTGGAGGGGGCATTCGCTCCACTTCATCGAAAGGCGCGAGCGGCAAGGTTCATCAGTCGCCGCCTCACAGATTGGATGACAAGGTGCGCTCGCGCGTGAGCTGTCCGTCCCCCCAATTCTCTCGCCCGCCTTGTACTCCTCGCTGACCTTTTTGCGCACTTGTCTCGTCGCGCTCGCAGGATGGTCACTTGCAGTACGAGCTGGGAGAAAATATCACGCCCGTGTACAAAATTTTAGCACCTCTTGGAGAGGGTACCTTCGGACGAGTGCTCGAGTGTTGGGATCGAAAGCTGCGTAGCTACTGCGCCATTAAGATCATCCGCAACGTGCAGAAGTACCGAGACGCGGCGATGCTTGAGATTGACGTCCTGAAGACGGTGCAAAAGTCGGACCCGGAGGGTAAGTTCAACTGCATCAAGATGCAGACCTGGTTCGATTACCGCGGGCACATCTGCATGGTGTTCGAAAAGTGCGGCCTCAGTCTATTCGACTTTCTCCGCAAAAACCACTACAAGCCGTTTTCGTCGAACCTCGTGCAAAACTACGGCCGCCAGCTCATGCGTGCCGTGGCGTTTCTGCACACGCTCAAGCTTGTGCACACGGACCTGAAACCCGAAAACATCTTGCTGTTGTCGAGTGCGTATCAGCGCGTGCCCGTGTCCTCCGGGAGTAAGTTCACGAAGCGTGTGCCGATGGACTCCACCATTCGGCTCATTGACTTTGGCAGCGCAACGTTTGAGAATCAACATCACTCCACTGTCGTGTCCACGCGGCACTATCGCGCCCCAGAAGTGATTCTCGGCATGGGTTGGTCGTATCCTTGCGACATCTGGAGCGTCGGATGCATTCTGGTCGAACTATTGACCGGTGACGCGTTGTTTCAGACGCACGAAAATCTGGAGCACCTGGCCATGATGGAGGTCGTTCTCGGGGAGATGGAGCAGGGAGTGATCAACCGTGCTAACAAGCACGCGCAGAAGTACTTCAAAGACTTTGGGGGGCTGGCGGAGAGGACGCTCCTGAACTGGCCGGACGGGGCGCAGAGCAGGGAGAGCATACGCGCAGTCGGCAAAATGAAGCCTCTGCAAGACATCGTGAGCTCTCGTCTAGATGGGTTGACTGCGAGGCACTTCACGGACTTGCTGAGCAAGATGTTGCGTTTTGCACCGGAGGAACGCATCACCCCCGCTGAGGCCCTCAGGCACCCATTCTTTGAGCTGGAACTCGCAGCGGAGGAAAACGTCTTGCCAAACGCCGCCTACCCACATTCACCCCGCGCGCAGTACTCTCGCAGTGCGACGGGAAATCAACGCTCAAGCAAACAGGGCACCGCGCCTCAGGGAATCCCGATAGCGCCGACGGTTGCCTCTTGAGTTAATGGTATTGGTGAGACGGCGCGCGCTTGTGTATTTTTCTGTGCAAACAAGAAGCTAGCTTGGTCTACAGATCATCATAGTCGTCGTCCTCCGCCCCGAGTGTCCCGGTCGGCATGCTGAATGATGCCGGTGCTGGCGCGGTAGCTCCAGCGTCATCTTCTCCCCCCAACGACCCCACCAAACTAGCCGGCTCAGGCGCAGCTGCCGGCGCAGGAGCTGCTGGCTCGGGCACAGCTGCCGGTGCAGGAGCTGCTGCCCCGAGCTCTGGCTCCATGTCACCCAACGTCCCAGGAGGCTCTGGACGGAGTGCTTTCGGCGGAGGTGCCCCGTAGTCATCGTCATCCAACGAACCCGCTACCGGAGGCGGCGGATCAGCTCGCTCGCGCTTCGCTTTTCCCTTCGCCTCAGGGGCGCCCCCAACCGGTAAGTCGGGCACACCTTCGACTATCTCGGAGAGAAAGTCGAACTTCTCGTTTCCAGTGATGCACGCCTTTAGGTGCCCAGCGCTCACGGTCTTAGCGCCATGCGAGACTGCAATCTCCGTCGTCGATTTCATCAGCTCCTCCAGGAACAGCTCGAGTGCTTTTGCTGTGGTACCAGGGTTCGATTGGATTCAGAGGCGTGGGTTAGCGGAGCGTCAACTCGATCGTGAAGTCGTTGAGACGAAAAGATGGGGGACAACGTACAAACTAGCACGGGCGTCGCCTGTGCGATTTTCCCGACGTCATCGTCCGCCTGCATCATCTTCTTTATCCGAGCGGCGACGGGGTTCTTTTTCGGAGGCATGGTGCCAGTTTTCCTCAAGCGCGATGGGCAGCTCGACTGCTGGAGACGAACTGAGTGGAGCGCCCAGGCGAGGGTTGAGACAGATTTTATCAGGTGGGCAACGTTCGGAAACTGGGCGCGTCGATTTCCGCCGGGAAAAGTGTGCTTTGACTCACCAGCGTCAGAGAAGACGTGCTCCCACTTCGACCCCGTGCAGGCGGTGGTCGAAGTCAAGTGGTGCGTGGAGTATCGCACCGATATCAATGTCATCCTCGGTGATCACTGAGTACGTGTTCAAACGCGACGACGACGAGGGAGAGACGGTACGTCGGTCCACCGCACTCGAGAAAGCTGAACAAACTCATCATGAGCGAAACTAACATTTGCCCCTCCGCCCCTCTCACCTATCAGGTGGTGGTGCGCGCTGCCCGCGCCGCAGAGTTCCCCGAAGAGACGTCGACGGCGGAGCATGATGAGACCGGGCACGTGGCATGGCAGGCTATGCCGATACTTTGTCAGTTCATCCTGTCCCCTAGAGCTCAGTCTCTGATAAAGGGTGCGAGAGTGATCGAGCTCGGCGCCGGCATCGGGGTTCCGGGGCTCCTAGCCGGACGCGTCTGCGGCGAGCTCACGCTGACCGACAATAACGATGACGTGGTGAATAGACTTCGAGAGAACATAGCGCTGAACGTGCATGAACTACGCTGTCTTCCGGAACATACGCGAGTGGCGAACGTCTTGTGGGGAACCGACTCGTTACCTCTGTCGGATGTGGCGGCGCGCCGAGGCTTTGACGTCGTGCTCGGCTCTGACGTCGTGTATTCGGCGTCCTCCGCGCGGACGTTTCTGGAAACTGCGGAATACTTGATGGCCCAACCGAATGGTGTGTTGATGCTCGCCTACGTTCCACGGTGGCCCTCGGTAGACCGGGCGCTATTTGATGCCATGCATGACATGCGCCTGCGTGTGGAGTCCGTTCCCGTGGACAGTTTCTTCCCGACGAACTTGACCCCAGATGGTCACCCGTTGCCGAAAGGCGCTTGTCTGCTTTTGCTGCGCCGTCCGGACGATAGAACGCCGATGGAAACCAACGTCACGGAGCGGCCGATTGAATTCATGCATCCAGATGGAAGCGACGCGTGGGAGCTCAGACTTGGTCCAGAACATCTCGACAATGATCTCCCGGCGGCATGTGGAAGCTTCGGATTGGACGACGCTTCATCATCCGACGTGATCGTCAGCGTCGATGCCACCGGGCCGTTCTCGGTGACATTGGATCAGGCCCAAGCACTGGGTGATGCCTTCGATAGACCACCGCTCGAGGGACGTCTCTCCCGGCTATCAGTGAAGGAGTGTTGGCTCGGCAGCGGAGGATGGTCGCGTCTTGGTCCGGGGCTGTCACGCGCGTCATCGTCGCTCTCCGGCCTCTGTGTTGTCGGGGACGAGCTCGATGAGGACGCGGCGCGATCGATTAGCGATATTTTGGTGGCATGCTCCGGGATCGTGGACTTGGAGTTGGATCGAAACCCTCTCGGTGACCCCGGGGCTGCCGCGCTTGCGGCGGGCGTCGCATCTTGTGATGCGTTGACTCGGCTGTCGCTGACGCACTGCGAGATCGGCAGTTCAGGAGCGGCGGCGATCGCGAGCGCCCTTCCGCGCACTCTCGTCGAGCTCGATCTCTCTGGGAATGGCATAGATGCCATCGGCATGGGGCACGTGGCCGGCGCCGTGCGCGAGCTTAAAGTTCCAAAACTGGCGCTGTTGAACGTGAGCGGAAACGAAATTGGGCCAAATGGCGGAGCTGAGCTCGGCGACGCATTAGCCGCTGGTGGTTTGGCGGAACTTGCACACCTTGACCTCCGCGGATGTTTTCTCGGCGAGTTCGGCCTCAGATTGTTCTCTCCCGCGCTTCTTTCGTGTCCACTCCTGCGACTGTTACATCTCGGGAGCAACGGCGTGAGCGACGGGGAAGGCGTCGACGCGCTCGCCGAAGTTTTGCCGAGTATGCGGAGATTAGAGCACCTCGGGCTCGCGATGAATAACCTCTCAGGCGACGGCGCTTGGGATCTCGTCGAAGGCGTGGTGAAGTGCAAGTCGCTGAAATACTTGGACCTGAAAGGCAACTGCCTGGGGTTCAACCATGGCGCGGAGGCGATCGCTGATGTCATCCCGGATATGCCCTCCCTGGAGGTGGTGGACCTGTCCGGAAACTCGTTTCGAAGTGTCGCGGCGGTTGTACTGGCTGAGGGTTTCGAGGAAGTTCCAATGACGCCGCCGAGGTGGACCAACGGTCTTCGATTGATCATGGAGAACAATCCGGACATAGCGGAGGTGGACAGACGCAGGTTGGAATTGGCGGCGGGTGGAGCAGGCGCGAGGGTGCAATTTTCGGATGCGCCAGAGAGGACGACTTCTGGTTACGGTAGATGATATTAATATTGCGGTGTATTATCACGCGCGGTTGCTTCTTCGAGAGCTCTTTCGCGTGGGCGACGTCGGGCGGCTCCTCGCGGGAGATGTAGGGCGACTCGACGACTTAGACTTTTTCGTCTTGCTCGTGGCGGTATTCTTTGTCGTCTTGGCCTTCTTCGAGGCAGGCTCGACTGTGCGCTCCCCAATCCAATCCACGATGGCCTCGACAACGCGGTCGCTAGTCGGTTTCTCGTGCATCAGATCGTGAAACACGTTGTCCACCCACTGCAGGGATTTATCCTCACAGGACGCGTGCTTGTAAAGCAGCGCTGAGCTTTCCGGGTCCGTCATCGGATCGTCCCTGCCGTGAAACGCGATGAAGGGGATGTTCATCTCGTGAAGCCTCGTCTGGAGGCGTTGGGTCCCCAAATAGTATTCCGCCGCCACTCGCGCGCGAGTGCGCTTCAACCCCGAAGGCCACGTCAGATCGTCCATCTCCACCTCGCGCTGACTGTGTGGGAATTTATTGTTCCGCGCCGTCTCCGCCATCGGCAAGGTGGGAAGGAACACCGAGATGAACGTCAAGAGCGGGAGCAGGATTTTGTTGATGCCCCGCTGAGCCAGTTTGTTGAGCGACAACATGGGCGCGAGAAGCACGACGCCGTCCGCCAACTTATCGTTCCTGATCGCGGAGCTCACCACAACGAATCCACCCATGCTCATACCGAGCATGAACGAAGGCAGTTCGCGGCCGACTTCCTCCCTCACCAACCCGACGAACTGGGAGTAGTCGTTCACGACGTTATCGATTCGCTCGAAGTAGCACCGCTTCCCTCGCGCGTAGTCGGAACGTCCGTGACCCTGGTGGTCCATCGAAAAGACGCTGTATCCGGCTTTGTTGAAAGATTCCACCCACGTGCCGCCGTACTGTGTCCTGATTCCCGGCGCCTTGGGGCTGTTGAGGAGCTCGAACGTCGCGTGCACGCCGTGCCCGTGGCTGAAGATCACCACACCTTTCGGGTTCGGCACTTCCCACGAGTAAAAGGCTAGGTTCATGCCCTCCGCGTTCACGAACTTTCCGACGCGGGACACATTGCCTTTCTTGAGCGCGCCGTTATAGTCCCATTCCTTCCATCCGGCCTTCTTGATGAACTCCATCGCACGACCGGCGATATCCTCTCGTCAGGTGGTTCGACGCGGAAAAAAGTGTCCCACTGGCCGACGCCGTTTAGTGGATTTTGTGGCCTGCGTCACGCCAGTAGTTTTCGCAGACGACCTCGGCGCGGGGCGTTTTTTAGTTCGTCGTTTCTGGGGTCCGGTGGAGCGGAGAAGTCCCGGCACGTGGGGACAACGGAACACCTCTCTCATCACGTGTTTTTCTCTCTCTTCTGTTTCGCCTTCTTCGACGGTTTTGCCTGCGCACTTCGTCTTACAGGTATAGCACCCGGCGGTAGCATGAGGGGTGGTTGTCGCGCGCTGAGAGAGGTATGGCGGCGCGCGAGCGCCAATATTGGCGCGGCGCGGGCAGGAGCGACGACCGCGGGCGCATCATGGGTTCCTGTGGTGTCGCGCACGACTGAACGGCGGAGGTGCAACGGGGCGTCGATGAGCACGTTGATTCCGCCCGGGAAAACGTTGGGGGAGGTGACGCACATCGAGCTGCTCGAGAAAGAGGACCCCGACGCCATCGTCGAGATTTGGCGCGAGTATCATGAGGGGAAGAACGCGAGCTTCGGTGCGCGCGTCAACCCCGGGACGTATCGTGCCTTCCGAGACCGAACCGCGAAGTGCCCGATGTTCGTGGTGCCCCTTCACAAGAGCCCGTCGAAGTTTCTTACGCTCGTGATGCAGGCGAAGGAACCGTACGCGTCCTTCACCGCCATCGACGACTTTCGTAAGTTGCAGGAGGCTGCGACGCCCATGTTGGTCGCCGCGCACTACCCCGAGCTCGTCGAGTCAAAGGGGTTGGTCTTGGTACAGGCGAAATTTGTGGACGCCGACACGGCGGGAGCGGTGGAGCACCTCACGGGTCAAGAGGCTCTTCGTTTGCTTCGGCTCGCGCACAAGTTTTACGCCGACGACGGGCTGTACGAGAAGTTCGTGAAACCGTTCAACCACGCGCAGAAAAAGTTTGACTTCGACGCGTACGTCGCGGAGGTGGCGCAGGTGACGTGGAGCGACGACGTCATTCAGTGATGAGAGACTAGACTACTTTCGAAGGTACGAAAGTAGAATTTAGCGGCGTGAATAATTGGTTGAGGACGACAGTCTTTTTGCAACAGAGGAGAGCTATCGCACGAGCATCTCGTCTCAAGCGTTACGAATCCACTGCGTGGATATCTTCGCGGGAGCCCAGTACAGCACGTTCCGGCCGTTGGCTGCGATTTCGAGAGTGCCTCGCATGGATTCCGTGCCGAATTTGGCGTCCAGGGTGGCTGTCTCGCCCGTGAGGACCACAGACCCCTCCGCGACGGACCAACGACAATCGGGGAGCCCGCAGTTGGCACATCCTGCGGGTGATGCGGAGAAGGCGAGACCGTTCGCGGTGACCGAAATCTGCCCCATGCCGGCTCCGCCGCCGTCCCCGCGCCACGCGCCCGTTAACGCTGAGGTCACGTCCCCGGCGGAAAGAGACGGCGCGGGTGGGTTTGGAACAGGGACGGGATTCGGGACCGGTACAGGGACGGGGACGGGGACGGCCGTGGGCGCGGCGAAAGCGAACGCGCGGGAGTTGTAGTACGGGTCGACGAAGCCGCCGCCTCCCCAGTAGTCGCCGCCCCATCCGCCGCCCCAGTACGGTATTCCAGCGCCACCGACGAGACGAAAAGGCGCCACTCTGCCGCCGCCGAGAAAAAGGTTGTTCGACCCGCCTCGTATGAAGTTGTTCGTTCGGCCGTTGAAACCACGACGGCCCATGGAAGGTCGTGCGAAGCCTCCCCCACCGATGCGCACGGCACCTGCGCGCCCGCCGCCTCGGAATCCTCCGCCGCGGCGTTGCAGAAGTTTGCGGCTGGAAAATTTCACGGGCTTTTCAGGCGCTCCGGCACGAAATGGATCGATGAACAGCGAGACCTGCTGCAGCTTGGGAAGTGCGTCATCGTCACCGCTGTCAACTTTACCGTACGCCGCCCTGATTTCGTCGAAGGTCTCCTTCTCCACGTGTCGAGTCGTACCGTCGGCGTTGAATATGTCGGCGCCGGCGGGAAGGTCGAACTCGATTGTGTTTGCCTCGGCGTCGTACGTGGCTGCGCCCAGGACCGATCCGAGGAGCCGACGGTACGGAATAACGCGCGAAGTGCCTTCTCTTTGAGATAACTGCGCAGCAATGTCGTCGGGTAGCTCTCCCGCGATTATCGCGTTCGGCGGGTTATCCCCCGCGAAGAAGTCGAGCACGAGAGGATAGCTGAAGAAAGTGCCGGTCGGTATTGCGTCCATGGTGCGGTACGGCCTATCGGCGAAGCTGACGATCGTCTCCTGCACGCCACCGAGACGCACTGCGCCTCCTATGAGCTCGCCGTCGGGCCCGGGAAGGAACGTAGCATTGGCAGCTTGTAAGACGAACAAGAGATCAATCGGAGGTGCGGGTTCTCCAGAAGGTCCTGGGGACGAAGCCGGAGGGGAAGCCTCTCCCGCCAGAAGAGCTCTGATGGGTACCTCGGGCCAAAGGGCCATCTCTTTCAGCTGCGCAGCAGAGCGTGCATCAGTCCTGAGTTCTGTCCCATCCACGGGCTCCGTGTCCGTTGTCGCGGAAGCTTGCGGCGATTCCGCAGCCTGTGCGGCGCCGGCGAACGTCGCAAGAAGACAAAGTAGACTTATCTTTAGCATGAAGCAACAACGTCCTGCCACAGAGACCACCATACTTCGTCACGGTTAAGAGTGTCGCGCAGCGCGTGGGGAGAATATGCGCGCGCGTTGAGACTGCGCGACGTCGTGCGCAAGATGTCAGCTCGCGCGCGCGGCTCGAAGTTCGACAATGAGGGCATGGGGGGAGCAGGAGGGCGGAACAACTGCTTGGCCCTTCCGAGAACGAGGGAAAGAATCAAAAATAAAAAATCTGAAGAATTGGAATGGACGCCCCGACGCGCATTTGTCGTCGGCAGCGCTCCTTCGGCGCGTCTTCATACGTGTACCCGTAGCCTAAGATACATAAAGAATAACGAATCTAGTAGCTATATAGTCTAAGAATGAACGAGTGGATGTTCGTCTCGCGAGTGTCGCCCCGCATCTTTCGCCGTCGCCGTCCCTCTCAGCACACGGAGAATACATGCCTGCTCTTCGACCCAGCGTACGGTGACCCCCCGACGCGTGGGATGGCGTTCCTCGCCCCTTCCACACTTGCCTCGATGCGCGCCACCACCGGGAGGTGATCCGACGTCAAGATCCCCGTCGCAGAGGTGTACACGTCCGGTGATGGGGCGCACGAGACCCTTCCCCCGTCAGCGGTCCGCCACAGCACGCGATCCGTCCATGACGGCACGCGTTGTTTTTTCGACGAGTCGTACGTGTCGTTTGTGCCGCGGTTGAACTTATACGTGGGTGGAAACGAGAGGTCCCCCTCTGACCACCCTGCGAAGACGCGCCCCGCGTCTCGCTCGATGGCGAGCTGGTCGTTCGCACGCATCACGTCGAACATCCCTCGGTCGAGAAGAACGTCCACCGCACGTCTGTTGCCCTCGACGCGGTAGTTCAGATCACCGACAAACACGCACAAGTCGAACCCGTCGGCGGCGCTCCACCCTTTACGTTTGATCAGTCCTCCGAGCATGGACGGCGTCTCCGGCGTGGGACGCGTCGGGTCGATGGTCGAGACGGTGTCGTCGTCGCCATCCTCGCCCGCGGGCGCGGGCGCCACCGCGTTTTTTCCTGTCTTCGCCTTCTTACTCTCCCCTCCCCCGGAGCCTCCCCTGGGTGCGAACAGTGTCTTGACGATCCGGTGGTAGTCCGCGTTGCGCTGCTTCACCTTTTCCGTGTGCGCGGCGAGGTGCGCGTTGAGAAAGCACAGCCGCGCGCCGGCGTACTCGAACGACACGCCGACCCCTCCTTTGTTCCCGATAACGTTTCCGATACCGCAGCTCACGGCGTCGCGCCGGACGTCCTTGACCATCGGGAGGAGCTCCCGTCGGACGAAAACCTCCATCTGGATCCACCCCCCCGGCTCGAGCGATACCCCCGCGAGGTGCTCGAACTCGTCCTCGCCCCCGAGCGCGTCCATGAGGCGCTCCACGAACCCGTCCATGGCAGGCGCTTCTTGCACGCCGACCACGAGCACGTCGCATGGCGTCCCCTCGGCATCACCCGCCGCGGTCCATCCCCGGCGCTCCCCCTCGCCCCCGAAGAGCGGCGCCAGCATGGGCTCGAGGTTATCGGGGAAGCGACGGCCGCACATGTTCCACGTGACCGCGCAGATGCGCAGCTGTCCGGCGTCAGTCTCGCCCTTCCGAGGAGGTGTCCGCGATGGGACATCGGAGGCCTCTGACACCTTGATGGGCCGGACGTTCGCGTGACTGGGCACTTCAGCCTCGTCCCCGTCTCCGCCCTCCGAACTCGACGAGCCGTCCGACGCCCGCGGCGCGTCCTCTGGGGGGTGTACTTTCGACACGGGCGCTGGGAGGTTCATCGGTTGCGGCGAAGACAGGTTCGATGCCCGCGGCTTGAGCACCGCGGACGGACCCGACATGACGCTCATCTTCGATCCCACCGAGGACCCGAAAGAGCTCGGCTAAAAAAAACGGACGTCCAGATGCGTCGAACGCTCCGAGCGACGCCCGGGAAGGACCTCGCGCGCGACCTCCTCGCCGCCCCGAGCTTCCGGCGGGCCGCGACGCAAGCCCACCGCCCGCGCGCGGGAGCCTCGCGACGTTGTGCGCGAGGCGGGCGCGTCCGAGACTTTTTCGAGTCCTCACCCGCGGCTCGTCGCGTTCGTCCCCCTGCGCTCGTGACTGCCGCCAGCACTTTTGACTGGCCAATGACGAATCATTGAAACAAGTGTCAGAGGCGGACTTTCTTCTCTGATGAACTGTCTCTCTCGTCGCCCCTCTCACGCCTGCCCCTCTCCTGTCGTCATCCTTTGAGGAATCGCCACGGCTGGTCCTCGTACTTGTGCAAGAAGACGG
>Ga0181573_10004601_pt1 | contig 11666 bp, 9 predicted proteins | sample 101ome_25_FD_148643 | JGI IMG/M metagenome (GOLD analysis project Ga0181573, IMG submission 148643) | Coastal salt marsh microbial communities from the Groves Creek Marsh, Skidaway Island, Georgia - 101409BT metaG (spades assembly) | ecosystem: Environmental > Aquatic > Marine > Intertidal zone...
TCGATGTGCGTATGAAAATCGCCGTCGCCGGAACCAAGTCCGCGGAATTCATCGAAGCCCTGGCTCGGCGGCAGGAACGGCGGCTTGTAGCCGAGGTGCCACTTGCCAAAGCACGCCGTCGCGTAACCGCGCTTCTGCAAAACCTCCGCAATCGTCACCGCCTCCAACGGCAGCCCCGAGTCATGATCGCGCACACCCGAAATCGCCGAGTCGAATTTCGGTCCGAACCGCTGTTGATAAAGCCCGGTCAGGGTCGCGGCGCGCGTCGGCGAACACATCGGCCCCGCTGAATGAAAATCCGTGAAGCGCAGACCGCCTTTCGCCAGCGCGTCAATGTGCGGCGTCTGGTTGATCCCGCTGCCGTAACACCCAAGATCCCCATAGCCCAGATCGTCCGCCATGATCAGGACGATGTTTGGCGACTTCGCGGCGAACGCGAAACCGGCCGCCAACCAGGCAAGAAGGACTGCCCTTAATAATCTCATGAGGCCGAAGCATGCACGAATCCTCCGAAGTCAGGAAGCGGCTTTCCAATTCGCAACCGCCTTCGCTACCAACAGGCGACCGTCGGATCACAGCAATGAATCCGAACTCTTCTCAGTCGCACACAGCTTGGCCTACGCGACCTGGAGCGCAATCTGCGGGGCTCTCAGTGAGTAAAGACAATGCGCCCTGTCCTGGTGGGTTTGCGGACAAGGATCTGTTCCGGACTGGTGACGCCCTGCGGCAGGCGGATGAACGCCGCTGTTTCCCGCGCGGTTTGCAGGCCTTTGACGCGGACCTCGGTGTCGTAAAGGAACAACCCCGAGGTGTCGTAGATTTCGCAACGCACGTATCCCTTGATCAATCCCTGCAGGGCCAACGCCTCCCCCCAATTCTCCGGAACGGGGGAATCCAACGACAGTCCCGCTGGGAAATTGGTCCCTCGCTTGATGGAAAGCAGCAGGAACACCTGCGTCATGGCCAACCCGATCCACGCCGCGCGGCAATCAAAACCGATGCGGCGAAACTGCACCTTCAGCGATTCCCAATACACAACGCCAAACACACAGGTCATGATTCCAACCAGAATGGAGGTGAGAATATGTCCTCCCAAAGACTCATCCGGACCAAAGGCCGTCCGGGAAACGATCCCCCCAACCAGCAACGTCCCGGCAAAACTCCAGAACACTGTCATCGCCTGCGGCGCGCGGCGCATGACAATCGTCTCCACGCTCTCCCACACCGGCCGCTCAACCGGCAATGTCTGCTCAACCGGCTTGTAAGGCGTCGCGCATGCCGGGCAGAAGTAATACCTGGCATCCAACGTCGCCCCGCAATAGCTGCAGGCATCGGCTCTACTTGCTGGGAGATGACTCACTCGGGATTCGGGGGCTCGCAAACGACCGGGCCACACCTTGATAAGGAATCGTCTCGAAAGCAAACTCCAGAGCCGCCTTTACCGAATCCACCCGACACATTTCCGATGCGGATCTTCACACTTCACACCCGCCGCCGACGCTGAAATGATGCACGGCATGACCGCCCGCATCCTGATCCAGGCAACCCTTCAGTTGGCCTTGGCGTTCCAACTCACGGCCGCCCCCGCCAAACCCAACATCCTGCTCATCATGGCCGACGACGTGGGCTCCGACGCGATCGGCTGCTATGGGGGCCAGAGCCACCCCACCCCGCACATCGACACGCTGGCTGCGGGCGGCATGAAGTTTCATCATGGCTACGCCATGCCCGTCTGTCATCCCACCCGCATCAGTCTCATGACCGGCCGCTACCCCGTGCGCTTCGGCAAGGCCGGACAGAAATGGGGCGACTACCCCGACGCCGCCGAGGGAAACTCCATCGGCGATGTCATGAAGGCCGGCGGTTACGCCACCGCCGTCGCCGGCAAGTGGCAGCTTTGCCTGATGAAAAAGGATCTCGATCAACCGCGCCGCACCGGTTTCGACGAATGGTGTCTCTTCGGCTGGCACGAGGGCGGTCGCTATCACGATCCGCTCCTCTACCAGAACGGAAAACTGCGCACGGACACGCAGGGCAAATACGGCCCCGACCTCTACGTCGATTTCCTCATCGATTTCATGGAGCGCAACCACAAGGCCGGCAAGCCCTTCTTCGCCTACTACCCCATGGCGCTCTGCCACGACGTCACCGACGATCTCAAGGGCCGCCACGTCGCCTACTTCAAGCACGGCCGTTGGATGAGCTTCGCCGAAATGATGGGCTCCATGGACGACATGGTCGGACGCCTCGTCGCCGCGCTCGAACGCATGAACGCGCGCAAGGACACCCTGATCCTCTTTCTCACCGACAACGGCACCCCTTCCGCCAGCTACCTCTACGTGAATGAGAAGGGCAAGATGATCCGCCCCAAGACCTATTCCATCCGCGACGGCAAGGTCGTGCCCGGCGGCAAGGGCCGACTCGACGACACCGGCACGCGCGTCCCCTACATCGCCAACTGGCCCGGCCACATCGAACCCGGCTCCGAATCCAGCCTCATGGTCGATCTGACCGACCTGCTGCCCACCGTCGCCGAGATCGGCCGCGTCCCGGACGACGGCGTCAAACGCGATGGCATCAGCTTCGCGCCAGTCCTTTTCGGCAGGGAGCGCGCAAGGACCCGCCCCTGGATCTACATTGAGAACCGGGGCAAACGCTGCGTCCGCTCCCTCGCCTGGAAGCTCTACGACAACGGCCGCCTGTTCGACATGAAGAAGGATCCTTTGGAGAAGACGCCTCTGCCGAAGGATTCCAAGAAGAGACAACGCGCCGAACTACAGGCCGTGTTGGATGAGATGACCGCGCCATAGAACTGATGAACCGCCATCTAATATCAGATTTGGCGCCCAACCACCGCGCGAGCGTCTTGGACAGCGGCGCCGCGCGCCGCTTTGCAGCGCCTTCGATGTCACCAGGCGCTCCAACACTTACAACGCCGCCAATTCCGCCTCGCAGGGCTACGAAGAACAACCGGAGCCGCCATTCCTGCCCAAACCCAACAAAGCGGCGCACAGCGCCGCAGTCCAAGACGCTGTCGCGCCATCCCGGACTCCGGCATTTCCTTTTGGCTCTGGCGATTTCGCTCCCAGCTTCATTCACTTCCCCAGCGGACGCCGCCACGCCTCCGTCTCCGGCGCAGCAATACAAGGCGTTGCTCAAGGACTACAACGCCGTCACGGCCCGCATCCGCGCGGCGGAAACAGATCTCCAACGCAAGGAGATCGTCGGGAAACTGGCGCCCCACGCGGCGCAGTTTGTGGAACTGGCAAGGGAGCATCCGGACGATCCGGTCGCGCTCACCGCCTTGAAGCAGGCGATCCAGGTCATGGGCAACACCGACTCCGCGGCCACGCGGGCCTGGGAAACGAACAGCGAACACTTTCCAGGAGAAACGAACCCGGACCTGGCCGGGGAAATCGTGAAACTGGTTGTGAACAGACACTTGAACGCCAAGGCTCTCGGCGGCGTGGTGGACCGCGCCCGCTACGGCTATCGTCTGGAGTTCGAGGAGATCCTCGCGGCCGCGGAATCCAGCCCCCACCGGGAGGTCAAAGCCTTGGCCGCCCTCTGGCACGCCGCCTTTCTGAATGACCGCATGCAGGCGCTGCGACTCGCGGAGGAGGAACCGGAACTGTCGGCGCGCTATGACGCATTGTTCGGCGCGGATTATCTGCCCCGCCTTCGCGCGCTGAAAGCAAACGGGGCCATGAAACGCATGGAAGATCTGCTCGAACAAGCCGCGCAATATACCGACATCAAGTCCCCGTTCGGCGACGCCATCGCGCGACGGGCGAAACACGCGCTCTACGAACTTCGTCATCTCACCCCGGGAAAACCCGCGCCGGACATCTCCGGAATGGATCAGGATGACATTCTGTTCCGGCTCAGCGACTACCGGGGCAAAGTTGTGCTGCTCTATTTCTGGAGCGACTTGTGACTCACTTGACGGGCCAACTGGCCCCACGAGCGGTCGCTCGTGAACAAGTTCCAAGGGAAGCCGTTTGCCCTGATCGGTTTCACCGCCTTCACCGCCAAGCCCGATCGCCTCGCCGAAATCATGCGCCGCGAAAAGCTCAACTGGCGGACCTTCAAGCCGGACAAGACGACCTTTGAACAATGGAACTCCCCGGCCACGCCCGGCTATTACCTCCTCGACCCGGAAGGGACCATCCGCCGCAAATGGATCGGTTTCCCCGGAGCGAAGGCGCTGAATGAGTCGATCGAAAAACTGATTGCAGAATAGCGGAAACGCGCCCCAAGGAACGGCGACATTCTGTCGCCGTCAATGTGTCGTCGCTTGTCATGAATCGTCAATAGTCGGCCCCGGTCAGGCTGTTTTCCTCCGACCGTTGCCACGCCCGCAGGTGAACAATCATCCGCCCGACGTGATCCGGCCGCTTCTTCGCAATGTTCTCCCGCTCGCCTGGATCCTTCACCAGGTCGAACAACCGGACGCTCCCCTTCCGAGGAATGAACAGTTTGTAACGATCATCGATCAACGCCGCGTCGCCGCCAAATTCAGCCACTCGAGCCTCCGGATGTTTGAAATTGAGGAACTCGATTCCAGGGTTCTTCGCGGTCGGTGTCGTGCCCTTCTGCAAAGCGGCGTCCAACCAGGGCGCCCCCTTCTTTTCGGGGCCCGGGTTATACCGCCAAAATGGGATGGCCCGCGAAACCGGTTCCCCTTTGCCGGTGATCGCCGGAGCCAGGCTGACGCCATCAAGCTTTCGATCCGGCAAGGGGAGATCCAAGAGATCGCAGATCGTCGGCAATATGTCGGTGGTGACCGCGGGCGCCGATGAAACACGAGGTTTGTCGATCACTGCCGGCCACTCGATGATTCCCGGCACACGCAGCCCCCCCTCGTAGAGTGTTCCTTTCGCCCCGTTGAGTTTCGGCTGGAGAACGACGTTCCGGGGAATGCCGTTGTCGCTGCAATACCAGAACAACGTGTTGGCCGCGGCGCCGTGCTTTCGAAAGCTGTTGCGCAACATTCCGATCGCTCGATCCATGGCCGTGATCTCGCCGTATCGATGCGCCAACTCCTCGCGCACCCTGTCCTGATATGGTTTCCGGTCCGAGTCCGAAGCGATGTAAGGCCCGTGCGGCGAACCAAACCAGACCACCACGAAGAAGGGCTTCCCGGCCTTGGTCGCCCGGGCGATGAAATCCATCGCGGCCTCGACCACGACTCCTGAACTCTCCCCTTCATGCCGCGTTGGCGCCGCGCCATTGCGGACCAGCACGGGATTCATCTCGAAAAAGTTGTCGTGCGAAAGCCATTCGTCGAACCCGGAATTGCCCGGGTTGTTCGGCGCGCCCGCCTTGACCGGCCCCAGATGCCACTTGCCAAAATGGCCCGTCGCGTAGCCCGCCTTTTTCAAGATGGCGGCCAGGGTGATCTCTTCCGGTCGCATCGCCCAGTTGGGCGCAAACAAGCCGAAGCGGTTCGGATGACGCCCCGTCATGATGCTCCCGCGCGTGGGCCCACAGTTCGGCGCAGCGGAATAGAAGCGATCGAAGCGCAGGCCATGCGCCGCCATCTCATCAAGGATGGGAGTGCGCACGATGGGATGGCCGTTGTAGCCGGTTTCCTCCCAACCTTGATCATCGGCCATACAAAGGACGATGTTCGGCCGTTCGACGCAGAATCCGCCGCTCGCCAAGGCCAGGAACATGAGAACCGCAAACTTGTTCGTCGTCATAAGCTGAAATCCTTCTTCAATCCTGGCTTTGACGCCGCAAACACTCAACCGCCTTCAATTCCTCTACCATCAGGGAGAACTCCCGGAATTCCCTTCTCCTGATGGCGGAGGCCGGAACAATTCACTTCCGAACGGCTTCGCCCCCTGGAGCGGCTCAACTCTTCTCAATCCACCGTGTAAACCAGCGTCCTGCCTGAGGCGCGGTCTTTCGGGAACTGGGCGCCCGCTTCCTTCAGATACTTCACCAGGCGACGCCCCAGATCCCGGCGAATCTCCGGCTCCCCGTCCGCCAGGTTGTTCCGCTCGCCGAGATCGCGGGCAAGATTGAAGAGTTCGTCAGCGCGGCCGGGCTCGTAGTAATGAATCAGTTTCCAATCCCCGAGCCGGATGGCGCTGGACGCCCCGATCCCCGGCCCCTTCGGCCCCCAGTTGTTCGGAAAGTGCCAGATCAGCGGCCGCTCGTCGCGCGACGCGTCATGCTCACCGCGTAGAAGGTTCGTGAAACTCCGACCGTCCACAACGCCGCCGACCTGCCCCGGGTTCTCACTGCCGGCCAACTCAAGGATCGTCGGGAAGAAGTCCTCGATGATCACCGGCTGGCCGCACACGGAACCCGGCTCCGTCACGCCGGACCAATGAACGATCATCGGAACGCGCACACCGCCTTCGTGAGCCGACCCCTTGCCGCTCGACAACGGCTTGTTGTGCGAATGTCTTGCCCCACCACGCCCATGGGCGCTCAATCCCCCGTTGTCCGACATGAACATGACAATCGTATCCTTCTCCAAGCCGCGCGCGCTGACAAAATCCAGGATGTCGCCCAGCGACTTGTCCATGCCTTCCACCATGGCGGCGTACATGGCCTCGATGTGGTCGAGCCCGGCGGCGCGGTATTTCTGGTAAAAACGTCGATCCTCGGCGAATGGCACATGCACGGCATAGTGCGCCATGTAGAGGAAGAAGGGCTTCTTCTCCGCAACCGCCCCGTCCACGGCCGCCAAGGCCTTGCGGGTCAACGCTTCCGTGAGAAAAACATCCTTCCCGTGGTATTCCTCCAGTCCGGGCACGTCCCAGATCTTGTCGCCCTTGCGCCAGACCGCGCTGAAATTCTGCGTTCCCAGAAAACTGCCCGGACCGCCCGCCGCATGACCGCCGATGTTGACATCAAATCCCACCACAAGCGGATCTTCCGCCGGCGTCCCAACCGCCCCGAAATGCGCCTTGCCCGCATGGATGGTCCGGTAACCCACCTCGCGCAAAAAGGCGGGCAAAGCTTTCGCGTGCACCGTCCATTCGACGCCCGCGACTGGACTCAAACCATTCACATTCCAACGAGGGAATTCGAGCGCCGGGTGTTTCCGGTCGTTGGTCGCATTCTTGCGCAGGGTCCAATTGGTGACCCGATGACGCGCGGCGTTGAGCCCCGTCATCAGACTGACGCGCGTCGGGGAGCAGACGCTGCAGGCATAGGCCTGGGTGAATTTCATGCCGCGGGCCGCAAGGCGCTCCATGTTCGGCGTCCGGTATCGCTGATTGAACGGCGTCTCCGACGAATGAAACGGCACGGAGGTGTCCTGCCAACCCATGTCATCCACAAGAAACAACACCATGTTCGGAGCTGCGCCGGCGAGCGCCTCCATCGCCAACGTCATCGCCAACGCCGCCACGCACAGCATTTTCACGGACAGACCCAGCGCTCTCCCTCGACTGCGGGCATTCAGCCCGGTTCTTCCTTCCAAATTCATTTCGCTTTCCTTTTCTGCCCCGATCGCAACTCGTAAACGGGTCCTTCCGCGCGGATCTCCGCATGCAGTTCCACCATCCGGCGTTTCATCGATTCGTACCGCTGCGGCTCCTTCTTCGACAACTCGGTCGTCTCGGACAAGTCTTCCGCGAGGTTGTACATGGTGAAATTGCCCAGTTCGGATTTCTTGATGAAGTCCATGATGCTAATGCCCCTGGGCTGCCGGGCGTCGTTGTTGGAGACCTCCTGTTGCGGCAGCATGTTGGCCAACATCTTGTAATCCCCGATGCGCATGCTGACCTCCTTGGAACCGCGCGCGTGCCACAGCCACCACATCATCGGCGTGGCCCGATCGACCGGCTTTCCTTCGACCAAGGCCGGGAACACATTCGCGCCGTCGATCTTCTTCGGATAATCCGGCTTCACCCCGACCGCTGCGGCCAATGAAGGCAGGAAATCCGTCCCATTCACGGGCTTGGCCGAAACTGTCCCCGCCTTGATCCTGCCAGGCCATCGAATGATGCCCGGCACGCGATAACCGCCCTCATGCATGTGCCCCTTGGCGCCGCGCAGATCGCCCGGCGTGCCGAATGACGTCTTCGGTCGATGCTCCGGTCCATTGTCGCTGGTGAACACGACGATCGTGTCGTCCTTCAAGCCCGCCTTGTCCAGATGATCCAGCAACCGTCCGATGTGATGATCGAGCATGCTTACAATGCCGTAGTAGGTCGCCCGGTGTTTCTCATCCGGATTATGCCGCACCTGCGGACCGCCATGCTTGATGCCCTCCGCGGCCTTTCGAATCCCCTCCCCGCGATACGGCGCAATGAACTCCTCCGCCGCGACCACCGGCACGTGCGGCTCGCTGAACCACAACATCGTCATGAAGGGCTTCGACCTGTCCCGCTTCGAGATGAACTCCATCGCCTCGTTCACGACGATCTCGGACATCCAACCGTCCTGCTTGGGCAAGGCCTTCCCATTGCGGACGAAGCCCGCTGGATTCTGGCCGAAGTTCTTGGGATGGGCGAACCAGTGTCCGAAGCCGTGGTCGCCGGGGTTCGGCTGATTCTTGAAATCCCCGCTGCAATGCCATTTGCCCGCGAACATCGTCTGATAGCCGGCGTCGCGCAGAACCTCCGCCACGGTCAATTCGTCTTTGGGAATATGCAGCGCACTGAATCGCGCAAAATCATACATGCCCACGCGATAGGGACTGCGACCGGTCAGGATGCCGGTCCGCGCGGGCGAACAATTCGGGCTGGCGGCATAACAATCGGTCAACCGAACACCCTCCCTGGCCAACCCGTCCAGGTTCGGCGACTTGATCACCGGATGGCCGTAGCAGGCCAGGTCGCCGTAGCCCATGTCGTCGGCCAGCAGGAAGACGATGTTGGGGCGTTCGGAGGCATGCGAGACTCCCACGCAGAGACACAAGACAAACAGAAATCGGCGGAATAGCGCTTTCATGGTTCAACTTCATACAAAGGCTGCCAGGTCTTCCCTCCATCCCGCGAAAGGAAGGACCGACCGCCGGCAACCGGCAACCGGATCGTAAAGCGACGCGAATCATCGTGGATCAGGATGAACTTCTTGTCGCGACGCAGTTCCTCAAAGACAAAGTAGGCGTCATTGCCCTGCTTGCTCTCCACCCAACAGATCGGCCCCGTTCCTTCGAGCTGTTCAAAGGCGCCTCCCGCATAGCGAAGACTCCGAACCACTTTACCCTTGTCGAAGACCGGCGTGTCATCGGCGTTGTAGAAGAAGGGGCTGTGCCGGAGGATCTTCTTGTCCTGATCCGTGAGATAGGTCTTGTCCGGATACTTGCCATAGATCCCGGTCCACATCAGCGCGTCCGCGTCCTTCTTGGTGTCGCTGGGATGAGGCAGCCCGAATGCGTGGCCCACCTCATGCCCCAGGCCGGCGATCCACCTCAACTTGTTCTTCTGCTTCGGATGCCGTCCAACCAGTCCCAGCAGGTCGTCCTCGGGCAGGACCGCGACGCCGCTGCCACCCCGCCCCCGGTTTCCGGGACCGTCGGAATAGATCACCCAGATGTAATCCGGATCGTTGAACCTCGCGCCGACCAGACGTTTCGTCTCCTTCAACGCATTGTTGAACCCCCAGTTGTCCTTGTCGGCCCCGTTCGGGTTTCCGTAGAACCAATCCCCATTCTGCCGGCTCTTCACCACCTCCACCACCGGATTGTTCAACCGAAAGGTCGGGCCGGAGAGTTGTTTTGAATACCATTTCTGCAGGTCGCGGATCGCGTGTTCGATGGCCGCGGTATATTCCGGTTTCTCGTCGCGGTCGGCCGACACCAGGTAGACCACCCGCACCGGGCGCACGGGCGTTTCAGCTCCCTCGATGGCCGCCGCAATGAGGAACAACGGCAGCAGGCTCAGAACTCGAAGGCGTCTCACTGAATGTCTCAACGTGTTCACAAACAACTTTCTTCAATATCACGACAACATTTCGGCCGGGTGACATTCTTTGCAATGCGCTTCCCGGACCGCGGGTCTGTGACCCGCAGCGACCGCCACTCACCCGGGGCCAGGGACCAACAGCCGCGCCAACAAAATTCCAGGTGGCTGCGGCTCACAGAGCCGCGGTCCGTAGCGCGCTACACCGTCGCCGCCCCAGGCAACGGCCAGTCGTCGCCGGCCACGAAGCCGCCATCCACGTAGATCACCTGACCGGTGACATAATCCGAAGCCGGCGAGGCCAGGAACGCGGCCGTTCCCGCCATGTCCTTTGGTTCGGCCAACCGTCCGGCCGCCAACCGCGGCATCACCCAATCGCGCATCGTCTGGTCAGACCAGATCGGCTGCGTCAGCGGCGTGACGACGAACCCCGGACACAGGCAGTTCGCCTGGATGTTGTCCTTTCCAAATTCAATCGCCTGCGACTTCGTCAATTGCCCGATCGCGCCCTTCGTCGCGGTATAAACCGAGCCTTGGGTCAAGGCATAGCCCGTTGTGATCGAGCCGATGTTGACAATCTTCCCGCCGCCGCCCTTCGCCATGCGCCGGACCGCCTTTTGCGACAGGAAATAGACGCCCTTCAGGTTCACTCCCAGTATCCGGTCGTAGTTCTCCTCCGAGACTTCCTTGATCGGCTGGCGCGCATTGATGCCGGCGTTGTTGACCAGGACATCCAACCGCCCCCATTTCTCCATGATGGCGTCCAGCGCGGCTTCGTGGGCGTTTACATCGCCAACATCGAGTTCCACCGTCATGGCTTCGCCGCCATTGTCCCGGATCGTCTTCGCCGCATCCTCAATCTGCTCCAGGGTCCGAGCAGCGCAGGCGACCTTCGCGCCCTGCGCCCCCAACTGCTCCGCAATGCCGCGCCCGATTCCACGCCCCGCGCCCGTGACCAACGCGACTTTGCCTTCCAACGAAAAGATGTTCATGCGCCCATCATTCAAACCGAGGCGATTCCGGCAAGCGTCCTCTTTGCCTACCTCGCGGCGGTCTTCCGGATGAACTCATCCACATCCTTCACGATCTTCTCCACCGTTTCCACAGTCGCGCCGGTCTTGACCGTTCCCCAATAGAAGCCATGGGTCTTGCCCGGATGCTCGATGCTCGATGCTCGAAATCTCCGGGATCAGGATCTCGAAGTTGCTCTCGCACAATCCCACCGGTTTCGAATTCGGAACACATTTTCATTCGCGCTCAGTTCTCACGACCACTACCTTCCCGGCTTTCAAGCCGCGTCCGACATGCCTCTCCGAATCGAATCCCTGCCCAACCGCGCCACCAAGGGCGCCCTGCTCCGCTGGATCCTCGACACCGGGGAGGTGAAGAAGCAACAGGTGGGGACGATCGAAGTCGGCGCGGGGCAGGCCTACGTGGAAATTCCGGAAGCCGTCGGCCCGCGACTCGCCAAGCGGCTCGACGGCGCCCAGTTCAACGGTCGCACAACGCAGGTCTGGTTCGAATCGGCCGAAGCCGACAACGACCGCTCCGGCCACTTCGCCAGGCTCACGCGTTGGCTCGACATGGAACGCGCCGCGGAAACGGAGCAGGCCGCCGAATGGCAACAGAGCGCGGGAGACCGCGATTCCAGCACAACGCTGACCCACCTCGTCATCCGCTCCGAGGACGCCGGCCTCGGGGGCCATACCCTGCTAACGCTCGGACGTCGCAACGCGAAGACGCCCCTGCCCGCCACTCAATTGGCCGTGGGTTCGCCCATCCGCCTCGCCGAAC
>Ga0181573_10004608_pt1 | contig 11658 bp, 3 predicted proteins | sample 101ome_25_FD_148643 | JGI IMG/M metagenome (GOLD analysis project Ga0181573, IMG submission 148643) | Coastal salt marsh microbial communities from the Groves Creek Marsh, Skidaway Island, Georgia - 101409BT metaG (spades assembly) | ecosystem: Environmental > Aquatic > Marine > Intertidal zone...
GCGATGCGACCGGCCCCGCCGCTCGCGTGAGCATCGGGGGGGGCAAGGAGACTGGCGAGCCGCGCGAGGAGACCTCGGGCACGGACGTCGGCGCCGGCGGCCGAGGCCGCAACGACCGCACGGGTCGGCCCCCCCCCGCCGCCGCCAACCCCAACGGCGTCGTCGGCGCCGAGCGCGCGGCGGGCGAGGGCCTCCAGCCTCTCGACATCATCGTCATCGCAGTTGCCTCCGAGGCCTGCGGCCGCCGCCGTCGCCGCGAGGAGCCGAGAGATACGCGAGTCGCTGCGCTGTGACCCATGCAGCAGAGCCGCAACATCCCTCGCCCCCCGAGACGGCCGAGGCGCGCCAAGGGCGGCAAGGGCGTCGACAGCGTTCAAACATTGGGCGACGAGAGGTGGGGGGACCCTGCCGAGGAGAACGGCCCGGCGGGCAAGGAGAAGGGCGTCGTCGAGGTCGCTCGGGTCGAGAGCAGTCGCTGCCGCTGCCGCCGCCCCTCCAGGGTCGGAATCGTTGGCTTCAGCGCCTGCCCACGTGGCGCCGGGCTCAGTCCTCCGTGCAGGAGAGGCGCCGGCGACCCTGCGGCGGGGAATGCGGGGCGGGGCCCCCCTTCGAGGCCCAAAATCTTCGGGCCGCGCACCGCCATGCCGAGTGCGAAAGACGGCACGCGATTCTCGACGCGCCTTCGCGACGAGGGCCCGGGCACGCTGTGCCCGCCCCTCATCCCGAAGAGAGGCCGTCACAGAGCGCACAGCCTCAGCACGGGCCCGTGGGAGGCCACGCGCGCCACTTGGGGCCGCGACTTCGGCCGCTAGGCGACGAAAGAGACTATCGTCGGGAGGGGGAGAAGTGGCAGCCATGGCGGCGGCGGCAGCGGCATCGGCGGCGGCGGCAGGGGGCGCGAAGGCGGCGGCGGCGGCGGTGGCAGCGGTGGCTGCAATCGCGTCCGTCCCCGTTGGAGGCGGGGCCGCCACCGCCGCCGCCTCTACGTGGACGGGTAAAGTCGGCTCAGCATCCATAACAACGTTGCCGTCAGCAGGTCCGGCGGGGGCAGCGGCTGAGTTCAATTCCAGACGGCCGGGCCCATCATCATTGTCAGCGGCAGGCACCTCTTGAGACGAGGCGCAGGGCGGCGGACCGGCTGACACGGCCGCCACCCGGTTCTGACCGACGCAGATGGGCCTCGCCGCGCGATCCTCACGAATGCGCTCGGCCTCGAGCCTGGCGTCATCCCTCCGTTTGCTCAGCAGTCGACGGACCCCTTCGAGGTCGGCAGCTGCGGCCGCCGCGCGGGCTGCCCCTCGTGCCTCTGCGAGGGCGGTTCGCAAAGCAGCAGCCTCGGCCCCCGCTTGCGCCAGTAAGGCACCATTCCTCTCCGCCTCCTCCGCGCGCGCTGCGTGAGCCGCTGCAGCAGAGGACGAGGCACGGCGCGCGTCAGCCTCAGCAGCGAGACACGCGGCCCGGGTGGCTTCGACTTCGGCCTTTGCGGATTCAAATTCGCGGCGGGCGACGGCGGACGCGGCGTCGGCGTCGGCCGCGCGTTTCCGTAGAGCGTCTCTCTCTGCCGCCACACGCCGCGCCTCGCGCGCCACAGCCTCGCGCCAGGCCGCCTCCGCTTCGACGCGCGCAGTGTCGCTCGCCGAGGCAGCGCGTTCCCGGGCGCCGCGCTCGGCGCAGGCCACATCGGCAGCCTCGTTTGCCCGGCCCTCAGCGGCCGCGCGCTCGCGTTCGGCTGCCTCGGCCCGCGCCTGGAGAGTAGGAAGGGGGGGGGGTGGGACTGGGGGGGCGGGCATGGGCTAGCGGGGGCACTGGGGAGGGGGGGGGGTGAAAGGGAGGGAAAGCGAGACGAGGAGGAAAATGCCCTCGCCTCAGCCGCTGTCGCGCGTGCCTGAAGGTGCGCCTCGGTTTCGGCCCGGCGCCTCCTCTCGTCCTCGAGCGACGCTGCAACCTCGGCCCGGGAAGCGTCCGCGGCCGAACTCCGGACGCGCTCCACCTCAGCCCTACCCTCAGCCTCAACCGCCGCCGACCGCGCCGCCTCGGCCGCCGCTTCAGCGCCCGCAACACGACCCTGCAAAGGGGGGAACATTAGGGGGGGTGGGGTCAGCGTCGGGCCGGACCAGTTCGACTGGCCGGCGACTGCATGCGGGGTCTTCCGCCTGGGAGGGACCTCCTGGAGGCGCGGACGACGGCCATCGTCGCGTTCGAATCCGCCGTTGCGGCCGTGACGGGAGCCCCCCACCCGGTGGCCTCGGCAGCGGCGGTGGCGGCTGTCTCGCGGGCCCGGCTCGGGGGGCAGGTCGGCCGGCCTCTGCGCGCCGCCCCAATCCACCCTTCCTCCCCCAACCCCCTCGCCTCCAGCTCGCGCTCCCGCCCCTCGGCATCGGCGCACGCCCGACGGTCTGCCTCGGACGCGCGACGAGCCTCGACCAGACGCTCCGCGATGGAACGGACGTCCCGTTTGGCCTCTTCCATCTCAGCGCTCAGAGAGGACTTCGCCTCCGCCGCCCGACGCACGCAGTCCTCGAGTCGAGCCCTGAGGGCGAATCCGTCCCCTTCAGCAGCCGCGAGCTGCCCCGCCGTCGCATCCAGACGCTCTCGGAGGGCGGCGGAGACCTCACGCAGATCTGACACTTCCCTGGTGAGCGTCTCGACTGAGTCTTCGGCCGCTTGGGCGCGTGACTCGGCAGCTTGGGCACGCTCAATGGCTTGGGCGGCTGCAGCCTGGGCCTCGACTTCAGCGGCTCTCGCCGCAGCGGCGTCCCTCGTCGCGGCGTCAAGGGCAGCGCCTGACACCTGGGCGGCGGCGCGCGACGACCGTTCGGCCTCCTCCGCCCGGTCGGCGCGGCGTTCTGCGGCAAGAGCAGCGGCGGCGGCGGCGCGGCGGCGCTCGCAATGCTTCGTTGCGTCAGCCCTCGCCACTGCCACCGCCGCATCGGCCGCTTGCGCCGCCTCCTTCATCGCCACAGCGTCCCTCTCGGCCGCCACGGCAGCGGCCCCGCGCAACTCAGCGGCAGCGCGGGCCGAGTCCCGCTCCTTCTCTGCGCGTCTGCGTCCCTCGATCGCAGCCAACGCCTCGGCGGCCCGGCCGTCGCGCTCGCTTCTGGTCATTTCAAGCAAGGCCTCGGCCCGCGTTGCACGGTTGGAGGCCTCGCGCGCCGCCAGAGCGCTCTCGGCGCTTTGTCCTCGAAATCTGTCGGCCTCAGCGCGCGACACCTCCCGTGCGGCCTCAGCAGCCGTTGCCCGAGCGACGGCGTCGTCGCGGGCCTGCTGTGCTGCCGCCTCATCCCGGCCCGCCCGCGCCACCTCGGTGGCAGCGCCATCGGCCCGCTCTCTCGCCCTAGCCAACTCCTCCCTTGCGGTCTTCGTCTCCTCCCGCGCCCTCGCAAGGTCGGCTCTAGCTCCCTCGGATTCTCGCCGGGCCGCTTCAAGCGCGGCCTCGCGGTTGCTCGCTGCGTCACGGACTGCTTTGGCATCCGCTGTCGCCGCCACAGCCTCAACCCTCGCCGCCTCGGTTTCGGCGCGGGCTCTGTCGACCGCCCTCGCGGCCTCGTCCGCCCGCCTACGGTCGGCCTCGGCCGTGGCCGCGCTGCGCGACGCGTCCTGCCTCGCCGCAACAGCTGCGGACTCGGCCGCAATCGCCGCGTTCTTCGAATCCGCCGCAGCCGCCTCGGCGGCTCGCGTCGCCGCCTCAGCCGCTTCTCTTTCCGTCGTCGCGTTGGCCAGCCGTTTCTCCGTGTCGATCCTCCGCTCGTGTTCCCGGATTTGCGCTTCTTCAGCGCGTTCGGCCCGCGTCGCCGCAGCGGCAGCCTCCGCGTCCGAGGCCGTCGCCGCCGCCCGCGCATCCGCGGCGCGCTCGTCCGCCGCTTTTGCCTCGTTCTCCGCCCGCCGTAGGGCAGCTTCAGCAGCAGCGGCGGCAGCAGCAGCGCTCGCCCGCTCGACCTCAGCCTGGGGGAATGGTGGGTGGGTGGGTCAGTGAATGGGTGAGTGAGTGGGTGGGTGGGTCGGTGGATGGGAGGGGGGGTTGGCCAGCGCCAGGAAAAAATGAGAAAGAACGAGGCGGCCCACCTTGCCCGCCGACCCACCTCGCGACCCGCTTCCTCAGCCGCCGCCGCCCGCTCTCCGGCCGCCTCGGCCCGCTCTATCGCCGCCTCGGCCCTCGCGTCGGCCTGGGGGGGGTAAGAGAGGGGGGGATGGGGGGGTGAGCATTGAGGGCGGGGAGGACGAACAGAAGGAACACACGACGGCAGATAGGACACGCGAGCCCCCCCTCCTCCAACTTGCCGCCGCTCTGGCCGCCTCAGCCTCCTCCCCTGCGATCCGAGCAGCATCCCGCTCGCGTCGCGCTTCATCCCGCTCGCTTCGCGCCTCGTCCCTCTCCGACCGAAGCTCCATAGCCCGCCCATCAGCAGCACGGGAGACGGCGTCGGCGTCGGCACGGGCGCTCTCGAGCTCGTCACGGGCGTCAGCAAGGGCGGCCCCCGCCGCCTCAGCCGCCCTGGCCGCCTCGGCCTCATGCTCCCGCAAGATTTCCCGGTTGGCGTCAGCTGGGGCCGAGTCGAGGGTGGGGACGGGAATGAAGGTGGATGAGGTGGGGGCAGGCCAGCGGACGCCCGAGTGAGCGAGGTGGGGGGTTTTGGGCGGTAAAGGGGGGGTAAGGAGTGGGGTGGAGGGCGCCCGAGGGAGCGGGGGGGGGGGGGCGGCGGGGGGGGGGGAGAATGTTTGGGGGGGGGGGGGGGGGGGGGGGGGGGGGGGGGGGGGGGGGGGGGGGGGGACCGCGAGGCGAGTGTAGAATGTCTCGCCTGCGGCCTCGGCAGCGGCCTCGGCCTCCATGGCGCGCTTCTCCAACAGGGCGGTGAGTCGCGTAACCTCGGCCGAAGCCTCCCCTCGTGCCGCCTCCAGCTCGTCGCGGAGATCCGAGGCAGCCAACGCAGCCCGCGCCGCTTCCTCCTGCGCCCGCGCCAATGTCGCCGCCGTTTCCTGCTCAGCCGCGGCAGCGCGAGCCTCAGCGGCCTCGATCGAGGCGCCGAGCTCCGCGACGAGGCTCCTGGGGGCGGGGGGGCAGGAGATCGGGGCACCCTCGGAATCGGGTTCAGACGCCGCAGGAGGAGGCGTCGACGATGACACGGCTCCACGTGGCGCTTCGGCAGCGATTGGCGGGGCAGAAGTGCCGTCCACGCCGTCGCCGCCACCATCAGCCCCAGACGCCACCCCCACACCCACCCCCACCCAGCGCCGTCGGGCCGCCGTGGTCAGCGCCCGCGCCCGACTGGCAGCGTCAGCCCCGTCCCATCCGGCCCCGTCCCCCACGACGTCGGCGAGGGCGGCTGCAATGGCATCGCGTTCCTGGCGGAGTCGATCCGCCTCTATCCGCTGCGACGATGCCTCGGCCATCGCCGAGCGGGCATCGGCCTCGGCCCTTGCCCGCGCCCGGCCGGCGGCCTCCCGCCGGGCCTCATCTACGCGATCGAGCGACGTTGCCAGACGGGCCCGAAGATCCCTCACTTCCGTTGCAGAACTGCTCAACGATGCCTCCCGCTCGACGAGGAGGGCTGAAAAGGCCTCGCGGGCCGCAACGGCACGCGCGGCGTCTCCACGAGCGGCCGCGGCCTCAGCGTCAGAGGCGGCCTTTCCAGCGCGGGCCGCATCGGCCACCCGACGGGCATCAGCGGTGGTAGCCTCAGCGCGCGCGGCTGACATCGCGGCGCGGCGGCCCTGGTCGGCACGACGGTCGAGGGCTACCGCAAGGCGCCGCACGAGGACGGCGGCACGACGCCAATCCTCGGCCGCCGCGGTGAGGGTCGGACGGGGCGCGGCGCCTGGCGCCGTCTCCGCCTCCACCCCGACGCCATCATCCGAAGAAGCGCCGACCCCGCCGCCCTCCTCGCAAGACGGCGCCCCCTCGTCATCCCTCGGTGGCGACGCCCCACCAAGATCGGCAAGGCCACCCTCGACCTCGCGCTCGGCCCGCCCCCTCCGCTCCTCCGCAGCAAGCGCCCGCGACGCAACCCTTCGCGCCTCACGGCACGCCGACAAGGCTTCGCGGGCGCCAGCCTCGGCCTCGGACCGGGCTCTGTCGGCGTCGGCCGACGCCGCAAGGGCACGGGCCTCGGCCTCGCCCAAACGGACACGCATATCAGCCTCTTCCCTTTCGAACGCCATACGCGCCGCCCGTGCCCCCTCCTCGCGGCCTCGGCGGCTCAGCCAGTCCCGGGCATCAGCATCGGAGAGGGCCACTTGCCGGGCCTGGGTGGGGGGGAGTGGTGGGAGGGGGGGGGATGGTCCACATCGAAAACAAAAAGAAGTTAGGGAGACGAAACGACGCCCTAAACTGTCCCTGCTTCCCAGACTCGCCTCAGCGAGGGCAGCCACGAGCTCGTCCCGCTCCGATCGCAGGGCGACGACCAATGCGCGGCTGTCCTCGAGCAGCTCCGTGCCCAGAGACTCGGGCACCTCTCGGGGCGACGGCACCGACGAAACGGGGGACCCTACGCCGTCGCCCGAGCCGTCATCGCCGCCGCTGTCGCCGCCGCCATCGCCGCCGCCGCCCGAGCCGAGCGTCGACAGCTGAGCTCGGGCAGCCCGCACAGCGCGGTTGTCGAGGCGACGCCGGGCCTCGGCCAGACGCGCGAGGAGCTCAGCCCTCTCTTGAGCTGCCTCCCGACCGGCTCGCTCCGCGTCCAAGGCGGCACGTTGCAGAGCACCTCGGGCCTCAGCCAAGTCCGCGCGGAGGCCCTCTTCTGTCGCGACGGCATCCTGGAGAGCCCGACGAACCTCGGCGGCGTCGGCAGCTGCGGCGTCGGAGGCGGCAACGGCAGCAGCGACAGACGCGGCGAGTTCCCTGGCGTCGGCAAGAGCGGCGGACCGCGCCGTCTCGGCGGCCTCGGCGCGCGCCTCAGCAGCTTGACTGTCAGCCCGTGCCCTCAGTGCATCGTCTCGCGCCACTGCCCTGCCCAAAGCGGCCTCAGTTGCAGCCGCACGAGCCGCCTCGGCCTCAGCTGCAGCGGCGTCGGCGCGAGCCCTCTCGCCGTCGACGTCGATCCGCCGCGCCTCCCTTGACGACGCCGCCTCATCCCGCTCCGCCCTAGCGGCGTCCGCGGCGGCCTCGGCGCGATGGCGGGCAGCATCGGCCTCGATCGCTCGAGATTCAGCGGCTTCGGCGCGGGCGTCCGCGACCAACGCGGCCTCGCGAGAAGCAGACGCCTCCGTCGTAAGACGAACATTGAGCTCCCTAAGTCGGTCGGCGTCCATCTTGGCGGCTGAGGAGGAAGCCGCCTCCGCCTCGGCCCGGGCGACATCCCGCTCCCGCTCGGCGAGGCGCCGCCTGAGCTTGTCGGCCCGGCGTGCCGCCGCTGCCCACCGCCAACGCACCGCGACAAAGACAGCAGCACGCTCGGCCGCAGCCTCCCGCTCTACTTCCTTGAGTCTCTCCTCCGCTGCCTTGACGGCGCCTTCAGCATCGTCGGCGCGCGCCCGTGCTTTCTGCACGTCGGCATCATCCAAAGTCGACTTTGCCGCCCCGGCGGCGGATGTGAACGACGCAAGCTGCACGGCCATGTCAGCAGCTTGCGCCGCCAGACGTTCGATCTGCGACGGGGCAGAGGGAGTAAGTTGAAAGGGGACGACGACAAGTCGACCGGGGGGCGGCAACGATCCCAGGAAGACGGACCGACTACGATGCGACGGGCATGCTATGAGCGCTGTCCACGCCGCCCCCCAACCCCCCCATCCCCACCCCCCTCCCCCAACCAAACGCGCTCGCCTCAAGGTCCTTCTCCGACGCAACACGCGCGACGTCCTGTTGCGCGGCGGCAGCGGCGCTGTCGATGGTGGCCTCGGCCACCTCCAACTTGTCCTCGGCAGCAAACCGGGCTCTGCGGTGACCCTCGACTGCCGTCTCCAGGTCAGTCACCTCGTCACGCAGACGGGATGCCTCGGCCTCGGCGGTCTCGGCGCGCGCAAGGAGACGGGCGACATCGTTGTCAACGGTCTGCGAAGGCTCCGCGGGCGCCGCGGGCGCCGCCACACTTGACGAGAGCGACCTCATCGGCGCCGCAAGGGGCTCGGCGCCGTCGAAGGCGCCGACGGTCGCCGCCACCTGATCGGACGACGCATCGCAGGATCCCGCCCCGCCTGCCCGTGACGCCAACTGAGAGGCAGAGCGGCTCCGGACCATCTCTGCCGCTCGCTCCAGCGCGGCGATTTCCATCGTGAGGTCGGCATTCTGCGCCTCCAAATCGGACAGGCGCTCGACGAGGCTGTCGGCAGCGGCGGCGGCGGCAGCAGCGGTCGTCATGGCGCAGTCGTCAGCAGCGGCAGCGGCAGCTGCACCGGCGTCGGCGCGAACCTTCTCCAGAGCGGTCTCGAGCGCAGCCACGCGGTCGGCGAGTGCCTCGCGCTCCGTCGCGGCGCGATCCGCGTCCTTCCGCGCCTTGGTTGCCGTCGCCTTGGTTGAAGCCAGGATTGTCGAGGCGTGATTGGCGGCGGAGGAGGCCGTCTCCGCCTCGGCTTGCGCGGCGTCGCGTTCGCGCATGAGCACCATGGCGCGGTCAGCAGCATTGGCAGCAGCGGCATCCGCGTCGGCCCGCACCGCCGCCAGAACCCGTTCGAGCTCGACGACGCGGCCCTCGAGCGCGGCCGTGCGCGCTGTCGCCTCGATTTCGGCGGCGTTCCCGCGGGTCGCCACTGCTGACTCAGCTTCGGCTAACGCCGCCAGCCTGCCCTCAAGTTCGACGACCCGCCCGCGCGCGGCCTCGGCCTCAGCGGAGGATGCTTTCATCTCTGTCGCGTGCGCGGCCTTGACCTCGGCCAGAAGGCCCTCGAGCTCAGCAACGCGGCCGGCAGCGGTACTTGCCGCGGCAGCAGCGGCCTCGCGCTCGGAGGCCGCTTTGGCGTCGGCCACCGCTGCCGCCGCCGCCGCCGCCCGCCCCACCTCCTGCGCCGTCTCTCGGTCCCGCTCGGTCTCTTCTCGCAGCACAGAGAGCGCGAATTCGGCAGCGTCCATGCGACGGGTTGCCTCGTCGCGGGCCACCTTGAGCCGATCCGCCTCAGCCTCCAGCCGCGCCAAATCGGATTTGAACCTCTCGGCCGCCTCGTCAGCGCGGGCCGACGTGGCACCAGCCTCCTCCGTGCGAGCGGCGAGGGCCGCAGTGAGCTCGGTCGCCCGGCGCTCGGCATCGGCCAGACGCGCGGTGGCAGACGCGGCGTTGGCGTCAGCGTCGACGCCGAAGTCGACGCCAGAGTCAGCGGCGGCGACGGCCGTGACCGGGGCCACCGTGTCCAGGTCGATCAGCACCTGCTCGGCCCGCCCCCGTGCCGCCTCGGACTCGTCGAGCCGCGTTTCCAATTCTCTGACCCGCTCCGCCATCTCGACCGCCGCTTCATCGGCGCGCGCCAGACCCGCTGCCAGCCCATCGCCAGAGGCTTCAGCGTCAGCGGCGTCAGCATCCGCACGGTCGACGTCCGCCCGCAGTGATGCCGCGCCCCGCTCGGCCGCTTCCGCACGGGCATTCGCCGTATCCAATTCGGCCCGCAGCGCCGCGACGCGGTTCCGCTCGGCGGTGAGCTCGGACGCCCGCGTCATCAATAGCAATTCCCTCTCCTCGAGTGACGCGCGCGCCTCGGCTAGGAGAGCCGCCGCCTCGGCTGCGCCGCCAGAGGCCCGGCGGTCGTCATCGCCGTCACCGTCAGCGACGTCGTCGACGCCCCTTGCGGGCGCCGTCGACGCCTCGAGCGCGGCGACGCGTGCGCGGAGAGCGGCGTGGGCTTCGACCTCGGCCCTCAGCCGCTCCCTGTCGGCCGCATGCCGCGCGGTGACGTCGTCGACCACGGCGCCCTGCGTGGCCGCATCGTCACGCGCTGCCGCCACTTCGGCCTCCGCCACGGCCAGTCGTTCCCGCAGGGCGGCGCTCTCGTCCTCCAGCTCGGTTCTTCGCGCTCTGAGACGGGCGACCCGGTCTCGGACGCGCGCCGCGAGGCGGCGAGCGATGGCCGAGGCCACCGACGCATCCGAGAGGCCCGAGCCAGGCGCCCCAGAAGAGCCGGACCCGCCGCCGCCCCCTCCCACCCTCCCTGATCCCCCCCCCGAGGGGGAGGGGGAGGAGGTGTCCCCAGATAGCAGATCCGGAGACTCGGGCGTCATCGCCGCCGGCACGGGGGAGGGGCGCGGCCCAACCCCGGACGCCGACGCGTCGGCACTGGCAGCGGCGGTCCCAGGCCCTCCAGGCGTGCGGGGCGAGGGGGCGGCGCCCCCCTCCCTGTCGAACGGCCTCCACGGGGTCAGCTCGGGCGGGGCCTGCTCTCCGCCCGCGAACCCTCCCGCGCCCTCCGCCCGAGCGGCGGCGAGGGCGGCCTCGGCCTCGGCCGCGCGCCCCTCCGCCGCCGCGAGCTGCACCCGCAAGGCCTCGACCGTCAGGGGGATGGCGGCGCCGTCCCTTCCGGCCTCCGCCGCAGCCGCTGCCTCCGCCATCGTCGCCGCGGCGGCCGCCCCGAGCGAGAGGCGCGCGTCCCCTGATACGTCCAGACTGCCGCCGAATCCTCCCCCGGAGAACGGGAGGGACGTGGGGTCGCCGCCGGGGGTCAGGGCGACATCCTGCAGCCCTGCCTCGCCCTCTGCGGCTCGGAGTCGGGCCTCCCACAGCGCCGTCTCGTCGCGTCTCGCGCGGCGCTCCGTCTCGAGCTCGTCCCGGAGCGCAACGAGCTCCTGGATCTGGCTGTTGATGATGTTCTGGGGGAATAGGAGGGGGGGGGGGGGTTGCAAGGGCGAACCAGCGCGGGGGGCCAGGGACGACAGCCGACGCGGGGCGCCGCGGGGAGCGCCGCGGGACGGGGACTGGCGAGGAGACGCTCCGAGTGAGAGGGAATAGGTGAATCGCTCGGGGCAAAGGGGCGAGTGTCTACGTAACCTCTATCGTCGGGCCCTCGCGGCCGACCAAGGACCTCGGCCTCGTGGCCGTGGCGTTCAAGCGTCGACCTCGCCTGTTCGGCGCGTCCTCCATCTCTAGCGCTTCCACGCTCGCTACCGGCATTGCTCCCTCCTCCAAACAGTCCCCAAACACCGCCTGAGGCGGTGCGGGCCGGCGGAGGCGGCGCGAGAGGGCGTCCGCCGCCGGCCGGGAGGCCACGGCCGTCCCCCGCAGAGCTTGCGCTTCGACCACGGGAGAGGGGCGGCGCGCGCCCGGAGCCCTGCGAGCTCCCCCATCCGCTCATCGCGCGGGGTTGCCCCAAGGAGGGCGCAGTCGGGGTTTCTCCTAATGCACAGCTCACTCCCCCCCCCCCCCCCCCCCCCCCCCCCCCCCCCCCCCCCCCCCCCCCCCCCCCCCCCCCCCCCCCCCCCCCCCCCCCCCCCCCCCTGCCCCAGCCCCCCCCGTCCGGCACCACCAGTTCCCGCACCGGCCAGTCCTCGTAGCTCCCGTCGGGCAAGAAGCGCCGGACGACAAAGGGGATGCGCCCCAGGTAGAGCTCCTTGGTGGCAATGTCCAGGGGGTCACTGAGCCCGGCGGGGTCAACGAGGAGGGGCGCGTTCATGCTGATCTGGAGGGCCCGCGTGCCCAACACGCGCGCCCGCTCATACTTTGTGAGATACGGGGTCGTGACGCGGTCGCGGGGGAGGACGGCGCCGGGGGCGGAGAGGGGGGGGGGGGCGCGGGGGCAAGGGCCGGGGGC
>Ga0181573_10004614_pt1 | contig 11654 bp, 8 predicted proteins | sample 101ome_25_FD_148643 | JGI IMG/M metagenome (GOLD analysis project Ga0181573, IMG submission 148643) | Coastal salt marsh microbial communities from the Groves Creek Marsh, Skidaway Island, Georgia - 101409BT metaG (spades assembly) | ecosystem: Environmental > Aquatic > Marine > Intertidal zone...
GTCCCACCCCCCCCCGCCCAGCCCGAGCGCACGGAGATCCTCCCTCCCAAACTCCCTCCTCGACCCGTCGGCCGGCCGTCGGGCGGCCAGCGCGGCCCTCACCGCCCCCGGCGACGCCCACTGGGCCCCGACGTCCCCCCCCCTCTTGGCGCCCCCAGAGCCCAGACCCGCCCGCGGAGTTGGGGCGCGAGATCCGCCCTCGGCGAGGGAGGCGGAGGGGGGCGCGAGGGCGGACGCCGGGGCGGGGGAAAGGACCGAGGCGGACGCCGGCAGGAGGGCGTGGGTGACGAGGGGGGGGGCGCCGGCGCCGGGGGGGCGAGCGTCCGTCCCCGCCCCCGCCCCCGCCCCGTCCCCAGCGAGGGCCCGCTCGACGGCCGCCCGGGCGCGGCGTCCTGCCCCGTCCGGGTCGGTCAGCACGGCCACCTCCCATCCGGCCGCGGCGCAGGCCCACAGCGCCGCCGTCTGGGCGTCCCCCAGGCGGTCTCCGGCCCCGCCAAGGACGAGGCAACGCCCCCGCACGGCCGCGAGGACGGCGCGCGCGTCGGCGGCCCCCTCGACGGCGACGACGACGGGACGGGTCGATCGAGAGGACCGAGGGGAGGACGGGAGGTCGGGAAGACGACCTCGTCGCCCCCCGGCGAAGCGGTCGCCCTCGTTCGAGAGCACGAGGAGAGCGGCCGGGTCCCCCCCCGGGGCGGCGACGCCCGCCCGCGACCGGCGCGAGCCGGGGCCGGCGAGGGGACGGCCGCGGGCGCCGCCGTTGCGGCGGACGACGTCGGCGAGTCGGGCGAGGGGGGCGCCGGTGGCGGGGTCGAGGATGTCCGCCCAGTCGTCGGGGTCGGGGTCGGTGGGTCCGGCGGGTGGAGGGGTGGGGGTGGCGGAGAGCGTGGGGGACGCCGGGGGAGGGGTAGGGGCCGGCGCCGGCGCCGGGGCGCCTGCGCGGCGGGGTCCGGCGCCGACTCCGCCGGTCCGGAGGGGTCCTCCGCCGCTTCGGGCGTGGGGGGGGGGGGGGGGAGGGGGGGGGGGGGGGGGGGCGGCAAGGCGGCGTGACGGTGGGGCCGTCCAAGGCCCGGGAGGACGAGGAGCGCCGCTGGTTCCTCGTCCCGAAAATCCGGCGACAGCAGAGCGTACCCTTTCCATCAGAATAAACTCGGACGCGGAGGTCGCCGCAGCGAGCCGCAGTGCATGGGCCGCCGTGTCGCGCGGGGGGGCGAGACGGCCAAGGGCCCGCAGCTGCGTGGCGAGAGTCCGCAGCCCGCCGGCCGCTCTCGCGCCGGGGTGATCGCTCGACGTCTGTGGAGGGCTCGGGGGTGCTCTGGCGCCCTGAAGACGACGACATCTCTTGACTCGACGGGCCAACGGCTGATGTGGCGTCCTTCCCTCGCACCCGCAGAGAAAGACGACGGCAATAACCACTCGTCGTCCTCAAATAGAGACGACGAACACTCGCCCTCAGGAGTACGACGAGTCGTCGGCCAGCCGTCGTCGGCTGGCCTGTTCATGCCTGACGGCAGGCTCACGCCTGCCGGCTCTTTTCCGCATCTCCCAATTGGATGGCGCTCACTATTGAAGCGCTTTGAAGCACGGCGCCTCGTGCTTCTTGTGTTCGGCGCCGCCCTGGCCGCTGTCGGCGTTGCTCTTCTGGCGAGGGAGAGGGGCCGCCGCCCCGCGCCCTCTCTCCGCCCCCGACCTCCAAACGCCCTCGACCGCCCCCCCCCGACTCCCCCACGCCGCCCCCAACCCTGCCCCCAGATTGTGTCCAGCAGCGCCTACCGGTCCCGCCACATCGCCCCCGCCTACGAGGCGGCCGTGGACGAGTGGGAGGAGCCCATTACGGGTGGCCGCGCACGGGCGATCGAGTTCCTCCGCCGCGTCGGGGCCGCGCCGGGCGCCGATGGCGTCCCGGCCGACTACGCCGCCGATCTCGTCTCTCTTCCTGTCGGCAGCGTCCAAGACTTTCCGAGCGCACCCTCTGGTCTAGAGATCTCGTTCATGGTGCCGGGCGCTGTCGTCCCGGTGCGGATCCCGTTTCTTGCAGATTGGATCCGCATTTCGCCTCTCTCCTTCGCGGTTGGCCCCCAAGATGGTCCTCTTCCCGTCACCGGAGTCAGGGGCGTCGAGCTGTCGCGGCGCGAGACCCTGATTGTCTTTTTGCTTCCTTCGTATTCCGCGTCAATTCCTATCCTGCAGGCGGGGGGCTTGCTCACTGTGTTGTCGTTTGCGGCGGCGGGCGAGGCCGACCCGCTCGCGGCCGCACAGGCTGCCAAGGAGCGGGGGGACCCCGCCCCCCGGGCGGCGGAGTGGCTACTGAAGGAGACGGTCGTCGATCTTGTATTGTCGGGCGTGTCGGAGGAGGACGCCGCGGTGGACCCGACCCTTCTGCCGCTCCCGCTGGGGGCGTTTCCCCTCGCGCAAGTTGTCTACGGCGACCAAGATGTTGCCGCCTGGCGTTTCGCCAAGCGCCTCTGCGGCGTAGTGAGCCCGGGACCTGATTCGGAGGAGGCCGCGCGTTCGGGCGGCCCCGCGTGGGCAGGCGACAGGTGGGGCGCCGCGCGCTTCTCCAACGTCCTCTCCTCCGGTGACCCCGTCGTGACTGCCGGCCCTGGAGGAGAGCACCTCTCAAACCCCGAAGTCGGGTGCGGACCGACGGATGGGGTCTTTTCCGTGGCCCAGTACGAAGCTCCGGTCGTCGCGGGTGACGGAGAGTCCTCCCTCCTGCCCCTCCTCCCCGGCGCAGCGCCACCCCTCACTGACCCGGAAACCGGGAACCCCACGTGGCCGAATCCCGTCGTGTCCGATCCGCGGCCTCTGGTGCGGTTCGAGGGCGACCCTTTCCTTGCGTTTCTTGACGCGAAAGGCGACAGTAATTTGCCGATTGAGGCAAACACAGCGGGCGAGGCGGTGGGGATATTCCTCCTCCTCGTGGCGGCGCTGGCGCTCGTCGCCGCCTGGACGGGGTGGGGGCTGCATTGGGGACGGTGCGGGAAGAGCTTCCCGCATCGGTCTCGGGAGAACGACGATAAAAGCGGCAAAACCGACGCGACAAAGGCTAACGACTCGGAGGAAGAGCGGGACACAGCCGACGTCGATCTCGAGGGGAACATCTCCAAAGGGTCGGGCACGGGTGGACGGACAGTATCCACCACCGCGGAGCCGCCCTCGACCCTCCTCACGGCCCGCACCCGAGAAAATCCGACGGCCCCGGGGTCCGTCGACTCCGCCAGAGGCTCTCATACCTGGGGCCAGTCGTCCGAGGCGCCCCAGGATACCCTGCGCTTGGCAGCTCCCCTCCGCCCGGGCCCCCTCTCTGCTGACACTCCGTCCGCTTCCATCGCGGCCACCGATGCGTCCCTCGAGGTGCAAAGGATCATGCAAGCTGGGTATGCTCCGAGGGGTGCGCCCGGGCGATGAGGAGACCAGCTCGAGAGGGAGAGACGGGTCGATATCTTTGTTGGACATTGAATGGCCAACGCGCCGCGTCGCCCGCCGACCCCGGCCTCAGTCGGCAAAGACGATGCGCTTCCCCCCCGCTCCTGCTCCTCCGCCCCCTCCCCCGCCCCCCACTGGGGGCACCCGCGCCCGCGCTTGGAGCCGCGCCGCCAGCGAGGGGTGCACATCTCCATAGGACGGCCGCTGCAGCGGGGCGGCAGAGACGGGGCCAGCCACGGCTGAGCGACGGGGCGCCGTCGTGTGTGGGCCCTCGCCGCGCCCGCCGCGCCCGCCCCCACCGCGCCCGCCGCGCCCGCCCCCACCGCGCCCGCCTCTGCCACCCCCCTGGCAGTCCCCGCCCACCGCGCCCCCACCTGCCCTCCGATTGGGCCCATCCAAGTCCGTCGCCGTCTCCCCCCGGGCCTCTCGCTTGGCCCGAATGTGATGAGCGTCGGCGCCGTGCTGCCGCGCGGCGAGCCACCGACGCGCCCGCTGTCCGAGTCGATTCTTTGGGGGGGAATTGACGTCGGCGTCGGCTGCGGCGGCAGACCCGGCTCCGGGGACTGCCTTACGACGACGCGTGAGCTTGGGCTCCGTGGACGGAGCAGGGGCGTCGCCGCCGTCGTCGCCGCCGCCATCGTCTCCGCCCCGCGCCCGCCCCTCCGCCGCCTCCCGTCGCTCCCGCCGCCGTCGCGCCATCTGCACTCGACGCAGCTCTTCCGTCCGCCCCTCGATGGCCAGGCGTCGCTCCAGCGCCGCACCCATCAAACCGGTCGCGTCCGACGCCCTGCGCACGATGAGGCTGCCCCCGTCTCCGCTCGAATCATCGTTCGTGTCGTCCGAGCCTGCGCCGTCGGTGCCGGGCAGGGAGAGGGCGTCACATGCGTCCCCGTCGCCATCATCATTGCCGTCGCGCCCTCGCGGAAGGGCGGCCCCGGCGGCCCCGGCGGCCCCCGTCTCCCCGCCCTCCTTTGTCCCCCCGCCCCCCTTCGTCCCCCCAAGAGGATGCAGCCGCAGTCCAGCGAGCTCGACGGCCAGGGGCCTCGCCCTCACCAGCAGGAGAGCGACGGCATCAACGACGGCGCGTGACCCCGCAACGCGAGCCTCCCCGGCCAAGCCGAGCCCGGCAGGGGGGTCGGGGGGGGTGGGCACGCCCTTCCCTGAACGGTCACCCCCCCCGCCCTCTCGGTCACCCCCCCCGTCCTCTCGGTCATCCCCGCCCCCCTCTCGCGCCGTCGATCGCAGGAACCGCGATCGCTCTTCGTCCCCCAGTCCGGTGTTGACCGGGAGGTCGAGATCCCCAACTAGACGCAGGGCGAGGCGTGCGGGGTCCACGGCCTTGGCGGCGGCGATGGCGGCAGCGGGTGACGACGACGGAGACGACAGCGGGGGACGGGCGGGCCCTCTGCCCGCACGCTTGATCGCCGCCTGACGCGCCGAGCGGGCGGCCCGGTGAACGTCCTTGAGACCCTGGAAGATGACCGAGGAGAGGGCCCGGCGGAGCCGCTCAGTCTTCGCGCTGCAAAAGTGGGCGGGGTGCGTGAGCATGGGACGGACACCCATCGAGGTGGCGACGTGGCGGTGGCGGCGAATGGGCGGTCTCGCGCACGCGTAGTCTCGCCTCAGTCGCTCCTTTTTGGCCTGACGACGGCTCACGGTCGATTTTTTGGGCTTGAGTGGCTTTTGAACCACGCCGGGAGGCCCGAAGACGCCGCGAGAAGGGCAACCCTGGCCACCGCCTCTGCCGCCATGGCCGCCTCCGCCGCCGCGTCCGGCCCCCGACGGGGCTCGACCCCTGCCGCGGCCGCCCGGGGGGGGCATAGAGAGCGGGGTGTTGATCTCTTTCGTTGAGTCGGTATTGGCGGAGGGGCGGAACGACAGGGCTCACTCTTCGCCAGACGCCTCAGAACTCTCACCGTCGAAGCTGACGACACCGCCGCGAGCTGGAGCCGGGCGACGAACCGCCCGTGGCGACGTCGCCCCCCCCCCCACGGACCCCCCGACCCTGGCGGCTCTGGGCCGAAATAGGGGCCTCCCCCCGCCCCCCGCGCCCCCCCCTCCTCCCACGTCCTCGAGCAGCGCCGTCCCGTCGGTCCCGTCGTCGGTCGCCGCGTCGGGGTCGGCCGAGTCCCCTCGGGCACGGCGGGCGGGCCGAGGCCTCGGGGGCAGCAGAGCGAACGCGGCCGCGTCCCCACCTCCACCCCCGCCGATCACGAGGGGGGCGTCGAGGGGATACCGAGTGTAGCCGCCGGGATCCCGCCGGACGTGATCGGGGGCGCCCGAGTCCTCTCCCCGTCCTCGTGCCCCTCCCCCTCCCCCCAATCTCTTCTCCTCCCGCTCTCGTCGGGGCCGGCGGGGGGGTCGGCCCCGGCCCGTCTCCGGGGGCGAGCCTGGCGAGCCAAGCTCGTCGTCGTCGAATCGTGCCAAGGGGCGGCCGCGCTTGCGAGTGCCCCCGCCCCCGCCGACGCCCCCCCCGGCGCGAGCCTCGTCGAGCGCCGCCGCCGTCCCCCGCCTCCGGGCCGCCTCTGCGTCCTCCTCTCTCCGCGCCGCCAGCACCGCCCGCATCCGAGCGAGTGTTCTTTCCCGCGCCGCCCGCGCCTCGACGACGCGCGCCCGTCCCCGCCGCAGGGCGTCGGCGTCGTCAGCGTCGTCGTCGCGCGCGGCAGCCGAGGTCGCCGCGTCGAGCGCGGCCCGCGCCTCGGCCGCCGACGTGGGTCGTGCGGGCGACGGGGCCCCCCCCGGGAGACGACCGATCCCCACCGCCTGTCGATCGTCGCCGTCCTCAGACGACTCCAAATCGAAGGCCAAGCTCTCGCGACGTGTGACGTGACGTCGGGGAGGGTCGGCGGCAGCGGCGGGGGCGAGGTCGACCCCTCCGTCGTCGGGCGAGGCACCTCCGTCGCCATCCTCGCGCCGATAGCGCCGCGCCCACGGTCCGGGCACGGCGGGCTCGTCCTCGCCGGACGAGATCGACGGCGCGCTGCGGGCGGAGCGGGGACGCGGGAGGTAGCCGGGCGGGCAGGCGCTTGGTTGCTGCGCCATTGTAGACCCTCCTCTCCCCTCTCCAACCCTTCCTCCTGTCGCCGCTCGCCCGGTCGCGCCCTCATCGTTTCCACCGCCGCCGACTATCCGGGTGGGGCGCCTCAACTCCCAGTCAGCCGCGGCGGCGAGAGCCCGACCAGCGCCGAGCGCCCCGAAGGCGGCAGCGGCGCGCTCTGAGAAATTGCGGGCGGCCGGCGGCGGCGGCAGCCGCCCGCAGCCAGCGGCATTGGCGGCGGCGTCGGGTGCAGGCCCTGGCGGCGGCCCGGGCCGTCCGCTCCCGCGTTCCGGCTCCATGGTGGTGGCCGCAAGCCTCTCAACTCTGATTAGGGAGGTGCCGAGGGCGAGACTTTCCCTGCGATCGAGAAGGACGGCTCTTCCTCACGCGGCCTCGGCCGTCGTGACTGTCACTGCGACGCCACGCCGCCTCTTGCGTCGCCCCGCGGCCTCGTCGGTCCTCAGCGAGGTGCGCCCCGTGGGGGCGAGAGAGAAGCGAGGACTGCCCGGTCGACGTTGTCTCGGCGATGAGTCACTTCAGCTCTCCGACGTGGGTTGTCTGCAGGCGAGAGAGTGGGGCCGGCCATGGCGACGGTGGCACCTTTTTTTGACGTCTCTTCTTCCATCTTGACAATGTAGTGCGGTCGCTTTGGCTTCTGGGAGCTCGATTGTTGCGGGCGTGTGCGCAAAACTATCACTGTCGAGGCATCGAGGATACCGAGGCCGTCGCCATGAGTCAGACGGCGACCTCGACGACGACGCCCGCCCCGCGTTCTCCCTCCGCCGCAGATTGTCCCGGCTGGCCGCGGCAGCGAGCGCGCAGCGGCAACAGCAGCAGCGGGAGCGTCGAGCGACGACGACAAGGGCCACGGCTCGCGCCCGCGGCGTTGTCCTGGCCGACGACGAGAGAGGCGTCTTCCCCTTCGCCGCGACGCCGGACGAGCCCGGCTTCCGGCTCTTCCCAGACGATTCGAATGACGACGGGTTCGGCGGCAGCTGCGCTGAGCCCACGGGTCCACTCCTCACCGCGCGGGATATCCTGCCTCTCGTCGCAAACGTCGTCGGGGACGCGCGGAGGGAGAGATTCGCCGAGGTGGCATCACGGAGGTGCTTTGAGGTGGTTCCTGTTGTCGAGGGTTTGTACGACATGGGCAATCTTGCGGCGGTGCTGCGGTCGGCCGACGCTCTCGGTTACGGCAGGGCCCACGTCATCGCTCCACGCGGGGCGGGCTACAAGGCAAGTGGGCGCAAGGCGGAGAGCAGTGGGTCCGACAAGTGGATGCATGTCGGGGTTGGGGAGGACGCGATGGTCGAGTTTGCGAAGCTCAGGCGCGCCGGCTACCGCGTCGCCGTGACGCACGTTCCGGACCCGGGGAGCCAGGCCCGAGACCAGCCCGGGAGTGAGACGGCATCGGGGGCAAGGCCGGCGCCTGACCGGCCCAGTGTCGACATCCGCGAGATTGACTGGACAGTGCCCACAGCGTTCGTGCTCGGCAACGAAAAGGACGGCGTCAGCCAGGCTGCCATCGACGCCGCCGACCTGTTAATCCGGGTGCCAATGGACGGCCTGGTCGAGTCGCTCAACGTGTCTGTCTGCGCTTCGCTCATCCTGTGGCATGCGCGAGAGGACCGGATCCGGCGGAGGGGGCACGCCGACGACGTGAGCGAGGACCAGGCTAAGGTGCTGACGGCAGCTTTTTGCTTGCGGCACCGCGGCAACACGGTTACGGCGGTGCGGGAGCTCCTGACGCGGAAACCCGAGTGGCAGAAGCAGAAGGAGGAGGCCGCGGGGCGGCGGGCTAGGAAGCGGGCACGCCGGGAGGCCGAGGAGAAGGCGCGGCAAGAGGCGCATGGGGAGGGTAGACCGTCCCACTGAGCGACAAACGCGAAGAGGCATCAATGGCCGCTGCCCCGACTACGGCGACCGCACGACTGGGGGCTCGCTGGTGGGTGCAACGACGGCGACAGGCGACGGCGCCGAGGGTGGCAGACCAGCCGCAGGCAGAGCGGAGGCCGGCCCCGCCCCAACGCACGCCCCGGCGACGCACCCCCCCCCCCGGCCGCCCCCCCCCCCCCCCCCCCCCACTGTCGGCCTTGAGGCCCGGCAGACCTGGCAGGCCCGACGGCGCCCCCGAGCAAACCGTTCCCGCCCGCGCCCGTGCTGCGAGGGCCGCCGCGTGGGCGGGCGAGCCCCGGGGCAGGAGCACATGGAATCCCCAGCCCCCGGGGTCGGGCCCCCCGGACCCCACCACGCCCCCCACCCCTCCCTCCCCCCCGGCGACGTCGACACGACTGCCCGACGGGAGCGCGGCGTGAGATCCGGGCGCCAGTGGCGCCCCGTCCACCGCCACGGCCACGGGGAGACCCGACGCGGGGGGGTCGAGCCGAAAGAGGCCCCGGCCAAAGTCAAAAGACAGGGTCGCCGCGAGGGGGGGGGTTCCGGCAGACGCGGCCGGGCCCGCCGAGGCCGGGGGGCGCACGTCGCAGGTGGGGGCCGAGCCCACGGTGACGCTATACTTCTGGGGCGGGAAAGGAGCAGCGGGGAGGAGTAGGGGGGAGGAGCAGGAGGGACGCAGAGGGGAGGAGGACGGGTGGGCCCACCCCGCCCCTACCATCCCCGCCTGCATGTAGAAGTCGACCCCTCCCTCGTGCCCGAAGAGACGCAGAAACCCGACTCGATCAAAGGGAGTCCTTGGAAGAATCTGAGAGGGGGGGGTGGACGCGGATGGGGCGGCCGCGTCCTCAGTCTTCATCGGCACCGTCGTCTTGGTCGCGGCGGCGGGAGCGACGACGGGCGGGGCCGCCGACGGCGCCGACGGGCGGCAACGACGCGAGGACGAGGAAGCGCGCGCGGTCAGAGGAGCGCGAGAGTACACGAGTGCGCTGTAACCTGCGAGAGGCGGGAGGAGGGGTCCCCTTTCATCGTCGAGCCGGCCACGCAAGAGGCCGCCACCGGCCGCCCGGCCGGGCTCATGCCCAGTCCCCCCGACGGCCGCGGCGCGCCACTCCGGTCAGATCCGAGGAAGAGAACGCGCCCACCCGACGCGCACGAGGCTCGAGGAGGCCAGAGAGCGAGATGGCCGGCCGAACGTTCGTCGTCAGGCTGAGGACGAGGCGAGCGCGGCGGAGCACAGCATGGCCGGCTCGCCGGGGCCACGCCCAGGGCGACTTTGTCGTCTTTCTCGCGATAATTCGAGATCACTCGACTAGTTGCTCAATTTACCATCATCATAGTTCAGACGGGCGCCGTCGAGACGCCAGAAACGCGCCCAAAGTGTCCCCCAAACCCTCAGGACCCAAACCCACATCCGCCCCCCTGTGCAGAGACGGCATGGAGCGGGTCGAGATCCCCGCCGCGACGTCGCGCGGCCCCGCCACCGTGGCCGACGTGCGCGCGGCGGCGGCGGTGGCCACTGGCCTGCCCCCCGCGATCCTGCGCCTGAGCGCGGAACAGGCGCTCCTGCGCGGATCCGGCACCGGCGTCGCCCTCCTCGACGACGCCGGCCCCGCCCCCCCCCACGGCTCCGTCGTCTTCGTGGCTTGGCCACCCGACGCGACCCGCCTCACAACGGTCGCAGGCGCCGTCGCCCCCACCGTGACAGCGGCCGAGCAGATGAACCTATCGCGACTTGCTGCACGGTGGTGCCGGGTCGAACGGCAGGAGACGCCCCGGTGCACCGCGGCTGTGCTGAGCCCGGCGGCCGCGGGAGAGTTCCAGCGGTACTTGCAGTCGGTGACGCGGTTCGGAGTGCAGCGCGGCGGAGTCCTCTATGGAACCCGGGAGGGAAGCGGGGACGGGGAGAGCGGGGCCGCCAGTGTGGCTGAGGTCATCTACGAACCTCCACAGGTGGCCACGCCAACGTCTCTGGAGATGGAGCCGTGGTGGACGACGGATCCATCGTCGAAGGGGGTGTCGACGGCTTCGCCCGCCGCCGCCACGTCGGGCGCCGCTGCTGCGCCGATGGACGCCAACAACGACGCTGTCGAGGTCGTCGCGTCTGGGGTCTCCGCGGACGACGCGGCGCGGACGCGGAGGGCGGCGCGGGAGGAGGGGGCGCTGGCGGATAAAGTCGCGTCTCTGCTGGGGCTGGAGCGGGTGGGGTGGATTCTGGCCCAGGCGAGGGGTGGGAAATGGAGGGGGAGGAGGTTGCTTTCGTCTCTATTTTGTCTCCTACGCACGGTTCTCTCCCTCTTTCTCCTTTTTCCCTCAACCCTTACCCATCCTTCCCCTTCTCTTTTTTTTTCTCTACCCCTCAGTCCACCGCCGAGCGCGACCATGAGATCTCCGGGGCGGAGGTGGCGCAGATGGCGCGATGGCAGAGGGCGACCGGCGGCGGAGTCTCCGTTGTCGCAGCACTCTTCGAGGAGTCGGATGGCAGCAAGGCCGTGCACCTTGAAGCCTACGAGGTTTCAAAGCAGCTGGAAGAACTGGTGGGGCGGGGTTGGGTCGACGCTGCCCCTGGCGGCAGGGCAGCGGGGGCACCGGTGGACCGTGCGACGCTGACAGTACGCAACCCCGAGGCACCCCACGACGCCACGCCGCTGCTTCTCAGAAACAAGGACGTCGACACGGCCGAAGTCGAATGGTTCCTCGTGGCGGTGCCGATTCGCGGTGCGGGGGGAGAGTCAAAGAATGAGGGCGAGAACGCGGCCTCCGCAACAGGGACGCAGCCACCCACGGGGCACCGTCTCCGCGACAACGGCAAGGCTGCCACGTCTGCTGCGCCAGCGGCCCCCTCACCGCTCACGCCAAAGCCCAAGAAGCTGGCTCTGCGGACGTCCTTCCCGGTGGAGAACCGCCTGATCGGGCAGTCGAACGCGGACCTGCGGGCGACGCTCCGTGGAGGCAAACTCGAGGATGTGATTCTCGACTTTCATCTGTTGCTCTGGCTGGCGCGGACGGGCATCCTGGACATCGACTCGGACCTCCCGGCGGTCGTGCACGCCGCCAAGACGCCGGGGGGTAAAATTCTTGACGGGCACCGCATGCTCATCGAAGGTCTGGCGCAGAGCGGATGAGGGGAGGAGGGGGAGAGGTGACCCTGACACGAGACTGACCGCCGAGTGAGTTCTCGAGGTGTTGAAGGCTATCTGAAGGCTATCCGATCCAATCCAAACACTACGCCCGCCCCCCTAGTACTCCGTCACACCGTCCACGCCAATTAGCAGCCGGGTCCCGTGCACGAGTC
>Ga0181573_10004616_pt1 | contig 11652 bp, 9 predicted proteins | sample 101ome_25_FD_148643 | JGI IMG/M metagenome (GOLD analysis project Ga0181573, IMG submission 148643) | Coastal salt marsh microbial communities from the Groves Creek Marsh, Skidaway Island, Georgia - 101409BT metaG (spades assembly) | ecosystem: Environmental > Aquatic > Marine > Intertidal zone...
CGCGACACGGTTTTGAGCGAGTACGTCAGGTTCGCTGGCTGAACTGATTGGTCGGTGGACTCGCCTGTCGGGAACTCGAACACTCAATTCTCGAAGAATTTGTCACAGCGCGCATCATAGTTATACCAGCAGCACAAAACTTACGGATAGAGACACACGACACGTGGCTGCGACGCGCGAGACAGCCGGCGAGAGACAACTGAATCGAAGATCGAAACGAAAATGCCCGCGTCGAAGCGGCCGCTCGTCGCGCGCATCCTCATGTACGTCCCAGAGTTGGGGTTCATATGGTACTTGAAATCATCCTATGCGCGCGCCTAGACTGCGCGCGTTCGGTTCTCGCCTCTCGCCTAGACGTCGATCTCTCTCTCTCACGTTCCCACGTTGATTTTGTCGACGAGACCGCAGGGCGACCGCCGTCGTCGCCAACCCAGCGCAGGCGATCAACTCGAACGGGAGCAAGTCGAAACATGCAACTGATTTGAAGGGCGCGTCGACCGTCACGTCCGGCAAGGACGATACGGTCGGCGGCGGTCCGGCTGGCCTGGCGTCGGGCCGGGCTGGCAGCGACGGGAATGGCAGTGATGGGAAGGCGCCTTCGAGCGTCCAGGCTTTGGATCGAGAGGATTCTCCGGACCTGCCGTCGCGCGCGACGACCGGGTGCTCGCCTCCCGAGGCGCTTGAATGCGACGAGGTGGACGTGTCTTTCGGGCGGGCGACTGCGGCGGGCAGGGGAGAAAAGAGCGGGGAGGGTACGACACGGCGCAACGAGGGGCTTCCGGACGTCGGCGCGCGGCTTAGCGTGTTCTGGGACGGGGAAGGGCAGTGGTTTCAGGGCGTGGCCGAGCACGTGGACGAGAAGAACGGGCTCGTGTACGTGGTCTACGATGACGGTGATGAGGCGTGGGAGTCGCTCGGGGCTGGCGGCAAGACGGCTTGGAAGTATGCCGTCGACACCCGCGATCGCGAAGATGATGGTCATGGTGGCGGCCGTGGCACGCACGACGAGGTCACGCCTGTCGTCTTCAAGCCAGTGGCAAAGCCGACGGCGGTCGCCGCGCCCATTAAGCGGAAGCGCAAGTCGCTGGTCGGGGTGGGCGATGCCCTGCGCATGCGCCTCGGCTCTTACGCCAAGCATCCCGGTGCGATCGTCTCACCCACGTCGGTGGCCGCCGGCTCGTCGCCGACCTCGACCCGATCGGGCCCCGAGGATGCCATCCCGCTTCCGACACGCCCGGCGCAGCCCGCACGGCCGGCCCAACCGGCGCAACCGGCGCAACCGACGCAACCGGCAACACGGGCCCAGACGGCCCAGACGGCCCAGACGGCACAGCCGGCACCTCCGAAGCGTCCGGCGCCTCTGGCGCCTTCTGCGCCGCCGAAGAAGAAGCACAAGCGGCTGCAGGCGCTGATCGGCGACCAGAGGCGGAAGAGCCTCGTCGAGTCCCCTCAGCCAGGAAATGTCATCAACCATCCCCGAAGGGCGCTCGAAAAGGCCACGAACACGCCCGATTCCGGGCCTGGCGGTGCCAAGACGAACTCCGGCATCGGGCCGAGGAAGGGCACCGTGGCCAAGACCGCGTCCAGGATGGCGGCGACGGCGCGGCACGCTCCAGTGGCCGTCAAACCGATCGAGAAGCGGTCTGCAAGGACCGCCACCAAGCCGGCGCCCGCCAAGGTCGCCAAGGTCGCCGAGGTCGCCAGCGAGCCTCCTCCCAGCAGGAAGCGGGCCCCCACGCTCGGCGACACCCACGATCTTTCCAGCAACCCGAGCGACGACGAGGACGACGAGAATGACGGACACGCTATGAATGACGAGAACTTTGGTCTCGAGTTCATCGCCAACCACAACGCCAACGCCAACGTCAGCCCTGCCGCCCCGAAAGCGGCCTTCACAGCCAGGGACCCCGGCGACGACGATGACATCTTCGCCCTCGATGCGCTCAACCAGGCCATCTCCAAGGCGGTAGACAGCCAGCACACCCTTGCCAACAAGATCTCCCACCAGAAACTCTCCTTGCTCAAGCTGGAGATGAAGCACGCCTTGGAGGAGGCCCATGCCAAGGCCAAGAACAGGCTCGCAGAGGTGACCCACACGTCGCGCGTCAACTGCGTCATCGCCACGGACACGCTCAACACGAAGATCGTAGAGATGGACTCGTTCATGAACAACCAGAGGGAGGCCTTCAAGAGCCTGCGCCGCCAGGCGCAGGCCCTGCAGAAGAAGGCAGAGGAGACGGTGCGGGCCGGCGAGACGAGGATGATGGCCGTGCACGAGGCCGAGATGGGCTCGCTGCGCAAACTTCACTCGTCTCTGAACGAGAAGTTCGTGGAAGGGGTTGCGTACATTCAGAACTACAAGACGAGAATGGGCGTCTCGGTCAACTGATGATCGTCTGGTGGTGGTGGCCGTGGTGGACCTTCTTGTTCCAAAAATCTCTGTCAGCGAAACGGTACACTTCTCGTCCGTCGGCGGCCATCTACAGAGTTCGTGTGTGCATATATATACACAAAAAAGCTCCAGCGATGGGAAGCAAGACAAAAGCGGGCCAGCAATTTCGCATCAGAACCTCGGCCCGCCGGCGAGGGGGCGTCGCGTGCGGCACGTCCTAGCGCTCGCGCCACCCGGCCGTGCCACCCACCCGCCCACTCGCTCACACGCACGCACGCACGCCACCCATTCATTCTCCAGGCGAGCAGCTCAGCACCTTCTTCTCCTGCCTCAGCAAGGCGACCGGCAACGCAAACGTCACGACCGTCTGCGCAAACGAGATCGCAGCACTCAGAGCATGCGCGGCTTCTGTGGTACGTCTGCGTCGGACCAGGAGCGCGACCACGACTCGATGTCGCACTGGCTCACCCGCACTCGCCCGCTCGCTCGCTTCGCAGGCAAAACAACCAAAGACGGTCAACACGATCAACTACCACTTACAGCGGATTTCCAAGCTCATGCGGTAGGTTGACAAAAGACATATCATATCATACCATATCATGTAACCCTAGTGACTGAACATCCCTGCCACCGGACTGCATACAACGTCCCGCTGCTCGTAGCTCGGGTCATCTGCCAACCTGTAGCTCGCGTCCGAGTCGAAGCCCCGCAGGTCGCCACACGCCACGAACGGCACCGACCGCCGGGCCTCCTCCATGTCCACCTCGTCGAGCAGCACCTCGTACTCCTTGCCCTCCAGCAGCCGGCTCAGCGCGTCGGGACTCATCCCACCATCGACGTTCGGCGGCCGAAAGTCTTGGCAGACCACAAACGCCTCGATACTCGAATTCCGAGAACTCTTCGGCTTCACCACCGTAACGCAGGTGAACAGAAGCTTCAGCTGCGAGTACAGGATGCTTATGTCGCGACCCCGAAAGATCTTGGCGACGAATGTCCCGCCGTGCTTCAACGTTGCGGTCACGATGACCAACGCGGCCAGGATCAGCTGCGACTGCACGTATTCGTCCAGGTCGTGCAGTCCCGTCACGTCCGGCGCCCCGTCGCTGATCACCAGATCCGCCTGGTTGCCGTCAAAATGCGCGATCACCTGCGTCGCCGTGGATGCCGACGTGATGTCGCCCTGTAGCAGTGTGACGCCCACGATTGGGCTCATCGGTTGGAGGTCGATCGCGACGATCTTCGGAAGCTCCTCGGCCGGCACGCCCGCCTCGACCGCCGGCACGTACAGCCTCCGAGATAGGACCTGCGACCAGCTCCCGGGCGCAGCACAGAGATCGATCACGCGACGTACGCCTGGCGGATGCGGTGGGTGAGGTGGGTGCGGCGGGTGAGCGGGCGGGGCGTTGCGGGTCGGGAACAAGAGACGATTCGCGCACCGTGCAGGACGGCAAACATGTCGTCAATCTGCAGAAGCTTGTATGCCTGGCGAACGGGGGGAAGCGCGAGTGAGCGAGTCGGGGCGTGCGACCGCACGTCGGGGTGAACACATACCGATCTGGCCCGCCACCCCTCCTCCTTGGCTTTCCGATAGTAGATGTCTCGCTTGTCCTTGGACGACTTGCCCATGGTGATTTCGCAATCCAAAACTCCGCCGACATATATACTTTCGTTCGAAATGACGCATACCCACGAAGGCAGATCGGGCGCACGCGTCCGCAAGGGCCACCCGCTGCCCCTCATCTGTGTTGGAGACGCGTACATACCTCTCGGGCAGGACGGCTGCCAAGCGACGGACTCTCACTCCTGTGGCGTGCGCAAACTCGTCGTCCCAGAGCCACCGGAACCAACCACTGTCCACCCCTCGTTCCTGACGGTCCCGTTGTCCTTCGGCCTCGAGACGGTCGCTTGCTTTCCGAAGAGCTACAGGTGGATGTCCGAAGAGGCACGGTCTCGGAGTCTCGACAGTGGGACCGCGTCCTCGTCGCCGACTGCAAGCGTACCGACGTCCTCGTCGCCGCTCTCCGACGTCACGGTGGGCATTTGAACTCGCAATTCCCTCGATCGCACGACCAGACTCGACGCTCACTCGTGCTACGCGCTTCGACCGCCCGCTCGTCCGCTCGTCCGCTCGTCCGCTCGTCCGCTCGTCCGCCCCTTCGCCAGGTATTCTCGCTCGCTGACGTGAGCGTCGTCCAGATTAGCGACGACCACAGGCTGCAGCCGGTCGAGTATCGGACGTGCTTCACGTCGCGAGAACACCTGGAGGATGCATGGAAGGCAGGACGGTCGTACCTGCTCGCGGCGACGCTGGCGAACCGCGCCTCCATCCGCCAAAAGGTGATCAACGCGGTGCACGCAAAGTTATCGCAAATCGCCATGCATGGCATGGCCGGCGGTGGTTCCCCAGACGCGGACAATGGACCCAGGGATGAGGACGAGGACGGCCTGATGGAACCCCCGGAGGTCCAGCAGCTGGCTGCCGAGCTCGGCATACAGAACCCCGGAATGCCCCCTGGCGTCGCTCTGCGCGGGTCACCGCCGCCACCGATCGCCCAATTCGGCGCCACGGTGCTCTGTGGGCTCGTTGCAGTGGCAGCTCCGCTGGTGCAGGCCTTCAGTTCGACGATGGACTTCATGCTCAGCGCCGTGCCGGTCGTCGACAGGATCGTGCTGGGAGACAGTGCGCCGCCTCGAAAGGCCCCCGTGGAGACACATGACATCCGCACCCTGCTGTTGGATGCCGACAGGCAGAACGCCCTAGCAGCACAGCACGAGAACGGGACGGACATGGACAAGCGGCTATCCACGTCGGCGCTCTGGATGGGCATCAGCCTTCAGCTGCTGCTGGCCGCTCAGAGCCGGTCGAGCGACGGGACGCCCCTTGTCTCGGCATCTAGAGCGAGGAAGAACAATGACAAGAACAAGAACAAGAACCACAAACGAGGACTCGCGCACGCGATGCCCAGCGAGCCGGTCGTCATGGACGTGTTCTCGTCGCTGTTGACCTCGCTGCAGTGGAACGATTTTGTCCGTGAAGCGGGGAAGGACGGTGATGGAGGCGGCATGGTCAGCGCGTTGGAGCTAGAGCAGCTGTTGATGCGATCGAATGGCCTCGAGATCGGGTTCAAGCGGAAGGACCTAGAGGGGGGTGGGGACGGGGATCGGCTGGCCAGGGGAAGGGCGGTCATCGTGCTTGGCGGGATCGGTGATCGTGATGGTGATCATGGTGACCACGATTCCGTCCAGGGATCGCTGGCCAATGTCGGGGTCTTGAACGGGAGGAAACTGCTGCTCGATGACGCCGAGGTGGCCGACGACGACGAGGCCTGAGCGCGTTCGTCGTCTCCGGGTCCGAAATTTTTCTTCAGTCAGGCTTTACCTGTCTTGGACCTTGGACGGTAACAGCAGTAACGACAGGGAACAACACGAGCAACGCCACGGGCGACGACGGCACGAAACAGCGCGTTTTTGCGGTTCGATCCGAGAAGAAGAAGAAGCCTCATCTCCGTCGTCGCTCCCGTTCCTTTTTCCTCCGCCATGGTCTACGTCAACAGGTCGGGAGCGGTCGTCACCAAGGCTCCATTCGTGGCTCGCGTGAAGGAGTTCGTGCGCGAGCTCTGGGCGCTCGCCCTCCTCTTTTTCCGGACGATCTTCGACCCCGCCGCGGCGCAGCACGAGCTCGAGAAGCGGAGAAAGCGACAGGAGCGTGGGAACGGCACCAAGCTCGGTGGTCCAAGCGGGACCGGACCCGGCATCCGCCCCGGTGGCGCCCGGATCCTCGGCCTGAGCGACTTCAAAGACGCAGGCGGTAACTGCGCCGCGGGTGCCTGAGGACGCTAGGCGCTGTCCGCGTGTAGGTAGGTAGATGCTTCTGGTTCAGATATCAGATATCCGGAATGATCGAAACGTTCGATAGAACAAGAGGACGAAGCCCTTTCCCACCTACCTACCTACCTACCACGGCAGCGTCGAAGCCTGCACGCCGACGTTGACGACAAACACTCGATGCCACAAGGCGAGGTGCCACATGACGCCGCGCTGTGTTGCTCCAGACGTATCGTCCGAGAGCAAGCAAACCAGCCGGCCGACGCTCGACGCTCCCTCGCGCTTTCCGAGTATTCGATAGTTTCGTTTGCAACAACACATCTAGCTCATCGTCAAGTCACCACCGTCCGAATCCCGCCGCCCTTCGATCAACCGCACGACCCCGGCACCTCCCAAGTACAGCCCGATCAGCGGCAGCGCCAGCAGCGTCTGCGTGAACGGATCCGTGCTCGGCGTCAGCACCGCCGCGGCCACCGTCGCGCCCACCACCACGAACCGCCACTGCGCAAACATCTGACTGGAACTCACCAGCCCCAGCTGCCCCACCAGAATCTGAATCACCGGCAGCTGGAAGCTCAGCCCCGTCGACAGCATCAACGTCAGCACAAACTTGAAGTACTCCTGGATACTCCACAGACTCTCCACCGCCCCATCGCTATAGCTCACAAAGAACTTCAGCGCTGCCGGAGACAGAATCTCGTACCCAAACGCCACCCCCACGTAGAACAGCAACGAAGACCCAAAGATGACGGGCGCCAGGAACTGCCGCTCCGACTTTGTCAGCCCGGGAACCACGTACGCCGCGATCTCGTACAGAATCGTCGGCGCCGCCAACAGAATACCCGAGTACCCACCCACCTGCAACGTCGTAAAGAAAAACTCCCCAGGCGACAGCTGCAGGAACCGCACGCCCTGCTCCGCCACCGGCGCCTCCAGGAACAGCACCAGATCCTTCGAATACAGAAAGCAGACGGCCACCGCCGCAGCCCCAGCTATCGCACCTGCCATCACCCGCTCCCGAAGCTCCTCCAGATGGTCCCATATCGGCATCTCAAAGTCCCCGGGCAGCTCTGCCGGATTCGGCGACAGAAACTTCTGCAGGTCTGTCGACGACGACGACGACGGAGCGGGCTCCGTGTCCTGCTCGGGCGTACTCGAGGCGCGCGTGACGACCGAACGCGGCGTGGACGACGACGACGACAACGACGACGATAACGACGACGACGACAACGACGACGACGACAACGACGACGAAGACGACGCCCTCGGGGGCGCGACCCACCGCGCGCTGGCACCACCAGTCGTGGGAATCGTTCGTTTCCGGCCAACCTCGTTGACGCCGCGCCAGACGCCGCCGACGCTCAATCCCCCCGATGCGGCCATGGACATACTCGCTCCCTGTGTCTGCGACGCGCTGTCTGAATGTACGTCTGTCCGCCTCGTACAAAAATGACTGAATCCGAAGTGGGGGGGATTTGGGCTCTCCGGGCTATGTGTCCGTCCCGGCGCATGGCGCGCACTTTCTTCATTAATTTGCTCGATAACCACGACCTTGATAGGCGTATTGGTCCATATCGGGGACTGAGACCACGGGGGGCTGTTTGCGAAGACGACCACAGGTACGACTCACGTTCGGGATGATGAGGCGCCGTTTGCGTTGTCGCCTCGGTGCGCCCGGTTTGCGTCACGTCTCACTCGGTATGGCGTGGTATGGTTATGTAGATACGGGTGGCGCGGAGAGAGACCGGCCGACGCGTTAGAACGACAAGACGAGAATCGGGCAACGAAGCACCCGTGATTATAACTCGGGCCGACCGACCGTGGGACGACTGCGTAGTGGAGACGACGACGACGACGACGACGACGACGAGGAAAACAGAGGCTCGTCCGTACTGGTACTCGTACTCACACGCGACGATACATACCACGACGAAAGAAACATACGTGCGACGACGATACACGACAGACAACTGCGAGCTCGGCCAAGATGAGCTCCGCCATTGACAAGAGCCAGCTGAACATTCCGGCTGCGGACCTGAGGTATAAGACGGAGGATGTCACGTCGACGAAGGGAAACTCGTTCGAGGACTACTTCCTGAAGAGAGAACTGCTGATGGGTATCTACGAGAAGGGATTCGAGAACCCGTCGCCAATCCAAGAAGAATCGATCCCGATTGCGCTCACCGGCCGCGACATCCTGGCCAGGGCGAAGAACGGGACGGGAAAGACGGCCGCCTTTTGTATTCCGGTCCTGGAAAAGGTGGACGTGTCGAAGAATGTGATCCAGGCGCTGTTGCTGGTGCCGACTCGCGAGCTGGCGCTGCAGACGAGCCAGGTTTGCAAGGAGTTGGGGAAGCATATGGGCGTGCAGGTGATGGTGAGTACAGGCGGGACGTCGTTGAGGGACGATATTGTGCGTCTTGGGGCCACCGTGCACGTCGTGGTGGCGACGCCGGGACGTATTCTCGATCTGACAGAGAAGGGCGTGTGCAAGCTGGGCAATTGCAACATCGCCGTGATGGATGAGGCGGACAAGCTTTTGAGTCCCGAGTTCCAGCCCGTCATTGAAAAGCTGCTGGGCTACCTGCCGGCGACCAGGCAGATTTGCCTGTACTCTGCGACCTTCCCGGTCACGGTCAAGCAGTTCAAGGAGAAGTTCCTCAAGAAGCCGTACATCATCAACCTGATGGAGGAGCTGACGCTCAAGGGTATCTCGCAGTTCTATGCGTTTGTCGAAGAGAGGCAGAAGGTCCACTGCCTCAACACCCTGTTCTCCAAGCTGTCCATCAACCAGTCGATCATCTTCTGCAACTCGGTCCACCGAGTCGAGCTGCTGGCCAAGAAGATCACGGAGCTGGGATACAGCTGTTTCTACATCCACGCGAAGATGCTCCAGTCCCACCGAAACCGCGTGTTCCACGACTTCAGAAACGGCAACTGCAGAAACCTGGTCTGCTCCGACCTGTTCACCCGCGGGATTGACATCCAGGCCGTCAACGTCGTCATCAACTTTGACTTCCCCAAGAACTCTGAGACGTACCTGCATCGGGTGGGTAGGTCCGGGAGGTTCGGACACCTGGGACTGGCCATCAACCTGATCACCTACGAGGACCGGTTCAACCTGTACAGGATTGAGCAGGAGCTCGGGACGGAGATCAAGCCCATCCCGCCCGTCATCGAGAAGAGCCTTTACTGCGCGTAGGGGATACCCTACGGCGCGTGCGTGAGGGGCTGCCGCGAGCCGTTCCAGATTTGAGACCGGACGTCGCTCGCGGCGTACCTTGTTAGTGTGTAGATGACGGACGACGTGGGTCGGTAGGTCGGTGGTCGGTGGCCTAAGGGTAGGTAGCTTTTGTTTTCTGTGTTTCCTCGCGACCGCGCGGGAGACTGGCGACGGCGGGCTTGCGCCTGTCGGGTCGGTCGCCGTGCGGGGCGAAGGGGCGCGACTCTGCCGAGATGAGCGCGCCGTATACGTTCGCCGCGGCGACGACGAGTCGATGTTTGGTGTTTGGTCGGGGCCCGTGCCGACGAGACGTTGATCCGTTGATCCGTTGATATAACGAGTCTGCGATGCGTCTCGTCGGCTCGCTCGACGTCTATCGAACTTTGCGTCGTCGTCGTCGGTTGGCTCGGGTCGATGAATAACTCGGATGCTGATCTGCACTCTCAGAGATCAAAACCCTGTAACTCGACCCGAGAGACGCCCACGACCTTTCCGCCTCGAACGAACGAATTCATACGCACGAATAGACGATGAACTGTACAATAGCGCGCGGGTGCGCCGGCGTGCGGCCAGACTGCGTCTCGAAGAGCGGAAATTCCGTCTCTACATCCAGAATCGCGAGAACCACCAACACGGTCGTCGCGAGGATCGCCACCAGGACGTGGGCAGCGACCGACAGCGGCGTGGACGTCACGCCGTCGCTGGAGCCAATCACATTGACCGATGGGGCCCTGGCACACCTGAAAAAGCTCGGCAAGGAGAAGGCACGGAACCCCATCGTGCTCCGGGTCGGCGTCAAGTCTGGCGGATGTTCGGGGATGAGCTACGTGATGGATTTCGTCGAGCCGGGCTCGAAGACGGTCGACGGAGACATCGTCGTCGACAAGGGAGACGTTCAGATCTGGATCGATCCCAAGTCACTGCTCTACCTGTTCGGACTGCAGCTCGACTACAGCGACGAGCTGATCGGCGGCGGCTTCAAGTTCGCCAACCCAAACGCCTCCAACTCGTGCGGATGCGGCACCTCGTTCTCCGTCTGAAAGAAAAAACCAATATTCATCATTTCTAAAATTCGTTCATCGTTCATCCAAACCACTACGACTGCTCGGCGACCGGACTCCTGGTGCAGTCGACCTCGACCGTGAGCACCCGCGAGTCCGTCACCCCGGCAGTCGTCGGGCCCTTTCCGTACAGACCTGGCAGGTAGCAACGATACGCCGGCATGAACCGATCAACGAACGCCTCCACCTCAGCGTCCGTCATCGCCGGCTTGCCTGCCGCCCGCATCCGCTTCTCCGCCTCCAGCCGCCACTTGTGGCTGTACTCGGGGGAAGCAACCTTGATGATCAGCCACGAGTCCACGAACCGATCCCACGCATTCTTATACGACCTCAGGAACCCGTTCACGACCTTCAGATCCGGGTCCACGCGTTCGGCGTCCACGTCCCTCACGGGCGCAAAGCCGAGCATCCATCCCTCGAACAGGACCACGTCCACCGGGCCTTCGACGGTCGGCCACGTGGTCGGGTCCGCACGGTCCCCCTTACCCTGATGCTTCGACTTGTCGTACCGAGGCAATGCGATCGTCCCCTCCCTGCCGTCCTTGAGCGCCTTGAGCGTCTCCGTGCCCAGCCTGACGTCGTGCGTCCCCGCGTTCCCCCGAGTCTCCAGGATCCGATTCCCAGCATGCTTCGCGGACATCTTGACGTGATCTTCCCGCGTCAGATAAAAGTCGTCGATCGACACGGACGCCGCCCGCAGCCCCTTGTATGCGAACAGGCTCTCCAGCTGCTCGCACAGCGTCGACTTGCCGCAGCCCTGCGGGGCGCTGATGCCGAGAACGAGCGGGGTCTTCTTGCTCTTCTTGCTCTTCTTCACGTGCTGCTTGCGCTGCGTCTCGCACCACACGTACACCGGCAGGTAGTACTGGTAGATCCGGGCCGCCTCGGTGTCGGACATCCGCGACGTGTTGATGCCCAGGTTGTCGCACATGTGGTTCGACACGTCCATGTACTCGTCGAGGTTCACCTCGACGTCCGCAACAGTTATCCCGCACGATTTCAGTAGCGGCGACGCCAGGATGGAGCTCGAGACCCGCTGGCGAACGGCGGAGGAGGATTGGGGGTCGACCCTACTACCCGAGGTGCCGGCACAGAAACAGCCGGCGATCGACGACAGCATCCTGTGTGCGATCGATCGATGTTTTCTCACT
>Ga0181573_10004619_pt1 | contig 11649 bp, 8 predicted proteins | sample 101ome_25_FD_148643 | JGI IMG/M metagenome (GOLD analysis project Ga0181573, IMG submission 148643) | Coastal salt marsh microbial communities from the Groves Creek Marsh, Skidaway Island, Georgia - 101409BT metaG (spades assembly) | ecosystem: Environmental > Aquatic > Marine > Intertidal zone...
GGTTGCGTTCCGAAACCGCCGAAGCCTCTAAACTGCGGCGCCTCCTCTTCAAATGTGCCCTCCGACAGTTCCTGGAAATAGGCAATCAGGTTGGCACGGCTTTCTTCATCCTGGACAGGAATCACCATGGAGGTGCCGGGCACTACAGAGGTCGGCGCTGCCAGGAAGTTATCCAGTGTTGCAGCATCCCAGGTTAACCCTGCACTGCTCAGGGCACTGGTGTAATTGAAAGCTGAAGAGGCCGCCGGGTTGCCGAAAAATTCGTACAGCTGCGGTCCCTGGGCTCCGCCGTTGTCACCGGGTTCAGCGCTGTGGCAGAGAGCACACTGTTGACTGAAAAAGGTTTTGCCGGCACTAGAATCGGCTGCTGAAAGGGGATGGCTCAGAACGAGTAAGCTAGCAAGGAGTAGATTTCTGTTAATCACGAGACCTCCACAGAATCAGGGATTTGAATTTGCCAGTAAATCGAGGAAGTGAAGCATAACCACGTAAATGCGTGGCGTCCAACTCTCATTAACACTCCCCTATTTTTCCAGATAAAGGCACTTCAAAATAATTGCTGTTTTCGATACTCTCTTCCTTCTATCCGGGGGAATAGGTTCAGGAGTCCACATGCCCACTAATAAAAAAATCCAAGATTCACTGCAGGCCAATGCCTATCGTCGCCAGTTCATTAAGTTTCTGGCAGGCAGCCCGGTACTGACAAGTTTTTCAGCCTTCACCCAGGAAATAGAAGAGACCCTTGGCGAACGCCTAACAAACCCTGACCAGGTCATTAATGTTTTTGAAATGGAAGCCGTGGCTCGTGAAAATATTCCGCCAGCACATTTCGGCTACCTGATTTCCGGTGTCGACAGTGATGCCACCCTGAGAGCCAACCGGGAAGGCTATACCCGTTACCAGATTCTTCCACGCCGGCTGGTTGATGTCAGTGGGCCAACCGATATGTCTGTTAATGTGCTGGGAGCAGAAGCGACATCGCCGATATTCCTGAGCCCTGTTGGTAGCACTGGTGGTTTTAATTCGGAAGCTGATGTCGGTGTTGCCCGTGCAGCCACCGCCAAGGGGCATCACATGATCCTCTCTACACAAGCATCATCGCCAATTGAAGATGTGGCTGCAGCCAGGGAAGGAGCTCCTCTGTGGTTCCAGCTTTACTCCACCAACCGCTGGGAATATACCGAGGCATTGCTAAGGCGAGCCGAGGCGGCCGGCTGTACAGCTGTGTGCCTAACGGTAGATCTACCGGGGGGGCGCAACACAGAGACTTCAGCCGTCCTTGCCCGGGAAGATGACCGTTTCTGTGAGGAATGCCATTACGGTCAGGCTAAACCAATTTTTGATGGGCTCGATATGCAGGGTGTCGGTCTTGTGGATTCTTCAATGACCTGGGAGGTCATCAGCAGGATGAAAGAAGTCACAGACATGAAAGTCCTGATCAAGGGAATCGAGGTGGGTGCTGATGCCGCACTTGCCGTTCAGTATGGCGCCGATGGAGTCATAGTCTCCAATCATGGCGCCCGTGCGACTGATACTGGTCGGGGTACTATTGAATGCCTTCCGGAAGTGGTCAGCGCCGTGAATGGGCGTATCCCTGTGATCGTTGATGGTGGAATTAGGCGCGGCACCGATGTCTTCAAGGCGCTCGCGCTCGGTGCCTCAGCTGTGGGAATTGGCAGGCCGTACTGCTGGGGCCTGGGAGCCTTCGGACAGGCCGGTGTTGAGAGGGTTCTGGATTTGCTCAATCGGGAACTTGGCATTACCATGCGTGGTAGCGGTACACCATCTATTGCCCAGATCGGACCTGACTATGTACAGGATGCCGGGCAAAGGTTGCCTCGCGGTCTTCTGGGAAGGGAAATACTGTAGTCCCAATTTCTGCGGACAGTGGAACAGAATCAGAGGGGGATCAATAGGGCCAGCGTGATTATGTCACCTGGCCCTTTTGATTTTCTGGAGCTCGACATGAATAAAAGTGGTCTGAACAGAAGGGCATTTATGGCTTTGTCAGCAGGAGTTACTGCCGCGGCAGGAACATCATCTACAAGAGCTGCATCTGACAGTGAGCTGCTTGTCTGCATGCACGGCATTACCTCCAGTGGATCCGATTTTCGCACCTGCATGGAAGGCTGGGCACGTGCCGGAATTCGCTTCGCTGAACCTGACCTTGCTTCTGCGCGGACATTCGAAGAGGCAAATGGTCAGGGCTCTGCCAGGCAGTTGATCGATGATCTTGGTATCAGTGCAGTCTCTTCTACAAACTGTCTTTTTCTCGATGAAAATGGTCCACGGCGCGACAATGCTATCGAGGAATTAAAGTGGAAAGTTGCAATGGCCGAGTCCATTGGTGCAGACCGATTGGTGATTCCATCGGCCGCCAGTGCGGAACACTCTATGCCTGACTTCAGTGAGGTGATGGATAACCTTGCCGAGGCTGCCGAGATAGCCAGACCCCATAACGTTTCGTTGATGCTTGAATTTACTCGTCTCTCAACCCTCGTTAGCAACCTGCGTACATCTCTTCACCTTATCCGCACGATCAATCATCCCAATCTCAGGTTCATGATTGATGTTTATCACTTCTGGGCAGGGACGAGTAAGTTCGAGGACCTTGACCTTATTGAACCGGGTGAAATTCATCACGTGCATTTTGCTGATACGCCTTCCATGCCCCATCTGGAAGTGGCTGAACGCAAGGATCGCGCTTTTCCGGGAGAGGGCATTGCACCTTTGCAGAAGATTGTCGACAAGCTGGTGGAGAAGGGTTACTCGGGCCCACTGTCACTGGAGTTATTTGATCCGGAAATTCAGAACTCTGATCCTGAGGTTATCGCTGCCAGGGCGATAGAAACCATCACCCCATTCATCTCCTGACGGAGATGTAGGAGTCAAGATACAAGGTTCAAGGGCCAAACTCTGGCTGAGAATAGAGCTCAAAACCTTTAGTGAAAATGTTTGCCTTTGAGCAAATAACTCGCAGACTAATCCTTGCTCCTTGCTTCTTTTCTCACACTAAATTTATAGTTTCTTTCAGCGTACTGAAGCCCTCGTAATATCGGTAAGTGTCGGTGTGCCGGCCTGTTTCATGGCGATTTCCAGTTCGCTGTCCAGTATTTGCATCACCCTGGCAACCCCTTCAGCGCCGAAAGCGCCGAGTCCCCAGATATAAGGCCTTCCAACGCATACGGCATCTGCACCAAGTGCAAGGGCTTTAACAATGTCTGTACCGCGACGGATGCCGCCATCGACAATCACCGGAATTCTGCCCTGCACCGCCTCGGCCACCTCAGGTAGAGAGTCGATTGTGGCAAATCCGCTTTCATCGGCACGGCCGCCATGATTAGAAACATGGATGCCGTCAATCCCTGCAGCAACAGCGAGTTTGGCATCTTCAGGCAGCGTGATGCCCTTGATAACGAGTTTCATGCTCGTGGAGTCACGCAGGCGTTTTACAAAGTCCCAGTCCATTCCGGGGTGTGCCGGATTTATCCGAGCCGGCACATCAAGTTCCTGCAGCATGGCCTTGTCTGCGAAGGTGGTCCCGGGGATATGGCATTCAACACAGGATTCGTCATTCTGATCGAAGCGCCGCATGCGGTCCTGGTTGCGCCCGGGAATATCCACAGTTAAAAAAAGGACATCTGACCCCGCTGCTTCAACACGACGAAGCATCCCCTGAGTCAGTTCCCAGACATCCGTTGGATAAAGCTGATACCACACCGGTTCGCCCCGTGCTTCTGAGACGGGTTCAATGCCGTAAGTGGCAGCGGTTGAGAGAATCATTTTGTGACCGGTGACGGCTGCACCGCGCGCCGCTTCAATTTCGCCGTTAGCATGCGCCATACCCAGTCCGCCGACGGGCGCCATAATTATGGGCGAGTGCAGGCGATGCCCAAAGAGTTCGGTGCTTTTATCAATGACGGAGACATCCACCAGTCTGCGGGCACGCAGATGCAAACGTTCGAATCCCTCCCGGTTTGCCCTGAGCGTCAGCTCGTCATCTACCCCCTGTGAGATATAGGTCCAGTGTGCCTGGTTAAGATTCTGCAAGGCCACGTTTTCCATGTCGAAAACGTTAACGGCCCTGGCTGCAGACTCGGCAATATAGTCGCGGTCATCCAGTCGCTGAGCGGACAGTGCTGTGCCGATTCCTGCGAAAAGAGGACTGCCTGCGATGAACTGCACCAGCTTTCTGCGGGATGCTGTCTTGTTATTCATTGTTGTTTACCCCCTCACTTGTCTCAATTATCGTCAAATAGCAGACGAAAAAAACCCCGCTTGTGCGGGGTTTTTTTTCAGGAGTTATCAGCCCCTGGGAGTTAGCTTGACCAGTCGGCCTTCGGGGCCGTCCTCAATAATCCACAGATTGCCCTCCGGGCCCTGTTCTATACCGCGGATACGCCGACCCATAACAAAGCGCTGTGCTTCCACAGCATTGTCGCCATTAACTACGATGCGGATGATCGACATGGAAGACAGGCCGCTGATAAAGGCATTGCCCTGCCAGTCAGGGAAGGCATTTCCGGTATAAAACATCATGCTGGAGGGAGAAATAACTGGGTTCCACCAGACCTTGGGCTTCTCGAACAGACCCTCGGTGTCTGTATCGTGGTCAGGAATTACTTCGCCGCTGTAGTGGTTGCCATTGGAAACAATCGGGTAGCCGTAGTTTTCGCCGGCAATAACCAGGTTCAGCTCATCGCCCCCACGTGGTGCCATTTCTACATTCCACAGTCTGCCGTTGGGATCAAAAGCTATACCCAGAGGGTTGCGATGGCCATAGGACCAGACTTCCGCTGCAACACCGCCCTGACTCGCAAAGGGATTGCCGTCAGCCGGAGTGCCGTTGTCATTAAGCCTCAGAATTTTGCCTAGCGTGGAATTCAGATCCTGAGCAGGATCATACTTGTTGCGCTCTCCTGATGACACGAACATGTTGCCCTCGTCATCAAAGGCAATTCGGTGACTGAAGTGCAGTCCGCCATCAACCTTTGGAAATGCGCGCCAAATTACTTCCAGGTTTTCAATGGCAGGAGCATCAAGGTTCAGAGTGCCGCGGGCCACAACGGCGCCGCGTGTTTCATTGGCGCCTGCTTCAACGTAACTGATATATACAACTCTGTTTGCCTCGAAGTCCGGATGCAGAACGATGTCACCCAGGCCGCCCTGGAAAAAATAATCCACTTCAGGCGCACCGGCGACTTCAGTTTTCTGTCCATCCTGCGTGACCAGCTGAATAGTGCCGCCTTTTTCCGTTACAAGAATGCGGCCGTCTGGCAGGAATTCGATTGCCCATGGCTCATTGAGGTCAGCCACAGACGTGGAGACGAAAGGATAGGGCACCTGGGCAGCCAGTGAAGTGCTCAGAAATAATCCCAGTAGTAAAAAGGAAAGTCGTTTCATATGTTTGACCTCTTGCCTAGTCGTGTATTCTTTTTTCCAGTAGTGCATGGCTACCAGATTATGTTGGGAATAATGAATTAACTGTCTGTTTATTTGTTTAGGTCAGCGTTAAGGGATAATCTTTATTCCTGTCAACCGACAGTTATCCGAGGTTGGCCAGTATATAAGAAATTTATCAATTATTAATAGAAAGAATAGTCATAAAAGAGGAAAGAATTCTGTCTAGTTTTCGGACGACCCAGGACTTTGAATTTTCGAAGATTAAATCATGAAGAAAGAACTTATCCTCATGCGGCATGGCAAATCAGACTGGAGCCAGCCCGTTTCAGATTTCAACAGGCCCATTAAGAAGCGTGGTTTAAAGGAAGCGGCCAGAGTGGGTCAATGGCTGGATGAGCAGGGCCTCGCTCCTGATCTGATTATAAGTTCGCCTGCCCAGCGCGCAAGGCAGACAGCTGTGACAGTATCGGAGGTCATGGATTACACCGAAGACAATATATTCTTCTACGAACCGGTTTACATGGCAGATGTCAGTGAATTACTGGATGCCATTGCCACGGCACCGGTGGAATGCCAGCGCCTGATGGTAGTGGGTCACAACCCGGGTATGGAAGACCTGCTTTTTTACCTCACAGAAGAAGTCTATGTGCCTGATGACGGCAAGGTCATGCCCACCGCCACTATAGCCGTGCTTGAGACTGAAAGTTCCTGGAGCGCCCTGGAACACGCATCCTGTAGACTTCAGATCATTGCCAGGGGTCGTTATCTCTGAATATTACACTCTGATTAAGTATAGGCTTTATAAGCCTCAATCTTATTCTTAAAAAATTTTAATTATTGAACAGGCTTTCTAGCGCCCTATTAAGTAATACGCGGCCTGGATCAACTTCCTCTTCCTGTTGAGTCGCATCACTTCCAGAGTCCTCTGTTTCATCACCAATAGCACGCTGCAGCAGGTCAGTCAGGCCGCGTTGGATGGCAGAGCGAATAGCGCCAGCCAATATGGACTGTATGTCTGGTAAGCAGCGTGGTGATTCAAGCATGCCAGTGCAGGCGATGGGCAGGCTGTAGCCGCCGATGTCATAGGTTCGTTCATCGGTAGCCGGAGATTCATCCACGTTGGCAACAAGATTAAACGCAATGGAATGATCTGTGAGGTTGGCCAGCATTCCGCTGCCAGTTACATCAAAACCATTGGACTGAATCAACAAGTCACTGGAAGAAACAATGCCACTGTTCACATCGATGGTGGCTGAGAAATTATCGAACGGTGTCTGCTCCCCGCGTACAACCGAACCTGGGCGCTGCTCCCTGATCATGGTTTCTACCTGGGCGAGCACACTACCGACATCGACTCCCTGAATAATGCCGTCATGCAGCGCCAGTGAACCGGCACCATTCAGGTTGCGCTTGATCGTGGAGGCATCCATGCCGCGACCTGTCAGCGAAAGCAGCAGATCACCATAGCCGCTCACATAACTGGCATCTATGAAATCGAAAAGCAGTGGTTCGAGGTTGATGCCTGTCAGGGATGAATCCACGGTTGCCAACGGTGATTCACCCGTCGTGTTCAAATGGATCTCGCCATCGAAACGGCCCTCATAGAAATCAGCGGTCATCGGTGTTATTGCCAGGTCACCGTCTTCGGCATGCACATGCATGACCACGTTTGCCAGATCGAGATTGGAATATGTCATCCGTCCTACTTTCAGTTCTCCACCCAGGTCAAGTGTCCGAAAAGTCTTCGCAGGTATCTCCGTGTTGCTTGTATCTTCAAGTTCAAGGGGCTCGACCTCCGGTGCTGAATAGCGATCCAGGTTGATCGTTGATACAGCCAGGTCGAAATCCACAGCTGGGAAACTGTCAGTGTAAAGATCGCTCAGACCTAGTTCACCAGTGACGGCAGTGTCATCAAGGATGAGATCCATGTTGGTGAGTTGTACTGAATCTGCTGTGCCTGATATCTCTGTTGTGATACCCACGGCTTGTAATACCGTGGGATCGGTCGTGACTGGTAAATCCTGCTCCAACAAGGTCATAAACTGCCGCAAGTTGAATGGCGACGCAGCTACCTGCCCGAAAAAATTTCTGCTCTCGGAATAATCCGTCATAAACAGTGAAGCTTCGAGATCCAGGCCCAGCCCCCGTAAAGAGATATTCCTGGCGCTTACTGATTCATTATCCAGATCCACGATTGAATCAGCCCTGAGTGCCAGGTTACCCTGGGAACCCCCCAGCCCGGCATCAAGCGAGAAGAGACTGACCGAAAGCGCGTTGCGTGATCCCGAGAGACCGACATCCAGAGAAAGCGTTTCTATGACATCAGGTTGGTCGATGGCAGTTAGGAGTTCCCGGATATTCCGGCCAGTGACTGACAACCGACCTTCCAGATTGCCGCTTGCATTCTGAAAATTACTGCCCTGGATATTGCCGGTGATGGCCAGCCCCAGGAAACTGGCATCGATATCTCTCAGGTCGATGAAGCCGTTCTCAAGGTTGACATTGAAAGGGGCGGCGATTTCGAATGCCTTGTTGTTAACGCCCCGCAACTGACGACCGTATCGGTTAAGCAGAGAATCGCGGCCATCGGTCAGTTGACCTGCGATTTGCATCAATAGCGGAAAGTCTGGTCCGCTGGCATTGAGACGGCCATTGAAGAAAGGTGAATCCTCATTGATATTGCCTGCCGAGACTGTCCCGCTGAGGATAGCACCCAGAGCCTGGATCTCCATGGCGGGGATCTCCACAACACCGGACTCCAGGTCTGCATTGAAACTGGTATTCACCCTGAATGAGTGATCCGGGGACTGCTGTAATTCCCTGCCGTAGCGGGACAGCTCGGAATCCCTTCCCTGGAATTGGCCAGCTACCTCGAGCAACGTGGGCAGGTCAGGTCCTGAGGCATTTATTGAACCATTAATGACGGGGGTTTCAGTCTGCAGAGCCTGGGCACTGATACTGCCCTCGATCGAGGCGTCCAGCAGATCAGCACGCAGGTTACTGATGGAGAGATCACCATAGAGCGGTGCGCTTTCCACTAGGCCACTGACACTAAATGATTGGCTAGCCAGCGACCGGATCTGTGCCACCAAAGCATCATTCTCGAGCACCTGGAAGAAAAGAGATAGGTCATTACCGGCCGCAGCCATGTTGACCTGGTAGACAGGGTCGTTGCTGATGATGCGTAGGCCGTTGATGTTGGCATTGAACTGGGCATCCAGGGTAGTTAGGGTGAAATCGCGCATGGTCAGCAGATCTTCATCCAGATCCAGAACGACCTTTGTTGACAGACCCAGCTCGGTCGATCCGCCCGGAACAGAGGCACCAGATAGGGTGCCGGTGATGTTCAGCGGCTGCAATTCGTAAAGCTGGTTGTCGAGGTCATACAAGGCTGTGCCGGTCAGACTGATCTGTGTGGACAGCGATGGTTCTGACACAGCACCATTGAAGCCCATGAACACATCCACTGGCTCCCCATACACCAGTTCACCTGTACTGGCAGTGATGTCATCCAGTTGATAGAGCAGATCATTGAATCGGTCATCGAAAGTCACCGACGCATCCTGGATATCCACACCGCCGATGAGTAGACGATTGATCGCTGTCTGCTCTGGTTGTGTGCCTGCTGCACCAGGCGGCACGCCTTGTAATTGATCCTGATTAGTCAGCAGCTGCCAGTTACCCTGACCCAGTTCATTGGTCTCAAGATGAACACGCGCCCCATGGATCAGGATGGTGTCCACTTCGTATTCCCGGTTCAGTAGCGGCATAAATTTGGCTCTAACTATTATGTTCTGAGCCTGCAGCATCGGAATGTCGCTGAATCCAGGCGGATTAGCCACCACGAAGTCTTGCAGGGTGATGCCTAGCCAGGGGTACAGGGTCAGACCGATCTTTCCGTCGAATGACACCTCCAGACCACTGCGGCTTGCAATCCGTGCGGCGATGTAATCCTTGTGGTTGTTGGGATCAGCGTTGAGGAGGTAAAGCGTGGCAACCAGGATGAGAGTAAAAACCAGGGTTACCAGTGATATGATTATCTTAAAAAATCGTTTCATGAAGATGGTCTGCGATCGCTGCTCATATTAGACCAGAAGAGCAGACGTTTGTTGCCAGTTTCTAAGTTATTTCTTATTGGTGCCTATGTTCAGACGCCTAAAGCGGGATTTCTTGAGAAGGACCGAATTGGGGAAGTCCTGATTGGTGGTATTCAGGTCGGGATTAATACTACCGATAATCCATCTATATCAACGAACTCAAGGCTTCCGTTTACGTCGTTGATGTCTGCAGCACCCAGTTCAGCTAATAAACTTCCAACCTGCTCCTGATCGAATGGCAGTGTCTTGATTCCGAAACTGGCGATGCCTGGGGTACTGCCGTAGCCGTATGCCGGTTCCCGTAATAAGATGTGTGTGAGGGAATCAGGAAAATCGAAACGGACCAGGTTGCCAGAAAGACTGCTCTCCTGCCCATAGAGGATCCGATACCAGCGCAGGGCCTGGTCCAGGTCACTGACATTAAGCAAGACATGGTCAAGACCAAGCGGTCTCACCAGTCCCTGATTGGAAAGCACGAGATCACTGGGCACAGCCGCGGTCACTAACGTATCCGGTGAGGGCAGGAATTGGATCTCTATACCGTCCGGATCATCGAACAGGCCCCCGAATCCGGTCGACCCGGGAAAGCTGCCGAAACCCGCCTCTGCGATCTGTCTAGTCATGGCTGCCCAGATCGCGGCACTGTTCTCACGCCAACCGCGCACGGTTGTGCAGAAATGACCGATACCTGTGCCACGGCCGTTAGCAGCGCCGATGGCCAGATACCTCACCTCTCGGCGTGCATTCATCTCACCTAGCAACACGAAATACCGCTGGCCGCCCCGGAAGGGTTGTGCATGCAGACGCGTATTGAAGAGTGACATATAGAAGCGGGCAGAGGCTTCCACATCAGGGACGATGATATCTAGGTGATCGAGTCCGGGCGTATCTAGGGGCAGCACTTGAGCTTGAGCCGCCAGGGTTTGGCCCTTGAGCAGCGCTGCACCTATCGACAGCTGGAGAAATCGTCGCCGTGGCCAGAGCCTCATACTTGTGATAACCGGGTCCTAGTCCACCCTGACGAATTTTTGCACCCGTCGTCCATCGTTCACCTCTGCAGTGTAGATATTGCCGTCGGTATCCACCGCTAGGTTATGGACCCAATCGAATTGTCCGGCCTGTCGGCCACCCCGCCCGATGGTGCCTACTATACTTAGGGATTCTAGGTCGACGATCCTCAGCAGCATGTTGCGTCCGTCCACGACGAACAACCACTGCGCATCATCGTAGGAAGAGATTTCCATATCCCACACTGATCCATTGCCCAGAGTCATCGGTGACAGGATCTCTTCACGGATGAAGGCGCCGTCGCGATCGAAGATCTGTAGCCGGTTCGACGTGCGGTCACTAACGAAGACCTCTCCATCCCGGGTCAACAGCACACTATGCACCGGTCCGCGGAACTGGCGGATGGGTTCAGATTCCGGTGTGTAGGCGGGAAGGGGGCCGTCATCGGGGACCTCACCGTAGGCACCCCAGTGCCGTTTGTATGCACCGGTCTCGCTGTCGAATACGATCACCCGCCGGTTCAGGTAACCATCAGCGACATAAAGCTCATTGGCATCAGTATCGACGGCGATATCGGCAGGTCGGCCAAGTCTGACTGTGTCGTTGCTGCCGCCGGTCTCCCCGGGGATGCCGACGGTCATCAGGTGTTCCCCATCACGGGTGAAGCGGGTGACAATATGGTTGTCGCCGTTTCCGGCTAGCCAGACGTTATCTTCGTCATCGATGAAGATCCCGTGTTCATTGAGCGGCCAGTCGTATTCGGGTTGCTGCCACTGCTGAGTTTCCCGGTTCCAGGTGGGACCGCCCCAGGCCTGGAGGAAATTGCCTTCCTGATCCAGTTCGATCACAGAAGGTGCTGGCACGCAGCACTCGGCAGACGGCGGGTCCAGGATCTGTCCCATCTCACTTTCATTGACGGATTTCGGTCGGTGAACCAGCCAGATATGATCATCACTGCTGACTGCGATGCCGGCGACCTGGCCGAGGATCATATTATTGGGCAAGGTCCTGGGCCAGCTGGCATCCACTTCGTAACGTGGGGTTGATTGAGCTGTTACAACTATCGGAAGCAGGATCAGTGTGACGATCAACGGCAAAGAACTTTTCATGTTTTTTCACTCCAACGTTTCAAGCAGATAGG
>Ga0181573_10004623_pt1 | contig 11641 bp, 8 predicted proteins | sample 101ome_25_FD_148643 | JGI IMG/M metagenome (GOLD analysis project Ga0181573, IMG submission 148643) | Coastal salt marsh microbial communities from the Groves Creek Marsh, Skidaway Island, Georgia - 101409BT metaG (spades assembly) | ecosystem: Environmental > Aquatic > Marine > Intertidal zone...
GCGTTTCCCGGTACAGGAAGTTCATCGCCTTGACCCACTCGGCAATGCCCCGGTGGTTCGGCTGATCCATCAGCCACCAATCCAGGCCATTGTCATGGTTCCACTCGCTGCCCTGCCCGAATTCGCACCCCATGAACAGGAGCTTCTTGCCCGGATGCCCCATCATGTGACCATATAACAGGCGCAGGTTGGCCGCCTTCTGCCAGTCATCGCCCGGCATCTTCCCGAGCATCGATCCCTTGCCGTGCACGACCTCGTCGTGCGAGAGCGAAAGCATGTAGTTCTCAGCCCACGCATAGACCAAGGGGAACGTGAATTCGTGGACGTGATAGCGCCGGTGCACCGGGTCTTCCTTGAAGAACTCCAGCGTATCGTGCATCCAGCCCATGTTCCACTTGTACAGGAAGCCCAGGCCACCGGCATAGGTCGGCCGCGAAACACCAGGCCACGCCGTGGACTCCTCGGCAATCATCATGACCGATGGGTGCCGTGAGAAGACCGTTTCATTGATTTCCTTCAGGAGACTCATCGCCTCCAGGTTTTCCCGCCCGCCGTACATGTTGGGCGTCCACTCATCACCCCGGGAATAATCCCGGTAGAGCATGGAGGCGACGGCGTCGAAGCGCAACCCGTCGATGTGGAATTCGTCCAGCCAGAAGAGGGCATTCGACAGGAGATAATTGCGGACCTGGGGCCGGTTGTAATCGAAAACCAGCGTTCCCCAATCCGGATGATGGCGCATGACCGGATCCTCGTACTCGTACAGGGGCTCCCCGTCGAAGTTGACCAGGCCCTGCGGATCGGTGGCAAAGTGCGCCGGCACCCAGTCCAATAACACGCCAATGCCGCGCTCGTGCAGGTAGTTGACCAGGTACTTGAAATCGGACGGCGTGCCGTAGCGGAACGTGGGCGCGTACGCACCGATCACCTGATACCCCCAGCTCCCGTAGTACGGGTGCTCCTGCACGGGCAGGAATTCCACATGGGTAAAACCCATCTCCTCCACATGATCGGCCAGGGGCTGGGCGATGTCGCGGTAGGAAAGCGACAGGCCATCGTCTCCCCGTTTCCAGGATCCGAGGTGGACTTCGTAGATCGAAACCGCCTCGTCCAGCGAACCGGGTCCTTCCCGCGTGGCCATCCAGTCCTCATCCGACCATTCGAAATCCAGGGTGGGGATGATGGCCGAGAGCCCCGCCACGCCGTGCCCTTGCGGGTCCGGCGGCTCTATTTCGCGGGCATACGGATCCGACTTGTCCGTCCACCAGGGCCCACGACGGATGGTGTACTTGTATTTCTGACCCGGCTTGGCGCCGCGGATGTAGATCTCGAAGAAGCGCCCCATGCCCTCGCCGACGGGGGTCATGACGTGAGCGCCCTGCCGCCAGTCGTTGAAATCGCCGATGACCTGGACTTCGTCGGCACGCGGCGCCCACACGCGGAACCAGGTCCCCTGACGGTTGGGATGCGCACCGAACAGGTCCCAGGAACGCTCGAGGCGACCTTCCCCCCAGAGATAACGATCAAAAGCGGTTGCTGCAGGCATGAAACAAGGCATTTCGTGAGGTGGAACCGCAATCTACCCATCCGCGCACTGCCATTCGAACCCGGTAGCGCTACCGCCTCTGTGAAATTCCGGGAGAACGCAGACGACCCAGCCGGGTATACGGGCCGCCGACCCTCCCAGACCCCCGATCCATGACCATCCTACCCGGCAAACCCTGGCCACTCGGCGCCACACCTCGTGATGGCGGGGTGAACATTGCCGTCTTCAGCGCCCATGCCGAACGTGTCCGGCTCTGCCTGTTCGACGACGATACGGCATCGACCTGCACCCACGAGCTGGAATTACCCGAACGCAACGGCAACATCTGGCATGGCTTCGTTCCGGGTATCGGTATCGGTCAGCTCTATGGATTCCGGGTTGATGGTCCCTACGAACCCCTGCGAGGACACCGATTCAATCCCCATAAACTGCTCCTCGACCCGTACGCCCGCGACATCGTGCGCAAGCCTACCTGGGCGCCGGAGCTGTTGGGCTATGTCGAGGGCGAAGAAGACCTCTCGTTCAATGCTGCCGACTCGGCGGGCGTGGCCGCGCTGGCCCGGGTGGCCCCGGAGCACGTGGAATCCGAGCTGTTGCACGGCCCCGAGATTCCGTGGGAAGAGACGATCATCTACGAGACCCACGTCAAAGGCCTCACGATGACGCTTCCGGGCGTGCCGGATGCGCTGCGCGGCACGTATGCCGGCCTGGCCACCGATGCGGCCATTGACCACCTCGTGAAGCTGGGCGTCACGAGCGTGCAGCTCCTGCCGGTGCAAACCAAGTTCGACGAGCATCATCTGGTCAGGCAGGGCAAGGTAAATTACTGGGGATACAACACGCTGGGCTACTTTGCGCCCGAACCGACGTACGCGGCGCGGCCGGAGGCCGCCGCCGCGGAATTCAGGGCGATGGTGGACCGGTTGCATGCCGCGGGCCTTGAGGTCATCATTGACGTCGTGTTCAACCACACGGCGGAAGGCAACCGCATGGGTCCCACCCTCTCGTTCCGCGGCCTGGACAACCTGAGCTATTACGTGGCGCGCGACGACAACCCGCGCTACCTGCACAATTACACCGGCACCGGAAATACACTGGATGTGCGGCAGCCCGTCGTCATGCGACTCATTGCCGACTCGTTGCGCTACTGGGCCGGTACACTGGGTGTGGACGGCTTCCGCTTCGACCTGGCCACCGTCATGGCCCGCTCCGGGCAGCGCGTGGACATGGACGGGCCCTTCTTCCTGCTGCTGCGCCAGGACCCCATCCTGACCACCCGGAAAATGATTGCCGAACCCTGGGATCTGGGACCCGAGGGATATCGACTGGGTGCATTCCGGTCTCCATGGCGCGAATGGAACGGCCGCTACCGCGACGAGGTGCGCATGTTCTGGAGCGGCGAAAACCCGTCTCTGGCCACACTGGCCACGCGCCTGGGCGGCAGTAGTGACCTTTTTCCGACGCGTCGCCCCTCGGCCTCCATCAACTTCATCACCGCGCACGACGGCTTCACGCTGCGCGACTTGGTGACGTACGAGCAGAAGCACAACCACGCCAACGGCGAGGACAACCGCGACGGGCACGAGCCCAACCACTCCCGCAACTGGGGTGCCGAGGGGCCCACGGACGACCCCAACGTGAACGCCCGCCGCCGCGCCGTGCGGCGCAGTTTGATGGCCACGCTGCTCCTATCCCAAGGGGTCCCCATGATCCTGGGCGGCGACGAAATCGGGCGCACGCAAGGCGGCAACAACAATGCCTATTGCCAGGACAACGACGTGTCGTGGTATGATTGGGCGCATGTCGATGAGGCGTTCCTGGAGCAGGTGCGCGCGCTCATTGCCTTTCGGCGGGAGCATCCCCTGGTTTCCCAGCGGCGTTTCCTGGGATGGGCCGGATCGGCCGGTGCCACCTGGTGGCATGCCTCCGGTCGCCCCATGCAGGAAACCGACTGGCACAATCCACACGAGCGCATCCTGGGACTCGAATTAAGAGCAGCCGACGGAGCCGATGGCCTCTTCCTTGCTGTGAACCCGCTCGACCACCCCGTCGTCTTCGCGCTGCCGCAGGGCGCGTGGGACGTTGCGGCGCCGTTCATCGACCTGGCGCGGGTCGAAGACGGCCTCCTCCACCTGGATGGCCTCAGCGTCGCAGCCCTCGTTCCTGCTGACTGAAGCGACCGTCTCCTGGTCCTCCAAGGACAGCCCCCCTCCCGGAGCGCCACCGCCGTACGTTGATACGACGGGGACGGGCAAGCCCGTAGAGCCATCAGCCGTGACCCTGTGCTGCGCCCCGGCCCGTTTCTTGCGTCAATTCTGCCAGGCGGGCGCCGACGCCCGCATCGAGAGCATCCACAGCCAAGCGCCACCCCCAATTGCCATCGGTCGTACCCGGCGTATTCATGCGGGCGTCGGCGCCCAGACCCAACAAGTCCTGCACCGGAGTGACCACAAAACGGGCCACCGATTGCATCAATGCCTCGAGGGCCTTCCACGGAAGCTGTTCGACCTCATGACCGGCCTCGAGCCCGAGGTACGCTGTGCAGTAGGCTTTGGCCCGCGCTATTTGATCAGCGTCCTGAGTACTGGCCGTGTTGGTCCACCATCCCACCAGCGTGTCGTTGTCGTGCGTGCCCGTATACGCTACAAGCGGCTCATCGTAGTTGTGCGGAAGAAATTCGTTGGAGGCATCCGAGTCGAAGGCGAACTGCAGGATGGCCATTCCCGGGAAATCAAAACGCTGCATGAGGTCTGTCACGCCCTGCGTGATGACGCCCAGGTTTTCCGCAATCAGCGGCACTGCCCCCAGGGTCCGCTCCAGGCTTTCGAACAGATCGGCACCGGGTCCCTTCCTCCAGTGCCCGTTGATGGCTGTCTCCTCCGTGGCCGGCACCTCCCAGTAGGCCTCAAAACCGCGGAAATGATCCAATCGCACGAGATCCACCAGCTCCAGGATGCGGGCCATGCGGGAAGTCCACCACGCATAGCCCGTGGCTTTCATCGCATCCCACTTGTACAGAGGATTCCCCCATCGCTGCCCGGTTTCAGAGAAATAGTCGGGAGGCACGCCGGCAATGGTTGTCGGGTAGCCGTCCTCGCGGAGTGTGAACAAGGAGCGGTTGGCCCAGACGTCGGCACTGTCCTGTGCCACGTAGATGGGCAGATCGCCAAAAATGCGAATGTCCCGCTCGTTGCAATAGGCCTTCAGCTCCGACCACTGCTCTTCGAACAGGAACTGCCAGAACTTGCGCATTAGGATCCGGTCCACGTTCGCTTCCTGGTAGGCCAAGAGCGCCGACGGATCGCGGTCGCGCAGGGCCGCATCCCACGTCATCCACTCCTTCTCCTCATGATCCTGCTTGATCGTTTCAAACAGGGCCCAGTCGTCCAGCCATGCCGCATGCTCTGTGCAGTAGGTCTCGAAAGCCTGGCGCTCGCTCGGCGATGCCTGCCGGGAAAACCTGCCCCAGGCAGCCCGGAGAAGTCCTGTTTTGTAAGCGCTTACACCGGCAAACGCCACCTCATCCGAGGGGAAATCCGGTACATCACCTACATCCTCACCCGTCAGCCACCCCTCTTCAAGGAGCCGGTCCGGCGAAATCAACATCGCATTCCCGGCATACGTGGAAGGAGCAGCGTAGGGAGAGTATCCGTACCCGGTGGGTACGAGCGGAAGCACCTGCCAGAGACGCTGTCCTGATGCCGCGAGGAAGTCAGCAAAGCGATAGGCCTCGGGGCCGAGGTCCCCGATACCATAGCGTGAAGGCAACGAGGTGATGTGCAGCAGCAGACCGCTGGCGCGATCAGGAGAGACAGATTCCGTCATGGTGATGGGTGCAGACAGGAGACTGGTTCCAAAGCGGCACACGCCGGATCGGAACATCAATGGGACCGGGCGAAAGTTAGTACATCGCTTTCGAAAAAACCCCGCTCACGAAGAAGCGAGACCACTCCATCGGGCATCGCACCACAGGGATGGTCAGCTGCGTCGGTCATGAGAGGAATGCTTGAAGAGATCGTACACACGCGAAATCAATTCCTGAGCAGATCCCTCTTCCATATCCGGAAGGGCGGCACTCCGACCAGGTGAGGCACCGGCCGTATCCACGTAGATGGATGCCAGACCAAGCCGGCGCTGAAACCAGTTCGCATGCCATCCCGCCGTCTGCAACTTGTCAATGGGTACCATCCAGGTCAGGCGTTGAAGAACCCCCTTTCGCATGGCCACCCACGACGTGTTCAAAGCCACGCTCATGGCGCGGTAGCGAAGCAGGGCCCACCCGAAAAGCAATGGGACCATGAGTCCCAGCCAAAGCACGGCACTCCACCACATATACACCACGCCAACAACCAGCAGGAGAAGCCCCAGACTGCGTGCCATGAACCGGCGGATGGTCAGCCGTGAAACGGGCGACCAGGCGTGTGGCAGCGCCGGCGCGTCCACGGCCGCAAGGATGGCCTTCACCTCTTCCCTCCTTCCAAACGGCAAGGCCACCTGGTAACCACTTTGGTTCAGGTTGATGCCCATCGTTTGAACCTCCAACCGGTACCAACCAAAGAATTCCATCAGCGGATTGGTGCGCAGAATCCAGGACTGCACGCGCGAGAGCGGAATCGTCCCCTCCTTCAGGGTCAGCAATCCGTGCGAACTGTGCAGTTTATCTCCAATACGCTCCAGTTTGAAGCGATAGTAGCGGTTCAACGTTACCAAAATGCCGGTCAGCCAGCCAAGAATGACGGCGCCCAGGGCCCCGAGAACCGCTGTAAAGACGGGCGACGCCTCGATTTGGGCCTCGAGCGGTTCGAGGGGCCCGCGGATCAACCAGGAAAAAAGCAGCTCGGGATCGGGCTCGACGTATTGCAGCGTGGAAAAGATGACCGCCAGGTAGATAAGCGAAAAACGGAACGCACCGGCCATGATCACGCGCCGTGCATCGAGAGCAATGAGCAAGGTGCCCCCAGACGTGACCGTGCTACCGGGAGCGACAGCTTCTTCGGCCTCGGCTACTGACACATCAACAGGATCAGATGCCTGGATCTGCTGCTGCAGGTTTCGAACCACGGCCCGTACATCATGCGCTTCGGCCAGCGACACATACTCCAGTACCCCTTCCGCCTGCGCGCTTCCGGCCGTGTAGACCACCACTTTGGCCGTACCCAGCAGGCGCTGCAACGGCGCCTGCTCGATTTCGATATTCTGGATCCGCTCGAGCGGAATATTACGGCGGCGACGGGTCAGTACACCCGAGTGGATGACCAGCTCCTTCGGCGTAAACCAGTAGCGGAAGCGCAGGTAATGAATGGCAATCCAGGGCACGATGAAGACGAGGTACATCGCCCCGAAGACAAGGTTGAACCACGCCGTCGAGTCGCCATTACCCCGGAGAACGGGTAGCATGATGAAGACGAGCGCCGGTAAACTCACGATGACCCGCTGCACCATGGTCAAGGGGTGCAGGCGTTTGGGCTCGAGTGCGGCCGGCGGCGGGGACCCTTCCATCACAGCGCCTGATCCGTAATGAACTGCTTCATCTCATCGCGCAGGGCCTCGGCTACATCCTGGTGCAGCCCGGGCAAGATGACGTCGCTTGAACGCGTTCCCGCCGTGTGCACGATCAATTTGGCCAGATCGAACTCACGCTCAAAAATGTCCTGCGAAATATCCAGGTGCTGGATCCGGCGCAGCGGAACAATGGTGTGGACCCGATTGAAAATGCCGCGCACGAGCAACAACTCCTCATCGCGTAAGGCGTAGCCCCAGTAGCGATGGCGCAAGGGGGGGATCCAAAAGGACAGGGCGATTGCCACGACGATAGCCACCAGCGATGCCGCGCCGAAGGGCACCAAGCGCTCAGCCTGAAATGCATTCAGAATGTCCCAGATCAGGACGCCCAGGGCCAGAAAGCCCAAAAAGAGTCCGGTTTTAAGGCGCCATACCTTTATGGCGGAGACGTCCAGCGCCGTCAGCGCATCAAACGATACGCCGGCGAATGGCGGGGCGAGCACGGCCGCATCCGGCACGCCGGATGCGGCCGACTCGGACAACGAGCTTTGAAGGGGAGTTTCCAACGGTTCAATGCAAATGTTCACGTCTCCAACGCACCATGGTCCGTTGGTATCCCGATCATACGGAATGGTGATGATTTGCTTACGCCAAAACAGCACGCTGCCTGTAGATTAGCGGTTTTCCCGGTGCACACCTCATCATTTGCCCTACCATGACCACCAAACGCTTGGGCTTCCTGGATCGCTACCTGACTGTCTGGATCTTCCTGGCCATGGCACTCGGAGTCGGCATCGGATATTTCATTCCGTCCAGTTCCGGCTTTATCAACGCCTTCAGCTCCGGGAGTACCAACATTCCGATTGCGATTGGATTGATCCTGATGATGTATCCACCCCTGGCCAAGGTCAATTACCGGCTCCTTCCGCAGGTTTTCCGCAACGTCAAGGTCCTCTCGGTATCCCTGCTGCTGAACTGGGTCATCGGCCCCGTGCTCATGTTCGTTCTGGCCCTGACCTTCCTGCAGGACTACCCGGAATACATGGTGGGGTTGATCCTGATCGGCCTGGCGCGCTGCATTGCCATGGTGCTGGTGTGGAACGATCTGGCCGAGGGCAGCAGCGAATACGGCGCGGGGCTGGTCGCGCTGAACAGCATCTTCCAGGTCTTCGCCTACAGTTTCTACGCCTGGATCTTCATTACCGTGTTGCCGCCGTATTTCGGATTTGAGGGGGCGATCGTGGATATCTCGATAGCCACGATCGCCGAAAGTGTGGCCATCTACCTCGGCATCCCGTTCGTTGCCGGCATGCTCAGCCGCAGCGTGCTCGTGCGCCTCAAAGGAGAAGAATGGTACACGCAGCGCTTCATCCCGGCCATCTCCCCCATGACGCTCATCGCGCTCCTCTTCACGATCGTCGTCATGTTCTCCCTCAAAGGCGAGCTGATCGTGCAGATCCCGATGGACATCGTGATCATTGCCATCCCGCTGCTCATCTACTTCGTGGTAATGTTCTTCGTGGGCTTCTTCGTGACACGCGCCTCCGGAACGGAGTACGACAAGAACGCGGCGGTTGCCTTCACGGCCGCCGGCAATAATTTCGAGTTGGCCATTGCCGTTGCCATCGCCGTATTCGGCCTCAATTCCGGGCAGGCCTTTGCGGGCGTCATTGGCCCTCTCGTCGAGGTGCCTGCGCTCATCCTGCTGGTCAAAGTGTCGCTATGGCTGCGCACCCGCTTTCCGGACCTGCGCACGGTCTGATCCGCTCAGCCCTTCAAGAGCATATCCGAATAGGAGACGTCGAGGAGGTCACCCTCCTTCACCCCGAAATCCGCCATGAAGGCCTCGCACTGGGCCTGAAGCTCCGCTTCCGAGCGCGACCCGTCGGCGTCGATGGCCTCGATCTCCAGGAACGTGCCCAGGCCATCGACCTCATCCAGGTGGATCTTGACGTTGTCCACGAAATGGATCTCCCGGTGCTTGTCCACGACCACCAGGACACCCAGCGCCCGGGACAGGACCGCCTTCAGGGACGGATCCGGGTCCACCCGGTAGAGCAGCACGTCTGATGTCTTGGGGCCCGATTGGTCGGGCCGCTCATAGTGGATCAGGCTGTTCTCGATACCGCCTTCGCGTAGCTTCAAGCGACCTTCGGGCACACGGAAATACGTGTCGATCTGATGATCCACCCCCACCTTCCGCGATCCGAGACGCTTCAGTGCGCTGCGCACGGCGTCATGGTCGGTGCAGCGAGCCTTGATTTCGACATTCAGCCGGTAGCCACTGGACTGCAGGTCACGATCGCCCGCATCGGACGCCCCCCCGCTCACTAGCGGGCGGTATCCTGCATCAGATGCGTCGCCGCTCACTGGCGGGCCAGCTCTTCGCGTACGATGGCACGGATCACGTCCGTGTTGCGCCAGGCAGCCACCTTGCGACCGTTGATGTACAGCGTCGGCGTTCCCGTGACCTGGGCCACCTGACCCTTCGCCATATCCGCCTCGACGCGCGACTGGACGTCTTCGCTCAGCATGCACTCGGCGAACGCGCGCTCATCCCATCCCAGATCGCTGGCAATCTCGGTAAAGATGGTCGATTGCAGCACGGCCTGGTTCTTGAACACCTCGTCGTGATACGTCCAGAAATCCCCGAACTGCTCGGCGCACACGCCCGCCTTCGCCGCGTTCATGGCCTGCGCATGGATGCGCGTCAGGGGGTAGTTCATGAACACGACCTTGACATCGTCCTCGTACTCAAACAACGTTGGACGCAGGTGGAATGCACTCTGCTCACAGGCCGGGCACTGGAAGTCGGCGAACTCCACGATCTCGATTTCTGCATCCGGATTGCCCCAGATGGAGGCTTCCGGATCCACCTGCACATCGTAGGTCAGGCCACGGAAGTGCTGCGTGACGGCCGCATCCACATCCACATTCCCGGTTATGTCCCGGGCATGATTGAGCGCGCCAGCATATCCAATGCCGAATACGGCCAGCGCTACGGCGCCTACCCTGACAATCTGTGGTTCGAAACCGCTGTCGCCGGCCTCGCCTTGCAGGCGGGCAATGTAGTCCTTGACGAAGCCCACAACGCCCACCGGGCCGTATCCAAGCGCCATCCCGAGCGTGGCCAACAGGCCGAAGTTGGCCACATACATCCCGATGCATACCAGACACAGGACGCCCAACTCGTACAGGTGATAGGCCTTCAGGAAGGTGAAGAGCACGGCGCCAATGGAGAGCACCAGCGCCATGGCAATGAACGAGGCCGGCTGCCGCGTGCTGGACGCCGTGGCTCCGAAGACCGCTGCCAGACCCGCGAAGGCATAAAAGAGGAAACCGAACCAGGCCACCGGCACGCCGAACATTTTGGCATACGACGAAGCATTGGCCACGTCGCAGTTCACGAAGTCATTGAGCGAACACCCGGAGGCCTCCACGATGCCCTGCGATTCGATGTTGAACGTGAGTTGCGTGGCATAGAAGGCCAGGGCGGCACCAATACCAGCCAGCACGACGGCCATCCAGAGGGCGTTCTTGTTCAGATCAGGTTGATTGGCGCGGCGGGCGCGTTCCTTGCGACGGTTCGTCTTCGCCATGACTGCAGAGGGACGTGTAGTTGAAAAGGTTGTTTATACGCGCCTCAGGGCGCGTTTCTCATGTCGGAATCTACCAAACGCCGCATGAACGCTGCGGATTCCCCGCACAGACAGCGAAATTCTTCCGAGGCCCGGAGCGCCGGCGGCGCCAGGGCGCGGTCGATCGATTCAAAGCCCAGACTGCGGAAGAATCCCGTGGCCGATTCAGTGAGCAAATACAGATCCTCTTTTGTGGATGCCTTGAGATGCTCGATCAGGTGCGTTCCGGTTCCTTGACCCCTTCGGGAAGGATCCACAACCACGCTGCGGATGAGTCCGTCCGGCTCCCGGCCCTCTTCAGCATGCCACTCGATGACGCCTGCTGCCACGACGCGGCCCGCTTCATCCCGAACGACCCGGAAATCTTCGATGATAGCAGCGACGCCTGCCGTGGGCAGCCCTGCTGCGGTCAGCAGGGCTTCAATGCGTTCCAGATCGGTCCGCCGCGCGTTTTCGACCAAACTGTTCATGCGTCGAAGCGGATATGAACGGCTTTGAGGCGGGCCGGGGCGTCGGCCGTCTCGGCGGGTTGGGTCCAGACTACGAGCCACCCATCGCCATCGCGCTCCAAGCGCGGATATCCGACGGCCCGGCCCGTGGACGTTGATGCAATCCGAACCGCCTCCTCCATGCTGCCATCCCGGTAAACACGGCGCACGTACAGCCCGGAGACCTCCTCCTCCCCGCCTTCCATCCAGAGCAGCACGGCCGTATCTGAATCTTCCATACGCACTGCCACCCGACCGGCCGGGCGCCCCATGTCGAAGCGCACCGGCTCCGTAACGGCTTCCATGCTCCCCGCATCCAGGAAGCGGAACCACACCTCCGGAGACCCCGTGGCCATCGTAAACCACGCTGCCGCCACGGCATCGCCTGAGGCATCAGCCGCGGGCCCGTTGACAGGGCAGGCATTGATCTGCCACGCGTCTTCGTGCAAGGCGGTCGGCTCCGACCA
>Ga0181573_10004625_pt1 | contig 11640 bp, 1 predicted proteins | sample 101ome_25_FD_148643 | JGI IMG/M metagenome (GOLD analysis project Ga0181573, IMG submission 148643) | Coastal salt marsh microbial communities from the Groves Creek Marsh, Skidaway Island, Georgia - 101409BT metaG (spades assembly) | ecosystem: Environmental > Aquatic > Marine > Intertidal zone...
CCCAGGGGTTTTTTTTGTGCCAGACATAAACCTGCTGCTTGCTAAGGCCGTTGAAGGGGTTCATCCAGCACTCCCAGCGAGCGCACGGATCAATTTTGACCATGTTGCTCCACTTGGGCGGGGGAGGGTCGATCCCAATGTTCAGGCACAGGACCAGCGCCGCCGCGGTAGTCTTCATGCGGTCTTTCAGTCGCCAGGGAGTCTCCTCGTCCTGGGAAAATCCACACGCAGACGTGGAGCGTCAGCACCTACCGGTCGGCAGCTCATCGCCAGGGCACATGCATCCTAGTCGCTGGCTCCTTACCGGCGTCTCTTCGGCGGCCGCGGCCGCAGTCCACAGCGACGTGGTCCCCGGCGGCCCTCCGGTGTGCCGGTCGCTGTAAAACACGCGTTTTTCCATGGTCTCGACCGGTGCCGAACACCAAAGGGGTGGACACCAACGCCGCCCAGTCTCGGCCGACCGACCACGACTCACAACATGGGATAAATGATGAGAAAATGAACGGATTGATCAACATGCATGACCTACTATACTCTATACAAGGTTAGATACAGTATACCCTATGGTTTGATATCAGCCTTAAGAACAGAACACATTCATTAGATTTTACCATTATATATTACAGGCTTGTTACCATATATTGTACGATATTGTACATGTACACCATATCTTTAGCCATGGGGCTTGACGGCGAACAATCTAGGCTACAGACTAAGCGCTTGCTTGCCAACCCGTGCGCGCCGGTCTCCAAGGGACACTAGGCGTGCGCAAGTTCATGGCGCCCCTCCATGCGGCGGTTATAGCGCAGTGGCTTGAGTACCGACGGCTCCAAAGAGATACTACTGGCCCAGTGTGGTTTGCGACGAAGGCAGATACAGCCGCGTTCCAAGCATTTGCTTCGGAGTTGGTTTCCCACTACGATGCGAGCGGGCCTTCCTCGCGGAGGTATGGCCCAGCAGTGAGCGACGGCGGCGGCGATGCCGACGCGGCCGCGTGCGCTGAGATGGTGCGACATGCAGTCGGCCTCGTGGTGTGCCTGGCCAATCGGCTCGCCGACGCAGCAAAGAAAATGCAGGGCACGGGTAGCATTGTCGGCATCTTTGACTTGGCGTGCGCGCCTCTCCAGTGGGCTTCCACGTTGTCGACCGGTGCGGATCGTGTAGTGGTGGTGGTGGTGGTGGTGGTGGTGGTGGTGGTGTTTGTGGTGGGTTGGGATTGGGAGGGCCGTGTGCGCGACCTCATCTCTGACCAGTAAATGCGACACGCTTGCCACAGGTGACCGCACCGCCGCCCTCATCTCGCTCCGCGTGTTCGGCGTGGTCCTCATGCGTGACCCGTTTCGCGCGCACGCGGCGGTGGCGGACGCCGCGGCGGGGAGCTCCCTGGCGGCGGCACTAGCAAGCCACGTGCAGCGGGCGGCTGCGATCGCGCTCGCCGTGGACGACGCCAAGGACCCCGACACCGTGGCCTTCGCGCGTGCCTTCTGCCTCGATGCCGTGCGGGCCGCGGCCGCCGCGTCTCCGCACCTCACGGCGGCTGCGGCGGCGCTGAGGACCCCCGGGCTGGCGGCGCGGCCGTGGAGCGCGCGGGCGTCGGCGGAGCTGCTTTACGGGCCGGAGTCACTGGCGGGCCTCACGGTGGGCCTCGGCGAGACCGCGTCCGAGGGCGCCGATGAGCACCTGGCCGCCGCCACCGCCCAGTACAGCCCTTTCGCGGCGCCGGCCGTGGCCGACGGGCCCATGATTGCACTGAGCGCGGCGACGAGCGCGGCGCGGGCATCGCAGGAGGACATGGTTGGGGCGGCGCTGGTCGCGGGCGGGCTGCTAGAGGAGCTCGCCGCGTGCCTCCGCGTCCGAGGCAGCCCAGCCGTCCGGTTGCCGCGCAACAGCAGCACCGCGGCCGCCTTCCTCGCCCTGTTCCACGCCGAGGCCATGGTCGCCGCGGCGGCGCTAGCCGTCTCCTCGCCCGAGGCCAGGACCGCGTGGACCAAGGTTGGCGGAATGGAGGCCGTGCTCGATATCGCCTCGGCGCCGCTACCCCCGGACGACATCAACGGAAAGGCCAAGCGTGGCGCTGCGGCGTGGCGCCTGGCGCACTGCGAACGGCTCGGCTGCGTGGTGGGCACGCTGGCGCTGCTGGTGCCCCCGGCTCAGGTCAAGTGGCGCGGCATTTCGCGGGCCCAGAGCGGCGGCGTGGGCGACTCCAAGGACACGGGCCGCGTGCTGCTCCACACAGCGGCGCTCCTCGAGTCGCCCACTCTCCCCGCGGCGGCGGCCTGGGTGCTGCGGCACTGGGCGCCCCTCGCAGGCGGGCCGGAGCTCTCGGGGCGGGCGTGGGCCGCGGCGGCGGCCAAGGGGCTCGACGGGGCCGTGCGGCGGGCGGCGTACGAAAGCAGCGGTGAGCACGGGCCGCCGCCTTCACTGGCCGCGGGGCCCCTGGCACGCCTCGCGTCCACCGTCGCCGCCCTCGCCGCGGCCGATGTCCGGCTCCCGCGCACGCGGCCCTCCTCCTCCGCAAAGGACGCGCCCTTGCCCCCCCCGAGCGGCCTGCGCCCCTGGGCCGCGCCGCCTACGCCCGCGTCCCCGGGTGCACCCAAGTCGGCCCCGACCTTCCTCGAGTCAATCTTCGGCCGCTCGGCGCCGGCGGAGGTGCTCGCGGCGCCCGCCTCGGTCACTCGTGAGGTCCGGTCGTCGCAGTCCACGCTGCTCAGCTCGTCGTCTCTGTCGGCGTCCTCCATGTCGTCGCCGTCTTCGCCGCCGCCGCCGCCGCCGCCGCCGTCGTCGTCGTCGGAGCGACCGCGGCACGGGCTCCTCGCCCCAGCCCTCCGCTGCCTCACCCTTCTCGCCCAGGCGGCTGACCCGGCTGCGCTCGCCGCCGCCGCCGTGGCCGCGGATGGTCCGGATGCCGCGCCGTCGACCCCCGGGTCCGCGGTCGCATCGTCGCTCGCGCTGCCGTGGTGCGTGTGCGCGGCGACGGCGACCCTTGTGGCGGCGCTGCCCCGCGAGACGGCCGACACGGCCTCCCACGCGCTTTGGCGGGCCCTCCTGGCGCTCATCTTCCCCGACGCCGATTGCCCCAGGGCAGTTGAGCGCGAGAAGGGCGGCAACGACGGCAACGATGGAAGTGGCCCCGTGGTGCTCGCCACGGCGTCGCAGGAGGCCGTCTCGGACCTGGCAATGCGCTGTCTGCACCGCGCGGCCCTCGCGGCGCCGCACACGCCGGCCCCAGGGCGCAGCGGCGGGCGGCTGGGCGGTTTGCGCGGCGTGGTGGTGGCCGAGGTGGCGGCGCTGCTGCGGCTGCCGCGCAAGAGCTTCAAGGCTGCGCGCTGGCTCAAGGCGCTGCTCGTGCCCGACGACATTCTCGGAACGAGCGAGGAGAGGGAGGCCACGCCTGGCAACGAGCTCCGCGCGCGCGAGGGCTCCTCCTGCGGGTCCCTTGGGTTCGTCGCATCCGCTGGTGGGTACGATGACGCATCGAAGGGCCGCGGCAGCTTGCCGCGTCTGGCGCCGCTGCCGCTGGACTGGTGCCGGTCCAAGGCGGGCGAGGATGTCGCGGTTGTCGTGGCCCTGCACAGCCTCGAGGTCCTCCAGGGCGGCGTCTCGGCCGTCACGCCCGAGCTGCTGGAGCTCCTGATAGGCCTTATGCGCCGGGCTCACGCCCGGGACCCCCTCTGCAAGCTCGTATGCAGCCGCGGCGCGCCCCCCGCCGCCCCCGTGTACACGGTGGCGTGGCCGCCACCGCTGCCGCACCTCGATGCGCTGCTCGCCCTCGCCGTCGGCGCCGACAAGCGTGTGCGCCGCGCCGCTCTCGGCTTTTATGGGCAGCTCCTGACGCACTGCGCGGCGGTGGCGGCGCCGACGCTGCGGACCCTTGCGGAGCCGCTGCCGAGCAAGGCGTCGCCCAACCTCAGCCAGGACTTATGCAACCAGCGCACGAGCGACAGCCCGCGCACGGGCGGGCACGCCGTGCAGCGCGGCCGCGCCATGGCGTTTCGCGCGCTCATCGCCCTCGCCGACGCCCTCAACGCCCTCGCGGCGTCCGACCCGCGCGACGAGTCGGCGGACACGAGCACGGGCCCAGGCTCTGGCTGTGCTCCCGCCGCGGCGGTCCCAGCGGTCCCGGCGGGCAACGGTCTAGAGGTGGCGGCCGAGGTGGCGGCGTGGATGCGGGACCTGCTCTTCCAGGACCGCGCAGCGGCGGGTGGGGGCGCGGCAAGGGGTGGGGGCGATGACGAGGGTGAAGTGGTGCCGGCCTTGCTGGCGGCCATGGAAAGCCTCCAGCTCTTCTTCCGCCAATCGGGAGCCATCCGTACTCTCGTCAGTGCGCTCGAGGCCGTGGCGCGCAACGCGCCCCAGGCGGCGCCTCGGTCGCCCCTGGCCTCGGGGAACGTCGGCGCCGCGACGAGCAGCGGCAGCGGCAGCGCGTCCGGGTCGCCACTGGTAGGGGCGCTGAAGCAGGACGCGGATATTGACGCGGAGCTGGACGCGAAGCTGGACGCTGAGAACGTGGCGGCGTGGAAACTGCGCGCGGCGGCGGCGCGGGGGCTGCTGGGGGCCTGCGTGGGTCTAATGCGCAGCTGCGGGGACCTGCGCCTCGGCGACCGGAACAAGGAGGCCTTTCGCCACGCGCTCGCGGCCCTCGGCACGCCACCGCCGCTGCAAGCGCAGCCGGCCTCCGCGAGCACGGCGGCGGGCGTGGTGGGCGCGGGCCCGAGCAGTGGGGGGCTCGCGCTGGGGCCGCTGGTGGGGCTGCTTCTGCGGTGCGAGGGCGGCGCGAGCATTGGGGGCGAGGCGCTGGCAGCGCTCTTCGACGCCGTCGGGGACGACGACCGTCTCGCGCGGGCGGCGGCGGCGGGCCTCGTCTGCAACCCAGCCACAGGCGCCTTCGACCCGGCCCGCTTCCGGAGCCTCGTCACAGCCGACGGCGGAGCCGGCGGAGCCGGAGGCAGCCCCAGCAGCGGGGCCAGCGATGGTGAGGGCGGGGAGCGGGCGTGGGCCGTCGCGCACGGCGACATGGTGCCCGTCCTGGTGCAGTTGCTGCCCTTCTGCAACAGCGCCGCAGCGCAGGAGGCGGCGCTCGCGGCCCTGCAGCGCCTCGTGAGCCCGCAGGCCAACCCCCTCGCCAGCCGCAACACTCAGGTGGTCTGCTCCCTCGTCCAGCCGCCACTCCTCACGGTGCTCCTCGACGTCTTCGAGCAACTGCGTCCGGGCGGGCCCCAGGACGTCGCCATCTCGCTCATCACGGCCCTTGGGCACCACAGCGTGTCGGTGGCGCAGCTTAAGCGCATTTTCCGCCTCATGAACACGCGCAAGGGCTACCGACCCGCGTTCGCGTGGCGGCTGGTGCGGGCGCTGCATCACATGATGGGCACGGCGGACGCGCCCACCTCGGCCGCGCAGTCCCTCGCGCTCGGGGCGTCCGTGGGGGCTGTGGGCTTGGCGGGCGCGGCGGCGTTCCCCGAGCTCGCGTCCGTGGCGGCCGAGGCGACCGGAGACAGCGGCCGCTGCGCGGGCTACCGCGAGTCGTGGCGGCTGCGCGGACCGCACGAGTACTTCCTCTTCGACGGGCACGCCTCCGGGCTCCGCATGCCGCTGCTGCCGCACTGGCCCGCCGCCAAGGGCTACTCCTTTTTCTGCTGGTTCCGCGCCGAGGCGCCGTCGCGGGCCGGCGGCAAGGGCAAGGGCTCGAGGGCGCCGGGGTCGAGCCGGGGCAGCGGCGTGGGCCTGCAGTCGCCCGTGTCGCCGAACTCTGCGGCGGGCTACGTCCTGAACCGCTACAACCCCGTGCTGCTGAGCCTCCAATGCCGCGGCGGGAACGGCATCGAAATATCGCTGATCGAGGTTGCGCCAGGGGTTTTTACTATCGCCTTCACGTGCCACTCCAAGAAGAAGGGCACCGTCACGCGCGACCTGCGCGGCGACGTAACTATCCGACCGGGCTCCTGGCACTTCGTCGCGCTCGCCCACACGCGCTCCCAGTTCCGCACGGTGTCGACGCTCGAGGTGGTGGTGGACGGCGAGCGCTTCAGCCTCGACTTGAGCTTTCCGCGCTTCGAGACCGGCATCCGCGGCTACCTCGGCCGCCGCGGGGCCAGCGCGGCGGGGTCCGCCAAGGGTGACGGTGGCGGTGGCGGCGACGGCGGCGGCGGCGGGCGTGCGGGGTCGGGGGACGAGCGTGGGTCCGCGACGCTGGTAGATGGAAGCGTGCTGCGGGGGCAGATGGGCGCGGTGTACCTGTTTGGGGAGGCGCTGCCCGTAGAGAAGCTCGTGTCGGTGTACGGGCTGGGCCCCAACTACGTCTACTTCTTCGAGCGCGCCGAGGTGGACGTGCGGCACCACGACGACGACAGGCCCGATATGGATCCGCTGCGCGAGCCCGCGCTCGACGGCAGCCTCACGGGGCACATAATGCTTGCGTACAACCCGGCGGTGTTTGAGGGAGATGCCTTCCTCGACAACACGCCAGAGAAGAACGGCGTTAACTGGGGCGGCGGCTTCGCGTCGGTGCTCAGCGATTGGACCGCGGATTGGGGGCTCGGCGGTGGGGAGGCGCCGCTCGAGGACGGTGGCGCGCCGGGCGGGCTCGAGCAGTCGGTCTTCGTGGACACGGTGGCGCGGCCGGGCGCGGGGCACATGCACGCGCTCAAGCTGCCGGGGACGCTGGCCTGCGTCACGCGCGATGTCCGCGACACGCTGGACTGCCTCGGCGGCGTGCGGGTGCTCCTTCCGCTCTTCGCGCAGTTCGACCTGCCCATACTCCGGGTGGCGGCAACAGCGGGCACAGGCGACGGCGCGGCAGGGGCCTCAGCAACACCAGCAGCAGCTGCAGCCACCGAAGCAGCCTCGGTTGCGGGCGAAGCACCAGAGGACTACGCGACGGAGCCTCGGCTGACGCCATGGGTGCTGCAGCTGCTCGGCACCGTGGTGGACCGCACCTCGGCGGCTAACCAGCGCTTCCTGGCGAACCACTGCGGCTTCCAGATTGTCTCTTTTTTTCTCGAGAAGGTGTCGCCGCAGCACATGACGCTCGACGCGCTCGATGCCATGACGCGTCTCGCTCACACCGGAAAGTACGCCGACGCGGCGGCGGCGCCGCGCGCAGCATCGGCACCCGTAACGCCGCCCCCGGCGTCGTCGATGTCGTCTTCGTCGTCGGCCGCGGCGGCAGAGGCGGCGACCGCGGCGGCAGTGGCGGCGACGCACAACCCTGCGGCGTCGTACCGGGACAGCGCGCTGCGGCACCTGCTCGCGCAGTGGTCGCTGTGGTGCTACGCCGAGCACGATGTGCAGCTCGCACTGGGGGAGGTGGTGGCGCGGGCCGCGGCGCAGGATGCTTCGCGTGTGCGAGGTGCCGTTGGGCTCCAGTGGCTGCTTGACGCGCTGGTCCTGTACTTCTGGACCACGCCGCCCGACGCGCTGCTCGTGGACTACGAGGCCAACCCGCCGGTGCCGGTGCCGGTGCCGGTGCCCGCCGCGCGGTCGTCCCTCGAGGCGGGCTCCGTGGACCTCTCGCTCGTCGACGGGTCCATCGACCTCGGGGTCGACGGTACGCCGCCGGTCTCGCCCCGCCGCGCCCCCTCCACGGGCTCTGCCTCAGCCCCGCCGCCGATCTCGCCGCTCACTCCACTGCTGCGTGGGTCCTCGGTCCCGGCCGTACTTTTGGCCTCGCCCGAGCAGCCGCCCCTCCGGCGCAAGCGGGGCGCCCCCGCGGCGCAGGTCGCGAGCGATAAGGCCTCCAAGTCGGCGACCACGGCGGCGGCGCCCGTGGCCATGGCGGCCCGGCTCGCGCGGGGGCGGCCCTCCCGCGGCGTGGTGCGGCGCCTCATCCGGCCGCTGGTGGCGCAGTCGTCGCGGCGGCAGGCCACCGGCACTGTCGACGGCACGCGCGCGCCGAAGCACGTGGTGGGGCAGATCCGCGCATCGCTGTGGGCCGCCGCCGAGGCCGTGGCCCTGGAAGGGGCGCTGGGGTTGGACGAGGTTTGCGCGCTGATCGGGTTCTTGGTGCGCGCCGACGACGACGAAAGCCGCTCCGACGCGCTCGCCGTGCTCCTCCGCCTCGTGCAGGACGACACCCGTGCGAAGCACTTCGTCGCTGCGCTCGAGTCCGTCGGCGCCGGCGACGAGGCGCAGGAGCAGGCGGCGGCGGCGGCTTCGCCGTTCATGCCAAGCAGCTCCAGCAGCTTCATCGGCGACGGCAGGCCACCGCTGGCGACGGACGCTGCGGCGCCAGCCGCTGGGGCGGACTCGGCGACGCTTTGGCCGCGCGTGGGCAGCGGGCTGCTGCTGCTTCTGTCGCTGCTGATGCCGACGCACGGGCCACGCGTGCGGCTGCTCGCGCTGCTCCTGCTTGTTCGCACCGCCAGCGTCGTCCTCGTCTTCGCGAAGCCCGGCGACCAAGGCTACGCCGACGACGAGGAGGACGGTTCACCGCCGCCACCGCCGTCCATGTTCGGTCCCGACGCCGCGACGCGGCGAACGCTATTTGCCTGGATGGCCCACACCCTCGCCGCACCGAGCACCAGCGCCGAGCCGCGAGGGGGCGCGACCGACGCGGTCGTGGGCGTAGCCATGTGCGAGGCCTTCCAGCTGCTGCTCGTGGCCGACCCGGCCAGCGCACTCGCCGCGGCCTGGGCCACAAAGCCCGCTAAGCCCGCTAAGCCCGTGGCCGACGCCGGGGCCACGGGAACTGCCGCCACTGCGGGGGACGTAGCTGTTATGTCGGGCGTTGCTGCGGCGGCATCTGAGACGCCGCCTCCTTCGGCGCTGGACGGCGCCAACATGATGGGGCGCGCGCTGCGAGTGCCCGACGCGTTCGGCGCGCTGTGCGTGCCGCTCACGTCGCCGAGCCTCGACGGGTCGCAGCGCGGGCGGCTTCTGCAGCGGCTCAAGGCCCTCACGGCGACGAGCTCGGACTGCAACGCCCTCCTGCGCGAGCCGCAGTGGATGATAAGCCTCATGCTTGTCGCCAGCGCCTCGCTCGTCGCCGCCCAAAACTGCGCCACCCCGCCGTCACCCCCGCCGACCACCACGGGCAGCGGCGTGGCAGCGTCCCTGCAAGCCGCTGACGGCAGCATGCAGAGCCGCCTCGGCCGTGCTGCGGACCTCGCAGTGGACATCATCTGCGGCCTCATCTTCCACGCCCTCAAGAACACCTCGCGGGCCGCGCCCTCGCCCCACGCTGCGGCCCGGCCCCACGCCGCCAAGCCGAGGGGGGGGCTCGGCGCCGGGCGCGGGCGCGCAAGCTCGGCTGTGCCTGCGCAGCGCCCGCAGCCGTCGCGTGGGGAGGGGTTCCCGCCTCGCGGCTGGGCGGCGAGTGTTTCACCGCAGGGGGGCAACGACGCGGGGGCGCCGAGCGCGGCGCGGGAAACGCTGGCAGGTGGGCTGTTGGGGTTGCGCGTGCTCGCAAGGGACGACCGCGTGCCACCGCAGGTAGGCCTGCGCGTGGGCTGCGAGGTGGTGCGGGGGACCCTGGCGCGGCTCCAGCGCGAGATGGACGTGCTCGCGGCACAGCGCCACAACTGGTTCGACATTGGCCACGGCAACGCTCCAGCCACCTGGGCCAACACCGTGCGTCTCGTTTGGCACACCGTCGCCACCGCCGTCGACTTTGTCCTCGTGCCGCCCGCCTCGGCCGCGATGGCACCGGAGCCCGCAGCGCACGTGGAATGGGCCGCAGACTCCGTGGGCTCTGCGGCGGTGGACGTCGCAATCGCCTGTGGCTCCCCTCAGTTACACCCTCCCGTCGCCGCTCCCAGGCCCGCGGCGGCCGTGCCCCCCGCGGCGCTGGCGCCTTCCCTGGCCTCGGCGGCGGCGGCGCTGGCGTGCGACGGCGGTACGTGGGCGCTCGTGGAGGCGCTGCTGGACGCAATGGTCCCGACGTCGATCGCCAACGCCTCCACCACCGAGCTGGGAGGCACGCCGTCGATCGGCCCCGGCGGCCTGCCGAACTTGAATCTGGCGTCCTCCTCCGAGCGGTCCCTTGACGAGACCAGCTTCGGGCCCGTCGGTGGCTTCTTCGCGGCGCGCGTGCCCGGTGACGTATTCGTGGGCGGCTTGATCCCCACCGCGGGCGGGCCGGGCGCCGAGGACTGGGCGGCCAAGGCTGCCGCGGCCACGCCGCCGCTGGTCCCTAGCAATACCACTGCCGCAGCCGCCGCTGACGACGGTGCCTCGGCGACGCCGCGTGCTCTGTCCCCGCAGTCGCTGCCTACGCTGCCGCTGGTCCCGAGCAATACCATTGCCGCAGCCGCCGCTGACGACGGTGCCTCGGCAACGCCGCATGCTCTGTCCCCGCAGTCGCTGCCTGCACCCCCTCCCCTTGCGCGGGCTTCGAGCGGGCGGTCGCGGGCGTGGTCCCTCGCGTCGTCGAGCAGCGTGCAGGGCCAGCCCTCGCCGTCCCTCGGCCCCTCGCTCGGGGCTGACGCCGACCACCTCGCGCCTTTTAGCCACCTCCCCTGGCTCCTCCTGCGCCTCGTCTTGCGCACCGCCGCGAACGGCGCCACGGCGAGCCTTTCCGCGGTTCCCGGGGGCAGCCCCGCGGTGCGCGCCACGCGGCGGCTCCTGGGTCTCCTGGCGCTGCTCGAGGCTGGGGGACTGGCGAGCCTGGCGACCGAGGCCTTCAGCGTGGCGCACGCCCTCGTCGCGGCCCTCCGCGCGTCGCCTCGCTCGCCGGCTGACCCCTGGGCGGCCGAGGCGCTGCTTGTGCTCGCCACGCTTGCCGCAGACGCGCGCTACACTACCGACTTCAGGGGCGTCTTTGTCCCCTCGGCGGGCGGCGACGCGGGCACGGCTCCCGGCAGCGCGGGCCGAAGTAGCACCGCCGGATTTCGGGTGGACGAGGAACGCGTGGCGGCGGCGATGGCGGCGGCCGGGGCCGAGGCATCGTGCGGCGCCGCGGCAGGCGCGGTGTTGCGGACCATCCTTGCGCCGGCGGGGCATTTGGGCGGGCCAGTGGGCGGCGGCGGTGGTGGGGCACTCAGCGAATGGTCGTGGTGGGACGAGGAGACGGCGGGCGACGCGGCGGACTCGGCGAGCGCCGAGGCCTTGTTCGTCGCGGCGCGCGTGGTCGAACCCGTGCGCGTCGCGACGGCCGCGGCGGCAGCGGCCGATGCGGCGGCGGCGTCTGCGGCGGTTTCCTTGGAGGCGGCCCTGACACAGCGCGTGGGCAGCTGCGCGGTGCGTGTGCGCGGCGACGAGGCGGCGCGGCTTGCGCTGGTGCTGCTCGAGGGCGGGCGGGAGCGGCGGCACGCGGAGCACCAGTGGCAGCGCGTCCTCGAGAGCCTCGCGTCGGAGCGCGGGCCGTGGGGCCACGTTGCGGACGACAGCCGCACCGTCTACTGGATGCTCGACGGCAGCGAAGATCACTTGCGCTGCCGCCACCGCCTCGCGCGCAACCCGCTCGGCTCGGCGCACGCCGGCGCGGGGCAGAACTCGCACGCGGCACCAGTGCGACCGCTGGACGCGAGGCTGCCAGTGAGTCCCCTGGTACGGCCGGAGAGCCGCAAGGACCTGCACACTTCGACGCTGTGGAAAGACCTGAACCGCTTCCAAAAGAAGGCCGACATGGTAGCCGCGCCTGAGGAGGGCGAGGGGGGCGAGGGGGGCGAGGGGGGCGAGGGGGGCGCGGCCGAGGGCGGCGGT
>Ga0181573_10004626_pt1 | contig 11639 bp, 5 predicted proteins | sample 101ome_25_FD_148643 | JGI IMG/M metagenome (GOLD analysis project Ga0181573, IMG submission 148643) | Coastal salt marsh microbial communities from the Groves Creek Marsh, Skidaway Island, Georgia - 101409BT metaG (spades assembly) | ecosystem: Environmental > Aquatic > Marine > Intertidal zone...
CCCCACCGTCGCTTCGGACGCGTCGCCGACGGCGGCGGCGGCGGCGACGTACGCGTCGAACAGCGCCACCTCCGCGGGCTCGACCAGACTCTCCCTCCTCACCTCCAGATCCTCCGGCAGGTCCTTCCCCCGGACCAACTTCGTCGGCCGGGCGAGGACCGTCATCGCCGCCTTCAGCGCGTCCGACCCGCCGCCGCCTTCTTTCTTCACCTCCTCGTCGAGCGCCTTGGCCGTCGCCGCGCACGCCGCCGGGTCGTTCCCCCGCTCCGCGAGCGCCGCCCTCACCGCCTCCACGCCGCACCCGCCGTCGACGAGGAACTGCTCCAGGCGCCGCGTGACGTACTCCAGGCACTCGTCGATGGCCGATTCCTCCACCTCCACGGGCTGACCCTTCGCGGCCTCGGCGAGCGCGGCGCGGACGTCGCACCGCGCGTCGGCGGCGACGAGCGTCTGCACGGCGCCGTACGCGGCGCGGCGGAGTCCGAAGGGGTCCGCCGTCGCCTTGGGCGCGCCGACGACGGCGAAGAGGCCGACGAGGGTGTCGAGGCGGTCGGCGACGGCGACCGCGACGCCCGGGTTCGTCCGGGGGAGCGCGTCGCCTGCGGAGCGGGGCAGCGCGGCCTCGAAGATCGCCTCGCAGAGCGCGTCGCCGAGGCCCTCGCGCTTCGCGTAGTGCTTCCCCATGACGCCGGCGAGGGAGGTGAACTCGGTGACGAGCTGCGTGGCGAGGTCCGCCTTCGCGAGGCTCGCCGCCTCGGCCGCCACCTTCGCGTCCGCGTCGGAGAACCCGAGCGTCTTCGCGAGCGCGGGCGCGAGCTTCTCGACCCTCGCGGTCTTCTCCAGCATCGTCCCGAGCTCGGTCTGGAACGTGATCCCCTCGAGCTCGGGCTTGAACGCCGCGAGCGTCCTCTTGGTGTCCGCCTCGTAGAAGAACCGCGCGTCCTGGTACCGCGCCGTGAGCACGGACTCGTTCCCCACGCGCACGGCGTCCTCGTCCACGTCTCCGTTCGCGGCGGTGATGAAGTGGGGGAGAAGCTCCCCGCTGGACGCGTCCTCCACGGGGAAGTACCTCTGGTGCTTGCGCATGACCATCACGAGCACCTCCTTGGGGAGCGCCAAAAACGCCGGGTCGAAATCGCCGAGGATGAGCTTGGGCGACTCCACCAGGTTCACCACCTCGTCGATCAGCCCGCCGGGCTCGCCGGAGCTCGGGGGAACGACGCCGTTCACCCCGTCCGCGAGCGCGATCGCGGCGGACCAGATGGCGTCGCGGCGCTTCTCGACGTCGATCTCGATTCGGTCCGCGGCGAGCAGATCCGCGTGATGCGACGCGTCCGAAACCTCCGCCACGGGCGTCGCGCTGTTGCGCAAAAGCCGCGTGGTCGTGCCCGAGGGGACGCCCGCGGCGACGAACGGGACGTGGTGGTCGCCGTGCATGGCCACGAGCCAGCGAACGGGACGGCTGAACGTCTCCGCGCCGTTCCAGCGCATCGTCTTCGGGAAGTTCAACCCGCCGATGATCCCGGGGAGGGCCTCCCCGAGAACCTCCGTCGCGGACCGCCCCACCGTCTTCACGTTCGCCCAGACGTACTCCCCGTCATTCTCCAAGTCCGCGGGGTCCACGCCGTTCTTCTTCGCGAAACCCAGCGCCGCCTTCGTGGGCGTCGTCCCGTCCTCCTCGAACGCGCGCGACGCGGGCGGGCCGCGCGCGCGCTCCTCCTTGCTCTCCTGCGCGGCGGCGAGGCCCGAGACGCGCACGACGGTGCGCCGCGGCGTCGCGCCGACGAAGACGTCGTCGCGCGCCAAGCCGGCGTCGTCGAGGCACTTCACGATCGCGCGCTTCATCTGCGCGGCGCACGACGCGACGTCCGCGGCGGGGAGCTCCTCCGTCCCGAGCTCGACGAAGAAATCCGCCGCGGCCGCGGGCGGGGGGTTCGCGCTCTCGACCGGCGCCGCGATCGGCTCGGGCTCCCACTCGCCGAGGGGGAACCCGAGCTCCTCGCGCCGCGCCACCCACAGGACCGCGGACTCGCGCGCGAGCTTCCGCATGCTCGCGAAGAGCTTCTGACGCTCGGTCACGCCCACCGCGCCGCGCGCGTCGAGGATGTTGAACGCGTGCGACGCCTTGAGGAGCTGATCGAACGCGGGGAGCGGAAGCCGCGCGTCGAGCATCCTGTTCGCCTCCTCGTCCGCCAGGTCGAAGCGCCTCTGCCACCCCGCCACGTCCGCCTTCTCCATGTTGAACACGGACATCTCGTACTCGTTCTGCAGGAGCATCTCGCCGTACGTCATCGTGTCGTTGTAGCGGATGTCCTTGAAGTGGTCCACGCCCTGCAGGCTCATGAGGATGCGCTCCAGACCGTACGTGATCTCCACCGCCGTCGGGGACACCTTCAGCGACCCGCACTGCTGAAAGTACGTGAACTGGGTCACCTCCATCCCGTCGAGCCACACCTCCCACCCCAAACCCCACGCCCCGAGGACGGGGCTCTCCCAGTTATCCTCCACGAATCGAAGGTCGTGCGCGCGCGTGTCGATGCCGAGAGCCTCGAGGGAGCCGAGGTACAGCTCCTGCGCGTTCCCGGGGTCGGGCTTGAGGATCACCTGGAACTGGGTGTGCCGCTGCACGCGGTTCGGGTTGTCGCCGTACCGCGAGTCGTCGGGGCGGATGGAGGGCTCGGGGTAGCACACGCTCCAGGGCTCGGGGCCGAGGGCGCGGAGGAACGTCGCGGGGTTCATCGTGCCCGCGCCGACCTCGGTGTTGTGCGGAAGCCACAACGCGCACCCGCGGCTGCTCCAGTACTGCTGAAGGCGAAGGATGGCGTCCTGGAACGTGGGCGCGCCCGCGGGGCCGGTGGGAGCCTTCGGGGAGGCGGAGGCGTCCGCCGCGGTGGCGGCGTCCGTGGAGATGGCGCGGTTCACGCGAACGGCGCGACGCGACGTCCCGAGGCTCAGGCTGGGCACCGAGCGCTGGGCGGGCATCCACGAGCCGACGATGCGCGACGACGTGGCTGCCAGCGAGCTGCCGGAAGCGCTCGCGGCCTTTCCGCGGGCGTGCGTGGCCGCGCCGGGCGCCGCGAGCCCGTAGCATCGCACGGAAGCAGCGATCGCGCGCTGCATGATGATGTTAGGTCGCGCACCTGTGCGCGGGCGCGGGAGACGCGACGGGCAGTGGCGAGCCCCTGTCCCACCCCAACCCTTATCTCGAAACGTCACCGGGCCGCTTTTTTTCGTCGGCGCGCTTTCTGAGACCTCGTCCGGCCTGAAAGAGGGAGAAGATCCCGCCGGTGAGATCCAAAGAAACTCGCGCGCGTTGCGAGCGCCGGAGCGATGGGTCTGCTGGAGCCCGGCACGGCGGTGCTGGTGGAGGGCCTGAAGGCGAGGCCGGACCTGAACGGCAAACCCGCCGTGGTGGTGGCGTTTGCGGCGGAGAGGGAGCGGTACCAGGTGAAGATGACGGCGACCGAAGAGGAGCTCTACCTTCGCCCGGCGAACGTGAGCGCGGCGGCACCTTCTGGAAATGCCGCCTCTTCGGGCCCTCCCCCCGAGGTGCCTCTCGCCGAGGAAACTCCAGCGAGCGCAGACGCGGCGGAGCCCCGGCCTCCGGCGCGCCCGCCCGCGACGCTGGAGCCCGGCACGGGGGTCGAGCTGAGCGGCCTGAAGTCGCGCCCCGATCTCAACGGCAAGCGCGGTCGGGTGGTGAGCTACGTCCCGGACAGGGAGAGGTACCACGTCGTCGTCCTCGGCACAAACGAAGAGACGTACCTCCGCGCGGCGAATCTGGAGGCCACGCCGGCGGCGGCCGAGGCTGTCGCCGCGCCCGCCGAGCCCGCGCCCGCGCGCGCGGCCCCCGTCCCCGAGCGAACGCCCGAGGAGGAGGAGGAGGCGGCCGCGAAGGCGGCGATTGCGCGCGAATCCATCGAAGCCGCCGCGTTAGCCGCGGCGGCGGCGCCGCCTCCCCCGGTTGAGGAGATTAAAGATGACGAGACGTTGCTGAAGGAGTTCTTCTCGGATATCTCCGACGCCTCGCGCGACGCGGAGGTGGAGCGCATCCTGTCCTGCTTCAAGCTCAACCCTTACGAGCATCTCAACCTGCGGTTCGACGCGACGGAGGACGACATCCGCAGGGCGTTTCGAAAAGTTTCCCTCATGGTCCACCCGGATAAGTGCAAGCACGAGAAGGCGAAGGCGGCGTTCGACGCCATCGGTCAGGCACAGCAGCTCCTCGGCCAGGCGGAGGTCAAGCGGGAGCTGGATTTCAACCTCGGGCGGGCGAGGGAGGCGGTGATCAAGGCGTGGCGCAAGGAGACGCGAAACGACGTCGTGCTCCGGGTGCGATTCAACGGCAACCGAGACGCGCAGCAGGCGGCGTTCCTGGAGAGCGACGATTTCCACGAGCGGTGGAAGCTGGAAGGTAGGAAAAACATCGTGGATCTGGAGTGGAGACGTCGAAAACTGACGCTGCGCATCAAGGCGGAGGAGGAGAGGGTGGAGAGGGAGGAGAAGGAGGAGTTCCAGGAGCTCAAACGGAAACGCAAGGGCGAGAAGAATTGGAACAGCGAGGCGGCGCGCGAGGGGCGCGTCGGGGGCTGGCGCGAGTTCATGGGCGAGAAGAAGAAGAAGAAGAAGCACAAGGTCGCCGGCGAGACGAAAGCGCCCAAGCTCAGGAAAGAGGAGCGCGCGAGCGAGGAGGCGTACCACGGGCTCGATAAGAGCAAACGCGTCCTCCGGCCCGACGAAGTTTCGAAAGCGTGGTAGCTGAATTAGCGTTGCAAAAAATGCCTTTTGGTTTGTCCTCTACTCCGCGCCCGCGTCGGCGCCCCCACCCTCCTTCTCCGTCTCAGGCTCGCTCACCTCTCCCTCCGGCGGCTTCTCCTCGGACGCGCCGTCCGCGTCGACGCCGAGTTTCGGCCTCTTCCCCGCGTCCTCCTCGTCCCCCTTTTGGGACAATGGCCGTTTTTCTCCCGCCCCGTTCGGCTCCGCCTCCTCCTCCGAAGCCGCGGCGAGGTCGCTCCCGGAGAGCGGGATGAACCGCCCCGAGAGCGGCGGAAGGCCGGTGGGACTTCCCGGTCCGTCGAGATCCAGCGCCGGCATCTGGTTCTCCTCCTCATCGTCCTCCGAGTTGAAGTAATCCTCCTCGCTCTTATCCATAGACCCGTCCCGCCGTCTCCGCGCGGTCTCGATCGCCTGCTGCGCCGCCACGGCCTCGCGGCTGAACAGCACGCCCGCCTCCCCCGCGCCCGCGTGGGTGTGGCCGAGCAGGCCCACGAGCTCGCGCCCCTCCCCGGACGGCGCCACGCCCGGCTCTTGCTGATTCCGGTGTTCGTACTTCACCTTCAGAAGCTTGAACGTGTCCACGTACGTCACGCTCGAGAACATGGTCTCGTACGTCTCGACCAAGTGCGCGACGAGCGCTTTTATGTTCTCGCGCCGGATGAAATCCACGAGCTCCAGGACGGCGCTGTTCAACAAGTTGTACTTGTCCCCGTTCGCGACGAATACCTTCATGACCGGGGCGAACAAGTTGTTCTTGATGATGTAACGGTTGTAGAACTCGTCCTTGAGCCCGACGCACGCGCGAAGGAAACGCACCGCCGCCACCACCAAGTACTTCTCCCTGCGCTGCATGAGGTTCAGCACCTTCTCCACGATGTTGTTCCTCAGGACGTAATACTTGATCCGGAAGCTGTGATTCTGCACGCAGAAGCACAGCAGCTCAATCGTCTTCACCAGCGTCCACGCCGGGACGGGGCTCCCGGACCCGCGCGTGTTATCCCCCCCCGCGCGGTCGGGCGTCCCCGCGAAAGGCGGCGGATCGTCTCGAACGCCCGCGCATATGGAGAGGATCATGCGATCGACGTAGCGCTCGTAGAAGAGCTCCAGGAACCCGCTCTTCTCCACCGGCTGGTCCATCGTGTCGGGATCGAGCATCAGCTTGAGCAGCTCGAAGAGGTGCGCCTGCAAGCCTTCCTCTCCCTCGATGAAGAGCTGCACGATGCGGCTGAAGAGCGCGTGTTGATCCTGCTTCACCAGAAACGCGCGCAGAGCGCTCGGGTCGTTGTGAAGCGTCGACATCAACACGTCCGCGCCCTTGAGCTGCGACGTCTCGCTGTCCGTCTGGAGGACGTCGGTGAGCACGTGAAACAATCCGTGTTGCACGAGCGACGCGAAGAGCGCGCCGCGCTGCTGGACCTGCAGATGCTTCGCCAACGAACACAGCTCCTGAAGGAAACCCACCAGATCTTCCCACTCGGGTTCCGTGCGCGGGGTCTTTCGAAGGCGAGCGAAGAGCTCTTTCAGAAACGTGGGATCCTGCTGAAGCGCCAGGACCACCTCCACGTTGTTGAAGAGCATGATGGACGTGAGCGTGCCAAACGTGGCGTCGTCCAAGACGCGAGGAAGGATGACGTCCTTGAGGTACCCGATGCGGTACGTCTGGTGGATCTTGGCGCGAATCGCCTCATCCTGGATGGGCACCACCTCCTTGAACACCACGCTGTCGCGAAGGAACGCTCGGTGCTGCGGGGGAGACGGAAGCGGTGGGCGCACCGCTTGCGGCCGCGTCGTCACCGTGGCCTCCCCGCCGCTCCTCACCCTCTCGCCGTCGTCCTCAGCGCCCGCGTCGTTTCCGTCGGGCTCCCCCTCGCCGCCCTTCGCCGCCGCGGCTTCCTCACCATTTTCCGCCGCCTTTTCTGCCTCTTCGTCTTCTCTCTTCCGCGCGAGTTCCTCCCCGACGTATTCGTACTCCAGAGCTCCCACCACATCCATGACGTTTTCGTCGCGCAGGAGCTCGTCGAAGAGATTGGCATCATTAAGAAGCACGAGGCCCTTCACGAGGCGATACATCATGTGCAGCCCCTCCCTGTTCTCCAGATCCTCGCACGTCTTGAATAAGTCGAGAAGCTGCCGGAGGTACCCTTTCTTCATCACCAAGCTCGCGATTTTTTCGCGCGCGAACGGCGAGCAGTCGGCCACCAAAGAGACGAGCTCCTCCAAATTGCCAAACTCCGCGGCGGGCAGTTCATTCGGGCCCTGCCTCCCGGATTCCTGATAGAATCCATCCCCAGGCGCGCTTCCGAACTCATACTCGTCCACCGCGCCGCGCCGTATGCGTCCGGGAAGCTCTCCGTGCTCGTCGTTCGTCGCGTACGTCATTTGCACGGACTTCACCTGTTCCCATATGTAGTTGCATCCGACCGCCTCTTGGAAAGACAGCGCGATGTCGGTGCAGATGTCTGGGTCGGTCCACGTGATGATTGTGTCCCCGCCTTGCCTCTGGTAAATGTCTTCGCGGGAGATGCGGTGCACGAGCAGCGGCTGCTGATCTTCCTCGGATACCACCACGAGACCCACGGAGTCAGATTGCTGCGATCATCGCGGTGAAGGGGACGAACGTCAGCCGGAGCGGGGGGAGAGGGGCGAGGACCAACCCTAAATCTAAGAGAAAATGGATACGAATGCGACCTCGACGCATCGCGAGATCTCGACGCGGGAGCACCGGAGTCGCGCCGACGCGACCCGCGTTCATCGCCCCGGGATCGTGCGCACCTCCATGTACTCGCACGAGACGTTTCCGGTGCCCTTGTCGTCCCAGTGGCCGTTCTCGTTGAGGCGGTACACCTTCACTCGCTGTAAGTTGGTGTAGTCCTCGGACCGCTTCCCGTCAGCCTGCTCCGGCGCGGGGCCCTCCTGCTGGGGCTCGCCCTCATCCGACATCTCGCTCGACGCGCGCGCAATCGCGAGACGCAGCCACCGCCCGTGGAGACGAGGCGCGGAAGGTTTCTCGCGCTCCGGTCCTTGGCGTCAACAACGCGGATTCTTCGGGCACTGCCGCTCTTCTCACGATTCTTCACTACGAACCCAAACCCCGGACCCGTACACGAAAGAGTGTCGACGCTCGCGCCCTCGCGCCGACGTCCCTCACGATGGACGGGACGACGGTCGGTCACGCCGTGGGGCGCGCGCGCTCGCACTGGGAACCTCCGCGCCGGCGGCTCAGGGGGAGTATCCCTGCAAATTTGGGCGGGAACAAACCTCCCAGACTAATTGCTCGGTGGAACGCATGCCGAGCTCAATCCGGGCACCCGCACGCATATTGCACTGAAAATGCATTTGATAAGGTGCCATCTTCGGAGCGAGAGGCCGGGCGCGAATATCGTGGCGCGGCGGGAAAAGGTACGGCGTTTGATTGAACGGAATACGCGTGTAATCATTTCATTTCGTAGCCGCGCGGTATACATTTGGGTGTACGATGGAATGGGGCGAGGCTCGTCACGGTTCGCCCACTCGCCTCGCAATCTAGCACCTGTCGGGATCCCGTCAGACAGATCGCGGTCACGCGTTCGTCGGAGCTGGCAGCGCCGCAGGCTGGCAGAACTTCTCGCTGAGCTTCTTCAGCAGGTCATCGTACGAGAGCTTGGCCTTGGCGGAGTTGGAGAGGGACATCTTCAGCTGCTTGAAGCGGCGCTTGACGACGACGGCGTCGCGCCCAGGGACGCATTGGTCCCAGGGCGTGGTCGACTCCGACGCGGCTCCGAGCTTGATGATGTTCGAGATGAGGACGCTGTCCTCGCCCGCGCTCCACTGCCCCGCCGCCGTCGCGTCGGGAGCGATGCGGTACCACTTTTGCATGCACGTGTTCTCGCTGCGCGTCCCAAGCTTCTCGGAGATGGTCTTCCAGTTGATGTTGTCCAGCAACCCGAGGTGCTCGCTGCCCTCGGCGGGCCCGCAGCCCGGTTGCGCTCCCTGCGCGGCGAACCACTCGGTCACGTACTGCGTGAGTTTGCTAACCTCCTCCGGGGACCAGTCTCCCTGCTTCGGACTGTTCTTGAGCATCCTCCACTTGTCGCGGCACGACTGTCCCGATCGCTCAAGCTTCTCGCCGATTTTGTTCCACTTCTGCCCCATTTCCCCGACCAAGGTCAAGAGCGTCTTCTTCTCCTCTTCGCTCCACTTCCCCTTGTGGTTGTTCGAATTGTAGTGTCGCGAGATGAAGGCGTACACCTGCTTGGGATTGCGCGTGGCGAACCCATGAGCGATCTCGAGGAAAGCCTTTCGCTCGCTCGCAGCCAGCCTCGCGCCGCGGCCGCCTTGCTTCGTCCTCCTGTTGAAGAGGTAATCGTGCTTCTGCGCCTCGAAATCCGTGCCGTGGCCGTGCGCGTTCGCCCAGTCCTTGACGCGATTGTTCACCTCATCCTTTTCCTCCGCGCTCCACTCGCCGAACTTCTGCCCCTCGAACTTCCTGTCCCACCTATCGTCGTTTCGCTCAGCCTTGACGAGATCTCCTCCCCCATCGCCAATCGCAGTCACGGCCAATTCTTTGCTCACCTTCTGCCTCTTCGCCGGCTTCGACGGGCCCGCGTCGTCGTCTACCGGAACGAAATCATCCTTCATGACGGAGGCAGCGGCGATGACCTCCTCCTGCAGGTTGCCCCGCACCGCGCCGATCGGGTTCCCGTCATCCCCGCCGTTCTCTTGCGCGGAATCGGGCGCAGCATTTCCCGCCGCGGTCTTTTGCCTCACCATCGCGCCGGTCAGAGATGTTCGGACGCGCGCGCCGCGTCTGTCGGAAGCTCTCCAGTCGACGATGAGCGGAAGCGAGTCGATACGCGCCGCTCCCGGTTGATGCGCGTCGAGCTCCCTGCGCGGGAGAATAGCGCCCCCCCTTCTTTCGACGCGCAATTTCGACAGGTTTCCCCGGGGAAGAAAGAAAGGTCGTTCCAAAACCTGACACACGCGGGTGTCGTCTCGCGTGCGTGGCGATTGGATAGACCGCATAGAACGCTTTTCGGCGAACACGTCGAAGCCGCTGAGCCGTACGCCGGCATACCTCGTCGCACGCACGTCGTCGAGTCCCACATAGCACAATGGCGACCACCATTGCTTCGACCTCTCTCAGTGCGCGTCAGGGCTACGCGCCCGCGCGCGTTTCGGCTCGCGCCGGCGCTAAGCCCGCCGTTGCCACCCGCGCGCCTCTGCGTGTCGTGGCCGGGGAATCCCGCATCGGCAAGCACCCTGTGCCTGTGCCGAAGGGCGTCACTTACACCCTCAAGGACAACCACCTCGCCGTGAAGGTGCGCAATGCTCTACGACGAGCACTACGACGACTATCCCGACTCGTTTCTAGTGCGAATGAACCGTCGCGAGGGGCAACACCTTCGTGCGCGCGTCCCGGCCCGATGCCCGCTATCGATAGGGTTTTAGGGTTCTGGCTCGAGAACATAATCTCACCTCGTTACCCCCACCTCTTTATCCTGCAGGGCCCCAAGGGTGAGCTCGAGTTCACGTTCCCTCCCACCATGGTCATGACGGAGGTACGTCTTCGAGCGTCGTCTTCCCCTCGCATGTCGACGCCCGCGCGTCTTTCTGGTCGACGACGTCCCTCTTTCCCTCCCCCAGAGCCTGACCTGCCCCCCCTCGTTTCTCGCCGAACAGGTTGAGGGTGCGATCCAGCTGAAAAAGGCTGACGAGTCCAGGAAGGCTCGTGAGGGTCACGGTCTGTACAGGACCCTCGCGAACAACATGATGGTGGGTGTTTCGACCGGGTTCGAGAAGAAGCTGAAGCTCGTCGGCGTCGGCTACAAGGCGGCGATGCAGGGCAAGGCCCTCAACCTGGCTCTCGGCTACGCGCACCCGGTGATCCTCGACGTCCCCGAGGGGCTCAAGGTGGAGTGCCCCAGCAACACGGATATCGTCGTGTCCGGGTACGACAAGGTGGAGGTCGGCAACTTCGCCGCCATTATTCGCTCCAAGCGTAAGCCGGAGCCGTACAAGGGCAAGGGTGTGCGTTACGCCGACGAGGTCGTGCTCATCAAGGAGGGCAAGCGCAAGTAAGTGCGGCGGCGCGGAACGGGCTAGCGCGTCCATATTCTTTGCTAAAGCTATCGCGGCTAAACGATGTAATTACCTCTTCGGATCGGGCGACTCTCCGTCACATATCGCTCTTTAGAGGCGGAGGCTGGTACAGATAGACCCCGCCGCGTCGTCAGAGGCACTCTCAAACTCGGCTCGAGAAAGCTAGAGAACGCGAACCATCAGCTGGGGCCGGGTCTTCTCTTTAGCCCCATCCCCTCCAAGTCCTGCGTCGCGTTGTTTGACCTTCCGCGAAGTTGAGGAGGAAGCAACGTGCTTGTCGTCTTGGCGTGTGCGTGTGTTTGCTGCCCAGAGCGACCACTTTTACTCTTAACGTCCGGTATGGGGAACGATCCGCTGGCCGGGCGCTTCGTCCCCGCGCCAGTCCCGACCTGGCTGAAGGACGACCCCGCGCTACCGACGCCCTTCCCTGATGATTCTAACATAGCCGCCGCGCTGGGAAGCCTCGAATGGGTAGCTGCGGCGCTCGTGGAGGGCGCTCCAGCCTCCTCCTCAGACCGAGGCGCGTCCGCGGTCGCGGCGGTGCCGTTCGAGTTGGGGGCGTTTGATGACGGTGACGTACCCAAGGCAGTCGGGGCGGCCACGACGCGCTCATTCTCGGACTCTTCCTCGTCCGAGGAGCTCCCGTACCCGTCAAGACCCAACATGACCGCGTCAAAAGCCGGACACCCTTCCTTCCCCAAGCGCAAGGGTTCTATGTACGCCGTGGGCGACCTATCTCGAAAGGTGAGAGAAAATTGATGATTCTTTCGCGAATCTTCGTGGCG
>Ga0181573_10004627_pt1 | contig 11639 bp, 7 predicted proteins | sample 101ome_25_FD_148643 | JGI IMG/M metagenome (GOLD analysis project Ga0181573, IMG submission 148643) | Coastal salt marsh microbial communities from the Groves Creek Marsh, Skidaway Island, Georgia - 101409BT metaG (spades assembly) | ecosystem: Environmental > Aquatic > Marine > Intertidal zone...
CCGATACCAGTGAGTCCCCCACACAAATTTTGTGAGTCAAGCGAACGATGGCCTCCGCCGTCCATTCCCTGGCTCGACGACGGTCGCTGTCCCTCCTGACGCGATGCGGCGAGTACTATCTACACCATGAAGCGCCGCGATGGTCTAGTTATGCGTCGACCGGCGTTCGACACGCACCCACCCCAGCCCGCACCGTTGCCTCTTTTCCCAACCTCCCCAACCTCCCCAACCTCCCAAAACTCCCCTCCCTTCCAAAACTCCCCTCCCTTCCAAAACTCCCAAAACTCCCCAGCCTCCCTTCCCCAGCCACCCTCCGCACGGCGCTCGCCCACCACCTCGCCTCCCTCTACGCCCGGTTCCACCGCCCGTTCCTCGCCCTCTCCACCCTCACCCTCACCACCCTCACCTTCTCGACCTCCGCCCACCTCCTCACCCTGACCGCCTCCACCGCCGCCCACGCCACCACCCTCGCCGCCACCCTCGCCGCCTCGGTCCCACTCCTCGCCGTCGTCCTCTACCGTCGGTACCTCACCATCAACCCGACGTCGGTCTACAGAACGACGATGCTGCGGCTGAACGGGCACCCTGGTGTCTTGGAGGTGCTGGGTGCGCCCGTGGTGAGCGCGAGTGACTGCGTCCGGGCGTGTGTGGTGCGGGACGGCGGGCTCTGTTACGTCGAGGAGGAAGAACATGATTCGGAAAATAAAACGAAGAAGAAGGGGTTGTTGCCGCTGGAGATGCGGTGTGGTCGTGTGGAGATGGTCTGGGTGGTGGAAGGGGGGAGGCGGGACGGGATCGTGAGTGTGGCCGTCGGGAAAGCACGTGGGCGCCTCGTCACGGACGTGTTGGCTCTGGACGTGTTGCCGGCTCGGGGCTCGATATCGACGATGACGACCGGAGAAAAGGAACGAGAACGAGAACCAGAACGAGAACGAGAACGAGAACGAGAACGAGACTTTGACCGGGTGTACGTCGAGGGAGGCGCGTTGAGTACAAGGAACCAGGGCGGCACGCTGGATGGGTTGAGGGCGCTCCTTCTCCGTCACTCGTAGAGAAACCGCTTTTTTTAAGATTAAACTCGATGTCGTCGTCTCAGCGATCGAGCACGGTATTTTCCGCCACGTCCCTGGCCCCTCTGGTCCTGACCCCTCGCCAGCGGCAGGCGCTGGCTGGGTTGCTCCTGACGTCGGGTTCCGTTGGCGTCGTCCGATTCATCCGTCGGGCGCTCCGGGACGCCGTACGGGAGCAGACGGCGCTGTGTGCGTCTGCGGAGATACTGGATGGCGGGGGGTCGTCTGCGCATGGGGGTGTGGCGAGGCGACGGGGTGGGAAAGCGGTGGCTGTGGACGCACGGTGGGTTTTGATTGGATCGGCGAAAGTGAGCCGTGAGCCGTGAGCCGATCGGCGGTTGGGTTGGGAACGTGGAAAGGACGACGATCGCGTACTCGCTTACTACCACTCGCGTACTCCTCCCCACCACACATTGTAGGTTTTTTCACCGGTTGGTGAAGATTCTGCGGATTACGATTCCGTCGGCGACGTCGCCAGAGGCGCTGTTGATCTACGCGCAGACGTGTTGTTTGGTGATGAGGACGTTGTTGACGGACGTGGCGACGAGGGTGGAGGGGGGCGTGGGGAGGAGTATCGTGGCGGGGGAGGGGGCAGAGCTGCGGAGCTTGTTGTTGAGGTTTTGTGGGTTGGCGGTGCCCGCGGCGGTGGTGAATGCCGTGCTGAAGTACTTGCAGCGGAACATCAAGCTGAGCTTTATGCGGCGGTTGACGTTGCATCTGCATGATTTGTATTGTACGTATTGCGTATTGCGTATTGCGTATTGCGTATTACGCGCTCCGCTCTTCGTCGAATTTCGCTCACTCGTGCGCTCGCAACATCGCTCGGGTAGGTTCGAACCGCGCGTATTACGCGGCGAGTTGGTTGGGTGGGCTGACGAGTGCGGATCAGCGGCTGACGGAGGACGTGGAGAAGTTCTCGCACGCGATCTCCGAGCTCTACTCGTATACCTTCAAGCCGGTCCTGGACGTCGTGCTGTTTACGCGGTCGCTGTCAAAGCTGATGGGGTACAGGTCGCAGCTGATGCTGTATGGGTACTATGCGGCGTGTGCGGGGTTGCTTCGGGTGACTTCGCCGCCGCTGGCGCAGATGACGGCGCAGGAGGCGGCGTTGGCGGGGAGCTTTCGGAAGGCGCATCAGCGGCTGGGGGCGCACGCGGAGGAGGTGGCGTTCAACGACCCGCCGGCGGGCCTGGCGGAGAAGATGATTCTGAATCAGCACTTGTATCGGATGCTGCGGCATTCGAGGCTGAGCGCGTTCCAGCAGATGGTGCAGAATATCGTCGACTCGTATCTGGTCAAGTATGGGGCGACCGCGGTGGCGCTGGCGGTGTACGCGGCCAACCGCCCGAAGGAGGTCGGGGGGCAGGCGACGGCGCATTATATTCGCGCGATGCGGCTGTTGTCGAACACGAGCCGTGGGATCGGGGATCTGGTGCTGGTGTACAAGCGGGTGACGAGCCTGGCCGGGTACACGAGCAGGGTGAGCGAGTTGGTCGAGCAGGTGGCGAGTCTGAGCGTCGACGCGAGCAACGAGCGCGGGGAGAACGACGTGCATACGCAGTTGTATCTTCGGAACGTGTCGTCGTCGGGGTCGTTGCTTTTGCCGCTGAACGAGCGCGGGGGGTTGGAGCCGCCGTGCGAGCCGCGGCGGCTGGAGGGGGACGTCGTGTCGTTCCATCGCGTGTTTTTGTCGGCTCCAGATGGGACGACGCTGGTGAAGGAGCTCAGCTTTGAGGTGCCGCAGGGGTCGAGCGTGATCATCATGGGGCCCAACGGGAGCGGCAAGTCGAGCCTGTTCCGGGTCGCGGCCGGGCTGTGGCCGTTGCAGGCGGGGGAGATCACGTTGCCGCATAAGTCCGACCTGTTTTATCTGTCGCAGCGGCCGTATCTGGTGACGGGGTCGCTCCGCGACCAGCTGCTGTACCCCGAGCCGCCGCAGTCGGTGTGGGAGACGGCGTCGGACAAGTCGAGAAAGACGATCGACGTGTGGATGAAGAGCAAGATGTATAGCGCGGAGGATTTGGAGGAGCGGCTGTGTGCGTGCTTGGAAGCGGTCGAGCTGGATTACCTGCTCGCGAGGGGGCGCGGCTGGGATCAGATCCAGGCGTGGGACGAGACGCTGAGCGGCGGGGAGAAGCAGCGGTTGGCGATGGCCCGGCTGCTGTTCCACGCCCCGAAGTATGCCATCTTGGACGAGGCGACGAGCGCCGTGAGTGCGGATGGAGAACGCGTGTTGTACAATGCGTGCGTGCAGGTCGGCATCACGATGCTCAGCATCGGGCACCGGCCGGCGCTTCGGGATTTCCACTCGACGGTGTTGCACTTCGAGGGCCACGAGGGCGGCAAGGGGTGGCGCGTCGAGCGGCTCCGCGACCGCGACCTGGATGGCGGCGGTGGTGGCGGTGGCGGCGGTGGTGGAGGTGCGGTCGTCGGCGTCGGCGTCGGCGTCATCGTTGTTGATCAAAAGTAGTAGTAGTCATTATATGTATATAGTACAGACACCCAGACTCCAGACTCCAAATCGTCTTCTTCTTCTTCGTCTTCATTCGCCACGTGCCGTCGACGCCAGGTGCTTGGTGCTCAACCAGATGATGACCTTGTGGTCGTCGCTGGCGCTCGCGAGCATGTGATGGTTGCGGGGATTCCACGCCACCGCGTTGACCGTCGCCTGGTGTCCCTCGATCGAGGCCAAGAGGGTCTCGGTCTCGCGATGCCAGATGTGCACGAGGGCGTTTTCGCTGCCGGTGCCGACGAACGCGTCGCCGACGCCGCCGAATGCGCTTCGGATGACGAACCGTCCCGGCTGCGAGGTCTCAAGTCCTTTGAGGACAAACAGCGGCCTGGCGGGGAGCGATTCCATCGGGTCTGGCAGCGGTTCCGTCGGGGCCGACAGCGTCGTCGACACGTCGGAGTCTCGCATATCCACGTCCCGTCCCTCGGTATCCCTATGTGACAAATCGCCGAGCTGCCAAATATGGATGCAGCCGTTGGCAAGGTTGGAGGCCAGGAACCTGCCGTCGGACGACCTCGACAGGCACGTCACGGCAGCCGGCTCGGGCCCCCGCGTCACCACCTTCCGGTCGGACACGCGCACGTAGCGGAGCATCCGATCCTGCCCCACCGAAACAAACGTCCCGCCGTCCGCGCTGAGCACCGAGTCGTACGCGTGGTTCTGCAGACGGACCGAGTTGACACGGATCGGCTTTGGCACAAACGGCTCGCAAGGCACCGTGATATCGATGTCGATCATGCGGAGCTCCTTGTTGCAGGAGAGCGCGATTCTCGACGAACTGTTGCCCCACATGGCCGACGAGATGCTCGTGTCCTGGTTCGGGTTTGGACTCAGCGGCGAGCTGCCCACCGCCGCCGTCAGCTCGGCGAGCAGGTCGCCGGTGCTCACTTTGAAGATACGGACCTTGCCATCGTTCGATCCGATCAGCACCTCTTGACTCGTCGGACTAAACGCCCCGATGTTGATCGGTACCCGGCCGCTGTGCAGGATCCTGGAGAAGACCACCTTCCTGCTGCTTTGCACGTCCCAGAGGATGGCGCTGCCGTCTTTCGAGGCACTCACGAGCCATTTACCGTCCGGGCTGAACTGCACCACCCACACCTCATCCGCGTGCAGCGTCAGCGTGTGCACCGGCACCGTCGGCAGCGATTCGGGCCCGGCTTGGTAGTCCGACATCAGCGACAGCGCCGCGTTGCTCGCGTTGTGATACGGGCAGCGCTTGATCTGCGACGTGAGCGCCTGCTCGACCAGCGTCTCCAGACGATTGTCCGGAATGAGCACCTCGGGAGACAGCAGATGCTGCAGCTCGCGGAGGAGCTGCTCCTGCCGACGGACGTCCACATCGCTGTACTCTCGCAGCCGCTTTGGCGGCAGCGGCGGCGCCCCACGATTGGCCTGTAGCAGCATCGACGCCAGCGCCGACAGCGACGGCGGGGACGCCTCCGAGACCGAGCCACCACTGGCTTTCGGCACGGCGATGGCAGCCGTCGTCACTGGCGGCGCGGTGCCGCGGTAGTCGACATTCGTCACCGGCGCCGTCGTCGTCGTCGTCGCAGCCGTCGCCGCAGCCTCCGTCGAATACCTACTGATCGCCGACTGCACCCCAAAGTTCATCGGAAAGTCGCCAAACGTCACGCCCACCGTATCCCGCAAGGTATCCATCCGCTGCTGCAGCGCGTCCCCGAAACCACTTACCCCCATATCGACATCCTCCTGCATCGACGACATCGGCTCGACGTCCTGTCGATCCATCGAAGCACCCCCGTGCTCGCCGTCCGTACCCAGCACGCTCTCCAGCGGCTGGATGTCCTCCCGTAAGCACTTGAGCGCCTTTCCCGCCTCCCCCGCCTCCACGAGCGTCCGAAACATATTGCAGAACAGCAGATACCGCGCCTGGTCCACCCGCCGCTGCACCCGGCGACGAATCGACCCCAAGTCGAGCGTCCGGCTCCCCGGCTGACCCGTCCCCGCTTCGACGGTGACCACCCCACCGTCCGCATCTCGACGCCGCCCCTCTACCTCGACTTCCTTCTCGACCAACTCCCCCTCCAACTCCCCGAGCAGCCCCAACGCCGCGTCCACCTCCCCGCCGAGCACCGCCTCCCGGAACCGGGTCGCCGTCACGGACGACTGCTGCACGTTCGACGCCGCCTCTAAGGCCACCGCGACGTCCTCGTACCCCAAGGAACGGAGCGACTGCTCGATCAGCCGAATATACGAGGTCCGGTCGATCATCGACGCCGGACCCACGGGCGTGAAATCTGGGTGGTTCTCGGCGTGGTCAGGATTCGCCGTATTCGTCGCCGCCGCTTGCGCTAGATGCGAATGCCGCGTGTTATGTCGTTGATTTACTCCCATGATTGCTCGTGTGGATGGGTGTTTGCGTCGTCGCCATGCGCATGCATAACCGGAACCAAAAGCGAGCTTTCGAGTGGCTCCATCCGAGGCGGGGCCCGTCACTGGATTTGTCGTTTACGCACCTACGCGGGCATTAAATGCAGCCTATACACACGTGTTCATGGTAAGAGGTAGCGCATTGGGCCAAAAGAGCGCCGGACCCTGCACACGGGGCGGCCTGAAGCCTCGAGGTGGCAGCCCGACGCCGTGCCGGTCCTCCAGAGGGTCGTCTCGACCTCGCACCGCCGATACCGATACCGATACCGACACCGTCATCCTCTTCGACGTCATGGACACGATCGTACACGACCCGTTTTACACCGCCATGCCTGCCTACTTCGACCTCACCTTCGAACAGCTCTTGGAGCAAAAGCACCCGACCGCGTGGATCGACTTTGAGTCAAACCGTCTGACGGAAGACGAGTTCTTCGAGATCTTTTTCAAAGACGGCCGTCGCATTGATCGGCACGACTTTGTGCAGCGTGTGCTGATGGATAACTACGAGATACTGCCGGGTATGGACGGCCTGCTCCGGTCGCTGCGCGGGCACGGGTTCGACCTGCGGGCGTTCAGCAACTATCCCGTGTGGTACGAGTACGTCGAGGAGGCGTGTGGGCTGTCAAAGTATCTTTCGTGGGAGTTTGTGAGCTGTCTTCCCCCGTTGAGTACGCAGGGACTTCGGAAGCCCAGTGAGGGGTGCTTCGAGGTCGTCATGGATCGTTTGCGGGAGGGCGGCGTGGCGGGGTCTGTGCCTCGGGTGCTGTTTGTGGACGACCGGGCGGCTAATGTCGATGCCGCCGAGCGGGCCGGGATGGAGGGGATCCTGTTCGAGGGGGCCGAGGCGCTCGCATCGACGCTCGGTGAGAAGTTGGGGGTAAAAATCATCGAGTGAGTCACCAATCCTTCACATTCTTCCCTTCCCGCCGCCCCTTCTTCTTATCACTCTTCTGCTTCTTCGCCTCCAGCCTCTTCTTGTTTCCCTTCTCCAGCTGCTTGGCCACCGCCTTCTTCTTCTCCGCATCCTCCACCACGGGCAGACAGCTCGCGTACGCCTCTTCCACGATACCCTGCATCTTATCGAGCGCATCCTCGATATTCCCCAACTGGCTCCGAGTCCGCTGGCTCGTCACCACCAGCTCGTCCGACGCATTGATCCGGTTCCTCTGCTGCACCCGCAACGCCTCGATGATCTGCACGTCCAAAAAGGCCGACGCCGCACCCAGCGGCAACCGCATATCCACCTTGGTGTTCACCTTATTCACGTTCTGACCACCGGCCCCGGAAGATCGCGCAAAGGTTATCTGCACGTCGTCCCGGGTGAGCGCTCGCGGGCGGGGCGGCGGGGGCCGGGCAGACGCCGGGTCTGCCGCGTCGTTGTACTTCGACATGAAGGAAGAGAGAAGCGACGACGAGGACGGTTCCTCCGCCTGCCCTTGGTCAGATGTCGAGGCGCAGATCCGCCGGGCGGCGACTTTCGCACCGCTCTCGATTGGCCGACGGAACGGCCGACTCGTCAGCATCTCGCTGGGAGAACGGCCACCGAGGCGCAGCACGAACGAGACGCCGGCGGACGGATTCGGCGTCGATGCCACCAATCCGCGCGCCTGAGACGCCACGTGTCGACTCACCAATGCACGTAGAGGACACATGGCGGCTGCGAAACGATGGGACGTGGCGTTTTCGGCCGTTTAGTTTTTAGCCTGTGGCGACTCCGCCGCAGCGTCAAAAATCGAAATTTACGACGTTCTTGATCACTGCCCGTTGACCACAGACCGCTTCAGACTCGTATCTATCTGCTGCATGCCCGCGGGTCACTAGGGGTGGGTTGCGCGCGTCGGTTTGGCCGTTTTTTTCCCTCGATCCTCGAGAACAGCGAGGAGCAGCGAGCGCGCCACGACCGTACCTTCTCCACCATGGACCCCGCCCAGCAGCAGCAGGTGGTCGAGCTGCAGTCCTACCTGTATACCCTCTACCACGCGCCGTCGACGACGTCTCGCGACGAGGCCAACCGGTGGTTGCACGACTGGCAGAGCAATCCCGCGGCGTGGCCGCTCGTCCACGACATTCTGTTGGGGCGGGCGGCGCTGTCCACCTCTCCGCCGTCTTCAGACGCGGAGGTCTACTACTTCTGTGCACAGACGTTGCGGACGAAGATAACGAGGGACTTTGAAGAGCTCGATGCGTCCATGCGGGCGGCGTTGCCGGGGTCTGTGCTTGCAATGTTGGCCCGGCACCACGCGGTGTCGTTCATTCGGACGCAGTTGTCACTGGGGATGGCGATGCTTGGGATGCACATTCCGGGGTCGGCGTGGCGGGAGCTGGACGCCTCGTCGAGCTCGATGATCGAGTGGGTGTCAAAGCGGCTGTTTGGGGAGCCGACGATGCGGCACGTGTTGTTGGAGATATTGACGGTGGTGCCGCAAGAGGCCATGGCGTATCAGCCGTCGCTTCTGCCGGCGCGGAGACGGGAGATTGAGCGGGAGATGCGGGTGGCAGGGCTGCCGAAGGCGCTCGAGGTGTTGGAGGCGCTGGCGGGTGACGGGAACGCGATGGGCGCGATGGGCGCGAACAAGGGTATGGATGGAGAGAATACAAAGCACGTATTGGAGGCGCTTGCAGCGTGGCTGCGGTTGGGAGGGAGTCCGATGCCGGGCGATGCCGGTGGTTCCGCTTCGTCGGGCGCCTCGATGGATCCGTCGACCTACCTGACGTCGCCGTTGATTCCGCTGGCGATCAACTCGCTACAGAAGGAGGAGGGATCGTTTTATGCGGCGGTGGATGCCGTGATTGAGATTATCTTCTGCTCGAGCGCGCAGGGGCGGCCAAAGCCAGAGCTGGCGGGGCTGGTGCAGGCGATGGTGGCGCAGGTGATGGGGCTGCTGCCGCATTTTCACGTGTGTATTCAGCAGGCGGTGAACGAGCGGGATCATGACGATGTGTACGACGGGGATCACGCGGAGCAGGCCAAGGCGCTGGCGCGTCTGTTTGCAGAGGTGGGCGAGGCGTACGCGGATCTCATTTGTGAGGCGACGCCAGAGGTGATGGGGCCGGTCGAGGCGCTGTTGGACGTGTGCCGGTATCCGGAGATGGAGGTGGCGAGCATCTCCTTCAACTTTTGGCACCGGGTGAGCTTCACGCTGTCGGCGGGGAAGCGGCCGCACGGGCTGAACTGGGAGGGGGCCGTGCTTCCCGAGGCCGAGGCCGAGCGTCGGGTTGCGGCCTTCCGGGGGTACTTTGAACGGCTGGCGGAGACGCTGACGGAAAAGACGAGGTACCCGGAGGAATCAGAGCACTGGCACAGCGACGAGAAGAACGACTTCAAGTACACGAGGCAAGCCGTGAGCGACCTGCTGCTGGACGCCACGGACGTGATCGGGCCCGACGCGTGTATCCAGCTCGCCATCAAGCCGCTGTCGGAGGTGAGCGCGACTATGAACGCGGGTGGGGCGTTTGATTGGCGGAAGGCCGAGTCCTCGGTCTACTGTCTCCGGAGCGTGCATCGGGCCAGCAACGACGTGCGGGACGGGGCGACGCTGATGTCCGTTCTCTCGTCGCTGTCGTACCTCCCGTCGCAACCGACGCTCGACTACAGCGTGGTGCTCGTGCTGGGAGCGTACTCGGACTGGCTGGCGCGCGAAGCGGAGCGAGACGCGAGCGGCGGCGTGGTCGGACTGATCCATCAGCTGATCGAGCTGATCGTTCGGGGGCTGGGCAACGACCACACCAGCGCGGCGTGCGCGTTGTCGCTGCGCAACATGTGCGAGAGCTGCGGGAAGTTTCTGGTCGCGGGTGCGAACGGGCCGGCGTTCGTCGAGCAGATGCTCGAGCTGTACCGGCAGGCGCAGACGCACGGCGACGTGAGCGGCGAGTCGACGGCCGCGGGCGGGGTGACGTCGTCGTCGTCTCCCTCGCCCCTCTCGCCCCTTTCGCCTCTGTCGTCGACCGTGCTGGACGAGGAAGACGTGGAACACATCCTCGAGGCCATCGCGATGGTGATCAAGCACCTGCCGTCCGACGTCAAGCGCGCCCACGTCCAGCACATGATCGAGTCGGTCGTGCGGCCGATTCAGGGCGCGCTGGAGCGCGGCGCTGCTCCGAACACCATGATGGTGGCGCTGCCGCTCTTTGAGCGCATCACAACCATCCTCCGGAACGTGGACGACGTCGAAGACGTGGCGGCGACCCTGGAGCGGATGCTGCCCCTGATCGAGGTCGCCTTCAACCTGTTTGCGGCAGACCCCGAGGCGTGCGAGCGGATCTGCCGCCTGCCCAGGTACGCCGTGCGGACGGCCAAGCGAAGCACGGTCTCCTCGCTGCCCGCCCTGGCCAACATGCTCATGGTCCAGTTCGAGCGCACCAGGTACTCGAGCTACCTGTACGTCGCGAGCGAGCTGGTCAAGACCTTTGGCGACGACCCCAGTCAGGACGCGTGCACGCAGCCGCTGTTGTCCCGCATGCTGATGTCGGCATGCTCAATCCTCGGGTCCCTGCAGACCGTCTCGGCGCAGCCCAACCTGACTGACGACACCTTCCTGCTCGCCGGCCGGGGCCTCAGCTACGCCCCGAGACTCGTCGTGTCGTCCCAGCAGCTCCTGGTCGCGCTGATCGAGACGGCCAGGAACGCCATCCTCGTTCAGCACAGGGAGGCATGCGCGAGCGTGGCGGGGTTCCTGGTCAGACTGCTGGACCCGTCCACCCACAGGCACTGCGACGTCGCGAGCGTCAAGATGCTCGAGGCGGTGTTCACGCCCTACGCGGGGATCCTCACGCGGCTGGTCATCGCGGGCGGCGTCGGCGCGCTGCCGACCTCGCGCATCCACGAGATGGCAGACGTGCTCTACGCCCTCCTGAAGTCCTCCTCGAACGGACAAGAGAGCGTCGGCCGCGTGCAAGCGGCCTTGGCCCGGGTCCCCGACTCGGCCCTCCCGGCGAACGACAAGGGCCGGTTCTTGCAGCTGTGCGGCGTCATCGTCGGTGACCAGATCCTCGAAGACGACGAACAGCAGCTCGTCGATGCGCTGGTCGACCTGAGCGAGTGCTGTCGCAGGCACAAGAAGGTCCAGGCGGTCGTCATGGAGAGCCTGCTCGACGTCGAGTTCCGTTTTTTCAATTGATCATCAATTTACACTACGATCGACGGCCGGCACACACCCACACGATACTCGAGAAATTACGCACCCTATAAGGCCCGCCCGCGCGCCAAAGACCCGCCCACCGACCGCTGACCGACTGTGCATGCAGCTCGACGCAACGACGTGACGACCCACCCACCCACCCCACCATGCCCCACCCACAAGAGATCAAAGAGGCCTTCTCGCGCCGCGCGCGCATGAAGAAACGAGGACGCACCGACATAATGGGCGACAAACTCCGCCTCTACGAGAAGCTCCAGTCCAGCGCGCTGCACGGCGTGCTCGTCGACGCGGCCGTCTGGCTCATCTGCAGCGACGCCATCGTCCAGGCCCTCGACCACATCTGCCTCGGAAACCTCGACGGCGGCCCCCAAATGCTCACCCATATCAAAAACGCCCTCGAACAACAACAACAACAACAACGACAACAACAACCCACGGGCGTCGCCGTCGACTGCAGCCACTGCACCGCCGCCGTCCGGCTCAGCTGCGAGGAGGCCTTCTTCATGCACTACGCCCTGGCCGCCC
>Ga0181573_10004628_pt1 | contig 11638 bp, 8 predicted proteins | sample 101ome_25_FD_148643 | JGI IMG/M metagenome (GOLD analysis project Ga0181573, IMG submission 148643) | Coastal salt marsh microbial communities from the Groves Creek Marsh, Skidaway Island, Georgia - 101409BT metaG (spades assembly) | ecosystem: Environmental > Aquatic > Marine > Intertidal zone...
GGCCGGCGTGCCTTTGCTTAGGCACGCGCAGACACCGATACTTGATGAATTACGACCGAAAACTCTTGTCTATTCGGGGGACGCCAAAGATGGGCTTGTCAACGCGGTCAGGCGGTTGGTTGAAGATGACGCCTTGTATCAGGCTGCACTTGCGGGATTACCTGCCGCAGACGCGAGCTTTCGTGATCCATCACAATCATGGGGTTCGGCTGTTCTGCGATTGTTGCTGAATATGCAAGTATAAACGGGAAACCAGCGCAAATTGATGTGATTTGAGGTGGCAAGATCAAAGTTTACCTTGAACTCTTTCCCAGCTGGCCCCATTTTTGAAAGCTGTAAAGGAGATGGAACGTGCTGCCGCTGTTGGGGCCGTTCGGTTTTGCCAAAAACAAGGAAAAAACATGCAAGAGCAATTTAGCGCATCTTATCCGGTCCTGCCCTTACGCGACATCGTCGTGTTTCCCCACATGATCGTTCCGCTTTTTGTCGGGCGTGAAAAATCGGTGAAGGCTTTGGAAGAAGTGATGCGCGACGACAAGCAGATCCTTCTGTCCAGTCAGGTTGATCCGGGCGAAGACGATCCGACCGAGGACGGCATCTATCGCACGGGAGTGCTGGCGAATGTTCTGCAGTTGTTGAAACTGCCCGACGGCACCGTAAAGGTTCTGGTCGAAGGCCAAACTCGCGTCGAGATCACGCAGTTCAATCCCAACCCCGAGTTCTTTGAGGCGTCGGTCCGCGAGGTTTTTGAAACGCCCGGCGATTACGAAGCGACCCAAGCGCTGTTCACCACAGTGGCAGAAGAGTTCGAGCGGTACGCCAAGGTTAAAAAGAACGTCCCCGAAGAGGCTCTGAATTCAGTGGCCGAGGCTCAGGATCCTGCGGCACTGGCTGATTTGGTTGCCGGCCATCTGGGGATCGAGGTGGACCAAAAGCAAGATCTTCTTGAAACGCTTAGCGTCAGTGAACGCCTTGAAAAGGTCTATGGCCTGATGCAGGGCGAGATGAGCGTTTTGCAGGTCGAGAAAAAGATCAAAACCCGCGTTAAATCGCAGATGGAGAAGACCCAGCGCGATTATTATCTGAACGAACAGATGAAGGCGATCCAGAAAGAACTGGGCGAAGGCGAGGACGGCAGCAACGAGCTAGATGAGCTGGAAAGCCGGATCGCTGACACCAAGTTCTCGAAAGAGGCCAAGGAAAAGGCCGAGGCAGAGCTGAAGAAGCTGAAAAATATGTCGCCGATGTCCGCGGAAGCCACGGTTGTGCGCAATTATCTGGACTGGATGCTTTCGATTCCGTGGGGTGTGAAATCTCGTGTGAAGAAAGACCTGAACCGCGCGCAGGATATTCTGGACGCCGATCACTATGGGCTTGAGAAGGTCAAGGAACGCATCGTCGAATATCTGGCCGTCCAACAGCGCAGCAAAAAGCTGAAAGGCCCGATCATGTGTCTGGTCGGTCCTCCGGGTGTGGGTAAAACCAGCCTTGGGAAATCGGTCGCCAAGGCAACGGGGCGCGAGTTTATTCGCATCAGTTTGGGCGGTGTGCGTGACGAAAGCGAAATCCGCGGTCACCGCCGGACCTATATAGGTTCAATGCCGGGTAAGATCATTCAGGCACTGAAGAAAGCGAAGACGACGAACCCGCTGATCCTGCTCGACGAGATCGACAAGATGGGTCAGGACTTCCGGGGTGATCCAGCCAGTGCGATGCTTGAGGTTCTCGACCCTGAGCAGAACGGCACCTTTGTGGACCACTACATGGAAGTGGAATACGACCTGTCGAACGTGATGTTCCTGACGACCTCGAACAGCTATAACATGCCGGGTCCACTTCTGGACCGGATGGAGATTATTCCGCTTGCGGGCTACACCGAAGACGAGAAGATCGAGATCGCCAAGCGGCATTTGCTGTCCAAGCAGGTCAAGAGCCATGGTCTGAAAAAAGGCGAGTTTGACGTATCGGACGACGCCCTGACCGAGATCGTGCGCCGCTACACCCGCGAAGCAGGTGTGCGGAACCTTGAACGTGAGCTGGGCAAGCTGGCGCGGAAAGCCATCACGAAGATCGTCAAGAAAGAAGCCGAAAGCGTTGCAGTGACTGCTGACAATATCGACGACTTCCTTGGCGTGAAGAAATATCGTTTCGGACTGACCGAAGAAAAGGATCAGGTCGGTGTTGTGACCGGACTGGCCTATACCAGTGTTGGCGGGGATCTGCTGCAGATCGAGGCTCTGAAGCTGCCCGGTAAGGGGCGGATGAAGACCACCGGTAAGCTGGGAGATGTGATGAAGGAATCGATTGATGCGGCATCGTCATATGTGCGCTCGATCAGCCCCGAGATCGGTGTGAAGCCGCCTAAGTTCGAGAAATTCGACATCCATGTTCACGTGCCTGACGGCGCGACACCCAAGGACGGCCCTTCAGCTGGTCTTGCGATGGTGACGGCCATTGTCTCGGTTCTGACAGGCATTCCTGTGCGTAAAGACCTAGCCATGACCGGTGAGGTGACTTTGCGCGGCAACGCGTCGGCGATTGGCGGCTTGAAAGAAAAGCTTCTGGCGGCTTTGCGGGGCGGTGTGAAAACTGTGCTGATCCCCGAGGAGAACGAGAAAGATCTGGCCGATATTCCCGACAATGTGAAGGAAGGGCTTGAGATCATTCCGGTCACCCATGTGTCGGAAGTTCTGAAGCTTGCACTGACTGCAGTGCCTGAGGCGGTTGAGTGGGACGAAGCGGCAGAAGAGGCAGCGGCATTGGCCAAGGCTGAGGCCGCAGAGGCGAAGCACATGGCGCACTGATGAACTTGGATGATGGGTGCAAAGTACCCATCCTATGATATTTTGGGCGCGTGGTTTCGGCTACGCGCCCTATTTTTTTTCATTCTACCTGATCGCATGGTAGACAGGGCGCTGCCGCCCCCGGCCAAATTGCTTACTCTGCCGCGAGCTTTTGGCCGTCTTCCAAATATTCGATGCTCTGAACACTGTCTTCACCGGTTGCTGGAGCCCGCTCGGTGTACTTGAACGATTTTAGATTCACGAGGAAACGATGCCCGACATGCTCCATCTCGCGGGCGACATCGACCAGTCGTTCCGAACGGTGTGAATTGCGCACTGCAGTTTCGGACAGATGTGCGGTGGTCGAACCGATCATGTTTAGGCCGGTGGACTGATTGCGGGCAGCCTCTTCGATTTCACTGATATAGCCGGCAGTTTTATTCACGTCTTCGGAAATGCGCATGAAGTGTTCGCGGGTGGCGCGGCTGGCCTCGACGCCTTTCAAGATCGTTTCGCGAGTCTTACCGATCAACTGCTCCGACTCCCTAGCGGCCTCGGCAGAGCGTTTTGCCAGATTGCCAACCTCGACGGCTACGGCTGCAAAACCTTTGCCTTCCTTTCCAGCGTGGGCGGCTTCGACCGAGGCGTTGAGTGACAGGATGTTAGTCTGGAACGCGATACCGTTGATGACGCCGATAATTTTCTCAATATCAGCCGAGGCTTTATCGACATCATTCATCGTTTCCGCCATTTTTTCCGCTCTTTGTTGGCCATCGCGGGTGATTTGTTTGCCAGCATCCGTGATCTCGCGCGTATCCGAGACGCGCTGGTTGGTCGCGCTAATCTGTTCGCTGGTCTCTTCCAGCGAGCTTGAAAGTTCTTCGATCGAGGCCGTTTGGGATTCGGTATTGGAGGCAAGATCGTTTGCTTCGGACCGCATTTCGGTCGCAATTTCGAGCAGCTGGGCAGCTTCCAAGTGCGTCTCGTGCAGAAACTCGTCTACCTTTTCCAACAACATATTGACCGAAGCAATACTGGCACCGACTTCATCGTTGCGCTGAACAGGGATGCGGATGCTGAAATCTTTTTCTGCAGCGACCTTTTGGAAACCCTGTTGCATCTGCATTAACGGGCTAGTGAACTTGCGCATCGCCAACCCGAAGATCACGATGAACAGGGACGCAAGCGCAACCAGTAAAATCAAAGGGGTCCGTATGACGCCTAGTGCCGTTGCGGGCACAATGTCATACTTCATATCGTGACCCAGCACATAGGTTCGATCAACAAACTCGACCGTTTTGAAAGACTCGATAAACTTTTCGCCGGTATTCTGGTTTGAGATACCGATATATTCTGCGCCGGATGAAAATGCAGCGTCGACTATTTCTACTGCGTGCTCTTCGATGTTGCCTTCTAGGAGTTCTTCCTCGACCAGATTACTTGCGACGACAATCGAATAATCCTCGCGAACAAGGAACGCCTGCACATTGACACCCAAGCCGATGTCGCGTGCCAGAATGTCAGCGATCTTGACGGCCTCGATCTGGGCAATCAAGTACCCCTTGGCCGCGCCGCTTTCGCCTTCGATCGCGACGCCCAGAAATTTAGACATCCCGTCGTTTTCTAAACTGTGGTCTAGATCATGGTCTTCAAAGAAAGCCGAGCTTTTGACTTGGTGTGTGTCCGAGCTTTCATTCAGATTTCTGACAAGTTCGGCCAATTCTGGATGAGCGTCTGGCGTTTTTAGAATATTCACTCCAGTGAGCTCTTGATGGGTGGCCGAATGGAAAACCAGACCATCCGCTCTTACGAACAAAAAGTTATGAAAACCGTATTGAGTTGCAGCCTGCTCGAACCAGGTTGCTAACTCCAAATGGGTGGCGGCAAGGTCGTCGCCAGCCTGTGAAGAGGCGGCATCTGCCATCGCTACCGCGTGGGCAGAATGATCTTCGTGGTCATCCGTCATGGCAGCCATGCCCAATACCTTGTCTGCCACTCCCTCACGATCAAGTGTGTTGGTGTTTTCCAAAAGGCGGTCAAACCCTTCGATCGTTTCGGGCTGCGAGGCTAGCAGCCAAAGGTCTTTTTCAAACGCAGTTCCTAGCAGCGTTATCTGGTCGCCCGCTGATTCTGCAGCGCTGGAAAGTCTGTTCAAAGTCTGCTGTTCTGTAAGCTGGGCGATTGTGCTGTAAATCGTGTACCCGAGCAGAGCGGCAGCAATTGACGCGAACGCTCCGCTGAACAGCGAAATGCGAGTGGTGAATCTGTCTTTCCAGGCGACGGTCATTCGTTCAGACTTTCAATATTTACTGATCACTCTATTTATCGGAGAATTGGAAAGATTTTTTAGGATATAGAACGTTTTAATACGTTTGCGTCACGCTAACTCTTCTGGCTTGACGACCGCTACTTTCGACTATTCCGCGTGGCATCGGAAATCATTCAAAACAGCGTAAGAGTCCGCTTGGCGGGTCTGCTTGGGCCGAAGTTGAATTGGATGACCAGGGCAGAGGCCGCTGAAGCGAAGCGCCTGGTGCATTGATCACGTGACTAACCTTGTTTAAGAATTTTAATGGCGGGTGGCTTGGGCTAGGCGCCCTTTTTATTCGAGCCGCATCAGGTATTTCTGCATCCCGTCCACAACCAAAGCGCCTTTTTGATTGTGGATCTCGATCCGCAGCTCCATCACGCCTGTGGTGTTGCTAGGTTCCAGCCCCGTGATTGTGAAACGCGGATAAAGCGTGTCCCCGCAATAAACCGGCTTTAGAAAGCGGCTGGATTGTTCAAGAAACCCGATCAGCGCCTCTCCCATCTGATGGGCCAGGGGGCTGGCGCCAATCGCAGCCTGAATGAGTGTTTGGTAGCCGTGGGCGTAAAGTTCGGGATGCCCTAAACGTTTTAGATAGGCGCGGTCATAGTGGATTGGATGATTGTCACCGCTAGCGGCCTGAAAGGCGGCAAATACGCCTTCGGTTATGGTGCGGGATGGCGCATGGAAAACTTCGCCCAGTTGGAAATCTCTGAAGGGGCGGGAGGGCAGCATCTGATGCTTTGTAGGGTCGAATTCCATGGTAGACTAACCTTTGATTGTTTCGGACAGAAAATCCGATAGCCGCCCAAAAGGAAACGTCTAATGCCACAACATGAATTATTTGTGCTGCGGCATGGCCAGACCGAATGGAACAGGGCTGGGCGTCATCAAGGACAGCTAGATTCCCCGCTGACCGAGGAAGGACGCCGGCAAGCCTTGCGGCAGGGGGGCATATTGCAAGATCTGATCGGTGAACGCCGGGATGTATCAGCCTTTGTCAGTCCACTGGGTCGTGCAGTGCAAACAGCTGAGTTGGCTTTGAAAGACATTGGTCTTGAACCCAGCGTGGATGAACGCCTGAAAGAGGTCCATTTTGGCCAATGGCAGGGGCTGACGTCGGACCAGATCGCCGAACGCTATCCTGACATCCCGAAAGACGATCCTTTCCTGTGGAATTTTCTTAGTCCTGGCGGTGAAAGCTTTCAGCAAATGCGAGGCCGGGTGAAAAGTTTTCTGGATGATCTGAATGGTCCCTCGGTCGTCATCTGCCACGGAATCACCTCGATCCTTTTGCGAGGTCTGTGGCTGGGATGTGAACCTGCCCAAATGCATCGTCTTGGGGGCGGACAGCAGGGCGTCGTTTTTCACCTTGCGGACGGTATGGAACAGCGGTTTTCCTGATCCAGTACGAGCACAAAAAACTTTGTCGAAAAAAATACCAGAGTCTGCTTGACGGGTCCGGCCACCCAGAATAAGACACGCCTCACGCTTGGATCACAAGCGGCAGTGAGCGGTTGTAGCTCAGTTGGTTAGAGTACCGGCCTGTCACGCCGGGGGTCGCGGGTTCGAGCCCCGTCAACCGCGCCACCACTGCCCAAATGATCCGGATGCGATGCGCGGTTGTAGCTCAGTTGGTTAGAGTACCGGCCTGTCACGCCGGGGGTCGCGGGTTCGAGCCCCGTCAACCGCGCCACTCATCCCCCTTGATATAACACTTGCAATTTATCGAATGCGTCTTATGTCTGGGTGTATGAAATTTCTTGACGGTATATCCCTACAAATCCTGATCGTGGCCTCTCTTTTTCTGGGGCTGGCGCCGTTTACACCCGAACCGCATGTTTGGGAAAAGCTGAAAATGCTGGCTGCTGGTGAATTGTCAGCGCCCATTGATATCTTTGATTTGCTAATGCACGGAGCGCCTTGGGTGGTGTTGATCCTAAAGCTAATTCGGGAAGCAACGAAGCCGAAAGAGAACTGAATTTTACGATTTGGATTCATCCAATGGTAGCCAAATATAGTTTGGTTTGTTAGACTCACCACAGCATATGCCGAATTTGGGGGAGCTATGAACAAAACTGTATTGGGTGAAGTCCGCCGCAAAATCGCCAACAAGGCGCCTGCGGCACCGCCATCTCCTGAAGTAACTGTTGTGACGGCAGTTGAGCCGAATGTTTCCGAGCCGGAGATGAAAAAAGCCGAGTTGGTCAACCTGATCGTTGAGCGTACCGGAATGAAGAAAAAAGATGTTAAACCGGTCGTTAAAGCGACCTTGGGGGCTTTGGGTGAAGCTATCGCACGTGGGCAAGAGCTGAACCTACAGCCATTGGGCCGTGTGAAGGTTAACAACACCAAGGAACTGGCAAAGTCTCAGGTTCATTCTGTGCGTATTCGACAATCCAAAGAGGCCCGTGAAGGGGCTGAGGAATTCAAAGAAGCCGCTGAATAGGGCTTGACGCAAGGTGTCGTGTAAAGAGGAGCGCTTTGGCGCTCCTTTTTTAAATGAGCTTTGGCTCTTTCTGCTGCGGTGCGAAAAACGCAGACACCGCATAGGCTGCTAGAAGTGCGGTCGGCAGGGCAATTCCAACGCCAAAATACATGAGCGCCGCCTGCGCAAGTGTTGCGTCGAACCAAACGACTTGAATGACTGCGGCCAGAAAGCCCAAAAGAGATGCGGGTATAATCAAAAGCGCTGTCATGAAAGCTCCTGTCGTTTCTTGATCCAACTCTTTTGGCAAAGGAATGGGGCAAAAATATGGACAGGCGGTTAATTTCAGAAATCTCAGGCCGTCGAGCGCGACTGGATAGGGCGTTGAGAGTGAGAGTAGTCATGCTGAATTTATCAAACAGACACTTCGCCCGACGTTTCTGGCCATCGGGCGAAGTACCAAAGTGGTTTAGCTGGCCAGCAGTGAGGCGTTGCCTCCGGCCGCCGTTGTGTCGATGCATAAATGGCGCTCGTGCACGACGTGCCCCAAATCCGGCATGCTTGTGATCAACGGCAAAATCGGACCGTCACGTTCGGAAAGCGCCAGGGCAAACTCGCGCGCGTTTTCTCCCCACCACAGAACGCCATCAAATCCGTCCAGTCGGCTCAGTTCGGACGGTTCAAGGTAACCGTCCACGGCCACCGCTTGCCCACCCAGGTTTTCGACAGCCGTTTTCTGGGCGTTTAAAGCCTCTGCCCCTGGCCCAAGGCACAGGATTGGACCGCGGCTGTAATACCGCAGTATGTTGGCTTCCCCGGTCGGACCGGGCAGGTCGATCTGTTGCCGCATCTCGCCGGTTTCGAAGTGGTTAAGCCGGTTTTGCAGGTCTTGAGGGTTGCAAGGTTGCCCCCAGTTTGTGTGTACAGGCGCATCAGCCGGTTTGTAGAAGCGTGTCAGGTAGTTCGGTCCACCCGCTTTCGGACCAGTGCCAGACAGACCTTCGCCGCCGAATGGTTGGCTGCCGACAATCGCACCAATTTGGTTGCGATTCACATAGATGTTTCCGGCGTGGATGCCTTGAGCGATGTCTTCAACGCGCGAGTCGATGCGCGTGTGTAGGCCAAAGGTCAGACCAAAGCCGCGTTCGTTGATGTCTGCGATTACCTTGTCCAACTCGTGGTTGGCGAAGGTAGCGACATGCAGAACGGGGCCGAACACTTCACGCTCCAGATCCTTGATTCCTGAAACCTTGATCATCGTCGGGGGCACAAAGTGTCCCTGTTGAGGGACGGCAAGCTGTTGCATCACGCGGCCTTCCTGAGCGGCTTTCGAGATGTAGTCGTTGATGTCGTCTAACGCCGGCTGGTGGATCACTGGTCCGACATCGGTGGAGAGTGACCAAGGGTTGCCTACGCGCAATTCGTCCACGGCCCCCTTCAGCATTTCCAGAAATGTTGGGGCGATGTCGTCTTGCAAATACAAACACCGCAAGGCCGAACAGCGCTGGCCGGCAGACTGGAATGCCGACGCGATGATATCGCGCACGGCTTGCTCGGGCAGGGCGGTGCTGTCAACGATCATGGCGTTCAAGCCACCCGTTTCGGCGATCAGTACTGCTGACGGGTCCATTGTAGCGGCCATGGTTTTTCGGATCGTTTGGGCGGTGGCTGTCGAGCCGGTAAAGACCACACCTGAAATACGTGGGTCCGAGGTTATTGTGGCCCCAACAGTGCGCCCTTGGCCCGGCAGCAGTTGCAGGGCGGAAAGCGGAATACCTGCCTGATGAAGCAGTCCTGTTGCGATGGTGGCGATGACAGGCGTTGACTCTGCAGGTTTGGCCAGAACCGCATTGCCAGCAGCCAAGGCGGCTGCAATTTGGCCAGTGAAGATCGCCAGCGGGAAATTCCACGGCGAAATAGCCGAGAATATTCCCCGCGCGGTTCCGTCTTTTTCCTCGGCTTGATCTGCGTAGTAGCGCAAGAAGTCCACAGCCTCGCGCAGTTCGTTCACGGAGTCGGGCAGCGCTTTGCCGGCTTCCTGCGCGAGTGTTGCGAAAATGAGACCGAAGTTGTCTTCGTATAGGTCAGCGGCTTTGCGCAAAGCAGCCGCGCGCTCGGCGACTGGTGCGTCCCACAGTTTGGCGTCTTCGATGGCGCGAGTCACTGTCGCGGCGTCGGCTTCGATAACCTCTGACACCTGTTCCAATGTCGCCGGATTGTGGATTGGAAGCGTCTCTCCGGAATACACGCGGACTGTCAAAGGGTGGCCGGTTGGCAGTTTTGCCGATCGGGCTGTTTCGATTGTTGCCAGAGTATCCTCGTCAGTCAGATCGAACCCTTTTGAGTTTTGGCGAGCGCCGAACAGCTTGGCAGGATGTGACAGCGCAGTCGGAGCAGAGGTGCTTTTGACCTGTTCGAAGGGGTCACGTGCAACTTCTTCGGGCGTGATGGTTTCAACCACCAACTGGTTCACAAAGGAAGAGTTTGCGCCGTTTTCCAACAGGCGGCGCACGAGATAGGCCAGCAGGTCGCGGTGAGCGCCTACAGGCGCGTAGATGCGGCAGCGCCCTTGGGTGTCGCGCAGGACAATATCATGCAGGCGTTCGCCCATGCCGTGCAGGCGTTGGAATTCAAAGGGCTGGTCCTCGACCATGTCCAGAATCGCGGTCACGGTGTGGGCGTTGTGAGTGGCAAACTGCGGATATATGCGGTCGGCGTAATCCAGAAGCTTGCGGGCGTTCGCGATGTAGCTGACATCGGTCGCAGCTTTTGAGGTGAACAGGGCGAAATCATCCAGCCCCTCGACCTGTGCAAGCTTCATTTCGGTGTCCCAGTAGGCGCCTTTCACCAGTCGCACCATGATGCGGCGATCAAGGCGGGTGGCCAGATTGTAGAGCCAGTCCAACACAGATCCCGCGCGCTTGCCGTAGGCTTGGACTACAACGCCGAAACCGTCCCAGCCAGCCAAGTCGGGCGACGAAAGCACCGCTTCGATGACTTTTAAAGAAAGAACCAAACGGTCCTGTTCTTCGGCGTCGATATTCAGACCGATGTTGGCAGCTTTGGCCTGCTTGGCCAATTTTAGAACGGTTGGCACCAATTCCGTCAGAACACGGTCTTCTTGCGAAACCTCGTAGCGGGGGTGCAGTGCCGACAGTTTGATCGAAATACCCGGATTGGCTTCGACTGATCCATGCGTGGCGGCTTCGGCGATGCCTGCAATCGCGTTTTCATACGAGATTGCGTAGCGGGCGGCGTCGGCAGCCGTCATCGCAGCTTCTCCCAGCATGTCGTAGCTGTAAGTGTAGCCGTCCTTTTCCCAATCTTTCGCGCGCTCCAATGCGCGCTGGATGGTTTCGCCCAGAACGAACTGACGCCCCATTTCCTTCATCGCTTGACCAACGGCCTTGCGGATCACCGGTTCACCGACACGTTTGATTGCGCCGCGCAATATGCCCGCCATCCCCGGCTTTTCACTGTCCAGAACGCGGCCTGTCAGCATGAGCGCCCAAGTAGAGGCATTCACTAATGAAGAGGAGGCTTCGCCCAAGTGTTTGCCCCAGTCAGACGGCGCGATCTTGTCTTCGATCAGGGCGTCGATGGTGTCGGCATCGGGAACGCGCAGCATGGCTTCGGCCAGGCACATCAGGGCCACGCCTTCGCTGGTGGACAGGCCGTATTCCGACAGGAAGTGTTCCATCATCGTGGGCTTCGCTTCGCGGCGGATGCGGCGCACCAAAGTGGCCGCATTGCGCACGATCCGCTTGCGGTCTTTTTCGCTTAGGCCAGCGTTGGCGGACAGCTCGGCCACAAGGGTGGCTTCGTTAGTGAATTTGGCGGTGTGAGTGAAATTCGAAAGGGACATGGCACACTCCGGAAAAATGTCTGCGCCAGAATACATTCAATAAAATAGTCGAAGTGACCAAAGATGGATGTTATTGTGGTCGAAATGATGAATTAGTATGTGCTGAGTAGGCAATATGTTTGATGTGGATGAAATTGACAGGAAGATTCTCCGAGAGCTTCAGGAAAATGCCCGTCTGACAGTGACCGAATTGGCCAAACGGGTCGGGCTTTCCAAAACGCCGGTCGCCGCCCGCGTGAAGCAGATGGAGGAAA
>Ga0181573_10004630_pt1 | contig 11637 bp, 8 predicted proteins | sample 101ome_25_FD_148643 | JGI IMG/M metagenome (GOLD analysis project Ga0181573, IMG submission 148643) | Coastal salt marsh microbial communities from the Groves Creek Marsh, Skidaway Island, Georgia - 101409BT metaG (spades assembly) | ecosystem: Environmental > Aquatic > Marine > Intertidal zone...
TGCTCACCGGTTCGAGCGAAAACGGAAATGATGCGACGAGTCGGGTCCTCTCTCCGGTCCGAGTGCGCGACCTCGAGGAGGCGGAGGCGGAGGCGGAGGCAAAAGCTCTTTCTGCTGAACGCCTTCTTCGCGCCACGTCAGAGGACGCGGTGGAGCAGCGACGCCGCGCAGAAGCCGCCGAAATCGAACGTGACCGCGCGCTGGCTGAGCTCGAGCGTGCCCTCCATCGTGTGTCGATGGCAGAGTCCGCGACGGAGATGGCGCGCCGCCAGGTGTCGGAGACGGCGGCAGTGCTTCGCGTCGAGACGGAGGCAGCGGCAGCATCGGAAGCCATTTTTTTGGCACGAGAAAGAGACCTGTCACGCGCTGATGCCAACGCGCTTGAGTTGATGGAGGCACGCGTGGTGAACCTTGCAGATTTGCTCAGGATGCGGGAGAAAGAACTCGCGGCTACGCGGGAGATCGCCTCATCTGCGGCGGCGGAGAGAGCCGAGTCGGAGCGTTGTCGAGATGCGTTGACGCGCGAGCGCGACGCGTTGGCACAAAAAGTTCGAGAGCTCGGCAACGAGACGCAGGAGGAGGTCGATCCACGAAAGCGGACGAGCGCGGCGGAAGCGGCGCTGGCGAAGGCGAGCTGGAGACAGGCATCGAGGCGGGAGGGAATACATGGACCTGCGTCGAGGTCGCGTGCGTTTAAGAGTACCTGAACGCCTGAATCTTAAAAACCGCCTCCTGGGGCAGTGTCAAACTAAATCATTTCTGGGTAATCTGGTGTGCTTTAAAACTTGTACAAGTAATCATGATCTCAGGAATTCTCGAAAAAATCTCCCCAAATAGCGCCGACCTCACCCAAGCACGAGCAGTGAGAGCAGTACCTGGTACCAAAAAGCAGTGCAGCAGTGTCACGAGCTTTCTTTTTTTTTCCACAGCGGGGTGCTCCTCCCCTCGAGGGTGGCGGCGCGCCACAACGCACCACGTCGGACAGCTTACGCGTCCTCCCGGCGTCCAGCATCGCGTCCGACGCGATCGCGCAAATTTTGTCTCGCGTGCGAAAATGCCGTCGAAGAAGGTGCGTCGCGCGCGTCTCCCACGCGATCCGCGGCGCTTCCGCCCCCCAACAGCCCTCCTGGTCGGTCACACCTGGTCGGCCACACCCTCCAGTGTCAGCTGGGGCCGTCAGTCAAAGCTGCACCTCCTGCGTGTCCTTTTTCTGTCCAAGCGCTGCGGGTGACTTCGATCCGGAGCGCGGCAGAACGGACGGCGGTTGGCCTAGGGGATCCACCCCGCTGTGGACCTCAAGCTTGGAACCGGAGAACGTCGCATCGAGCCCAGATGACATATAGCCTTTACCTGAGTGCGCACCGACACAACCCAAGATTACTTGGTATCAAGGGTGGTGTTGCACATATACCATGTCGATACCTATAAGACAAGGGGTGGCAAGTTCCGTTCGATCTTGTCTCGCTTCTTCTTGTACAATTCGAGCCGCCGCTGTCCTCTTTGCCTCCGGAACCTATCGTCTGACGACTCTTGCCCCTTCCCAACTCCTTTCGCCCGCCCTTCCTCTGTGTTCGTCAGGATGTGCTCAGCGGCGCGCCGCGCAGGTTTTCCCGCTGCACGCTCCTGTTGGCGGCGGCGGCGGTGGCGGCTTGTTGTATGCCACACAGTGTCACTGCCGTCGGCCTCCCAGCCTCACGGGTGGACTCGCAAGCCACCTTAGAGTACTGCGACGGCCAAGGCAGAGCCGCGCGGCTTGGTTTCGACGTGGCGTGCCCCGTGTATGCAATACCGTCTGAGTACAACAACGAAACACGACCCGCGACGAGTTGCCTGGAGATCAAAGAAATTTTCCCGGCGGCGCCGAGTGCGCCGTATTATCTCAAATTCTCAGCCTCCGCGCCCGTCGAGAAGATATGGTGCGAGATGGAACCTGTCGTGTGCGAATTCAAGCTCTGGGGCGCAGGTGGCGGTGGTGAAAAAGGCCTTGTAGGCGGGGTTCACGCCGGATCGGGGGGGTTCACTCGCGGTCAGTTCAAGATGAGTATCGGCCAGGAGGTGACCGTTAAGGTCGGCCGCGGCGGTCGTTCGGCTGACAGCACGGATACGTGCGTTAAAGTCATGTACGGTGACGGCGAGGTTTGCAGCGAAACCGGTGGCGCTGGTGGTGGGTATGCAGGGGTCTTCGCTGGGTCTGAAGTCTCTCCAGCGACAAAAATTTTGATCGCGGGGGGGGGCGGTGGGGCGAATAATACCCATTCCGGTTGTGCTGGCGGGGGCCTCGAGGGCAGCGATGCGCAATGCAATCCTGGTGGTGGTGGTGTTGGGTCGCTGTCCGGTGGTGACTCGAAAGGCTTAGGCTTCGTGCACTCGGAGGTGCTTGCTGGGGAAACCCTTGGGCACAGCGCTTCGTCTGGTGCATCGTACGACAACATTGCCGAGCCCGTCAAATCTGATGAATTCGGGTACGTGCGCGGATATGGTGCAGGAGCCGGCGCGCGCGCGCTCCGTACGAAATCATCGTCCACGCTGGGCGAACCTCATTTCAAAGAGTTTTCCGAGCACGGTGGCAACGCCTTGGTTCACGTGCGCTGCGCCTTGGCGCCTGCTGATGTGGATTTGCGAGAAGGTGGTTTGGATTTCTCGGATCCCTTAGTGCCACTCATTGACGGCGGTGGACGTGGCATTCACTTTATGTACTCCGGCGGCGACCAAAAATTCGTTTGGGACGGTATTGTGGGCTCTGCACGGGATGAGCGACCTGATCCATCGTGGAGCAGCGACATCGAATTCCTCACCTCTCAGAGCTCGACCAACTACATCCTTACCGACACCAACAGTGAGTGGAACGTTGGGATTGGTGACTTCACGCTCGATATGACGTACATGCCGCACTGCGGCGCAGAAGACTTCAACGGCAAGGATGGATGTTTATGTCCACGGTTTCGTACTGATGATAATGCCGTCAACGGAACTCTGATACATAAAACGCCAAACGGTCTCGATGGCATATATGTCGCGATCGGCCCACAAACGGCGTGTCATTCCGGCGACGCTGGCTACGCCTTTCGGTTCGGGACGAGTGCAACAACGTATGTGGAGCTCTCAAACCCATATGCGGGGAACTACGGTATCCCCATGAAGTTGAGGTTTCAGAGAAAAGGCGACGAGCTGAGCATCTACCGCGACGGCTCGCTCGAGGCTCGCAAGACGTTCGACGTGTCCGCGGACGACGTGACGACGACGGACAACATCGTCGTCGGTCGAATCGGCGGCGACGGGAACGATGCGTCAGGAGTTGTCAACGCCAAGATCAAGGACCTCGCGTTTTACTCGAACGCGATGGACGATGCATTTCTCCTGTAAGATTCACCGGAGTTCAAGTACCAGGACACTTGTAGATAGGGCGTTTATACGTTGTCTATCTCAGGTATTATGATAATACTTTCGTATGATACTACAAGGACGTAAGCACGTAAGCACCGGAAAATCATTAGACATGCAGTAGGTAAAGTTTGCAATCGCAATAAAGCATTTGTGCTCCGTGCCCCTCACACCACTCTGGCGCCAAGGGGCCATGGACAGCTCGTTCCAGCGCCTCGGCCGCGGCCGACGCTTCCGCAACAAGCCCTCCTCGGAAGTGCCGCCTTCATCGGGCGTGTCTGCGGCGTCGAGCCCCGTCGCCGCCGCGTCTTCCCCCCCACCGTCCGTCTCGTCACGCGAGAAGTATGTCCCTCATGGAGCCGATGCCGACGTGACAGCGCGCGCGCCCGCGCCCGCTGGGTCCTCTCCTAACCCTGGCGCGCCACGCGTTTCGTTGCGCGCACGCAGTTCCGATCCTGCCCCCAGGAGCACCCGTCCGGGCCTGCATGGACAGACTCTCGTGTCCACAGGCCTGGTGGACCTGGACGATCTCCTCGGCGGCGGCCTCCCCTTGGGCGCCGTGATGCTCCTCGGATCTGACACTGACAGCTCGGCGAACGCCGGAAACGCATCGACGCTTCTTCGGTACTTCGTAGCGGAGGGCGTCGCGAGCGGCCACACAACATTGTGGATGCCTCCGCGTGAGGGCGCGCGTCCCACCGCGAGATCCCTCCCCCTTAAGGCCACGCCGGCGAGTGCGTCGACGCCTGAAAGTTCGTCCAGTGTGCCCCTATACGAAAAAGAAAAAACCAGCGCTGGAGATGGATTGCGCATCGCGTGGCAGTACCGGCGATACCTCTCTGCGGGTAAGGCTCTTGATGACTCGCGTCTTGGTCGCGGCGCAGGAGGCTTGGGTGCAGGCGTGTCCGCGACAGGAGGTGACCGCAGCCGGGCGACGGAGGGTCCCGGCTTCCAGGTGAAGCGACCTGAGATACGACGCCTGCCCGAGATGTGTCATCGGTTTGACCTGACGCGGGAGATTGACGGCGCCGTTGCGAACACCGCTGATCTGCAATGCCAGCCCTTCGATCGAGCAAACGCGCTTTCACACCTGAACGCTGTTCCACTCGAGAGCGGATGCCAAGATTTGGCAAGCCTACGACGTGCGTACGGCGCGTGCGTCGAGCTCATACGCAGATGCCCTGGCACGGAAGGACCTGTGGCAGGCACTGTCGGTCGACTTGCGCTCCAACCCCCAACGGGTGTCCATCCCGAAGATACGGCCACAGCGCTGGTTCGCTTCCTCCGTGCATTACGCGGGGCCTTGCGAGGGACGCGCGCATGCGCTATGGTGGTGTTTCCCGTCGCCACTCTGCGCCCAGAAACGGCGGCGAAGCTAAGGCACGCGGTCGATGTAGCCATCGACTTCGAGACCCTCCGACTGCGTGACGCGCTGAGAAATGGTCTCAAGCGGCTCCTCCCGGATCCCGAACTTTGCGTTGGGCTCGCCAAGCTGCGGAAGATGAAGTTTCCAGGCGCGACAGGCGCCGATCCCCTGACGAAGATGGACCGCTCGTACGCGCTCCAGATAAGACGACGCAGAATGGCGATAAGACCCCTGCGTCTTGCCCCGGATGATGAGCCGCTGACGAGGCCGAAGGGGGTGGGGGGGGGAAGTGGTCGGGAAGAAAAAAAAGGGGGGTCCTGCAGCAGTGGAATACCCGGCGCGCCTGACGAGTTGGAATTTTAGGGAGCCCCCTGCGATGCCTAGCTAGCTAGCTAGCTCTATAGCGTTTGTCATCAGCGTCTGAAATGATGACGCGGCACAAACGGCATACTTGTACAACTGCAAGTAGTTTATGCACAACAGACCTTTTCAAAATCCTCTCAGCTCTCATCTCACGCCAGCGACGACGGCGCCGAGACGATGCACCGCTGCTTCCACCTCCGCCCACTGGGACGCGAGCGCTGACCAGTCCGGTCCAGCAGCCCGGCCTTCACGCGTGCCAAGTGCCGCCGTCGCGACCCCAAGCGCTGTTTTGACAGCCGTAGTCGCGAAAAAGGCCCCGCACACTACTGCCGCTGCATCAGGGAGGGACACGGGGAACCCCAAAAATCCAAACAACACCTCGGCGGCGGCGCTTTTTGGCCTGGGAGGAACGTCGCCACCTTGCGGCACAGCAGCAGGGCGAACATCCCCCCCCCCGGTGGCTCGCGCTGGGACGAGGCCGAGTCCCGCGTCGGAAATGCACGGCGCTTTGCGATACGTCAGATGATCCGCGGTGGCGCCCGCCACCGGCGTTTCCCCTCCGCCGCTGCCGGACTCGAGTGCGTCCCGGCCCCCCGAGTGTGGCGCCGTGCCATCGTCATCGATGCGGCGGCGGAGCCACGTGTTGGGCGAGCCTTCCTCTCGAGAGTTTAGCGTGGGAGACGTTGCAGCGGGAGTTGTGGTGTGCACCTCGTGTTGCGTCGACGACGGTATGGTGTTCGAGACGTTTGCGAGCTCGAGATCGGGATCAGCGACGAGGAAGCGAACGCTGCGATAGACTGTCGAGGGACCAGCATCAGGCGGCGCCAGCGTCAGCGCTGGCCGCGCGGTGTCGAGTGGGCTCTGGGATCCCGGAACGGCGTCGAGAGGCGAGTCCCGCGGGCTAGTTCCTCCTGAAGACACCATATGTCGTGATCCGAGGGCCGCGAGTGTCGCGCGCGCCGTCGCTGCGCCTGCTACCTCTGCCTCGACAGCGTCTGGAGAAACCGCGGCCCCTGCCCAACGTCGGCTTCGCTTCGGCGACGGGATACCCCCAGAGGCTTTGTTCCCAGGGGACCCCTCGCCCAGGTCCTCGCTTTCCGGTCGCTTCTGTTTTCCCCCCGTCGCTGGCGTGGGCGCAGAAGATGTCGGCGCGTTCATACCCTTCGAGGATGGAAACGCTCCGCCGGAGGTACGCCGCGTGGTTGGACCCTCGCGGCGGCGCACACTCGTCAAGGCGGCGCCCGCTCCAGCGGAGGCGCCCGCCGGCCTACCGCGGGGTCTTCCGCGGGGTCTTTTTGTCCCAGTCGTTCCCAGGTTCGTCTGTTGCGCTGTTTCGGCAGCTTTTTCCTTTGCGTTCGCGGGAGTTTCCGCGAGGATCTCCTTCGGAACCTCACTGTCTGATGCCTCGCTGTCGCCGTGAGATACGTCGCGGAGCATCTTCCGCGCCTCCGCCTCCTTTCTTGCGGGAGGGGGAACTTTTTGCAGGAGGAAGCGCTTCGCGTGCGCGGTGATCTTGTACGCACCCCCCGCGACGCGCGCGAGCGTGCGAAATTCCGTGTCCGTCACTTCGCCGTGATCATGCACGTCCTTCCATATGGCCTCCGCGTCCTCCTTGGCGACGTGCCCGCGGTGCTTCACCGCCGCCTCGGCGATGGTGAGCGCGTTCTCGTCGTACCTCACCCCGCGGATCGTACGGTAGAGTCTCGGCTTCGGCGCGGGCGAGAGCGGCGCTTTCGGATCGTGCGCGCGCAGTTTCGCGACAAGGAAGTCGCTCGCGGTCGGGTCGAGATGAAACTGCTTCCCGTCGCGTCCCCCCTCCAACACGAAGCGGAGGGTGGCGTACTCCGTCTCCGTCACTCCTGGGCCGTCCAACGTGTCCTCGTAGATTGCCTCAGCGTCCGCGAGCGTGATTTTCCCGTGGTCGAGCACCGCCCCCTCGGCGACAACGAGAGCGCTCTCGTCGTATCGCACCCCGCCAACGTAACGATACTGCTTCGCGCGAGATCTCTTCCCTGACTTGGGCGCCATTGTCGGAGAAATGCGCGGAGCGCGAGGGACGCGCCCACGGTCTGTTTCCGAGCAAGTACAGGTACTTTCGAAAAAATAAACATAGTCTATCTAATAATCTCGTCAATCTCATTAGTCTATTATTATCATAAATATTTAATACGAAAGTATATAATAGCATATTCATAATACCGAGCGAAGAAGGTACTTATTACTGTACTTGAGTAAAGTACGAGTATCCTATGCGTACGCGTACGCTCACTTCTTTGGCTCGAAACATTCCGGGGGTAAGTGCGCCCCCGCCCACGTCGTGAACCTTCGCCACATGTGTAGGCTCGCGTCACCGTGCTGGTGACACCAGCCATCGAAGACGCTCTCGGCAACGCCAAGCTCGTTCGCAAGTGCCTCTGCCCACGGAAACACGGGCGCCCCCGTCACCACCCCGACGCGCCGAGCCGCCGCGTTCAGCGCCCTCGTCTTTTCGTTTGCCTCTTCACGCCCGTTCCCTACCATCTCGTGTTGAGTGCGTAACACGACACAACCCCCCGCGCCCCCTTTACTTTTATCTTCCTCGAACCAGCGCCGCGTGTGTTCCACCAAATCCTGCAATGCCGCCTCGTGCTCCTCAGCAAAACGTTCGACCGTCTCCCCTTGGCCGGAACCGAACTTCTGCGCCCAGTAGTTAGTGTTTATCACCGCGAGAGTCGGTCGAAGTGACGGCCCGTCGCCTCCCGAAATCGAACGTTCATCGACCGTGGCCCAGGGTTTATCCCCCCGCGCCCATCGTGTAAAGTTTCCGAGGGCCTGGACGACGCGCTCGGGCGTGCTCCTCGTGAAGCCGTAGGCGTCGTACGCCTCTGCCTCGACGCTCACGTACGGCCCCGGCCCCGGCCCAAATACGTGAAGCGACCCGACCGCGCCCCCACCCGCGATCGCGCATCCCGCTGCCGCGCGAGATTCGCGGCTTGACATGCAACATTTGCGCGCGTCTACCTCCTCTGCGCTCGCGCTGATGACCTGCGAGGAAGAGGTGTCGCAGCACCCGTCGGGAGACACAGCGGATGACGCCGCGCTTTCACATCGAGAAGATGAAGCCAAACCCCGTTCGGCTCCGAATTCGGCTGGGGCTCCCGCGCCGCTTCTTCCGCAGGCAGATGGCGAAAACACATACGGTCTCATGTTGTGCGGAATCTGTGTAACGTCAGGGATGCCCAGTCTCGCGCTCCCGGGGTCGCACCGCTCGCCGTCGGGTAAGACGTCGCCGCAACCGGCCAACACCCAAAGCTTATCAGTCGAGTCACCCACAGCGAGCACGTCCGCGCCGAGTGCGGCCAGTGTGTTGAGCGGGGAAGATTTTCGTGGGAGAGCTAGACGCGATTGACGCGTTGAACCAGGCGTCGGCGCGGGGCACCGCCCGCGGCCGCCCGAGTACACATACCCGCCCCCCACGAAATCATCCCCGCGTCTTCGCGACAAGCGACCTGCGCCAGGCGCCGCGTCCTTCACAGGAGGGGGCACTGCCGTGAAGACTTCCGGACTCGATAGGAAGGCGCTTTCGACCGCCTCTTCGGTTTGCGTCCGGGTTTGCGTTCGGTCCCATGAAGATTCTTTCGGCGCATCGTGCAGAACGGGTGACGAGAAGTCGCCGTCGTCTCCAGGGAGAGGGAACCCGCCACCGCGTGCAAGGGGAATTGGCGCGATGCCCGAACCGCCAATGTCGGGGTCGAGGCGGTCAAGGTACGCGTAATCCCCACCGAAGGAAGGCGACGAAGTCGCTTCTTTCACCCCCGTGGAAACCATGCCGTGAGCTGTTTCGGCGAAAACGGAGGCCTCATCCAAGAGAGAAACGACGGAGGCATCTCCTAGCGAGCCGGCAGCAGCCGTAGCAGGCAAGGGGTCGAGGTAGACGAAGTCGCGAGATGTTGCAGAAGATGACGACGATGACTTTGTCGATGCGCCCAGACGCAACTGGGTGGCATGTCCGCGCGATGACACGCCGAAGAAGACGAAGGCAGCCATGAGCGCGAGGGTCTGCGTGGCGCGAAATATGAGACGATGCGCGTGTTCAGTGTCGGAGGCACGGATTCATCCCCGGAGGAGGAGGAGGAGGAAAAGGAGGTCGCTGGGGGTTTCGCGCACCACTCCGACCGCCGCGACGCAAGCCGCGACGCTCGCGCATCGACCGCGCTGCGGCTCGGGCGCCGCCTCCATCCGGAGCAGCGACGCGGTCTCCTCGTCGACCCCCATCGCTGCGTCTTTGCTCTGTGTGTTACAAGACAAAAGACAAAAGGGGTGTTTCTCGTATTCGTACCTTCGCAGCTAGCTAGACTAACTTACTTGTACCGAAGGTATGATATTATTCCTGTACGTGCGTGTACTTTATATCATACGAAAGTAAATGATAATACGAAACGTACAAATAACCTTCACAGACGGAAAAGCTATCATGCCATATGGCATGATGCTGATTTTCACCTTATTTCAAAATATACAGACTATTTAATCATATGATTCATGAAAGAAAGGCATGAAACTTCGTGTTCTTCCTCAGGTCGCGCGCACGCACATGCGCCCCGCGCGCGCACAGACTTACTTTGTACATCGTAACTTAGACAGGTTGACAGAGGACCCTAATGCACATCCCGGACAGCTATGTACATTGCAGGGAAATTTCCGGGGCATATCCTTGGCTCTCTTGAAAGCATGGCATCACATCACAGGTTCCCCCTGTTCAGCAACCACGTGGCAATAGTCTTCGTGCCATTCATCATAGCACTCGACGTGCAGAGCACTGTTGCAGCCAGGGCATGCCGTGCGAACTGGAAGTTGTTTCTTTAACTCCTTTGGTGACTTACGATAACAGAGCGCACAGTTGCGTTTGGGACAAACCATGAGGCGCGCCTTCTCGCAGCGGACTCTGGGGTCACCATCCACTGCAAGATGAGTGTCAACTTGTTTACTTTTCCTGCGCTTCTTGGTGTTCCCCTGAGGCTCACCCAACAGATCGTCCGCGATGGAAGACACGAACTTCTGCCTGGTGAGCATCCCAAGCTTTGAGCCGCCGTTGTGTTTGACGTAATCGTATTGGTACTCGGTGTACGCGTTCACGCCCGAGGCAACGTCGAGGGCCCAGAAGAACAACGCGTGCCACCACTTGACAGTTTTTCGCTGGGTGGTGTTGTAATGCCGAAGTTGGTCGCACTGGTCCGTGCCGCCCATGTTCTTGTACTCTGAGATACTCTCCAGGCATGGACGATCCACGCGCCCCTGGACGCCGCTCTGCCTCCTCTTCACCATGGTCGCATTCGGCTGGTGACAAGTGGTGATGATCTTGGCGTATCCGACGTCGTGCCAAATCACCGCTGTGAAGGCGGCTTTGCGCTCGGTGCCGTCCGCCTTTGCTTTCATCGGTGCCATCCGCCACTCGTATTCACCCTTTTTCAACACGGGGTTCTTGTCACCCATGGGGCGCTTGAGCTCATCGAGCTCTGCTGGGAAACCCATGATGTGTTTGATGGTCCCTCCGCCGTAGATTCCCATGTCATACATTGCCTCGAGACCGCGAATGGTGGGGAACGCACTGTCCATCCATACCCGTCGCCATTCGCCGGAAATATACTCACACAGGCGCATGGCGAATCCCGGTCGGCCGCCCTCCTCGTTGTTCCTCCGGTCTGCTTCAAACGCGAACGTGTACCCGGTGACAGGGTCGTTGACGGAGTAGAGCAGGATGCCGTTGTACTTCTTATGCTTCAGCACTTGCTTGTACGAGCATTTCCGCGAATTGCACAGCACCACCTGCTCGTCGATGGACGCGTGCTCCCCGAGGTTCCACGCCTTCTGAGCGTTCTCCATCAACGCCTGCAGAAAGCGACCGACTTTCCTCACCTTGTGGTTAGGCGGAATAAACATGGTCTCGTCTTCCGGGTCGCCCCCGCCCTACGATGTGGGGGATGACGTGTGTGTTAGACAGGTGATCTCAATACGTCACCGAGTCCCGGGAGTCCCGAGGGCCCCGAGACCTGCGGGTCGCCCGGGGGCGGGGTTCGAGGGGCGGGGGCGGGGGCGCGAAAACAAAACCAACGGAACCGAGATCCCGCACGATGCCGGGAGTGTAAAAACGGTTGTCTTTCGCGCTCCAGATGCCGCGTGCTGCGGAGACGGGGATTTCGGGACTCACCGAGTTGGGGATAGGCGGGGAGGGCAGCGGCGGGGGCGGCCGCGACGGCCCGGCGCCATCGTCACGCGCGACTCCATTCCCATGAGGGCGCTCGACAGGCTCATCGGGGGCATCGTCACGCGCGACTCCCTTCCCATGAGGGCGCTCGACAGACTCGCCCCCGCCCCCGCCCCCGCCCCCGCCCGCACGGTCCCCGGCCCCCGGTCCCGGGGCCGTTTTCGGGCGTTTCGCCTCCTCTGAGTTCTCCCAGCCATCAGGCTGCAAGTGCAAGTTCATGAACCAGTTGGACATGTAGTCCGCAGTGATCTTATGCTCTATCAAGAACCCCACGCGAACGAAC
>Ga0181573_10004631_pt1 | contig 11636 bp, 11 predicted proteins | sample 101ome_25_FD_148643 | JGI IMG/M metagenome (GOLD analysis project Ga0181573, IMG submission 148643) | Coastal salt marsh microbial communities from the Groves Creek Marsh, Skidaway Island, Georgia - 101409BT metaG (spades assembly) | ecosystem: Environmental > Aquatic > Marine > Intertidal zone...
AACGACGCCGTCCATCCCGTCGGCCTCTGCGCCACCGTCCACGACCGCCGCACCATTCCAATTCCCATTTCCACTCCCATTCCCGTTCATCCCACCCCCACCCCCACGACCATCCCCGTGAACTAGACCGCCAAACATACGACACACAGTCTCCTTAGCATCCCCCGAGTACCGCGTCGTGCGCACCGTCGTCTTGATCCCCGCCTTTTCAAACACTGGCTTGACGTCCCGCTCGTACACAGCCCCCGCCTTCTTACTCCCACCGTACGGATTGATCAGCACCAGCAACGACTTTGGCCGCATCGCCAACCCACCAGTCCCCCGAAGAATCTCCGCCAGACACCGCTCCACCAGAACCCGCTCCGGACTCGACACCACGATGACCCGCGGCGCCCACAGCGACCTGTTCGACCTCGACCGCATGAACGTACACAGCTCGATCTCATACGTCTCCCCAGCCTTCACAGAAGACAACCAGCTCGACGTCGGCCCCCTGGACGCGAACAACCGAGCCGAGAGAATCTCTGCATACGGCACGTTCTCCGACATGGGCCGCCACGAACTCGGCCCGGACACCCACGGGTCGGGCAGACACCCAGACACGCACGCCCACGGTGCCGGCGACGCGTAATTAATAAACACCGACTCCTGCGTACAGGTGACGGACGCTGCCCGATTGTCGACCGTGCACGACACCACGCACGGCGACGGGGTGACCGACGGCAGCGTGACCGACGGCAGCGTGACCGACGGCAGCGTGACCGACGGCAGCGTGACCGACGGCGTGACCGCGCCGGCCAGGGACGTGCTCGCCTGTCTCGACGGCGCGGGTGTATTGGCCACCGATGACGTGTTCGTCCCCGTCCGTTGAAAGGCGATCGTCCGCCCGGGAGAGCGCTGCTGTTGCTCCCTCGTCCCCTCCCCCTCGTCCAAGAGTGGTATCAAGGACAGCGACTTCTTGTGCGACATGACATGACGTCTGTCTGGACGAGGCAAGGCTGTACCGTAGGCTCAGAGTTATTTTGTGTCACAAGAGAAATCAGCGTGTGCCACAACGTCGTTGGTTGTTGCTGCTCAATACAAAGGACCTGGTCACCGTCACCGTCACCGTCACCGTCACCGCGTGGACGACGACGACGGGTGGGCGCGTCGTTGTTCGTTCGCCAACTTCAGTTTCTCGATCGGTCGTCGTAAGATCACACGATGGACGTGCAGGAGGTGTGGCTGTCGCTCCCGGTCATCACGAGGTGGTACGCCACCCTCGTGGTCGGGACGTCGGTCCTGATTGCGTTGGACGTGGTCAGTCCGTTCTACCTGTACTTCAACTACAGGCTGATCGTGCACAAGAACGAGTGGTGGCGGCTCGTGACAAACTTCTTGTACATGGGCGAGCTCGGGATCGATTTCGTGTTTCATATGTTCTTTCTGATTCGGTATAGCAAGAGTCTGGAGGAGACGAGCTTTCGGAACAGGCCAGCGGATTTTCTGTGGCTGCTGGTGTTTGGCATGTTGGTGCTGACGGCCATGGCGCCGTTCGTCAAGGTGCAGTTTTTGGGAACGTCGTTGAACTTTATGCTGGTGTATCTGTGGTCGCGGCGGAATCCGCATGTGCCGCTGAGTTTCCTGGGGGTGTTTAATTTTTCGGCGGCGTATCTTCCGTGGGTGTTGATGCTGTTCTCGGTGCTGATTGGGAGCTCGCCGCTGATGGACGTGCTCGGGATGGTGGCGGGGCATACGTGGTATTATTTGGAGGACGTGTATCCGAGGACGGCGGCGGGGGCCGGGAGGCGATTCCTTAAGACGCCGAGCTTGTTTGTGAGTCTGATGGGGGACGGGCGGGCGCGGGAGCACGAACGGATCCGCCGGGTCGACTGATGTGTGTGTGCTGAGACTGTAAATAACTGTGGTCGTAGGACGAAGGCTACCTATCACGTCTTGGATGATCTCTACCAGGAGCTGCGCTCTAACTGGGTTTTATCAATGTTGGTCCTCGCCTGCTGCTTAGATGAGGAGCATGGCCATTGCACCGGCGGCGGCGGCAACGCCCGAGGCGATGATGCCAGCGCTGGCTCCAGATCCAGGTCCAGGTCCGGGCTGACCGAGGGTGGTGATGGTGACATTACGGCCGTTGAGGGGCTGGGTCGGGCGGGCGTTTCCATTGTCGAGGCCACCGACCTCCTCGGCGAACTTCTGGAGAGCAGCGATCTGGGCGGCGGAAGCGGACTGGATGTCCTTGTTGACGAACCACTGGACTCCTCCCGAGCACGGGGGGGTGGTCAACGAGCCGGCAAAGGTGTAGAATTCCTGGCAAAGGAGGGGGAGCAAAGCGCGAGTGAGCAAGTGAGGTGGTGAGCGAGCGAGCATTATCGTCGTCGTCGTCGTCGTCGTCGCTGGGATCAATACCCACCGCGTTGGACGGGATGTTGGCGGCGAGGACAACACCGTCAGCGATGTCGGCCTGCTCGGTACCGTTTCCGGCCGGCACGTTGTCCAGAGCCGTCTGGAGCAGGGGGGCCCCCTTGGATCCGGCGTTGTACAGCTGTCCGATGACGAGGAGATCCTTCGTCTCAGGGTTCTGGTGGACGAAATGGGCGTCGAACGCCGGGGCAGTACCGTCAAAGGTCTCCTCGGACGGGGAGTGGAAGTGGACCTGGAGGAGGTTGTAGGTCTCTCCGTTGAACGTGACGGTCGCTCCCGGCTTACGGGATAGTTGATCGTCAGAGAGTCACCGCTCGGCGCGAAGCTACCAGCGGTGTCGAAGTTAATCGGGCTCTGGTACGTGTTGGCCGGGTTGGCTGCGAGTGACACGGGTGTGAGCGGAGGGAAACGGGTCGGCGGTCAGATCGAACACAATCGAACGCACCGCAGTCGCCGATCTTCTCCCACGCCTCGACATCGTTATGCGACCATTCGGCGCCCTCGGAGGCGAAGGCGACGGCGACAGAGCCTGTTGTTGTGGGTGGTTGTGGGTATAATGAATGAGTGGTGAAGCGGAATGTGAGGGGGTATAGCAGGATTCTCGGATGCGGCCATCGAGAGGTCGAACCGGGTATAACCCGTCGTCAGCGCCGGTGATTGAACCAGAATATTGTCTCAGTGGTAGAATGGCGGCGCCGATAGCGCTGATAGGGGGAGAAATCAGCGCAAATGGGACCGTGGAGTTCTCAAATTGGCGAGCGGTGGAATCTGCGTCGCACGTACCGAAAATCAGGGCGAGACGAGCGTTCATCATCGTAATTGAATAATGAATAGATAACCTTTGTGAGATAGAAAAGGTGGAGAGGCTGGGACGCTCCATAAAGGTCCAAGGGCATCCTGATCTTGTGGGATGTCGTCGATGTCGTGGACATCACTAACGCAGCTTGTACCTGTGCTCTCCATGCCACTCGCCCTCGGCATTCGACAGCGAGTACTGGAGGGCAATGTCCAGGTCCCGCGGGTTCTTCTCGTTCGGCGCGCACTGCATGTGGCAGTCGATGGTGTCGCCCGGGTTGACGATGAGGACGTCGGGAAGGTACAGGACAGTCTGCTTCCAGTGCGTGCTCTTGTGCTTGGGCGAGGTGCTGAAGCCGATGGTCTTGTGGCAGTCTTGGAAGAAGACGTCAAAGTAGGCCACGAGACCGTGGACGTAGTCCTTCCTCGAGATGGGAATCTGGAACGACGACGTGAACGCCGCGTCTTCCTTCTTCATCGTCTTGATGTCGAACGTCGCGATGAGCGCCTGGTTGCTGCACACCTGGTTTGGCTCGACGATGTCCACCAGGGGCTCGGACAGTGCGGTCTTCCCGATGCAATCCATGTTGAACCTGTGGGGGTGGTGTGAGGGGGGGTGAGGGGTTGGGCGTGGCCGGGTGAGAGCGGGCCGGGTGAACGGAACGACGGGGAGCGCCGCGACTCGGCATCGGGGCATTGACCTCGGCCGACCCGTGTTCGCGCGCCCAGAGTCGTCGGAGGATACAACAGGCGCGCCCCGACCCGCGCGCCCCTCCGCGGCGTCCGTCACGAGCATCCGTCATCATCCTTCGTCGTCAAGAACGCACCCGTACACGTTGCTCCACCAGTCAATCTTGTCATGCCTGTACTCTGCATCCTCGATCGCCACGGCCCACAGCGTACACTTGTCGGGAAATATCAATCCCCCTGGCTTGAGCCACTTGTCCCTCGCGTAAATCACCGTGTCCAGCATGCTCTCGTACAACAGAAAGTACCCCATCCACTCCGAGATGATAATATCCACACCCCCCTCTGGCAATTCAATCTCCTCCACCTTTCCCTTCATAATCGTCACCCGGTCCTGATACCCGTTGTCCAGCACAATCTGCTTGGCCGAGTCTGCGATGGCCGACATGTCCACCCCATACACGTGCTTCGCCCCCGCCTTGGACGCAAACAGACTCAGAATACCCGTCCCACACCCAACATCCAACACTATCTTATCCTTAAAGATGTGCCCGTTGTGCATGATGGCGTTCATGTACGTCCGAGTCCGCACCTCGTCCTTCAGCATCTCCTCGTGAATACCGTGGTGGCCGTAACTATGCGAATGATGAGCGACGAGGGTCAGTCATGATGCCGTATCGTACGGCGAGGCACGTACTTGGTAGGGCGTGGGTGGGTGGATGGGTGGATGGGTGGATGGGTGGATGGGTGGGTGGATAATCACCGGCTGGGTCGGTCGGTCGGTCGAGTGGGCGTCCACCTCTCAACCCCTCCAACCCCTTCGCCTCTTCGCCCAACACACATACCTATCCGCATAATAGTCCTACAAACAAGCAAACAAGCAAGCAACAGGTGCTATGTGAGCCAGCCAGCCAGAAGCGAGAGCGGGAGAGCGCGACGTACTGCTGCCGTGAGGTCATCGGCGTTCCCCTTGGTCCCGTTGCTGCGTTGGAAGCGTAGTCGACGAGCCGACGAGTCGAAGAGCCGACGGGTGACGGAGAGACGGAGAGACGGCGTGAGCGCTCGAGTGCGTGCGAACGAACGACGAAGGACAGAGACAGACAGACAGAGAGACAGACAGAGAGACAGACAGCCCCCATCGGCGACGTACGTTTCGTTCGGCATGCTGGCACCGGCCCTGTGAATCTTCTTTTCGTCTCTCGCTTGGCACCGAGGTAGGGAAGGTGGTATACGACGTGTATATACAGTAGCAGCGATCGGTGTGTTCCGGTTTGTATGATTCAGCGCTGGCGTCAGGGAACGGACTCTGGCCATCAGTTTTGGTTTTGGGAATCGCCCGTCCTGCCTCACAGCTATTTCGTATCGTGTCACGATGGCCAAGTCAAAGGTACGTATGACAGTACGATCATAGTACGATCATCTCGTCAGGGTCAGGGTCGTCGCCGTCGTCCATATGGCCGGCCACGGCTGATTTCTGAAAACGCCGTCGATGGCTCGGATGTGCTGGTTTGTGCTCATTGGGCGGCGAAGGCGGTCAGACGGTGTTTCACGGTCGTTACATCGCGTATTGGGACGATCAGCGTGCGCCGTCGCCGGGGGAGTTGGCCGTGGGCTCGCTAATTCTTCGGCCGGGCCGCTTCGCGTGCCCTGCCCCGTGTGGCCCGACGCCGACGCTCGCCCGCTCGCCCGCTCACAACCACGCGCTCGTTCTCCGCCTTGCAGAATCATACCGCGCACAACCAGACCAGGAAGGCGCACAGGAACGGGATTAAGAAGCCCAAGAAGCAGAGGTACAGCTCGCGCAAGGGAATGGACCCGAAGTTCCTGAGGAACCAGAAGTTCGCCGTGAAGGGCATGCTGGCCAAGAAGGCCGAGTGACTTGGCCGGCGGGTCTTATTTATGTAACGTAACAGATCAGAACAGAATCAAATTCCTTCTCTCTCACTTCCCTTCTCACTTCCTTCGGGTCGGATCGCCACTGATCGCCACTACTCGCCCTTCCACGGTGCAAACGCGACCACGGAGTTGTGTCCTCCGAATCCGAACGAGTTCGAGATGCCCACGTTGATGGTGTGCGCCGCCTTGGCGTTGGGCACGACGTCCAGGTCCGCGACCTCTTCGATCGGCGACTCGTGGTTGATCGTCGGGTGCACGTATCCCGTCCTGATGGCCTGGATGGTGGCGATGGCCTCCATGCCTCCGGCCGCGCCGAGGCAGTGTCCGATCATGGATTTCGTGGCGTTCAGCTTGGTTCCCTTGAGCTGGTCGGCCGAAAAGACCTTCTTGATGGCCTTGATCTCGGCCTTGTCTCCGACCAGGGTCGAGGTGGCGTGGGCGTTGATGTAGTTGACGGCGTCCCTGTCGATGTTGCCGTCCTTGAGGGCCAGGTCGATGCAGGTGGACACGCCCAGGCCGTCCGGATGCGGGTCGGTCATGTGGTGCGCGTCGCACGTCAGGCCTCCGCCGAGGTACTCGGCCAGGATGGTGGCCCCGCGCGCCTGCGCGTGCTCGAGGCTCTCCATCACCAGCACGCCGGCGCCCTCTCCCATAACGAAACCGTCACGGTCGTTGTCCCAGGGCCTGGAAGCGCGCTTCGGCTCGTCGCAACGCGTGGACAGCGCACGGCAAGCGACAAACCCGCCGAGTCCGATCGGGATGACCGGCGCCTCGGATCCGCCGGCCAGGATGCAGTCGGCCTCTCCGTTGCGGATGTGGTTGGCGGCCGCCACGAAGCAGTAGTTGGCCGTCGCGCACGCCGTCGAGATCGAGTAGTTGGGCCCCATGAAGCCCTGGTCGATGGCGACGAGACCTCCTCCCATGTTGGTGATGGCGTACGGGATGAAGAACGGCGACATCTTCTTGTAGCCCTTCTGCACCAGGTTGGTCACGCCGTCCTGAAGCACCTGGAGACCTCCCATGCCCGATCCAATGAGCACTCCAACCCTCGCCTTGTTCAGCTTCTCGTGGGCCTCCGGGTTGCCCTCCTTCTCGATTCCGGCGTCCCGCAACGCCTTCTTCGCGGCCACCATCGTGTAGGTCAGACAGTCGTCGTACCTCCTCGCGTTCTTCTTGTCGACCAGACCCTCGTTGTCAAAGTCCTTTATCTGCGCGGCAAACGTCGTCGGGAACTCAGACGCGTCGAAGCGAGAGATGGTATCGACGCCCGACACGCCCTCCAGCAGCTGGTTATAGAACTGATCGTAGTCGTTTCCAAACACCGACGCCAGCCCCATACCGGTGATCACGACGCGCTTCTTCGGGTCGGTGATCTGCGCGCGGACGACGACCGAGGTCGTCCGGCGAGCTGCGGGTGGGGGGTGGTAAGTGGGTGGGTGGGTGGAGGGTGAGTGGGGGTGCGTGGTGCGTGGTGCGTGGTGCGTGGTGCGTGGTGCGTGTCGGCGAGCGCTCGAGGGTGGTACAGCGCGGCACGAGCGGAGTCCGGCCGGCCGGCCCTCGTGCTGGATTTCTACGAAAGGCGGTCAATGCTGCGGCAGCCAACGCTCCGACGTACCTCCAACGCTCGGCCTCGCAGAGGTCTTCATGAAAGACTTCGTTGACGCCTTGCTAGCCAACATCGCGACTGACGAATACGGATAGCGATGGGAAAGACGTGCAGCAACTTCACGGGAAAATGTTGCGGCTCCGACAATACAGCGGCGCTCGTTCCAATGCACGTGCTCGGAAACAGAGGTAAGTAATAGAGAGTGGCAATGTGCGCGCCAGATTCGTTACGAAGGCGTCGGACGGAGCGCGATGATGCGATCGGGGGAGCTTGTTCGAGAGCTGACCCCCGTCGTCAGATGGACGGCGTCAGAGGGTGGGGGCGAGTGGAGCGTCGCCGGAGGGTGGGGACGCGCTATACGGCACGCGACGATCCAGGAGCGCGACGCCGCCATCGACGAGGATACCGCCATTCCACGAGCGTGCGTCGGCGTGGGGTGTCGCCTCGGCCAACGACGACGAAGAATGCGCGAGGCGCCTGGCACCGAGTGATGCCGAGCATCCCTGACTGAGAGCGAGGGGTCGATAGGAGACAGCCGCTCGGACGACAGCCGCTCGGACGACAGCCGCTCGGACGACAGTCGATGACTCGTCGCTTCGTCGACTCATCCGTGGCGATCGAGCGAGCAGCATTATCCTCGAGAGAGCAGGATAATGCTGCTTGCTTCTCATCCTCCTGTTTCTGCTCCACGCACGTAGGCTCACACGCACATTAAATTCGTCAAAACGGTACGTTCTACCACGAAGCACCGGCATTGGCTCTGCAGAGCGCGCGAACGTCACTGGGTGAGCAATTGGGTGAGCGCAATCCAGCGTCGTCCAATGCGCGGTCTCTCTGCCCTCCCCCGTCTCCCCGTCGCCGTATACGGCATTATGTTCTGTGTATAATCAATGCTGGGTGGATTCGATTCGGCGGGCGAATGCACCGATGGCCTACGGGCACGCCGTCCTCGGGTCGAAGAAGAACAGCAACGCTCTCACTCTCGCACACACGGGCGTCGCTCGCCACCACGCCGTAGATACCACGAGACATATAACACGATGCAGACGACTGTGATGGCGACCAGGGCCCCCGTGGTCCGCATGACCACCGGCTCCAAGCAGACCAGGAGGAGCGTTGCCGTCCGCTCGGCCGCCGAGGAGAACGGTGCGGGCTCCACGGCCGTGAAGGAGCGCCGTGCGTCCCCGCTCGAGCGCGGTGGAACGCTTTCGGGCGCTGCTGCCGCCGGAAAGGATGCCTCGGACAAGTTCAAGGCGATGGCGACGGGAGAGGCCGCGACCGGGCCGGTGATGTTCATCACGGAGGACGGCAAGTTCAGGGATTACAGGTGGTCCGACGGAAGGTGGGACCTCAGCCAGAGCGTTTTCAAGCTGCCGAGCGGCGAGCAGGACTGGGACGCCGTGATCGACGCGGAGATGGCCCGTAGGAAGCTGCTGGAGGACAGACCGATCCCGAGCATCAACGAGGAGCCGGTCAACTTTGACACGTCCGAGATCCCGTGGTGGGCGTGGGTGAGGCGCTTCCACCTGCCGGAGGCTGAGAAGCTGAACGGACGCGCCGCGATGCTTGGATACGTGCTCGCGATCTTTGTTGACAAGCTGAGCGGGGCCGGTCTGATCGACCAGCAGGAGAGCTTCCTCGGGAAGCTCGCCCTGCACATCTGCGTTTTCGGTGTTCTGATCGTCAGGAACGTGGCCGACATCGAGAGCATCAAGAACCTGATCGACGAGGCGACGTTCTACGACAAGCAGTGGAACGCAACGTGGGAGAACACCACGCGACCGGACGAGTCCGACTGAACGGACTGAGCAACATTCCATTCACCGAACTAATTATTCGTATCATTGCTAGGTTCCCAACGATTAAAATACACTACTGGAACTAGAACTCGACCTTGGTGAGCCGCTGGTTGGAGGCCTCGGCGACCTTGGTGCGGACGAGGTCGGCCGAGAGGGCGCCGAGCTCGCCGTCAGCGTAGGTCCTGACAGAGAGCGTCTTTGCCTCGGCCTCCCGCTCGCCGATGATGCACATGACGGGGATCTTGGCGGTCTCGGCGTTGCGGATGGCCTTGCCAATTGACATGCCGCCAACCGTCTCGACCCGGATGCCCTCGGCCCGCATCTGCTTGGCGACGTCCTGCACGTAGGGCATGACGGCGTCGGTGACGGCCAGGAGGGAGACCTGGACAGGGGCGAACCAGATGGGGAAGGCCCCGGCGTAGTTCTCGATCAGGATGCCCATGAACCGCTCCAAGGATCCGAGGATGGCCCGGTGGATCATGATGGGCCGCTCTTTGTTGTTCTCTGGCGTGATGTAGTGCATGTCGAACCGCTCGGGCAGGTTGAAGTCGAGCTGGACCGTCGAGCACTGCCACTGTCGGCCGAGGGCGTCCCTGATCTTGATGTCGATCTTCGGGCCGTAGAAAGCGCCACCGCCGTCGTCCACCGAATATCCCCATCCCTTACGGTCCAAGGCCTCCACGAGCGCGCTCTCCGCCCGCTCCCAGATCTCATCCGAGCCGACGCTCTTCTCGGGCCGCGTGGACAGGTTGACCTCGTAGTCCGCAAAGCCGAACGTCGTCAGCAGCTCCTCGATCAGATCGAGCACGCCGACAATCTCCGGCGCAATCTGATCCGGCAGGCAGAAGATGTGCGCATCGTCCTGGGTGAAGCCCCGCACGCGGAACAGCCCGTGCATGGTCCCGCTCCGCTCGTACCTGTAGACGGTGCCGAGCTCCGCCCACCGCAGCGGCAGGTCCCTGTACGAATAGTACCCGTCTTTGTAGATGGCCACATGGAACGGACAGTTCATGGGCTTGAGCTGGTACTCTTCGTTCTCGACGTCCATCTGGTCGAACATCGACTCGCCATAAAAGTCAAAGTGGCCCGACGTCTTCCACAGGTCGACCTTGGCGATGTGCGGCGTGTAAAGCAGCTGATATCCCTGCTTCAAGTGAATCTCCTTCCAGAAGTTCTCCAGCGTGTGCCTGATCATGGCGCCCTTGGGGTGCCAGAAGACGAGGCCCCCGCCGACCTCGTCCGAGATGGAAAACAGGTCGAGCTCCCTGCCCAGGGTGCGATGGTCCCTCTTGGCCGCCTCCTCCCGAATGTGATGGAACGCCTCCAACTCGGTCGAGTTCGAAAAGGCGCACCCGTAGATCCTCTGCAGCTGGTCGTTGTTCTCATCGCCCCGCCAGTAGGCCCCGGCCACGTCGTCCAGGCTGATGGCGTTCGGATCGATGTCCCCCGTGTTCTCCACGTGAGGACCGGCGCACAGGTCCCACCACGACCCCTTCTCTCCCGGCTCGCCGATGTGATAGATGGTGATGGGCGCGCTCGGGTCTTTCTCCACGATCGAGTCGAGGATCTCCAGCTTGTACGTCTCCCCGATGGCCTCGATCCGCTTCCTCGCCTCCTCCACAGACACCTCCTCGCGCACGAACGGCAGCTTCTTCTTGATAATCTTCTGCATCTCCTTCCGAATGCGCGGCAGGGACTTTTTCGTCAGCGGCTCGTCCATGGCAAAGTCGTAGTAAAACCCGTGGTCGATCCACGGCCCGATCGTGCACTGTGCCCCCTTGAAGAGCTTCTGCACCGCCATCGCCATGATGTGCGCACAGCTATGGCGCACGCGGAGCATCTCGTCGCTCTCGGCAGACGTGGGCAGGTCCTGGAGGGTGAGGGGGGCGACCGTCGCGCTCGTCTCGCCCACGGGCGTCTCCACCGCCTTCGAGGTGACGAGTCCCCGCGGGAGAAGCACATTGGATGTGTTACGCCTGTGTGCGAACGGCAGCGCCGAGTGCGACGGCGGTGCGGCGAGCGTGGGCGCCTTGCGGACGGAATTCCGCCCATGCGAGGCAGCAGAGTTGAAACGGGCCGTGCACGACAGCGCGGCCCTTCGCAGATTGACCGATGCCATCATGATGATGACGATGACGATGATGTTGGTTCGTTTCCGTTTGCCGTGTGTGTCAACGCGAAGAATTGCGCTCCCCGTTCACCCCACAGGAATTCTTCGAAGACAAAACTAACAGCAAACAACAACGGAGACTACATCGGGGGCGGGGGCGGAGGGATGCCGTCGTCAGGCGGCGGCGGCATCGGCTCGTCCGGGAGCGGTGGCGGGCCGGGCGGGGGCTGGTTGTACGCCTGGTGACCCCCACCGTACCCGCCTCCGTAGCCACCCCCGTAGCCACCCTGACCACCCCCACCGTACCCGCCTCCGTAGCCGCCCC
>Ga0181573_10004635_pt1 | contig 11626 bp, 7 predicted proteins | sample 101ome_25_FD_148643 | JGI IMG/M metagenome (GOLD analysis project Ga0181573, IMG submission 148643) | Coastal salt marsh microbial communities from the Groves Creek Marsh, Skidaway Island, Georgia - 101409BT metaG (spades assembly) | ecosystem: Environmental > Aquatic > Marine > Intertidal zone...
CCCCGCATCCCAAAAACACACCGACCCTTTCCCATGCACACTCTCGTCTCTGAGCCACCTCAGAACCTGGAGGTGACCACCCCGCGCCGCAAGCGAACACGCGAGAGGACTCCATTCGCACCCACGCTCTCTCGCCCACATGAGGACTTCGAGGTGCCCGTGCTCAGCAGCACTCTCGATGGTCCAGCATAACCAGGGGCATCCCTTTTCCCTCGCCCATTTTAGCACGTCCAGGTGTCCGCCTTCCGCTGCTGCCGCCGTTGTGAGCGCATCCCAAGGCAAGCCCTGCTCCACTGCCCACTTCAGAACGTCAAGCTGACCATGCAGAGCGACGGTAGCACAGACTGTGGTGTCCATCGGGCAGCCGTGGTCTCGCGCCCACGCCAATCGCTCCACTGATCCGACAAAATCCTTCAGCTGCAGCCGCCCGCTGGTGGACGGGTCCAATCCCGCATCCTTGACGAGGTCGCGACCGCTTCGGCAGGTTTCGAGTAACGATGCTCGGTCCGCGAGATCCAGCCGGCCGAGCACCTCCTGCTTCAGGAACGCGGTGCCGAATTCGAACAGCGCTGAGTCCTGTCCTCTCCGGGTACGCCCATCGTCGAGGGGAAAGCTTTCAACCTTCCCCCCTCTCCAACGGTAAGACGACGGCGCGCTGCCTTGTGAGGTTTGACTTTTCAAAGCTGCAAAAAAGCAGGTGGGCACCTCTGGCACACCTCGTCAGAATCAGTTCAAACTGAACGGCGCCGGGCGAACATGGGGGCGGTCGGGAAGAAGCGCTCGGCGGAGCGCGTGGAGGAGGCCACGGAGAGCTTCCGTAAGGTCCTGGATAGTCTCACGAACGAGGCGTCGGCGAGGGGAAAGCGGCTCAGTCATTGGGCTCGACAACCGAGGCCGAGGCCGATATACGAGATCTGCGACCTCTTCGCCGAGCGCGATGTTACGCCGAAGAAGAAGCCTCAGGCGCACGTGAGGCCGCCGCCCATGCCCCCGTCGCTCTTCTACGCGTCCAAGAGTTCTGCATACGCGGATGGGTCCGGAGACCCGCACCCATTCATCTCCAGATGGCAGGAGAGAGCCGCGAGGAGGAAGGTTGAGAGGATCGTGGCCAAGGCGCGACGAAGCACGGGAGGTGCGGTGCGTGAGCACGAGGAGCACAGCGAGCCGTACAGAGAGTTCCCGCGGCAGCAGATGGCGTTCGAGTGGGGAGATGCGTGGGAGGAGAAGAACCGCGCGGTGACGAGGCGACTCGCCGAGGGAGAAGATGGCGACAAGGACGAGGACGACCACCGCACCACCGCGATGAGATTCTTCTCGGCGGAGGATCACGCGACTGGGAGACGCAAATTCATCGCGTCGACGTACGAAGAGTTCTGGCGCAGGTACAGCGCCCCGGAGCTGTTCGGCAAGAGACATCACTACGAGCTCATACGCGAGGCGAGACCGTGCCATCTCTACTTCGACCTGGAGTACGCGACGAGCGCCAACGCGGACGTCGACGGAACAGCCGCGACGGACGCGCTCGTCGAACTCGTCCTCGAAGACCTGGCCACGCGCGAGGGGGTCGTGGGCGCGGATAATAAGCCGCTTAAACCTGACCAGTGCGTGATGGAGCTACAGTCGACGAGTGCGACCAAGTTCTCTCGTCATCTCGTGTTCAGGACGCCGGGTGTCGCGTTCGCCAACGCGGCGCACGCGGGTCACTTCGTTCGTAGGCTCTTCGACAGGATACTGAAGGACAGGGAAACCGACCCGCGATGCGAGGCGTGCTTCGTGCGCAAAGAGGACGATGACCACCTTGGAAACGGCGCTGGCGAGCGCGACATCCCGTTCGTGGATCTCGGTGTTTACACGCGCAACCGAGCGTTTCGGCTGTACTTGTCGTCGAAGAGCGGGAAGAACGTTCGGCTGCTGCCCACGCACCGCCTTTGGCGCCCACCGGGCGTCACTGTTCCGGCGACGATGGCTGACGAAACCATGTTCTACTCATCTCTGGTGTGTAACGTGGAGCGAGGAGCCAGACTTATATCATACGAGGGCGTCGGGCAGCAGAGCTCCTACATCGGTGGCAGGCAGCTGCAGGGCTATGGCGTGATAACAGCAGAGCAAGCCGATGTTAACCGCGGCAATTGTCCTCGTGGTATAACAGATGGTGTAATGCCCTGCCCTGAGACGGCCGCGTTCGTATGCCGTGATTTCGACGAATGGTCACCCGCGGGCTGCTCTGGCGCTGAGGTTCGAACGTGGTGCGCTTTTCCCGATCACGGGGTTGTGGTGATGAACATGCAGAAGAACAGGTTCTGCGAGAACGTTGAACGACCGCACAAAAGCAACAACGTCATGTTTGTGGTGGACTTCCGCGAGGGGGCATATTACCAGCGATGCCACGATCCGGAGTGTCGCGGTCATAGAGGATGTCTCCGACCTCTTCCCTCGGAGTTGGCTCGCGAGGCTGTCGCGCTCGCATCGTTTATCACGGAGGAACCGAAGGCTGAATGGACGCCGCCAAGCTTTGATGATAATGATGACGATGAGGAGTTCTTTTGGTCTGTCGCAGCGGAGGAGGACGGGCTGGGCAAGAACGACATCGCGTGGAAACCGCCTGAATTTAAGGACGATGAAGCCGACGCGATGTTCTGGGCTGAGGCAGCGGCGTTGGCCAGTTAGCATAGCACACCGGCTTGGATGTTCAAGCACTAGGTAGTCATCACATACGGAGCTCCAAGGCGATTTTCCTGGGATAAAATGGTCCTGGATCTTGGACGCGACAAAGCGCTGACTCGGCAACCTCCACGTCTCGCATTCACAGAGCGTCGAGCACGCTGTCGGGCATGAGGCGCCGCGATGAGGACGTCTCGAGGGTCCTCGGCGCCCTAAAGTTGGGTCGTGAATACCTGTCCTCGCTCACCGTGGCGAAGTACCTGGACGACCGCGTGACGGGACCGAGGGTCACCCAGACCCTCGCCAAGAGGGCTCCCGTTGTTTTCGTAGACCCCGGCGACACGTTGGGCTCGATACTAGACACTCTCGCCTCTCATCGCATCACTTCCGCCCCAGTCATCGACCGCACGAATGGAGCCTTCTCGGGCTTCGTCGACGTCCACGAGATACTCGCCATCTTCGTCCGCGCTTGCAGGAAGTGGTTGGTCCGAGGAAGCGGGTACGGTTCGGAGCTCGACAGGCCTCCCGTGACCACGAGCACGTCGGAGACCGTCGGCATCAACCCTGGAAGGCTCAGAAACGAGGGATACGGCGACATGAAGGAGGCTAACCTGGTGTCAAACCTTCAGTCCACCCTCGGCGCGGGACTCTTCTCCCAGACCCTCAGGGCTGCCAGAGCGGAAAACCCGGTGCACGAACGCGGCGACGGCGAGGCCATCTACCGCGGGTACAAGAACGCGTCCCTCCTCGCCCTGATCAGCGGCGCGTTCTTTCACCCGCTGACGAAGCGCCCACTCTCGCCGACGCACCCGCTCGCGTGCAACCACAGGGTGGGCGTGTACGACTGGGACCCCGCGTTTGATGACGGTTCCAAGATCACCGACCCGAGCGAGTTTGACATCGTGTCCCAGTCTGATCTCATCCGCTTCATCCACGAGCGCAGGGACGACGTCAAGATATCGCCGTTCTTAGAGCTCAGCGTGCGAGAGTGCGGCCTGCTCCGATCGAGGCGCCAGACCGCTCGAGCGTGGAACCAGCGAGAGGGGAACGGAAGCGGCGGTGACGGATCCGAGTCTCCCAACGCTCGAACGGCGCACTCTCACGCCGTTCCGCCCGACCCGGGCATCCCCCTCCCAGCCCCGTACCACTACCGCGGCGTCCTTTGCGTATCCGCTTCTGGAACCACCGCGCTCGAGGCGTTCGCGCTCATGGACGCCGAGAGAGTGTCCGCGCTGGGCATCTGTGACGACGAGTTCAAGATTGTCGCCAACGTCTCCATCAGCGACCTTCGAGGGATAACGCCGGCGAATATTCATCGGCTCTCGCTCAACGTCGATGAGTTCCTGAGACAGCAGAGGGGCAGGTTTTCCTTCGGTCGCGCGATGGCCGATAACCCCGGGCTCGATGAAATGAACGAGGTGGTGTGCTGCGGGATCCACGCAACGATCAGAGACGTGGTGGCGAGCATGGTTTCGGCCCGGATCCATCACGTTTACATCGTCAGCAGTGACGGGCACCCTCTCTCCGTCGTGACGCCGAGTGACGTGCTGCGACTCCTATCAGAAGAGCTCATCGAGGGATGATGTACGATACGTTTTCGAACGAAGGCATGAACGCGCACTCTCTCATTCGTTTTTAAACCCCCTTGAACTCACCCAGTCCTCGTATTCCTCCGTCGTAACCCCCAGCTCCTCGCGAATGAACTCGACCATTCGGGAGCCTCGAGATAGATCCTTCGGATCGAGCCTGGCGCACATGGCAAAGAACTCGTCGCGATCGAACATCCTCCCGCTCTTAACCACGTCCCTCACGGCCACGCCGACGACCAGTTCCGCCCTATTGGGCTCCCTTCGAGCTCGATTGAACCCCTTGTTGTCGGCGCCCGCGGGACCGAATCCGCCGGGGACCGCCTCGCCGATGCCCCCGCGCCGGCGCCACCGGGCTTGGACAAGAAATAGGCCGCGCTCTCCGACGTGCCGACGGTCTTCAGTATCCTGGCGTACCACGGGTGCGTGTCGAGCGCCTCGATGGAGTCCTTCAGCCTCCGCCTCTCGCACTCCAGTCGCCACTCGACGGGATCCAGTCGATTCGCGCGTTCAGGAGGGGAGTCGCCGTTCAGGAACACATCTTCCAGGGCCCGCACCTTCCGCGCGTACATGCGCTCCCTCTCGGCGCTCAGTCTTTGGACGTGATCCGTCAGGTGCTCGTCGAGCCGACGTTTGATCGCGTCAAAGTCACCGGCGTCCGCCCCGGCGCGTGATCTATTATTGGAGTCGTTATTGGAAACCTCGACCCGAACCGTCCTGCTGCCTTCCCGACCGTCGTCCCTTCGCGTGCGCACCATCTCCACGAAAGAGGCGCCGCCCTTGCACAACTTCACGCGTTCGTTGGATGCCCTCACCTCGGCTCGAAGCGCGGCGATACCGGGCAGGTTTGGCGTGGAGTGCTCGACAGCCTTGGTCTTCTCCCCGTTCTCGATCTGGGCCTCATCGGCAGCGATGTTGACCGTGGGCGCGATGGGCTCTTCGCGCCGCTTTCCCAAACCCAGGAGCGCTGCGAACCGTTCGTGACACTCGAAATCAAACTCTCCGTGCAGTCGATACGTCTCGTGCACTCCGCATTGCGCCATGCGCGCGTGTCTTTTTGGCAACCACGAAACGCTTCGCCGAAAGCGGCCGGCGGTTTTTCCCAGACTGGATCGATTTTTTCCCGTTTTGGCTGGCGCCAGTTTCACAGCCGTCAACCAATCACAGCTCACCGTCCGTTGGGCAGGGGACGCACTGAAGGGGCGCGCCGGGCGAGGGGCCCCATGCGCCGAGGATACGTCGAGAGGGACTCCATGACGGCTTCTGAGAAGGAAGTCCGGCAGGATGACGAAACCCGGGAGATGATCAGCAGCATGGAGATGGAGGACGCGAGCAAGCGCGGGGGCAGCCTGGAGTGGCTCGCAGTCTCCTCGGTCATGACTGTGAGCATATTCGCGGGGCTGCTCGGGTACGACATCGGGGTCATGTCCGGCGCGCTGATGCCCATGTCCCGAGATTTGAGCTTTACAAGCTCGCAGGAGGAGATTGCGGTGGGATGCCTCAACTTCGTGTCCGCCGCGGGAGCCATATCGGGCGGCACGATGTACAACAAGCTGGGCGCGGTCAAGTGCGTGAAGATCGCGGTGGTGCTCTACGCGGTCGGCATGCTCGTCATCGCCGCGTCGCACTCGTTCGCCATGGTTTTCTTGGGGCGCCTGATAGTCGGCCTAGGTGTCGGCCTCGGGTTCGCCATCTGCCCACAGTACATCGCGGAAATCTCGCCGCCCGCGTGGAGAGGCGTCCTCGTGTCCTGCTTCGAGATCTCAATCAACCTCGGCCTGTGTGGCGGTTACCTGGCCAACCTCGTGTTCGTCAACCTGAGCGACTCTCCCAGGTGGCGCGGGCTGATGCTCCTGCCCCTCGTCCCCACCGCGCTCATATACATCCTCAACATTCCCAAGCTGCCCGAGTCCCCGAGGTGGCTGCTGAGGACACCCGGGAACGAGGCGCTCGCGAGGGACGTGCTCGTGAGGACGTGCGGCGAGGCAGCCGCCGGGCCGGCGCTGGCGGACATCAAGGAGATCATCGCGCAACAGAACGCGGAAGAGGAGAGCCAGGGCGACAGGGGTAAGAAAGGTTGGTCTCAACTGTTCGAAGAGCCCGTCGCGAGGAGGGCGCTGCTCATCGGCGCGGGCACGGCTTTCTTCCAGCAGGCGAACGGGTCCGAGGCTGCCGTGTACTACGTGCCGCAGGTGCTCAAGGCGGCGGGGGTGGAGAGCGAGCGCGACCAGCTCGGCGCCGCCGCCGTCGTCGGCATGTGCAAGACGGTGTTCATCACGGTCGGTCAGTTCTCCGTGGACAGGTACGGGCGCAGGGTGATGCTCCTGTCCTCCATCGCCGCCGTGACCGCGTCGCTCTGGCTGCTGGCGTACTGCCTCGGAGCCGCGCAGGCTGGCGGCTCGGCGGCGGGGATCACGCTGTTCGCACTCTGTTTCTTCATGGCGAGCTTCTCTCTCGGCATGGGCCCGGTGACTTGGGTGGTGGCGAGCGAGATCTTTCCCCTCAGGGTTCGCTCCAGGGGTGTTGCGTTCTCCATGGCTGCGAACAGGATCACCAGCGGGACGGTTGCGATGACGTTCTTGTCCCTGTCGCGCTGGCTCGGCGTCGGGGGTGCGTTTTCTCTCTTCGCGTGCGTGTCAGCCTCTCACTTCGTGTTCACGTACGCGCTGCTGCCGGAGACCAGGGGTAAGACGCTGGAGGAGATCGAGGCCGTGCTCGCCGCCGGGTCGTCGAGGTACCAGAGATTCGTCGACGACGAGGAGGTGGCGTCGTCGCCAACCTACGAGGCAAACAGGTCGGGCGTGCCCATCCGAGCCTCGTGAGGGTTTGATTCTGTCAAGTAAAAGTTCGTGCGCGGGGGGACGAGTCGAGAGACCCCGAAATTATGTACACTGCGAGTGATGTGTCATACAAATACATTGTAAGTGGTTGTTTTCCTTCATCCTTCGTTCTTCTCGTGGAGGTCGTGAAGCCATCGGCCGCGGCGCGGCGGTTCTTCTCGCCGAAAAGAATTTGCAATCAATCACCCCCGGCGGGGGTTTTTTTCCGCGGGCGGCTCGGTCGTCACACGTCCATGTCCGGCCCCTCTTCATCGCTCGATATGTAATCGTCCGCCCCCATGTCGTCGTCGTCGTCACTCTCCGCGTCCTCCCCGCTGCTCCCCGGCGCGTTCGGTCCCCTCTTCTGCACCAGATCCTCCGGCCTGGCGTACTGACCCACCAGCTCGCGCACCTTCTTTGCGTACGCGTCGGGTTCGCGGAGCATGAGCGCCGCCGCGTCGCCGTTGAGCGGGTCCGTGGGGTTCGGGTAGAGCAGGAGCTGCGGGAGGAAGATCTCGAAGATGTTTACCAGGTCGAACATCGGCGACCAGGTCTGGTTGATGACGTCCAGACACACGCTCCCCGCGCGCTCGTCGACGTTTGGGTGGTACATCCGGTTCACAAAGCCGATGCTCGGGGACTTGTACGGGTACCCCTCGGGCAGCTCGACGTGAACCTTCCACACGCCTCCCTCGTACGGCGAGTCCGGCGGGCCGTGGAAGTTGACGTGAAACTCCTGCATCGAGTCGTTCACCAGCTCCACCTCGTGGTCGCTCATCATCCTGCGGAGGAGTGGGTTCGACGGAACACGCGAGCGAGGTCAGTGCCTTGGCGGGTTTCGGACTCTCGACGCGCGTATTGGCTGGCGTCGCGTCGAGTCAGCAGAGGGAAAATCCTGGGACGGGGTGGGGCGCGTCCCGCGGGTTCCGGGGGGTCAACGCGTCTACTCACAGCTTAGTGACGTCCATCTCGCGTCGCTTGAAGGGTGAGCCCGACCCTGACATCGACATCGTGCCCCGAAACCCTCAGAGTACCGCCCCCGCGCCCGTCGGAGGCCTGCGTGCCCCGGGATGGAAAAACTCAAACGTGTTCCCTCTGCCCGGATACGCGCTTATATCGCAGGCAGATGTTCGCTGTCGGTTATCCGCGGCGGGTTTGAAGCACGCGACGAACTCGAGCGTGAGAAGGCTGGAAAGTCGGAGGTACGAAGGAGCCGAGAGTGACTCGCACCGCCTTCCTCGCGAGAGTGCGGCGTCCGCGTGAACCCGGACGCGCCTCTTCCCACAGTGACGGACGGAAGCACACCAGCAGGCCCACAGGCCAAAATTCGCGCGAAATCTCCAGCCAGATTCGAACGTGAAAATCAGGTTGCGCGTCCAGATTCGCCTCGCCGGGCCTCCCACGACGAGCCGATTTATTTTGAATCTCGGCCAACAGACGACCCAGCGCACGAGCCGAAGGGCCCGTGCCGAGGGAGTATCGGCGGGAGTGGACGAGATGCCCGCCAACTCGGTTGCACCGATACCGCGCCACACCGCGCCGAGCCCGCCGTTCGAGCGCGAGGAGCGCCCGCGGGACACACCCCCAAAGCCCTCATCAATGCGTCCGGACGCCGTCGTCGTCCCCTCGCGCGCGAGGTCACGGGTGATGGAATCCCCGTCGAACCCCAAACCCAAGGTGGTGGCGCTCAAGGGTAAGCCGTCGCTTGTGCGAGGCATCGTATTCGACGACGGAGCGGTGAAGTGCACGTTCAGCGACCTATCCAGCATCGTGCTCGACCCCACCGGCCAGTACTTCACCGCGCACGATGCGTCGGGGGAGACGGCGCGGCAGCTGAGCGAGTTCGCGATCTCGCGTTTCGCCCCACGTCTGAGGGCATCTCTCGAGTTTCGCAACACGCACGTGGAGGTTCCTTACTGTCCGCCGTGCGTCACCAAGCCCGCGGCGTCCGAGGTACCGCCACGGTCTTTCAGGGTTGGGAGGAAGATACCGCACGCGCGTTGGAGCGTGAGCGCCGAGGAGGCCGAGGCTGGGGGTTACCTGACCAGACTCGACGGCGGCGGTGCGGCTCTGGAGTCCATCGACGGCATCGCTCGGGTGGTGCTCTCCGCCCACGGGCTCATGGCGCACGTCACCTTCCCGGTGATGTTCGCGACACGCGATTCAGACGACGGCGCAAAAAAGTGCGACTACATCTGGCAGACGCAAACCTTCTGCGCCGACACCGCGCCGACGCGGTGGTCCTACCCCATCGACCTCCTCGTGTTGAACGCGCGCGAGGACGAGGAGGCGAACGCGGGTTTAGAGGATGAGACGGCGAAGCCCGAAAGTGTGCTTGAAAAAATGCGAACTAGGGCGAGGGTGCGGGCGATGACGGGTTGGGGCGCCGCGATTGGACCCGTGACCGTTCTCCCGGAAACCCCCGCGTCGGCTGGCGACGACGAGCCGACTTCGACCAGTCGCGTCTGGTTAAACGAGGGCGACGAGCGTTGGTGGGCCGAACCAGACACGGACGGGTTCCCCTCGGCGACTGGCCGCGCGCCCGTCGTCGAGCTGGCGGAAGGGACGGTGATGTGGGCGGTGAAGGCGTCTCGCTCGAGGGCCGACGCCGTGCCTTGGCCCACGACGCAGCGGATGGAGGCGCTGGCCAACATGGAGGACGGCTCCGCGCTGGTCACCACCAAGGGCGGATCTTGCGTGTTGTACGTCGCCGACGAGCGCGGCGGCCGGGCGAATGCGGCGATGTACCTTTCGGAAGCCGTCCCCGCGACGGTTGCGGGCGCGGGCGGGTACCGCGGCGGGGTGTTCCGCGCGACCGGGCTGCCGGTTCCCGAGGGCATCGACGCGGCCGAGGGGATTGACGAGTACGGAAGGTTCGCGCCCACGTTGGCGGTCGGAAAGGTACCGATCGGGAAGGTCACCCCGAGGCTCGTCGCGTTTCGGACGGCTGCGGATGTCGAGGACGTGCCCAAGTCCGTCGACGGCATATGGGCCCCGCATTCGATGGAGGTGGTGGAGGAATTAAGAGCCGATGGCGACGGCTGGTATACCGCGTACGCCGACGGCAGAGTTCGTGTCGTGTTCAACGATCGAACACAGCTAAATCTGAGCAAGGACAGGTCCATGGTGCGGATGCTGACGCCCGACGTGGAGAAGGTTGAGGTTCGCGTGGACGATCCTGGGGAGTGGAGCAAACACGTCATCGCCGCTTTGGAGTTTGCAGACTGGGCCTATCTCACCCCGCAGGAGAGGGACGCCGCGGCAGAGGCCAAAATCGCCATGTTCAACAGAATCCAAGCCGAGATTGACCGGAACCGTCGAATGGTCTCGATCATCTCGGGCAAACCCGGGAAGGACGTTTACAACGATGAAGAGCTGAACGAGCTCGCCTTCAAGGCCGCGAAGTCGGGGATGGCGACCGAGTTTAACACGAGCGTCGCGAGGTTGGCCGCGGCTCGTGCGGTTCTGAAGGGATCGGTGGGCTTCAACGGCGAACCGATCGAAATGCCCGACTCGGTTCGATTGAGCCTCTCCGAGGACGCGTCGGTGGCTGTGGAGCCGGAGCCGCTCGCTGAACTGGTTGCGTCGGTTGCGACCAAGGTTCCACTCTCACCGTTTGCCGACTCGGTTGCGACCAAGGCTCCACCCTCGCCGCCTATGTCTGTCGAGGAGATGCTCGCGCGCACGTCGCGGTGGCTGGAGGAGGTGAAACACGTGAGTATCGTGGATGAGAAGGAGAAGCGGTCTCCGTCTTCCGTGTTGGACAGCGTTGCCGACTATCCCGACATGACGGACGAGGATTGGTCGGAACGGACCCGGAAGCGCCTCGAGCTGGTCAAAAACTCCATCGAGATGAACAACAAGTGGTTAAGACAGTCGCTGGAGCTTCGTGAGTCGTGGCGTAAGTCCGAATCCGGAGATGGAGATGAGACTCCGCCCGCGACTGCCGATGAAGATCAGCCGTCCGCACAGGAGGAGACGTTGGAGAAGGCTGAACCGGCACCACCAGTTCCGGAGGTTGAGGCTGAGGAACCACCCGCTCCGGAGGTTGAGTCTGAACCGGCACCACCAGTTCCGGAGGTTGAGGCTGAGGAACCACCCGCTCCGGAGGTTGAATCTGAACCGGCACCACCAGTTCCGGAGGTTGAGGCTGAGGAACCACCGGCTATGGAGGTTTTTCAGGATAAGGTGGAGGAAGCCGTCGCCGCCGATGTCGAGGAGAAGAATGAGGAGGATATCGACAAGAAGCAGGGGAAGACGAAGAAGAAGAAGAAGAAGAAGGGCAAGTGATGGCCACCCTAGAAGGTGAGGTTGTAACGGGCAAAGCAACTTCAACTCAAAACATCTCTGCAGTCACTCGCAGTCACGTGAGGAACAGGTAGAGCGCGCTGCCGAGCTTGTCCGGCAACCCCGTCGTGAACATCTTCGTGCACTCTCCTTTCTCGTTGTAGAGCCTGTACGTGGGCACGCCCTGAATCTTCCACTCCTTCACCGCATCCTGCAACGACTTATCTTCGTCAAAGTTGAACTTGGCGAAGGTGCATTTGTCCCCGTGCTCGT
>Ga0181573_10004646_pt1 | contig 11612 bp, 5 predicted proteins | sample 101ome_25_FD_148643 | JGI IMG/M metagenome (GOLD analysis project Ga0181573, IMG submission 148643) | Coastal salt marsh microbial communities from the Groves Creek Marsh, Skidaway Island, Georgia - 101409BT metaG (spades assembly) | ecosystem: Environmental > Aquatic > Marine > Intertidal zone...
AAATGGGTGTGCGTCGGAGAAGCGCGCCTTTTCGGAGTTGGAGCTCACTGGGCTTCGGCTTGCTAGAAGAAAACAGGAGGGCGGTCCAGCGCTTCGCGCGTTTATGTTTATTTACCGCGGCGATTGATGGCCGCGGGGCACGCAGCCACGTCGCTGCTAGTCGGGGGGGCTTCTTGGGCTCTTGGGTTCCCCTCCCCAGGCTCCCCGGAGTGCGTTCTGGGTTTGGCTTGGCGGCTGCAAAAAGAGGAACTTGGGGCGTTGGCAGCAGCCCCGTTGTGCACTCTCGTCTTGCTGTGATTGGTCACCGCGGCGCTTTGATGCTTCTGAGCCAAGGGGCGTCAGGGCGGATCTCACGGCTGGTGTCGGGCGCTAGCGGCCCGTTGGCCTCGCGCCGCCGGGCGCCAGGCGTTAGGCGCCCTCTAGAACAATCGCCCGCAGAGCGCCCCATGCCCGAGTGGATTGTTGGAGCTCGTCCCGTCCGTCTCACTATGTACGCCGACGTTCGCGGATGGGACCACCGCGACAAGCCCATCCAGGGGTGAGTGTGCGCCGGCAGCAGCTTACGTCTGAAAAGTATCTCCCACCGCAGTGCTGTGGGTCGCTCGCATCACTTCGATTGACTTGTTATTGTCACGATTGCGGCCTTACTCTGGGCGCATGCGTTTCAACAGTGGTCTTCCGTGGAAGCCGAGCATCAAGAACACCTTCTTGCCAGACTTTAAAGTGACGGACGAAGAGAAGGCGCTGCAGCGCAACAACTTTAATCTAGCGCTGCGCTTGGGCGTCACCAGTGCCTTGGCGCAGGATGAGCTGAACAAGTAAGGAGGGAGCCATGGCGGATTTGGAAGTGCGAGCGCGAGAGGGGAAGGGCACTTGGATTCGCAGTTGGCTTGGGACCCTCCTCTTAGGTTTTTCCGGGGGGGTGTTCTGGGGATTACACGCCTTGTGGTACTTGTGAGTACTTCTACGCGTTCGCCGCCATTCCGTCGCATGTAACGTCATAGGTTCGAGCGGGCGCGCGCCACGATAGGGCGCGACGGTGCGGGCGACCAGTGGACGGCCGCGCGCGAGGGTAACGTCAAACGCCTAGCATATCTCCTCGAGGTGGGTCTCGTGAGATTGATGTGTGCCTCGGTGTACTCCGGGCACATATGACACCAGTCGTAGGCCTTTAGGCGTGTATGCTTAGGGGCCAACGATGCTGACGAAACAGCCGTGCCGTGTCCACATTCGATTATAACTCGGGGACAACGGAGTATCCAGGACCGGCGCATGTCCTATCGTTTTCCTTTCGACGACCCTTTGAACGCCCGACATCGCTCCGTGATTCCCCCCGCCCCACGCCCCTCGCTGTGTGGCAGGTGGAGAAAGTTCCGGTCGGGCGCACGCGTTGGTCGGGCGTCACAGCACTGCACCGTGCCTGCGAGGAGGGCCAGCTCGAGTGCATCCGCCTTCTCCTCGCAAGGGGAGCCGACCCCAACGCCCGGACCACCTGGGGATGGTGAGTTGGGGATAATGCGGTTATGTGGTGAAAGGGAAAGTAGACGGAGGAGGAGGAGAAGGAGGAGGATTCGGTAGGCACTTGGCTACGATCTCACCAGCATCGGATAGTCGGTCTGATCGGTGCTTCCTGTTATCTGCCCAAGTAAACAGTCTGCCGGTCACCGTGAAAGCACTTTTCTATTTCTTTTTCCAAGCTGACTGCGCCCCTGCGGCCCAGGCACACGCCCATGCACCTGGCGTGTGGCCGGGGCCAAGAGGACGCGGCGCTGCTGCTGCTCGAGGCCGGCGGGCGTTGGAGCGTGACGGACAAGCACGGCGCGACGCCACTCGACTGGGCAATTAAGGGGTCCTTCATGGACGAGGCTAGGCGCCTCGACAGCCGATACGAGGTGGGGTGGTGCGCAATTGGTGGGAGGCACACGCCCTTTTCGGTAACCGTTGGCGCCCGCTGGCATTATCGCTGGTGTACCTTGGTGTGTCCGCGCAGGTGCTGATGGAGGCCAAGAGGCTGCAGGATACGAGGGACCGCCATGCCGCCGAAGCAGAGGTTAGGCAAAGGGTCTACGCTTCCTTACTGCCTCGCCCTCTCAACCACCCGCCTCACTCCATACCCTTCGTCTCTCACTCATCTTACCTGCTCCCCCTCTCTCCCTCTCTCTCTCTTGCTCATCCTTTGCAGGCCCGCGAGGCGGCGGAACGGGCGAAGCACGCGGCCTGGGCCGCCGCCAAGAAGAAGGCAGACGAGGACGCACGGCACGCCGCGGAGCCGACCAAAGCAGGGGCCTGGTAGGGCCTTGTAGCCAAGCACGCGCCAGTGCGCCGCAGTAGCCAGCGAAACCTGCCCATTGCAGTCCGCTCATTCCAGCACATACGTGTCCCCTTGACCCCCCGAGGCCCCCGAGTCGCTGCTAGCTACACGAGGAGAGACCAACCTAGTTTGCTATATAGGCCCACAGGACCGATTTAGGGGGCTAACTCGGCCTCGGAACCACCTTTTTAAAATGGCCTATTTGCTGTCGATGAAATGCCGGTGGAATACCAGTCTGCTCGCCGTTCCCCGCCGTCGCCGGTTGGCCGGGTGGTGGTACACCCGGTACCACCTGTTGTTCCTGAATCTCGCCAGTGCTGTTCAAGCCAAGGCTGTCGTTGAGTGGTTCCTGCATCGTATGATCAAAGCGTCTGGTCAATCGTGAATTGTTGAAAGCCCAGGTACCTGTCGATGAAACAGACGTATCCTACGATGTAGTCTTCGTACTCTTCGTACTCTGTCGTGCGAGGCTCGTGAAGCTCCGCTCCTTTACTCTGGGTGTCTTTTGTTGAGTGTAAAGGTTGTAGATCCAACGCCCACTCCCAGCGCGATCACCCCTCTGTAAACGAACCCTCTGTAAATGAACCTCCCCTCTCTGTGCGAGTTCAATGTCATTCACATTTCCCCCCTTCTGTGTGTTTCTCTTTCTATGGGAGCCCTCATGCTGTACTCCGATTGGGTCGTCGTCGTTCAACATGAATGGCTGCGTCCGTGGTCCGTCAAAACCACGATCGCGTGTGTTCTCTCTCGCTGTCAATCGCCGTTCTCCGGTGGTGAGGTAGCGTCGACAAAGCCTCGGAGTTGCCAACATTTTCCAAGGCTGGGACATCCTCCGCGTGGCGCTGCGCAGTGGTCCCTGGTTCCGTGTCGTCGTCGTGTGAGTCCGTGAGGCACCGATGCCCCCGTGGTCTCCGTAGTTCTCCTAGTTCTTCTTCTTCTTGGCCTTCTTCTTCGGCTTGAGCAGAGGCGTGTGCCCCCCCGCGAGGATCGCGCGTACGTCCTTGCTCTCGTAGAGGAAGGGCTCTGAGCCGCAGATGATGCCGTTCTTCTCGCGGAATTCGCCAATGTTCGCGAGGTTCTTCGTGCACAGGTCGGCCGGGTTCTTAGTCCCCGGCACGAGGTCAAGCCAGATGATGCCCTGCTCCGTGGCTTCCTCTGCCGCGCGCTGGGCGCGCTTGATCGGTGCCGACGCCTTCGCGTCCATGCCGTCCCGGATCAGGGACCGTGCCCCGGTGCTGTCGATCATGCTGCGCACCATGCCGTGTTCCGTGTGCATGAACTCGCCGTACAGGTCCGTGAGCGCGCGAATGAGCTCGACCCCCAAGCTGCACGCCTTCACCTCCGCCTCGGTCGAGTTTGCCGAGCGCGTCGTCTGGCGCCGAACCTTCCACGCAATGGCGCCGCCGTTCAGAAGCGCCACGACGCCCGAGACGCAGGGGAGCGCGCCCGTGTGGTCAAAGTCCGCGTCCGCGGCAAGGATGATCTTGTTCCGGTGGTCGTAGCTCTGGTTGAGCACCTCGTCCGATCCATGGTACGTCACGCCAGCGTCCGGGGAGCCCTTGAGGTATCGCAGCATGTACATGGCCGCCGCAAAATGGTCCGGGCCGGGGCGGTTCGTGAAGCGGGAGAGGTCCGACACCCGCCACGCGATGTCGACGCGCGTCTTGCAGAGCCACACGAGGTCGCCGACCAAGCTCATGTAGTCAAAATGCTCGGCCTCCGACACGGCGTCGCCCGTCCATGGCTCGAGCTGGTGCTTGGTCTTGTATGGCATCGGTTCGATGCGGCAGCCCTCGAGGCCGTGCTTGGCCAGGAGGCGCTCCGTGAACTCGGTCTGGTGCAGCGTCACCGTCTGCCGCGCCCAGTCCCGGCGGATCTGAATCCCCGTGAACATGGTGGCCTCGTCCGCCTCGTCCTCGCACCCCGTAACGTTGAAGTCCGCCTTGAGGAGGCGCATGAACTCGGCCCGAACGCGCTCGCCCTCCACCGTGAAGAGCACGTCGTCGACGTGAATGGTGCCGATGAGGCGCTCCGTCACCTGCTCCCCCGCCGCGTCCGCGTACGTGTGCGACCACTCGAACGCGCAGCGGTCGTTGAGGTACAGCCGGGCGTGGAGCTTGTCGATCATCCACGTCATGAGGTGCTGCTGCCAGACGCGGCCCGCCTGCACCAAGCCGTAGATGTTGCGTTTCATGTGGGCGACGAACCGCCCGCCGCGCCGAGGCAGGCCGCCGTGGCCCCACTCGGGCGTGCCCTCGAACTCGGGCGGTACCTCGGGGAGCTCCAAGTAGAGGTCGTCGCTGTCGGCGGGCGCCGCTACGAACGCCTGCCCAAAATCGCAAGCATAGATCTTCCAGCCCGCCCCCGCCGCGAGCGCCGTCTGCATGCGAACTGTCTCAATGGCGGCCATTGATGACTTGCTCGCGATGTAGTGCTGGCCCTCCTTCATCAAGTCCCCCCGCGCGACCCACCGGCACTTGCGCGTGCCGTCGCTCTTCACCGTGAAGCACAGCTGCGATGGCACCACGGACGTGCCAGCGGGTACGTCAGAACGCAGGACCTCCTCCCAGACCCCCTTTCCTTTGAGGCCCGAGATCTCCTTGAAGAGTGCGGCTATCCAAAGGTCGCAGTCCGGCGCCATGAGTGCCTGCTTGAGGTTCGTGGGTAACGTGTTGATTGGGCGCTGAGCGGCCATGGTCATGGCCGCGGCCCTCAGCACGACCTCCACGGGCAGGTCCGTGTACTCGTCCGGGCGCTTGGCGAGGCCGATGTGTAGCAGTTCCCGCTCCTCTCGCGAGATGGTGGCAGCGTTGGCTCGATGCCGCAGCGTCATCCCGTGCGTCGCCGACGGGTTCCTGCCGGAGACGTAGTTGATGGGCACGTAGCCGGCGGCACTGTCCTCGCTGTCGCTGGCCCCGTCGTCGTCGTCCTCCTCCTCCTCGCTGTCGCTGGCCCCGTCGTCGTCGTTGTCGTCGTCCTCGTCCTTCTCGTCGTCGCTGTCCACCGCCTTGACCGTCGTCTGCGCAGCGGGAGGCTGTGGAGTCAGTGGCGTCATCGGGAGGTGTCCCCCTCCGGCTGCCGCGCTCTCGTCGTCCTCGGCCGCAGGCGATGTGAGGTCGAGGTCTGCCGCGATGGGCGTGTCCGCGTTCCGGAACGTGAGGATGCCGCGGGCCACATCGTTCCTGAGGTCACTTCGCACAGCCTTGGCCCGTGGGGTGCCGGTCTCGCCCGAGATGAACTTCTCCGTAAGCATCTTGTCGTACTGCTGCCAGGTACGCGCCTTGCTGTAGACCCGGTAGCGGTCTCTGCTCTTCCCCGCCTTGGAGAAACCCGGGAGCCAACACAGCAGCTGGCCCGCTGCCCGGGCGCCGGTGATGAGCGCGTCAGCGTCCTCGTCGGACATGAGCCGCCCCTTGCCGTTCTTCGCCGCGCGTCGCGCCGCCACCACCGCCGTTGCGAGCGTAGGTGCTGGCGCGTTGAGCGCGGAGCGTGAGCCGCCGTCGCCGGGCGCGTTGCCGACCTGCACAACGCCCGACGGCTGGATTGTCGCCGCGTCCCCCGTGGCCGCGAGGTCCTCCAGCTGCCCGCTGGTGGCGAGGCTCAGGTTCAAGAGCCCGCCGTTGAGGTTGAAGTGCTCCCGGAACAATGGTTTGGCCTTGGCGGGGTCCGCGCGGGCAGCCTTGAGCTCTTCGTTGAACGCCGCGTCGTCAGGGTTGAGGCGTACGTGGATGCTGGTCACGATGGTGCCGTCCTGGCGCATCACGCGAGTACCGGAGCCGTCGTGATTGTAGCCGAGGACGATCACCATCTCGTTCGCGTCCTCGCCCTTGTCGCCGTCGATGCGCAGGTAGGCCGGCGCGCCAAGTTGCGGGATGAGGCTGAGGTCGTACGGGAGGCCCAGTGTCTCGTCCGGTGCCTCGCCGTGGCCGAGCTTGTTCGCCTCGGTCGGGAGCTGGTTGTACACGTTACCAACCAACACCATGGCGTCCCAGAAGTACTTCTTCTTCAGCCCGCTCCGGAGTAGGCTTGCGCGCGTCGCCTTGACCAGCTTGCGCCAGACCCCCTCGATGCGTGTCGTCCCACTCTTGGGCGTGTTCGGTGTGTTGAGGCGGTGGATGAGCGGTTGCATGAGTTCCTCGAAGCTCGACCGCGTTGCGCCGTTGGTCACCGTCCACTCGCCTCCGCGATCGCTCGACACGATGCGCACGCCGCGCACGGGGAAGTGCTTGCCCATGGTCACAGTCAGGTGCTGCTCCACGCCCGGCGCCACAGAGTTGACGTATGCGAGGAAGCGCTTCATCGCTGTGATGGCCTCACTCTTGGCTCGGAGAGGGTGCAGCCAGAGCTTCCCCGTCGCTCGGTCGAGCGCGCCGAACATGAAGCGGTTCCCGGTGCGGTCTCCCACGTCCAGGTGTCCCCAGAGGTCGATCTCGACGTGGTGAAATGGCACTAGTGGGATCGACGAGCTGGTCTTCGTGTTCCGCACGAACCGCGCACCGATGGGGTCACCCATCTCGCACCAGATGCAGTGGAAGTTCGGTGGTTTCGTGGCGCCCTTGATGATGCCCTTCTTGATCGCCTCGTCGACGGCCGGGGTGCTGTGGTTCCACGCGGCGTGCAGTTTGCGGTACTGGTCGTAGCTCGCCTCGAGCTTTACCTGGATGTGCGCTTCGTGCAGGGCCTCTGCGTCCACGTCCGCCTGCTCCGGGGCCACGGTCGCAGGTTTTGCTGCCACGGTCCGTCCCGGGGTGGAGGTTGGTGATCCCGTCGTTGGTGCGTCTCCGGTGCTCGCCGTCCCCGTGGTCTCTGCCCCCAACTTGCCATCATGCCCCTCAGGGAGTACGCCTGGTGCGTAGTCGTGCTGGCGGTCGCGGGCAGTGGACCCGGGGTGATCAAGTGTGTCCGCGGTGCACTCAGTCGTTACGGCCGTTCCCGTCGCCGAAGATGCGTTCTTGGTCGTGGGCTTGGTCGTGGGCTTGGCCGGCGGTGCCTGCGTGCGGGCGGGCCACCGTACGGGTTGTCGCGCGCCTCCTGCGCTGAGGCCGTTTGTTCGCGGGTGAATGCTCGCCGCAAGCGCGCACGCACCATGCTTGTCCACGTCATCGCTGGGCATCGGCTCGTTCTCTTTCGGCTCGTCGTTCTCCATCATGCGTAGGTAGAAGTGCCCGTCGTCGCTGCGCTCGAGGGGGTAGTTCCGTCCGTCCCGTCCCGCCGCCCACGAGTCCTTGCCGTAGTTGGTGATGTGTAGATCCCAACCGGCCTCGGTCATCCCGGACAGGGAGAGCAGGTCCGATACAAGCCCTGGTGCCACAAAGCTCTGCTCGTCGAGGAGATGCGTGCGGGCGCGTCCACTCGAGTCCACCAGCGTCGCCCACAGTGGCCCGAGGCTGGTGGCGGTCATGGTGTTGCCCTGGGCGTCGTGCACGATGGCCTCCTTGCCTCGGTCTCCCGCGCCGGATCCCGCGGACACCGTCGTCAGCAGGGTGCGTGTCGCTCCGGAGTCGAGCATCATGCGTGTTCCGGCGCTACGCGAGGGGTAGGCCCGGTCCGCGAACGACGTTGCCGTGGTTGCCGACGCAGCCACGATCGCTTGTACCCTTGTGGCGTCGCCACGTCGCCGACGCGAAAGCGCCACGACGGGGTGCTCCGCCGACGCGTCTGGAGTCGCCGAAGGGTTGGGCCCGGGGTCATCTTGCTCGGATCGCGCGCGTTGGTGTCTTGCGCACGCCTTGGCCAGCTTCCGGGCGGGGCGGCTCGCGATGCCTTGCGCACGTTGCGCGTCTGTAATGGCCGCCTGCTTCTCGTCGAGCAGCCTCTGTGCCTCTCGGCTCGCCTCCCAGCGCGCCTTCCGACGCGCCGCAGGTTTGCCTCTCGCGAGGATCTGCCCAGCGACGCGGCGCTCCTCACGCTGCTGGGCGGCGTGCGTCTCTTTCTGCTCGATCTCGGCGAGACGCATGAGATGGCGCTCGCCGCGTTCACGCGCGGCCGCCTCAGCCTGCGCCGTCGCGCGGGCTGCTTGTTGCTCCGCCGCCGCCTTGGCCTCGCGTCGAAGATCTTGCTCGGCCCTGCGTCGCACTTTCTTGTCTGCTCGCCGTTGAAACCGTCGAAGCTCGATCTCGGCCGCGTCGGGTTCCGGCGTCGCTCCCTTGGCGCGGTGGGGTGCTGGTGCCGGACGTGCGGTACCCAGTCGCGGCGCCGCAACCAAAATCGATGCCTTCTGTTGCGTGCGGGCACTCCAGTCGTCTACTGGCGTGGTGCGATTGAGTGGGAACCCGTCCGGACCGATGGGCCGCCCGTCGGGACCGAACCCCCGCTCACCGTCGTTGCCATTCAGGTCGATGCCCCCGTCGAGCACGCGCATGGAAGAGCCCGCCGGGCGGTCCGCCGACGTCGGTCCAACGGTGGCAGCCAGTGCGTGCAGCCTCTGGCCCGCACGGTGCTCGTCCGTCGCGAGTGCCGAGGCCAGGATGCCATCCGCGCTGCATGCTAACGCCATGCAGATGCGTCGACGGTCGTGGAGCTCGTCCCCAATGCCGTGCGTGCGGCAGAGCTCCTGCGCTTTGGCCGCGTCCGTGCAGTCCTCTGCGTACGCCGCCGTGGCCACCTGAAACGCCCGAAGCATCTCCGTGTGTGCCCCGAACCGTTCGTCGGCGACGTACGCGGCCCACTCCGCTGCCGTGGCGCCGAGGAGCTCCAGGAAGGAGTTGGCCTCCTGGTCATCCATGGCCATGATCATCGTGTTCATGTGGACGATGTACGTGTCGGTCACCGTGGCGAGCTGATGCAGACGCTCCTCGCAGTCCATGACGCACCATGATGCCCACTCTGCGGTCCACACCATGTCTGCGGTCGGGCTGCGCTCCGTGCCCGAGTCCTCCATGGACGCGCCGATCGCGTCGTAGGCACAGTGCTGCTGCATGTTCTGCATCGTGAGCGCTCGCCGTGTCTTCATCGCCTCGCTGATCCCGTTGGCTGCCCGCGAGAATGCGGGGTGCAGCTGATCGAGACGCTGCATCGCCGCCTCTGTCTCCTTGACAAGGTCCTGTACCATGGCGGGTCCGTTGAACCAAGTCTCGTCTTCTTCACCGTCGTCGTCGCAGCCGCCTGCCGCCGCCGCCCGCGCAGGCGCTGCCCGGGCTGGTTGCATCCCTGCCGGGGGTGCCACCGAGGTCGAGTCCGGGGACAAGTTGACGCTTGCCCCGTTCATCTGCTTTTCATCAAGGTTCCCCTCCTTGGAGTCGGGCTTATGGCCAACCTCCTCTGCCGTGAGGGGGTTGGTTGCCGTTGGGGGAGAGGCAATCGTTGCCCCCCCCCCGCCGTACTGCCCAGGCCGCCGCGTCTGTACGACGCAGGAGCCTGGACTCCGCCGTTTTTTCTGCTGCTTTTCATCAAGGTACCCATCCTTGGAGTCGGGCTTATGGCCAACCTCCTCTGCCGTGAGGGGGTTGGTTGCCGTTGGGGGAGGGGCAGTCGTCGCCCCCCCCCCGCTGTATTGCCCAGGCCGCCGCGTCTTTACGACGCAGGAGCCTGGGCTCCGCCGTTTTTTTTGCAGTCCCGGCGGAGGTGGTCGGTGCTGTGGCACAAAGCGCAGACCTTGGATGTGAACTTGCATTGGGCGGCTGTGTGGTCCGTTGCCGAGCATAAGTAGCACCCGGTAAACGTTGCTGCGTTGGCCTGCAGCCGCTGCTTCCCCGCCGCCTTGGACTGCTGCTTCGCCGTGGCCAGCGCCTCCGCCGCCGCTTTGTCCCGCGCCACCTTGTCGCTGCTTGCCTTGGACTGTGCCGCCGCCGTCGCCGCCGCCGCCGTCTTGCGCTTCTCCTCGTGAGCGTAGTGTGCGCGGTCGAGTTCAGCCGCGATGTGCAGGGCGCGTGCCTCAGTTCCCGCGAGGATCTTGGAGAAGTACAAGAACCGCTCCGCGCGATCCCCGGGCGGCGGCGGGCTCTTGCCGTGCAGCATTTCGTAGGTCCGCTCGCTGGAAATGTAAATGCTGAGGAAGTCGCTCGGCATGCTGAGCTGCACTTGCTGCGCGGCGGCGTCTCCTAGAAGCTGGTGGTCCACGTTCGCTGCGCGCAAGCACTCGCGCATCGAGCGAACAGCGCTGTATTTTTTCGTGATGTCCTCGACGAAACTCCCCGGCCGGATGTTCTGAGCCCCGGTCTTGGTCAGGAACTCGTTGGCCGCAGCGATGGACGACTCGACCGACGTGCCCGATGTCGCGTTGTGTTGTTGCTCCAGGCGCTGGCGGAGCTCGTAGAGGAACCGCACGCCGGAAACTTTTGAGGCCATTTCCGTTAAGATCGCCTCTACGATGCGCTTGACGATAAGGTACCCACCGGTGTGAACCGTGGACGCTTCGAGGGCCTGGAGGAACTGGTACCTCGCTCGATCCTCGTCCTCCGCCTCTATCGCAAGGACCGCGCGCGCTATGGGTGTTGCCAAGGTCTTTTTCGTGGCCGTTCCCGCGGCGATGTCCCCGCCGAGGTGCAGACACAGTCGGCGAGGCACACCCAGGATACTGGGAGCGGCCATGGACGCGCAGTCCAAGATGAGGTTGTCGAGCCCCTCGTTGCGGTTGCCCATTTGCGCTTGCGCGTTCGAAGTCGCCGCCCACAAGAGCACGCCGTTGAGGGCAGTGTGTGTGTCCGCCCCGAGGTTCAGCGGCGGAACCTTTGACCGTGTCGGGTCCCGTGCGTCCTTGATGATCTTCTTGAGCGCCATCTCATTGGACCGTTGCTTGAGGATACGCTCCGCCGCGTCCTCCCCGACCGCTTCCACGCCTTTAGGGGAGTCTGTTGAAGCGATCTCCGCGTCCTCGTCCTTGTCCACGTACTTGTCCTTGTGTTCTTCCATGAATGCCTCGAATGCTTCCATGTTCATGAACATGTTGGCAAAGGCTTGGCTCTGGCGCCGCTTGAACGCATCCCTCGCTGATGGGTACGAACCACCCGACGTGAGTGACGAATCTGACGATGACCCGCGCGAGGATCGCTTCGAATGTCCCACCGACCCGCGCGATGACCGCTTCGAATGTCCCACCGACCGGCCCTGCGACGACTCCTTGGATAATGTGGTTGACCCCCCAGCGTCTTCGTCCGCCGGTGAGTGTCCATTCGCGCCGATCCCCTCCGTCGATGGGCCGGCGGGCGCCTCATCACCTGCGCCCCCCACGAGTAGTGCCGGTGGAATACCAGTCTGCTCGCCGTTCCCCGCCGTCGCCGGTTGGCCGGGTGGTGGTACACCCGGTACCACCTGTTGTTCCTGAATCTCGCCAGTGCTGTTCAAGCCAAGGCTGTCGTTGAGT
>Ga0181573_10004648_pt1 | contig 11610 bp, 8 predicted proteins | sample 101ome_25_FD_148643 | JGI IMG/M metagenome (GOLD analysis project Ga0181573, IMG submission 148643) | Coastal salt marsh microbial communities from the Groves Creek Marsh, Skidaway Island, Georgia - 101409BT metaG (spades assembly) | ecosystem: Environmental > Aquatic > Marine > Intertidal zone...
GCGCGGTTCGCGTGGATCGGGGCCGAGCCGGAGCGTCGGACATTTTTGTCCGACAAACCGACGCGGGCGACTTGGACGCCGGCGCGTACCACGACGAGTCGAACCGAGCGGAGACGACGTCCCGGATGAGCAACAGGGAACGCGCGCGAGTCGTCGACTTTTCGAACGCGCCCGGCCGGAAGGGTTTAGGGTTTGGAACCCCGAACGACTCCTCGGGCGACGTCCTCGTGCTCGACCCGATCGATCCGAAAACGGCGCCGGTTGGTCGAGGAAACGACGCCGGCGCCGCGGTGGATTTCGCGAGGGATCGCACGAGGCGCGCGTTCCCGGCTCCGTCGCCCGCGAACCCCGGCGGGGACGTGCTCCACCTTCGACCGGGGCGGGGTGACGCGCTGGGCGAACGCGCGCGTAAGGCTGATTTCGGCTCGGGACCCGGTCGTTTGGCTCATCCCGCCGGGACGTTTGGAGAGTGGACGGAGGCTCGCGCGATTCACGGGTTGAGAGCCGAGGCGGATTTGGACCAAACGGCGGGCGGGTTCGGGGACGCGAACGCCCGGCGACGCGAGCGGATGGCCCGGCTCGTGGCTCGGCAGCCGCGGCGGGGTCGCGGGGACCAACGTCCGGAACCCGAGCGACCGGGCAAGATTGTCATAGCGTAGGCGTTGCATTAAACGTTTGGAGGGGGAGCTAATACTGGCGAGTGCTCTCCCAGTCGCCCTGCCCCATGGCCTCGGGCGGCGGCGGGAGCATCTCCCGCGAGTCCAGCACCTGCACGAGCCCGAGGTACGCCACGGCCAGCACCACGCTCACGACGCCTGCGGGTCGGGATTGAAGGGTCGAGAGGGGTCAGCGTCCTTCGCGCCTCGGCGGCGTGGGGTGGAAAGTTCCGCTCGTCTGGATAAGAGAAAAAGTTGGCGTCGATGGGTCGGGGGGCGTCGTCTCGCACCGGTCACGATGGCGGTCAGCTTCGCGCCCTTGACCTCCTCGCTGTCCTCCTCTGGCTCCCTAGCGGCGGGCGCGGCCGCGGATTCGGCGGCGGGAGCCTCGTCCTCGCTCGCTCGAACGATCGTGGAGCGAGACCAATCGCGGTTGGCGGCCGTCGTCTTGAGAGCACCTGGGGTGGTGGCGATGCGAACGGCGCTCGGGGCTCGGACGACGGAGACGACGCGGGTCCTCGTCGAGGACGCGGCGCGGCATCCCGCGATGACGGCGGTGTTGTGGAGGACGACGGTGGACATCTCGCGGTGGGATGTGCCGCGCGGGTACTGAAGTGGGTGACGTCGACGCCACGGCTGAAATAAGTGCCAACGTGGCCAAAACGTCGCGGTGCCCTTTTTTCCTTCTCGAGCCTTCCACCGCCCGCCACGATCGAGCGCACGGAGTCAGGGTTCTCACGATCCCACGTCCCGCCATGAGCGACCAGAAAGAGCGAATGGTCCCCGCGGACAGGTCCAACTGGAACGCCATCCTCAAGTGGTCCATGGCGCAGCAAGGGGACGGCACGTCGTCAGCCCCCGCGCGCGAGATCTCGGAGGAGGACAGGCGATGGCTCCTCGACGCCATGGCGAGCGGGTTCATAGACGAGATTAAGCGCATGAAGGACATCATAGCCTGCATCAGCGCCGGAATCGAAGCGACGCACGATGCCGAGGAGATCGACGCGCGGGTGGAGCTCATGGAGGAGCTGACGGACCGCGTGAGCGGCGTTGACAACGGCGGGGATCTGCACACGCTGGGAGGCCTGGAGCCCCTCGTGCGGTACGTGGCGTCGTCGCCGCACGCCAGGCTACGCGCCGCCGCGGCGGAGGTGCTCGGCACGACGGTGCAGAACCACCCGAAGGCGCAGGAAGCCGCGCTGGGATGCGACGCGATGGGTCCGCTGCTGCGCATGGCCGCGGGCGAGGGAGACGACTCGCCGCCCACTGACGCCGCCGAAGCCGAATCAACCACCGCCGCCGAAGGGGACGCGTCGAAGGGGACGAAGGAGCTCGTCAAGGCTCGCGTCAAGGCCCTGTTCGCGCTCTCGTGCCTCCTCCGAGGATGCGTCAGGGCCCAGGAGGCGTTCCAGCTCGGCGACGGCTTCGCGCTGCTGAAGAACTGCCTCAGGGTGGACCACCCGAGGCTGAGGACCAAAGCGCTGCATCTCGCGAGGCACCTGGCGACGCTCGACATGAGGTTCATGGCGGCGTGCGTCGACTCCGGGTACGTTCTCGCCGCCGCCGCCTCGCTCGCGGGGTCACTCCCGAGGCAGCTGCTCGTCGCGACCGAGGTGGGAACGGACCTTTCTGCTGACGCGTTCACGGAGGAGGACATCGAGAGGGGGCAGGTTCGGGAGGCTGCGCTGCGTCTGATGGTGGACGTGGCGCGAAAGGTTGACTTTGACGCGGTGCCCAAGGCGGTGGACCACCTCCGGTCGGCGATCGTCGTCAACGCCATCAACGCGGTGGGTAAGGCGTACGTGCGCTTCGGCCGGGAGGAGAAGGAGACGTACAGGGACGAGATGCAGCTCTGCGCGCAGCTGGCGAAGATGTTTGAGTGAGTGTAGGCGGTAGCCGACGGGGAGCCGGGGTTGACGAAACGCTCGGACGTTTTCGCGAAGAAAATTTATTCATCGGATGACGTGTTCGACGCGGGGAGTTCACAGCGACGCGCGCACTCGGCGCACCCGGAGTTTCCACGATTTCCTCGGCGTTCGCCTGGACGTTGGCCGCCGCGACGCGGCTGCTCAACGCCGGTCGCGTCGCGATGGTCTCCACCAGACGGAGCGCCCGCGGACCGTCCGCCACCGCGACCGCGATCGGCACCGAGAAGGACAAAAAGCCAAAGGCTGACGGTAAGCGCAAGCGCTCGGCGTCCACCGCCGCGGCGAAGTCGACGCCCGCGGCCGCGTCCGCCCCCGCCGCGAACACCGACGACGCGACGCCGCTCCTGGACCTCGGGCCGCTCGAGGAGGGGGTGCTGGTGTGCCGTCCCTCCCAACGCAACCGATCGCCGTACGTGGGCGACGTGCGGCTCACGTCGGGTCCGAACGCGGGACGCGTGGCGGTGACGCACCTCCCGAACATGGACAGCGGCGGAAAGTGCCGCCCCGGCGTGCGCGTCCTGTGCCGGCGGCAGCCGGGCGTCACACCCGACACCGTGGGCCAGTACGGAACCCCCAAGTGCGAGCTCGTGTGCCAGCTCATCCGATGCGACGAGCCCGAGAATGATGCGCTCGGCGGGTGCTGGGTATCCGCGCATCCCACCATCGGCGAAAAGCTCGTCGAGGCGCTCATACGCCGGGGCGCCCTGGACGCTCGGCTGCACGCCCCGGTTCTCAACCTGGAGACGCAGGTGGGCAAGACGAGGAAGGTGAGCGCGAGCGCCAGCGGCGGGTACCGACCCGATTTTCGAGCCACGCACGCCGACGGCACCGCGACTTTACTCGAGACGAAACAAGTCGTGGACACCGACTACGACCCTCGCACCGTTCACGACGCCGCGGCTTTACAGCCCGGGCACCCGGTGTACGCGCCCAAGGATGTCGCATCAATCGGGTACGAGCGCGCGGGTATATTCCCGTGGGGCAAGCGGGGCCAGAAGGGCCCGGGTGGCGAAGCCGTCGTCTCCGCTCGAGCCATCGAGCACGTTCGCGAGTTGTCAGCGGTGGTTGACGAGAGCGGGTCTAAGAGAGGGAAGAGAGGGACGGGCGATGTTCACGAGAATAGGACGGGCGACGTTCACGCGGCGGTGGTGCTGATGGCGGGGCGGCACGACGTGTGCGCGATCCGCGCGAACGGCGCCGCGTGTCCCTCCTTCGCGGCGCACCTGGCGTCGGCGGAGCGCGGGGGCGTTCGGGTGTTGGGGCACAGGGTTCGATGGGGCGAGGGGGTCGACGTCGGGAGGGCGTTCGACGGCGGGGAGGTTCCGGTGCTGCCGCCGCTCACGGAGGAGGACCTCGCGGTGATGATCCCCAAGCCAGGGAAGGAGAAGAAACCCGCGCCGAAGAAGGCGAGGACGGACGAGTGAAGACGTTGCTAGAGTCCGCTACTTATGATAAATCCACCCCGGCTATGATACCTCTCGACCCACCTGATTCGTCAGAGCGGCAGGAACGACTTCTGCTTGACCAGACCGAGCGACCGTCCGCACGCGAACACCACGGGCTTCGCCATCGCTAGACCCATCCCGAACACCGCCTGTAAACCCTGCGCCCCCATGGGAAAGTAGCTCACCTGGTAGTACAGCAGCGACGTCAGCTGCGCGAACGAGCAGAGGATGGTGAGCACGTACGAGTGCAGCACCAGCGCGCAGTAGAGCGTGCCCAGCAACGACCCGACGTACGCCGCGGAGTGGGTGAGACGCTCGGGGGCGGTCATGTGCGCCAACTGACCCTGCAACCCCCTCAGCGCCCCCATCGCCGACATGGAACACGCGCTTCCTATGGAGAAGCACAGCGCAAACTTGGCGGGCGCGAGGATGAGCGTGGGGAGGCCCACGAAGAACGCGAGGGTGAACATGAGGGTCCCGACCGTGGAGAGGGCGAAGAACCACGCGACCCTCTCCCTCGAGAGCTGGTTGAGGGAATCTCCGATCTGTCTGGTGCCCGCGGCGATGGACGAGCCCATCTGGTTGGCGCCCTGTGCCATGTGCGCGCCGAGCTCGGCGCCGTCCCGCCCGATCTCGCGCCCGAAATTCAAGAGCTCCGTCCCGGTGGAGGACGCGACGCTGCTGAGCTCAGCGCCCGCCGCGCTCAGAGAGGTTTGCAGGGACTTTCCAAAGGCGGAGAGATCGTTCATGTCGCCGTACTCCTTAGCGACGTTCTGCCAATCTGCGGGCCGAGGGGCGGAGGAGGTTGGTTCGTCAGTTGAATTTCGGATAGATTCCGTGTCGGCACGGCTGCGAAGGACCTTGGCGCCGGTGGATGGGTGCGGGACTCGAACGGGCGCGCACCGGAGAGGAAAGACTTCTTTTCGGATGAGCCCGAGCCAGATCCGCTCATACCCGACCCGGATCCAACCGTGTCGCGTGGGCGGGCGCGCCGAGGAGTGGGAGGGGCGCCGCGGCCCGAAATTATCATTTTTTTGGCGTCTCTGCTGTCAAGCAACAGAATCAAAAAAAAATGTTGGCAGCGGCAGCTGTTTCACGTCTGCTCTAAGATCCTATCGATTGCGACTTCATCCAGCGCACGTGCGCGTCCACGGGCTCCATCGGCGTCGGTGTCCCACCGGTTCGAAAGAAAACCAGCGAGAACCTCTCACCGGTCCAGCCGTTGACCCAGTGCGGCACCCTCCCGTCCAACCTGCCGAGTCTGTTCCTCACGTCCACCGCCAGCACCTTCTCGCCACCCTCGCCAGCCTCGACGCACAGCTCCCCGCCCTCGAAGTCACCCAGCGCGAGCACGTACTGGTGCGACGTATCCTTCTTATCCACGTGGGGCGAGCCCCTAAAGTCGGAAGTTATCGCCAAACTATCGTACTCGGGATGATGACCCTCGAGGAAGAAGGTTCGCAGCGCCTTGTCGGCTAGGCTCCACAGCCGAGCGCGTTCCCTCACCTTGTTCCCAGTTCCGATCACGTCCCTCCGATACTCATCCGGCACGTCCACCGTTAAGCGCCTACGAAACTTTTCCGCGTCGTCAACCACCTTCCGCTTCAGCACGAGGTACCTCCGCGATTGAACGCCCTTGCGCTGCGGGTTGTCGAAAAAGTCCTGAAAGTTGCGCAGCGCTTCGAGAAGCTTCCCGCGTAGCTCCTTAAATTCGTACCGTCGGAGCGGTGCCGCTCCCGGACATCGATCCACGGGCCTCACGCCACCCATCGCTCGTGCTAGGTCGTTGACGGCGAGCGCGTGTGCCAGCGTCTTGTTTTTGGCCCCCTTTGCTTGCGTCTTGCGTCGCTTGGACGGGGGCGAGATATCGTCTTCCCTCCTAGCCTTCTTGAGCCTCGTCAGTATCTCCTCGGTGCTCAGCGGCGCGAGCTGCGCGACGAGCGGCGGATCCTCGCCCGGGACCTGCTCATCCACGATGTTGTCGTGCGGTGGCGCCGGCTGGAGGCGGTAGTGTCGGTATCCGTGCGTGAGCGGCACCTCGAGACCTGATGGGTTGGGAGATTTAGATTGTTAGTTCAGACGTCGTCGGTCGGTGCTCTGCGTCGTGCGGTCGGGTTCTCGTGGCGCACCGTTAAAACTGAGCGCCAGCTTGAGGTCTCTCAATGTGGGCACCTCCACGGTCACCTCGGTTCCCGGGCATCCGCTAACCCTGGCTCGCCCATGCCGCGGTGGGCCGACCGCCGATGCCTTTTCACCTTCGTCGTGGGGACGCCCCATTTCGTCGGCGGCGTCAACCTCCAGGTCCAAGCCCAGGAGCGCCGCGACGAGCACGGGGGTCCACGATTTCTCCGTCTCCCTCCACACGAGTCTGAACCGCGCGTCTTCAGCCGGTTCGGACTGCGACACCATCTCGACGCGCGCGACACTGGCGGAAACTACGGTCGCGTCCTCGGATTCGTCAATCGTTTTGGCTCGTAAAAGTCCCTACATACTCGTAAAAGTCGTGGACGACGAGGCGGGATCACCGACCCGCCTTTTGCGACAGGATGCGGTCGACTATGAACGGGTCCAGCGGGGTCGGATCTTCGCTCCTCTCCCCCGCGGCGCTCACCATCGCCCCGATCAACCTCGCCACCCCCGCCACGTCCCACTCGATTGACACGAAACGTCTCACGCGTTTGTCCAGGTACGCCGCGTCCACCTGCGTCTGCTGGTAGCCGCACCGGTTGAACCGTCGAACGTTCCGGACGCACTCGACGAACGACTTGAGCGCCGATTTGGTCACCGCGCCCAGCGCCGAAGCCCGCGTGGGTTCCAAAGAGCTCAAATGTTCGAACACCCCGTCACCTTGCTGCTCCGATGACTCACCCCGGAACAGGTCGGCGACGCCCCGGTCGATTCCCGTCGTCGGCGCCTCGGACGTTAAACCCGATGAGGCGCCGACGAGTCTCACCGATGAGTAGCCGCCGTCCTCGAGTATCCCCGCCGTCTCCGTCTCGATCGCGCACAGCTGTTGCACCACCTCTATAACCACCGGCGACACGTCCCTCGGCTCGTTCGCGACGTCCCACCGCGCCAACGCGACGGACTGACGAATCATGAGCGAGAGGCGCGTCGCCGAGGCGAGCACGTACGCGCAGACGAGCTCGTCGGCGAGTCGGGCGTACGACTCGGCGCGTTGCTTCTCCACGAAGAGCGTTTGGTTCGCCTCGGAGGATGCAGGGAAGAAGGCGTCGAGGGTTCGCGCGATGGTCGGGACGCCGTCCGTCTCCATGAAGCTCGCCAGTCTCGCGAAGACGAGGAGGACGGGCGCGGGTCCGGCGGCGGACGCGGACCGGGGAGCTTCCGGAACGCCACCCTGAACGCCACCCAGAGACCGGGGAGCTTCCGTAACGACGCCCCCACCCGACGGAAGGCCACCCGCGCGCCTCAGCCCGGCGAGAAGCGCGTCGAGCGTGGACGCGGCGTGGCCCCGAACGAGTGACTCAAACTCCTCGCGCCACGACGACACCATCACCGGCCTCTCCTCGAGCAGCGATCGGGTGTCGGCGAGCGGCTCCTTCACGCCGGCGAGCGTGACGTCGCGGAGCTCCTCGAAGCGCCCGAGCAAAAACGCGCCGGCTTTACCCTCCCCGGCTCCGTCCTCCCCGTCGGCTCCGTCCTCCCCGTCGAGGACTCCCGCGTTTGTCACCCTCGCCTCCACGTCGGCGCCGACGCGTTCGACGGCGGCCGCGAGCTTGAGTTCCAGCGCCCTGAACGCGGCGCCGACGCGTTCGCGCGTCGCCGTCTCCACCACCTCCGCCGCGCGATCGGCCAGACGAATCTCGGGCACCAGCCTGTTTATTCCGCTCAGATCCGCCGCCATCTGCGCCAGCGCCGCCATCAGACCCTTCGCCGGGGCGGTCCCGACGCCGCCAGCCCCGGCGCCCCCCGCGAGCCCCAGCTTGACGGCGGCGAAGTACCTCTGGAGCAGTTCTCGGCCGAGGGCGACGAGGGGCTCTCGATCCTTGAAAAGCTCGGCGTACTCCGCGGCCGTCTCCCGAAAATCCTCCAAGAAGGACGCGCTGAGCGACACGACAAACGCCCTCGCGTCCGGCACCGGGGACGACGACGCGATCGACTCGGCGTCGCCCAACGACCGGTCCATGGCGACGCGGCGCGACGCGAGGTAGGCGCCCTGGAGCTCACCCGCGGGGGTCCCGAGCCGCTCCAGAAGCTCGACGCATTCGGACGCGTCCAGAGTCGACGGCGACGCGCCCTCCTCGTCGCCCGCGTCGCCGCCGGCTTCGTCTGCCTTCTCCGAAGCCTTCTCCGAAGTCTTCTCCGAAGCCTTCTCCGAAGCCTTCTCGTGCATCTCGCGGCGCCTCCTCCGGCGCGCCGCCGCCGCCGCCGCCGCGTCGTGAAATCCCGCGCGCAGCTTCTCCTCCACCGCCTTCATCGCGTCGTCGCATTCCCTCTTGACGCCCGCAAACGCGCCCGCGTCACCGTACTTGGCGAGCAGCGGCCCGGCGCCGACGTAGTACCTCACCGCCAGCGCCAGCGCCCCGGTCTCCGCGCACGTCCTCAGCTTGGCGGGCAGGTCGAACGCGGCTTGGAGTTTCTTGATCAGAGCGCGGACGCCGTTGAGCTGCTCGATCTGTTCCCGGTGCGACGAGAGCTTGAGGTTGACGGCGTCGGCCTTGGCGGCGGTGGCGTCCACGCTGGCGGTGAGTTCCTCGACCCTGGACTCGATGGTGGCGACGTTGCTTCGCATCTGCTTGACGGTGTCGGTGGCCACGATGAACTTGGAGTAGTTCTCGTACACCAGCATCTGCATGTCGCCGTCGAGCTGCTTGATCTCGCCGGCCATGGAGACGCACCGCGCCTGGAGCTCGGCCAAGGGGACATCGCGCACCGAATCCGTGACGTAAGCGTCGTGATCGAATCCGTCGCGGTCGATGGCGGGGAGCGATGCGGTCTTCGGGCTCGGTCCGCCGACCCCACCGCCGTAGTAGGAGGAGAGTAGGCTCCGCACCCGCCGCGCCTTCTCCTCGGCGCTCGGATCCATTTTAATTGTAACCCTGCCCCAGTCGGCGAGTCGGGGTGCGGGAGGCGGGATTGGAGGAGCGACGCCGGGTTTGAGCTCCGCGACTTGTCCACCCGAGCCGTCTCGGAAGTTCGCGGGGGGGCGGCTCGCAGAGCACCACGCCGCAAGGCGCCGTGACGGCCTCGCACGAGGCTCGGACGTACAAAGGTGGTGCCAAAACTCAGCTGGGCTGAGCGTTTTGGGCCCATAACCAATCAATTCACACCACGCTAAATGCCCCTACGAGCGCTCAAAATCGCACGCGAGCCTCAAAATCGAGGTGACGCCGTCCTTTGGGAAGACGAGAAAGGCCTGCCGCGGCTCGCCAGATCTGACCGCGCTGGCGACACGTCCAGGGACGGCCGTTCGCACCCGCGCCTTTCGTTTCCGACGCGCACACCCGGTCCCACGACGCAGCGAGCGCGATGGGCTACGCGGGCTACGCTCCCGGCCACCAGGTCCAGATTGCGACTCCGCTGCAGCAGCTCTTGAAGCTCGTCAAGAACGACGCCACGCTCGCGACCATGGAGAAGCTCACGCGGAACACCGCGCAGGCTCCCGCGGAGGAGAAGTTTCGGAAGATCCGACTGACGAACGCGAAGATCGCCGAGGTCATCACCAACGTGACGGGCGCCGTGGAGGCCATGGTCGAGATGGGCTGGGTCAAGGAGGACGACGGGGAGTTCCTCGTCCTTCCCGCCGGCACGTCCGTGAGCATGAGGGAGGTTCGGGAGATCGACGACGCGAGGAGGGCGCTCAAGAAGTGGGAGGAGGAGGAGCTCAAGCGTCGCATCGCGGCCAGGAACAAGGCCAACGCGTGCCCGGAGAAGGCCCGGCTCCTCGCGGAGATGGCCGCCGACCGCGCCGAGCAAAAGGCGCGCGGACCCGTCACCCAAGGGTCAGTCGCCGTGGAGAGGAGCGACAAGTCTCTTGCCGATCGCATGCAGACCGCCGCGGGCGCCGGATGCTGCGGCAGCTCCGGCGGTGGCTGAGCCTAAACGGCTCGGACGACGCCACGGCGTCTTCCGAGCGGTAGCTCACGAGTAAATAGCCGAGAGGTCGTCGACGGCTGCCGCGATCGCGTCCGCCCCTCGTCGCGACAGCTGTGTCGTAAAATATTTACGACACAGCTGTGTCGCGACGGCGGGCGCGGCGAACGCGGCGGCGACGTGACGCGACGCGCGGGTAAAATTCGCCTCTGGGCAGCCCGCCGCCGCCGAGTAACGCCGACGACCTCCGCGAAGGTTCCGTCCCGGAACCGACGAACACACGATTCTTTCGGTCGACTCCCCCCTCTCCCTCGGGAGTTCGAGGAGTTCGCCCGCGCCCTGTACCGAGTACGCCACGGCTGGCCATGTAACGATGGATCAACGCGATTTAAACCATGATATGCACAACACGTCGGCGGCGGACTCGTCGCCCGTCTTCTCCCCGCTAACTAAGGGTTCGTTCGTAAGCTCACTCCTCCTCCTCCTCCTCGGCGTAGGCCACCAGCTTGGAGGCGGCGCCGGAGTCGAGGAAGAAGATGGTGGAGAATGCGTCGACGCAAGCCCCCGGCAACTCGCTCTCGTCGTCCTCGAGCACCGCCCTCACCGTCTCCGCCTTCTTCGTCCCGCTCGCGGCCACCACGACCCTCTCCGCGGTGTTGATGAGGGGCAGGGACATCGTGATGGAGCGCTTGCCCGGCATGTCCACGCCGAGCACCGCCGCGCCCGTCTCATCCTTGAGCGCGTCCGAGTCCGGGTAGATGGAACCCACGTGGCCGTCGGCGCCCATGCCCAGGAGGATGAGGTCGAAGACGGGCAGGCCGTTGACCTCGTCGAGCATCATGACGTCGTCGTCGCCCTCCGCCAGCGTTCGCATCTGCGCCTCGTACGCGGCAGCCTCCTCCTCCACCGATCCGCCCGCATCCGGCTTGTGCACGTTGGCGTCGGGCATGCCAACCGCGCCGACCCAGGTGTCCATCGCGAGCTTGTAGCACTTGCCGTCCGGGACGCGCTCGTTGACGAAGAAGAGGTGCACCTTCGACCAGTCGATCCCCTTCGCGTCCTTCAAACCCGCGAGGGCCTTGGCGACGGAACCGCCGGGCACCGCGAGGGTGAATCCGCCCCTCTCCGCGAGGCACGCCTTTGCGTTCTCCTCCACCTCCGCGCAGAGGGCCTTGGCGAGCTGGTCCTCGTCGTCGAAGGCCTCGACGACGAACTCCCCATCGAGGAACTCGATGTCGTCGGGGTCGATGTCCTCCCAGTCGTCGTCGTCGTCCTTAGCGGCGAAGACGGACGCGGCGAATGCGGCGGCGGGTCGAATCGCCACGCGTTTTGCGGGCCGCGCCACTACCCCACGGGGCTTGAGCGAGGACGGCGAGGTCGCCGCGGCGCGGGTCGGGACGCGACGCCGGGGAACAACGCGGGTCGCGACGCGCGGGACGATGGCTTGGGATGCGATGGCGAGCATATCGAGCGGTGTGGAGCTCGGAGCCGTGCCGAGGATTGTGATTGGAACTTTTTCTCCGGAGG
>Ga0181573_10004652_pt1 | contig 11605 bp, 12 predicted proteins | sample 101ome_25_FD_148643 | JGI IMG/M metagenome (GOLD analysis project Ga0181573, IMG submission 148643) | Coastal salt marsh microbial communities from the Groves Creek Marsh, Skidaway Island, Georgia - 101409BT metaG (spades assembly) | ecosystem: Environmental > Aquatic > Marine > Intertidal zone...
CGCGTAGCCACAGCAAGAAGTCGATTGCCGCGCTGCCGGTATGGATGATTTCCTGACCAAGCCTGTGCGCCTTGAAGAACTTGCCGAGACGCTTGGAAATTGGGTCGGCATTGATCCGCTAAAACAGCCGGAAGCCGTAGAAGCTGCCTCCGATAACGTACTTGCGTTTTCCAAGCGTATTTAATTAGCTGCAACGGTCCAATTGGCGGTCGTACATATTCGCCCTGTTTCCAACTTCACGGCCTACACGCATCAGCCACGACTTGGATTTATAGGACCCTCGCATATAGCCGCCTTGGCCTTCGTGATATGCCAGATACTGATGCTCGGCATTGCTTAGCGAAACCCCGGCGCGGCGCTTTGTTTCACTCATGTACCACCCCATGAAGTCGGTTGCGTCATAAATGTTGTTACGACGTCCTGACCAGTTACCTGTCTTGTCCCGATATTCGTCCCAAGTGCCGTCTAGCGCCTGTGCATAGCCATAAGCCGAGCTTACTCGGCCCTTCGGAATGACCCCAAGGAAATACTCTTTTCGGGTTTTCGCATTCCCTATGAATTTGCTTTCTTGATAGATTGTCGCCATCTGAACAGCCACAGGCACACCCCAACGACGCTCGGCCATTTGCATGGCGCGCAGATACTGCGGACGTTGCTGGATAATGCTGCACGCATTGTCCAGATTGCTGGGCGCCTCGTACCGCGCCGAGCTACAAGAACCCAGCAGGACAATCAGAATCACGGCGCGAAAGAAACTGCTCATCTGCCTCTCGCTTCTTTTATATTTATTGTCACTTTAGCGAATTTCTTGGAAAAGGGAAATTCACAATTGGATCAGGGCAAAAGAATGCCGAGCAGTATGGGCAGATATCCGACAGACAAAAGTGTCGAGGCTACAACCAAACCGGCCACTGACTCGGATTCTTCGCAGTATTTCTCAGCAAGCAGGTATGAAGTGACCGCAACGGGCGTTGCGACCTGAACAACGAGAACCGCAAAAGCCGTCGGTTCAAGTGCGAAGTATCTGCCGACAGGCCAAGCCACACCTACGCAGACGATCAGTTTGATGGCGGAAATCACAAACGCCTTTGTCAGATGGCTGGGTGACAAGCGTGCCACGGCAACGCCTAGGGTGATCAGCATCAATGGAATCGCCATTTGGCCGATCAATCGCAGAGCATTCGTCAGAAAAACGGGCGTTTCCCAACCTTGCCACAAGAATAATGCGCCAAGCAGTGTGCCTGCCACCATCGGTTCTTTAACAACCTTCAACAGGTTGCCGCCCCCCGAGATCAGCCATATGCCAAAGGTAAACGACCAAACCGCCATTATGGCGAACACCACAACGGCATAACCCAGTCCAACTTGTCCAAAAGCGAACAGGGCCAAGGGTAGCCCAAGGTTTCCGGTGTTTCCAAAGATCATCGGCGCAACGAAGATATTGGTCTTCAAGCCCGACATTTTAACGCCTGCCCATATGACGATCGTCAATATTCCGTACGCAGCAATACTGGCCAATGCGAGCGTTGTTAAAGCCTTGGGATCGATCTTCGTTTCCATAAGCGAAACAAAGATCAGACAGGGGACGGATAAGGTCATGGCAAGCTTGGTGACAAACTCAACCCGATATTCCAGGCCCGACTTGACCCAAACAAAGCCAATCGCCCCTAAAATAAAGACCGGAGCGACGATTTCCAGAACTGTGGCGACGACGTTCACAAACTGTTTCCCTGTTTTCTACGTGTGTTTATTGGACATTGTGGCGGAAAGATGGTTATTTTTAGGCACAGGGGGCTGTACCGATGTTAAAGACAAGAGCTAAGTATCACTTAGGGCAAATCGTCCGCCACAAGAAACATCCTTTTCGCGGGGTTGTCTTTGATGTGGATGCGGAATTTCGCAACACCGAGGAATGGTATGAAGCCATCCCCGAGGAAATGCGCCCGGTCAAAGATCAGCCGTTCTACCACCTTTTGGCCGAGAACGAGCAAAGCTATTATGTGGCCTATGTGTCCGAGCAGAACCTGATTGCAGACTATTCCGGCGTGCCGGTCGAACATCCCGATATTTCGGATCTATTCGGCCCAATCGAAGACGGTGCCTATCCTCTGCATTTCCAGCTGAATTAATAGCCCAAGGCAATGCCGTCTTTTCGGGGGTCAGAGGCCCCCTGAAAAACGCCGCTCTCATGCATGTATATCGCCTGTGCACCCCCCAGTGGCATCGGCACGCGGGTAACTTCGTGCCCGAGATCGGACAGGGATTGTGCGACAACCTCTGATATTTCGGTCTCTAGCTTCAACTGGCCTTGGTCCGCAAAAGCCCGGGTGAAGTCGATTGCCGTTTGCAGCTCCATGCCATAGTCGAACAGATTGGTTAGCAGTCGAGCATGTCCCGTAGGCTGGAACTGCCCTCCCATGACGCCAAAGGGCATAGTCACGCGTCCGCCCTCGCGGATCATGCCGGGGATGATCGTATGCATCGGACGTTTCCCGCCGCCATATTCGTTCGGGTGGCCCGCAGTCAAATTGAACCCGCACCCCCGGTTTTGCAGTAGGATACCGAATTTTTCCGACGCAATGCCCGAGCCGAACCCGTGGAAAATCGAATAGATTAGAGAAACCGCCATGCCGTCGCGGTCTGTTACGGTAATGTAAATGGTGTCCTTATGCACCGCCTCTGTCAGTGCGGGAACATCTCGGATTACGCGGTCTTTGCGGATTAAGCTCGCCAGTTGGTTTGCCACCTCTTGTGACAGCATGCGCTCCTCAACCGAGACACGCGGATCGGCAATGAATCGGTTGCGCGCATCATAGGCCAGCTTGGCGGCTTCTGCTTCGATGTGGATACGTTCCACGCTATCAGCAGGCATCGATCCCAAATCGAAGTTTTTCAGAATGTTCAAAATCAAAATCGCCGTAGCACCCTGCCCATTGGGCGGATGCTCGAATAGTTCGAACTCTTTGTATGTCCCTGAAACAGGCACGGTTTGTATTGACCTGAAACCGGCCATATCCTCTTCGGTGTGGCAGCCGCCCTGCGCTTTCAAGGACGAGATGATGTCCGCAGCCACCTCGCCCGAGTAGAATCCCTCTCGACCGTTTTTAGCAATTCGACGCAAAACCTCGGCTTGTCGGGGGGCAGCAAAAACTTCGCCCAGTTTGTAGGCATCGCCGCTTTTTGAATAGAACTGCTTTCCAGCTTTGTTCAGGACATGTACCTGATTTGCCCAATCGGCGGCCACACGCGGTGCAACGGGAATTCCCGCCTCGGCATAGTGGATGGCCGGTCGAAGAATCGCGTCGATTCCGATGCGCCCCCACGTGTCCGACATCTGACAGAATGCATCAATCGCCCCCGGAAGCGTTACTGATTCCACCGCTGTCTCGCCGATCCGAACCTGACCCTGTGCACGCAACGCCTCAGCGCTGGCCGCTGCCGGAGCGGTTCCGGATCCGTTCCACGCGTAAACCTCGTCTGATCCGGCCGGTTTGATCAAAGCAAAGCAGTCTCCGCCTATGCCTGTCATTTGTGGTTCGCAAATCCCCAGCAAAACCGCACCGGCGATTGCCGCATCCAAAGCGTTGCCGCCTTGTTTTAATATGCCAAGTGCTTCCTGCGCCGCCAGAGGATGTGATGTGGCGCACATCCCGTTGGTCGCAAAAACCGATGATCTGCCAGGCGTTTGAAAATCGCGCAAGGTCCTGCCCCTTCTGTTTTCAGGGTACATTACGGCGCGAATTGCCAAGATCAATCTGAATTTTTTGGAGATTGGTTCCTCGGCGCCGCGCTCTGGGTGGGGGCTGATGAAACACGGCGCCGAGGGAAGCTATTTGCAGCTACAAAATCAGTTTTGCCCGGTGATGGCGGCGCTAGTGAGGACGATTCAAGGAAAAATTGGGGCACTGTTTGTTTATCGTAGGATAAGCGCCTCCGGCCACTTCGGTTTCGAAGAAAAGCGTTAAAGAATTCCCGAACTCGGTTCGGTGATAGGTAAGCCGATCACTGAGTTCGTGTATCAGCAGCCACCCATATCCCCCTTCGGGAAAGTCAGCGCACTCAGGTTTCGTTCCTGCAGGCACTTGATTGTCCGGAAAGGGTTTCCCCTGATCGCGCATCATAACTGTCAAGCCCCCTAGGGCATATCGGGCATAAACCGTGATGAACTGACCTTGGGTAAGCCCGGCATGTTCGACAATATTATACATGGCTTCTGCCAGCACCAAACTGACGCGATCCAAGTCGTCTTTCGACAACATGTCTTCCGCCCATGTTCGGATGCTCTGCAATTCGTGCCGTACAGCGATGAATTCCGGCGAGAACCGCGCTGCAAAAATCCGACCATCTTGCCCATAGTCAGCAGGCGCGGTTTTATCCTTTGGCCACAGAACATCCATCTTCGACGCTTTCGTGTATGACAAACACCTGATCCATTCGTGTCAGGCTGAAAACTTTGCTGACCATCGGGGCCAAGCTGCACAGCTCAAGCCGCTTGGACGGCGCAAGCAGTTTCATAACCGCCACAATCGCGCCCAGTCCTGACGAGTCTATAAAATCGACCTCTTGCAGATCCAAAAGCACGCGCGCGCCGGACCGCGTTGTATTTTCCCGCACCAGATCTTTGAATCGTATTGCCGATGCCGCATCAATCCGCGGGGATCGCACGGATAGCACCGAAACATCCCCCGTTTGCCTTGCGTCAAGTTTCATGTCGCAACGTCCTTTCCGATTTCCGTGCGGCAACGCTAGACGGCAATCGTTACCATTCGGTATGCATATGCCACACCACATAAGGAGAAGATCATGCGAAATGTCGTAATTGCAGGGGCGGCCCGTACCCCGATGGGCGGTTTTCAAGGGGTCTTCGAAAATGTGTCCGCTGCTGACCTTGGCGGGGCTGCGATTAAATCGGCCTTGGCGAATTCAGGCGCGGCCACCGTTGACGAGGTTCTAATGGGCTGCGTTCTTCCGGCCGGGCAGGGGCAAGCCCCCGCGCGCCAGGCAGGCTTTGCCGGAGGTCTTGGCGAAAACGTGCCTGCCACGACGCTGAACAAGATGTGCGGCTCGGGCATGAAAACAGCAATGATGGCCTTCGACCAGATTGCGCTGGGTCACGCAGACACCATGATCGCTGGCGGCATGGAAAGCATGTCCAACGCCCCCTATATGTTACCGAAAATGCGCGGCGGCGCGCGGATCGGCCACCAGCAGGTCCAAGACCATATGTTCCTCGACGGCCTTGAGGACGCCTACGACAAAGGCCGTCTGATGGGCACTTTTGCCGAAGACTGCGCCGAGGCCTTTCAATTCACCCGCGAGGCTCAGGATCAATATGCCATCGGATCACTGGACAATGCGCTCGAAGCCGAACGCAACGGTGCTTTCGACGGGGAAATCTTTCCCGTCACCGTTCACGCCCGCACTGGCGAGGAAATCATCACCCGCGATGAACAACCCGCTAAAGCCCGCCCCGAGAAAATCCCGATGCTGAAACCGGCCTTCCGCAAAGACGGCACCGTGACGGCCGCCAACTCCTCGTCCATTTCCGATGGTGCGGCTGCTTTGGTGCTTGCGGCCGAAGATGTCGCTGAAGCACAGGGCCTAAATATCCGCGCCCGCATTCTGGGTCACGCCAGCCACGCCCACGCGCCATCCCAGTTCCCGACAGCGCCGGTTCCCGCGACACGCAAACTGTTGGAACGTCTTGGTTGGAGCGTTAGCGACGTAGACCTCTGGGAAGTCAACGAAGCCTTCGCCGTCGTCCCAATGGCCTTTATGAAAGAAATGGGCATCCCCCGCGATATCATGAACGTCAACGGCGGCGCCTGTGCGCTGGGCCACCCGATCGGCGCATCGGGCACCCGTATCATGGTCACGCTTCTCAACGCTCTGGAAAAGCGCGACCTCAAACGGGGCATTGCCGCAATTTGCATCGGCGGCGGCGAAGGCACTGCCATCGCCATCGAACGGGTTTAAACTTCTTCTTGGCTGAAATACTCTCAAGGGGGTCCGGGGGACAGAATGTCCCCCGGCCTTACCCTGAAGGACTGCCATGGCCGACTATCCCTACCTGACCAAAGTCATCTCGAACCTGACCCAAGGCGAAACCGATCCCGTCGCCCTGATGGCCACACTCGCTTGCGAAATCCACCACGCGGATGATCGTTTCCACTGGACAGGGTTTTACCGTGTTGTCGCGCCGCAACTGATGAAAATCGGTCCCTACCAAGGCGGCCACGGGTGTCTTGTCATCCCTTTCAGCCGCGGTGTTTGCGGGGCGGCCGCCCGAAGCGGGCAAGCCTTGATTGTGCCGGATGTGAACGCCTTTGCCGATCACATCGCCTGTTCTTCCTCGACGCAGTCGGAACTGGTGATCCCATTCTACAACAAGAACGAAGAGTTGCTGGGCGTACTCGATATCGACAGCGATTTTAAGGATGCCTTTACCGAAGAAGATGCCGAAGCGCTCGATGCGATCTTGATCTCGGTCTTTGGCAGGCTTTCCTGACATTTTTTCATTCAGATGAAATTTATCTTGAAAATTTCACGAACCAAAAGCAAGGTCGATTCCACGAACTGATGGAATCGCACCTTGAACGCACCTCAAGCCAATCTCTCGTCCACCCTCGGGGCCGATATTCGCGCCCTGCGTAAGGCACGCGGGCTGACCCTTGTGGATATGGCCGATAGCCTGAACCGCTCGGTCGGCTGGTTGTCTCAGGTCGAGCGGGACAAATCCGAGCCCTCGATTTCCGACCTCAGGCAAATCGCCAAATGTCTGGGTGTGCCGATGTCGATGCTTTTTTCCCATTCCGCAGCCCCTGCTGAAGAACAAGGTTACATTGTCCGCGCCGGATCGCGGCGTCCAATGGGATCGGGCGAAGAAGGCCTGATCGAGGAACTGCTCTCGCCTGATCTGACGGATGATTTCGAGGTCGTGCATTCCACCTTCCGCCCGCGCTCGAAGATGCAGATACCGGCCACCCGTCCGACACAGGAAGTCGGATACATGATATCGGGCCGACTTCACCTGACCATCGGCGGGCGCGATTTCACTGTGGGGCCCGGCGACAGCTTCCGCATCCGCGGTGAGCCCTATCGATGGTCCAACCCCCATGACGAACCGGCCGTTGCGATCTGGGTGATCGCCCCGCCGGTCTATTAGGGAGGTGTCACCAAATGCCGAGAGGAAATTGTCTTTGTGGTGGCGTGCAATTCGAGGTGGCAGGCGAAATTCCTAATCCCGTCGCCTGCCATTGCAGCATGTGCCGAAAGGTGTCAGGGCATTTTTGGGTGGCCACGGGATTTCGTCGTGAAAGGCTCAATCTGTCCGGTGAAGAAAACCTGACATGGTACCAATCGTCCGAAAACGTCCGACGCGGGTTCTGCAAAACATGCGGCAGTGCCCTATTCTTTGAGGACACGACAACCCCGTGGATATCCGTGGCCATGGGCGCGCTAGAGCAACCAACATCCGTCAAGTTGCACAGCCACATCTACACCGGCAACAAGGGCGACTACTACGAAATCACCGACGGCCTACCTCAACACAAGGCAGAGCCATGATAGCAACCATCCTCTCCATGGACATCATCCTAATCGCATCATTCGTCGGGGCAGGGGTGATGCTGAACCTGACGCCCGGGGCGGATGTGACTTTTACCGTGGCAACGTCGCTGGGATCGGGCTGGCGAAACGGAGTGGCGGCCGCGTTCGGGATCGCGTTGGGAAGCCTTGTTCACATCAGCCTTGCTGCCTTCGGGGTCGCCGCGGCACTGGCGGCATGGCCGCTTGGCTTCGATCTGATCCGCTGGTGCGGTGCGGCGTATCTTATGTTTCTGGCCTATCAAAACTGGCGCGATGCGGGTTCTGCCGACTTCGGCTATGCCCAACATAGTGCCTCGAAAGCCATCGTGCGCGGTTTTCTGACCAACGTGTTGAACCCCAAAGTGGCCCTGTTCATGCTGGCACTTCTGCCTCAATTCGCTGATCCCGCCATTGGCCCTGTATCCCTGCAAATGCTGGCGCTGGGCGGGCTGTTTGCCGTGACCGGATTTTTCATCATATCCGCCTATGCCATCGCAGCCGGTGCTTTTGGCTCTGTTTTACGCCAACGCATGAGTGGGCTGCGCAAACTTACATCCATCATCTTTGCCGGCCTTGCTGTCCGGCTTGTCTTCGACTGAGGAGGAACCCATGTCCGATTTCCCAACCAAAGCCCGCGTGGTCATTATCGGCGGCGGCGTCGTTGGCGCCTCAAGCCTCTATCATCTGGCCAAAAAAGGCTGGACTGATTGCGTGTTGCTGGAAAAGAACGAACTGACCGCAGGCTCTACGTGGCACGCCGCAGGCAACGTGCCCACATTCAGCACCTCTTGGGCGGTGATGAACATGCAGCGTTACTCGACCGAGCTTTACGCCCGCTTGGGGGACGAGGTCGATTATCCGATGAACTACCACCAGACCGGATCAATCCGTTTGGCCCATAGCAAGGAACGGATGCAGGAATTCGAACGCGCCAAAGGCATGGGCAAGCAACAGGGCATGGATTTGGAAATCCTTGATCTGGACGAAATCAAAGCCCGCTACCCGTTTATCGAAACCCATGATCTTGCGGGCGCATTGTACGATCCGAACGACGGCGACATTGACCCCGCCCAGCTGACTCAGGCGCTGGCCAAAGGCGCCCGTGACATGGGTGCGAAAATCCTGCGCTTCACGCCCGCCACAGGCGTCACCCAGCAACCTGATGACACATGGATCGTTCACACGGAAAAAGGCGATATCGCCTGTGACTATGTGGTGAACGCAGCGGGATATTATGCCCAGCAGGTCGGTGAATGGTTTAAGCCCTACGGCGGGCGCACTGTGCCGATGATGGTGATGAGCCACCAGTATGTCTTGACCGACGAAATCCCCGAGATCGAGGCCTATAGCAAAGAACAGGGCCGCAAGCTGCCGCTTTTGCGTGACGTGGACGTGTCGTATTACTTCCGACAAGAAAAGCACGGCTTCAACATCGGCCCGTACGAGCCGAACTGCAAAGCCGAATGGGCCGGATCGCCCGAAGAAGTCCCCAATGACTTCAGCTTCCAGCTATGGAGCGACGATCTGGAGCGGATCGAGGATATCGTGGCGGATTCTATGGAGCGCGTGCCGCTGTCCGCATCAGCCGGCATCAGCCGCATCATCAACGGCCCGATCCCCTATGCGCCCGACGGTCTGCCCTTGATCGGCCCCATGCCCGGCGTGAAAAACGCCTTTGAAAACTGCGTCTTCACCTTCGGTATTGCCCAAGGCGGCGGCGCTGGCAAAGTGCTGGCTGAATGGATCGTCGATGGGGCAACCGAATGGGACATGTGGGCTTGCGATCCGCGTCGTTACACCGATTACACCGACCACGACTACTGCGTCGCCAAAGGTATGGAAGTCTACGGCAACGAATACGCCATGCATTTCCCATGGCACCGCTGGCCCGCCGCCCCTGACAAGAAACTGTCGCCCATCCACGACCGCGTCAAAGCCTTGGGCGGTGTTATGGGCGCCTATAACGGCTGGGAACGCGCCAACTGGTATGCGCAAGCAGGTGACGACACATCCGAGGACAGCACCCACACATGGGGCCGCTCGGGTCCGTGGGAACAGCGCATCAAGGAAGAATGCGAAGCCGTGCGCGACGCGGCCGGTATCCTCGATCTGCCAGGCTTCTCGCGCTATCGCCTGCAGGGCGAAGGCGCGGCAGAGTTCCTGCGCGGGCTATGCACCGGCGGCATCCCCAAAGTGGGCCGTATCGGTCTGCTCTATTTCGCTGATGAGCGCGGCCGCATCGTGACCGAAATGTCGGCCATGCGCCTAGACGAAGACTTCTTCTTCCTGATCACTGCCGCAACGGCAGAATGGCACGATTGGGAGTGGTTGCAAAAACACATGCCAGCCGACGCCAAGTTCACCATGACCAACGTCACCAAAGAGTTCTCGACCCAGATCCTGTCCGGTCCCAAATCCCGCGACATTCTTGCCGAGGTTTCGAACGCCGACCTGTCCCAAGGCTGGCTAACCCACCAGTCCGCCCAGATCGGCGAAACTTGGGTGCAACTGGTCCGTGTCTCGTTCGCGGGCGAGCTGGGCTGGGAAATCCACTCGAAAGTCGAAGACACAGCCACCGTCTTTGACATGGTCATGGACGCGGGCGCAAAACACGGGTTGAAGCCATTCGGCATGTGGGCGCTCAACAGCCTTCGCATCGAAAAAGGCTACCGCGCATGGAAGGGCGATCTGTCCACCGACTATTCGATGCTTCAGGGCGGACTGGACCGTTTTGTCAAGCTTGACAAACCGCAAGACTTCCCCGGCAAAGCCGCGATCCAGAACGAAAAGCAGCAAGGCGTGACCAAGCGTTTCTGCACGCTGATCGTAGACGCAGGTGATTGCGATGCGCCCTATATGTCCAGCATCTGGAAAGACGGGCAAATCGTCGGTGAAACCACCAGTGGCGCGTGGGGGTATCGTGTGGGGGCGTCTATCGCCCTGGGCATGATCCGCCCCGATCTGGCTGTGCCCGGTACCGAGGTCGAGATCGAAATCTACGGCGAAAAGTTCCGCGCTGTGGTGCAGGAAGATCAACCTCTTTGGGACCCGCAGAACGAACGTCTGCGCGCCTAAATCATGGATCTCCTGCCCAAAACCATGTCCGGCGTCTATCTGACCCGCCACGGCGGACCAGAGGCGTTGGAATGGCGTCGGGACATTCCCGTCCCGCGCCCGAGCCATGGGCAGGTGTTGGTTCGCGTGCTGGCAGCAGGCGTCAACAACACCGATATCAACACGCGTGTCGGCTGGTACTCGTCAGATGTGACAGGCGCAACGGATAGCGGAGAGATTGTTGAAGCGGGCGGTCATGGCGGAGCGCTAGACTTCCCGCGCATTCAGGGCGGCGATATCTGCGGCAGGGTTGTGGCGCTTGGGCAAGGCGTCACTGATTTTCAGATCGGTGATCGCGTCACTTGTGCCATAAACCTGCCGCGCCCGACTGCGGAAAGTCCGACGGCCTATATCGCGCTCGGCTCTGAGATCGACGGTGCCTTTGCGCAATACTGCCTGCTCGAGGCAGCCGATCTGTTCGACGTTTCCGCATCTCCGCTCAGCGATGTGGAAATCGCCGCCATGCCCTGTGCCTATGGCACGGCCTATAACCTGCTGCACCGCGCTGGGGTGGCCAAAGGTAAGCGCATCCTGATCACCGGCGCATCCGGCGGGGTGGGTTTGGCCGCCGTCCAGATTGCCACGTTGAAAGGGGCAGGCGTGACAGCCATCGCGTCAGCCGCCAAAGCGGATGCCGTTGTAAATGCAGGTGCTTTCGCGATCCTGAACCGATCTGACATACCCCCCGAAAATACATTCGACATAGTGATAGATGTCGTTGCCGGAGATACTTGGCCTAACTTGATCGAAGCCCTGAAACCGGGCGGACATTATGCGGTGTCCGGTGCAATCGCCGGCCCCATCGTGAAAGCCGACCTGCGCAAGATCTATCTGCGTGATATCACCATTCACGGCTGCACCTATACACCCCGTGAAGTCTTTTCCCAGCTGATAGAATTGATAA
>Ga0181573_10004653_pt1 | contig 11605 bp, 4 predicted proteins | sample 101ome_25_FD_148643 | JGI IMG/M metagenome (GOLD analysis project Ga0181573, IMG submission 148643) | Coastal salt marsh microbial communities from the Groves Creek Marsh, Skidaway Island, Georgia - 101409BT metaG (spades assembly) | ecosystem: Environmental > Aquatic > Marine > Intertidal zone...
GCTGCTCGCGGGGGCGATGGGAGGCGGGGATTCGGGGGGGAGCGGGAAGTTGGGCAGCTTCGGCGCGATTTTCGAGTCGGACGCGTCCGACGCCAGCCACAGCGGGCACCACTCGAGCGGAAGCCACTCCTCGAGAGCTCCCGCGGTGGAGCCCAGGGGTTTGTTTGGCAGCGCGTGGCGCGTGGACGTGCCCACGCTCTGCGTCAACGGCAGCGAGGACCAGTTCTTCGGCCGGCGGTCCTCCGTGTCTTCTGCCATCTTACAGCGCGCCAGGGAGCAGGAGGAGCGCGACGAGGCGGAGGCGAACGGCAACAAGAACATGGAGAAGAACATGGAGACGTGGCGCCGGGGCGAGCGGCCGAACATAACCGGCGACGCCGGCCAGCGGATGATCGAGCTCGGGATGACCCGCGCCTTCGTCGCGCAGATGGAGGGGGGGCGACACGCGATGTGCGACACCCACGACTTGGCGCTGTACAGGCTCCTCGCGGAGTTTCTCGCCAAGCCGGAGGAATGCGCGTCCATCGCGGAGCGTTGGGCCGAGGACGAGCAGATGAAGGAGTACCTCCTGTGGCGAGCGCAGATCGTCAAGGAAAAGTCCGCGTTCGCCGCCATGGCGTCGTCGGACGAGGTGGCGTGGCGAAGGAGCGAGAGGAAGGAGGGATCGGGGAGAGGCGGATCGAGGAGGCGTGGAAGGCTGTTTCACCCCTCGGCGAGCTCCTTCCTCGACCTCACCTCGTCTTTCGCGTCGTTGGTCACCGCGCAGCAACGGACGACGCCGCCGAGCTCGCCGGGCACGGGAGGCTCCCTGGCGGATCTCGCCGCCGCGTCGTCCGAGAGAGAGGCGCCCGTGAAACCCAATCCCAGGCGTTTCTCGGTGGACGTCCCGGGAATGGGCGTGCCGCCGTCGGCGGCGGCGACGGGACCCTGGGGCTCGACGACCCGAAACGGTCAAAAAACGCTGGGACTCTTCGACGATCGCAGCGACGTCGTGCCCAAGCCGGACAACCCGAGGAAGATCAGCGTCGACGACGACGGGACGTTTCGCCGGATGCCGTCGCCGCTGCCGCCGCGGGCGATGCCGTCGCCGCCGCCGTCGCCGCCGCGGGCGATGCCGAAGGCGTCGAAGAAGAGCTCATCTTCGAAAAATTGTTGTGTGATGTGAGCGTCGGGGCGGTGACGGGGCGACGTACTAAGCCCCCGCGCCCCAAAGCGCTCACGTCGCGTGTACCAAAAAAAAAAAGGACGTTAATTGTCTACGACAAGGAAAATTATTACATCACACGGTGCAAAACTTCGAAACACGCATAATTAGCAGCAATAAGTTACGATGAGACGCCTGCGGTGCTTTCACGCGGCGTAGTGCGGGTTCTTCTCGAGGACCAGCGAGAGCATCAGCTCACCCGCCCTCCTGCCCTTGCTCGTCAGCCCAATCAGCTTCTCGATCTTACCACCCTTACCAGCCCTGATGGCGTCGCCGAAGTCCCCGAGGTAGAGCCTCGCGGATCCGATCAAGTCATCGCTCGAGAGCGTGTCCTGGTCCATCACGCGAATGAGCAGGTGCTCGCGGCCGATGACATCCGCCTGCGACACCGCGAGCGGCAGCGTCGGCACGCTCTTACCGTCGCACGGCCAAACCGGGTTGAGATTCGTCTTGATCGTCTTGGTTCGCCACTTGGGATTCTTCACGCCGGGTCCGGCGTACTTTCCTGGGTCCTCCAGCACCGAGGCGAAGAACACCACGTAAGGGTCGGATTTGCCGTTGATGTCCGACGCGACGAGGTTCGTGGCGCTGAGCTCCTCGAACCGCAGGATCCACCGGGACGTCGGCGCGGACCACTCGTTCGACGGGTACGCGCAGAAGCACAGGCTCTGAAACAGCTTCCGCATGAACGGCGCGTCCTTGACGGAGGTGGACTTGGTCGCGTCCACCGTCTGCGTGCGTCGAACCTTCCCCGGTGACGCACCCGCGCTTTCTTGGGGCGCCATGTCCAGAGCCACGTCGAAAGCGGAAACCGCCCGATCGGGCGCGGGCGACATGGGCGACATCGGCTCGGCAGCCGCTGACGGATCGTCGCTCTCGATGTGTACCGTCGCGGAGTGCGCGAGCAGCTCGAGCGTGAGGCCCGCGGCGACGGGCTTGTGGTCGCTGGTGCCCACGTCCCCGGCGGCGGTGAGAGTCGTCTGCTTGGCGCTGAACCCCTCCGCGGTTTTCCACAGCACGCGATCGCACCACGCCGGCGTCCTCTGGGTCTTGTAGTTGAACCCCGGCTCGCGCTGCACCTTGAACGTGGGCATGTGCGACTTGGCGGGGTCCCCTTCCTGGAAGCCCATGAACGCGTCGCCGGCCAGGCGGGAGCGGGTCAGCTGGTCGTGCTTGAAAATCTCGGCGCACCCGGCGGCCCGCCCTTGACCTTCGCCAGCATCGCGTTAAAGCGTTCCTCGGTGGGTTTGCGCTTGATCTCGGCGCCCGGTTCGAGGCCCCACTCGCAGCGGTAGTTCAGGTCGCCCATCCAGACCAGGTGGTGGAACGCCTCGGTGCACTCGAGCTTCTCGCCGAACCTGCACCCGCCGACAATCTCGGCGAAATCGTCGTCGCGGCGCTTGCGCATGTCGTCGTGCGCCGCGAGGTGGCTGTTGATGAAGCAGACGGAGGTGTCCCACACGCGGCACGAGATTCCGACGCCGCCCTTGTTGTTCATGATGTGACCCAGCCCGGTCGCCTCCGTGGACTTGAGCCAGTGGTGCACGGCGGGCGCGACGTCGGCGCGGACAAAGGCGCAGATTCGCATCTGTCCGAGGGTGTTTTTGCAGTGCAGCGAGTACGAGTCCCCGAGGGTGTTGGCGAGGCACGCCACCCAGTCGTCCTCGCACTTGTCGAACCCGTCTCTCGGGTCGTAGTCGCCCTCCTGGCAGCCGACGACCACCATGTCGTACGTGCCGAACTTCTTGGGCGCGACTCCCGACTCGGGAATCGGGACGGGCGGCGGCGGCTGCGGCTTCTTATCCTTCTTACCCTTCTTGCCCTTCTTGCCCTTCTTGCCGACGGACGATTCCGGCTCGGCGTCGGTATCGGAGTCGTCGGACTCGGCGCCCGCGGCGTTGGCGACGTCCCGGGGCGCGACGGGGGGAAGCTTAGCGCTCGAAGCCTTGGACGAGGCGGAGGAGTCGTCATCCTTGGCTGGCGCCGCCGGGAGGTCGCCGGCTGTGGCGGCGGCCAGATCGTCCGTGGAGTTGCGCCTGGACGGCGGGCGCGATCCGCCCTTGGGCCGACCCTGGCCGCACTGGAGCCACGACGTCAGGTCCGCGGGCGGGGGCTCGTTTCCGACGTTCCAGGTGCCGACGAGAACCTTGAGCTCGTGGGGAGCGCCGGCTGGAGGCGCCTTGAGGACGATGAGCTGCGCGCGTACACGGCCGGCGCCGTCGGAGAGGTCGAGCCAGGTCGGGGCGGGGAGGTCCTTCTTGGAGTCCCTGTCCCACACCGCGGAGGCGAGGGGCGCGGAGACGACGCCGAGCTGCTTACCCCCGTCCGTCGCCCTGATCGTCAGCGAGCTGGACTCCGGGTGCGCGACCCAGAAGGAGAAATTGGCGAGCCACGGCGCGAGCGTACCGGCCTTTGCGAAGGCGACGCTCTTCTGCTCCGGCCCGTCGTCGACGCGCATCGCGCAGCACGCGTCGCCGCCGGACTTCAGCTCGAGCTCGAGGAGGCGAACCCTGCGTCGCGGATGGGAGGGGTCAGCGATCGCTGCGTTCGAATCCCCGTTTCGTCATTCGTGGTGGAGCGCGGTAACAACTCGGATTGGTCGATTCGTCAAGGGACGCGCGGGCGGGCCGCGGAGGGCGACGGTCGGGTCGAGGGGCGGGTTCGGAGGCGCACCCGAGTCGGAACGGCCTGCCATCGTCGGCCATCGTGAACACGTCGGCGTTTCGACGCGACGTGGGAGTCGACGCCGGCGCAGTGAGACCCAAAGATATCTCTCCGACGGACCATCTTTGGAGCGGCGTTCAACATCACGCGCGCGAACACTGCACGGTGAGAGGTGAGGAACGTCAAATACTGGTGTTGTGCAAACGTTTGACTACACAATCAGTTATGCATAGCTTCGTTATTTATGGTAAGAGAGGATGGTAAATCTGCGACGAGAAGCCCGGCTGAACTCCACAACGAAGGCGCACCGGCGAGAGGTCGGACGCCATGCGAACCTGGAGTGTGCTCGCGCTCGTGCTCGCGCTCGTCGCGCGCGTGACGGGCGATGCGTCGGCGGATACCCCCGCGCGCCGCGCCGAGGCGTTCTTCCAGTCGTCGTCGTCGTCGTCGTCTCCAGCGGGCGGATCGAATCACACCAGCAACTGGGCGGTGCTGGTCGACGCGAGCAGGTACTGGTTCAACTACCGGCACATAGCCAACACCCTGTCGCTCTATCGCACCGTCAAGCGCCTCGGCATCCCCGACAGTAACATCATCCTCATGCTCGCCGACGACGTCTCGTGCTCCCCGCGGAACTCGTTCCCGGCGTCGGTGTTCGGCAACGCGAACCACCGCGCCAACCTCTACGGCGACAACATCGAGGTCGACTACCGCGGGTACGAGGTCACGCCCGAGAACCTCCTACGCGTCCTCACCGACAGGCACGCGCCGGGCACCCCGCGGTCCAAGAGGCTCCTCACCGACGCGGGGAGCAACGTGTTCCTGTACATCACCGGCCACGGCGGCGACGAGTTCATGAAGTTTCAGGATCAAACCGAGATCATGTCCAAGGACATCGCGGATGCTCTGGAACAGATGCGCGAGAAGCGCCGATACAACGAGGTCTTGTTCATAGCGGAGACGTGTCAGGCGGCCACGTTGGCCGAGCGGTTCTACTCCCCCGGCGTGCTCGCCATAGGATCCAGCGAGAAGGGCGAGAACTCCTACTCGCATCACCTGGACCGATCCATCGGCCTCAGCGTCATCGACAGGTTCACGTACTGGACCCTCGAGTTCATGGAGAGCGTCACCCCGCACGGCACCGCGACGCTCGCGCAGTGGTTCTCGCAGCTGACCAATCACAGGCTGCACAGCACCGCGAGGCCGCGGACGAGGCACTTCCCGCGGGGCGCCGACGACGCCAGGGTGACCGACTTCCTCGGACACGTGTCCAAGGCGGCGCCGATGGCGGGCGGCGGGTACGAGGGCTTGCGCGGGGGCGGTGACTCACCGGGCGGTGACGCGATGACGCGCGGAGGCGGTGACTCACCGGGCGGTGACTCACCGGGCGACGACGCGATGACGGCGCGGGGTCGAAGGTCGAAGGCTGGCGACGCCGCGACGGGGGCACAGCTGGCGGTGGATGGCGGGTGGGCGACGCCGGGAGCGCGAGCGCGGGGCGAGGGCGTCGCGTTCGCGGCGGTGTCGTGCGCGGCGCTCGTGGGGGCGGCGGCGTGGGTGTCGGCCAAGGCGTACTGAGGGCGCGCGGCGGGGGGTTAGATCACGTAGAGTGTGTAGTGCTGGCGCGGTCCAAGTACCAGAGACCTTCGCAATCTGACTTTTAGCAGTTGTCACACTGTGTCTGCCCAGCGTGCAGCAGCTGTGAACCAGCCAAACCTGCCTGGCTTTTCGCCGATTTTTGAAAAAAATGCCCTAGAGGGGCCAGATCCACGCGCCACCATGGTGGCCGCCTCGCGTCACGGGGCGGGTTTCGCGGAGGTGCTCCTCGAGGAGCACCCCGCATCTCGCACGGTATGCGCCGCGGGGTGCGCCGACTCGCGCGTGCGGACGACGCACGCCGACGCCGCCGGCGGCGTGCAGCTGGTCGGCGCGAACGGGGAAAAGCGGCGGTTGCTCTCGTGGGCCATCCGCAACGGCGACGGCGCGGCGCTGCGACTCACGGAGACGCCGTGCGCGGGCGCCAGGGGCTCGCGCTCGCACGCGCTGCGCATCGTGTTCCCGCGCGAGCTCCTCCCGATCGCCGCGATCGTCGAGACGGACCCTCACGCCGCGGCGAGAGAGGGCATCGGCGCGGGCGTGCGCGTCGTGGTGGCGGACGTCGCGGGGGACGTGCACGTCGTCCGCGCGCCGCACCCCGCGGAGCTCGAGGCGACGCCGGGGCGTCGCGCGGAGTCATCCCTCGCGTCCGTCCGCGCCGCCGACATCGCCACCGTCGCGGATCCACCCTCGCTCCAGGCCCTCGAGGGCATCGCCAGCGTCTGCGCCGTCGGAGCCAAGATGGTCGCGTTCGGCGGCGTCGGCGGTAGAATCGCGATCCTCGACGTCCTCTCCGCGAACCTCGCGCCCGTCGCGGAGCTCAAGCCCGCGACGCTCGCGAGGCTGTGGAACGTCGTCTCCCTCGGCGCGAGCGAGCGATTCGCGGGCGCGCGGGCCATCCGTTCGATGGCGCAAGTTCCGTCGCCGCGGAGGCACTCCGCCGACCCGTCGCCGCCCCGGCTTCTCCTCGCCGCGCTTCGCGCCGACTGCCACGTCCAACTGTGGGACGTCACCCACCCCGCCAAGCCGCTCTCGCTCGTCGCCATGCAGCTCCCGTCGCCGAGCGGCGGCGGCGGCGGCGACGGCGGCGGGTACGAGAGCGGCGGCGGGCCGGGCTCTCCCGGAGGTTTTGGGTCGGCCGACTCGCCCGTCTCCCCCATGGGCTCGCAAACGGGGGGGGAGAGGGCGGCGCACTGCATGGGCTGCGGCGAGGGGTACCTCGCGGTGTCCACCTACGGGGTGGACGCGTCGACGAATTCTTCCGACGCGTCGTCATCCCCCAATACGGCGGTACAGTTCCCGAGACCTCGCGACGGGAAAATCTCCGTCTACGCCCTCGACGTGAAGGCGGGGCCCGAGGGATCGTCCAGCGCGAGCCTGGCGTTTCACAGCCCGGTGGTGGGCGGCGACGGCGTCACCGTCGCCGTGGCGGTGTCCGGGGAGTCGATCTGGGCGCTTCAGGAGGGATCGATCGACAGGAGGGGCGATTCCGGCGAAACCCTCGGCAAAGACGGCGGCGCGGGCGACAGGGTGCTGAAGGGGTGGCCGCTCGAATCGCTCAACCGCGCGCACCCGTGCGAGACGCTCGGCGACGCCGCCGCCGAGCTCGGCGCGTGGGCGGGTCGCGCCCCCTCCGACGCCGGCGCCGCGGGCGCCGCCGCCGCGCTCCTCCTCCGCGGCGGCGCCGTCCCCGGCTCCGTTCACGCGACGGCGGCGGACGTCTCCGACGATCTCGCCTCTGAGCTCGCGGTTCGCGGCGTCGCCTCGTCCACGGTGCTCACCGCCGCGCTCGACGCCCTGGACCAGCCGTGCCCGCCGTTGGGGGACACGTGCGCGCGGAGGGCCGCCGCCGCGACGCGCTTCGCCGCGGGAGGTGACGACGCGCCCGCCGCCGACGCCGTCGCCGCTTGGTCGCTCATCGCTCCGGCGTACGCGGGCGCGTGGCGACAAATGCGAGCGCCGCTGGGAATCGCGTCGCTCGGTAGTGGCGGTGGTGGTGGCGCTTCGGATGGTGGGGGCGCGTCCGTGGTGGTGCTTCGCGAGGGGGCGTCGTGCGTGATGAGGGCGTTGGACGCCACGGAGGCTGCGGCGTCCCGGGCGGCGTTCATCGCGAGGACGCCGGGCTTCGCCGAGACGGGAAATATTGTAAACCTGGGGCCAGGGGCGAACCTCGGGGCGACGGCGCCGCACCTCGCGGCGCTCGCGCTCGGGTGTCACATGAACGAACTGCTCGGCGCGCCCGCGTGCCACGCGATGGATCTTGTCGCCGGGGGCGCGGGCGGTGCCGTCGCGGGTGCCGCGGGTGCCGATGTATACGGCGGGGGCGTATTAGCTAATACGGCTCGAGCGTCGCCCGCGGCGCGAGCGGCGGTGAAGGAAGCCGCCGCGTTCGCCGCCACGGAGGATTGGCTCGACGCCGCGGTGGCGCTCGCGCTCGGGCGGGTGACGGCGCAGCCGCACGGCGGGATGGACGACGCGGTCAAGGCGGCGCTTCGCGAGAGACGCGCGAGGCAGCGCCGAGCGGCTGGCGCGCTTCGAGCGTGTCTCGTTAGCGTCGGGAACGATCCCGCCGACGCGATCGCGCGCGCGCTGGACGCGATGGAGTGGAGGCATCCCACGTCGTCGATGGAAGAACACGCGGGAGGGATGGAGTGGACCGAGGGAGCGAGGGCGCAGGCGGCGCGGCAGCAAGCCGGCGCCAGGTGCGCGGCTCTTCGGGGGCTCTTGCTGCTGCTCGGAGCGATTCGGTGGGGCGGCGCTCGCGTGTTGGGCGCCGCGGGGTGCGACCGCGGCGCGCTCCTCGCGCTGATCCCCCGCGTCGCCGCGCAGCACCGCGCCGCGCTCCTCGCGCGCTGGCTCACCGCGACGCCGTGCGCGGGCGTCGCCGCCGACCGCGTCGCGCCGGCTCCGCCGCCGCCGCTCTCGGCGGCTATCCTCCCGGCGGGTGCCGCCTCGGCGCGACCGGGATTGTCCCTCGTCGTCGCCGGCGCCGCGCTCTGCGCCGAGATCGTGCTGGGCGTTAAAGGCGTGGACACCTACCGCGTCGACGACGGCGGGTACAGGCGCGCGGTGGAGATTGGCGCGGAGCTCTACGCTGGCGGGGAACTCGCCGCGCTCGGGTGGGTGCTCAAGCAGGCGCGAGCGTCGCCCCCCGGGGGATCGATATCTCACGGCGGAGCTGGCCCCGGTTCCGTATCATCCGGCGACGCACCCGCGCTCCTGTTTCTCCAGGCGCTTCGGGCGAGCGCGGACGTCGCCCGGGGTGCACGTGACGGCTCGAGTAACGGCTCGAGTAACGGCTCGAGCGACGATGACGCGACGGAGGAGGCGCTCGGGTTGTTCTTCCGCGCCGCGTCGGGGATCGATCCCGGCGGCGGCGATGAATCGACGGGTGGTGACGTTTCGAATCTCACCCCGGGTGGCGACGTTTCGGATGCGATGGACGTGGGCGACGAAGGCCCGCGCGCGGGAGACGCGATTCGTTCGTCGGGGAGGTCCGACCCGCTGCTGCAGCACCTGGTGAAGCTGCTGCGGAGCATCATGTCCGGCTTCCCGACGGCGCCGGGCGGACTCGAAGCCGGCGACGAAACCTCGCCCCCGGTTTCGACGCTCGAGTACTACGAGACCCTGATGCTCTTCTTCGAGCGGCTCGGGTGCTCGCTGGGCGCCGCGCGATGCGCGCACGCGGCGCTGCGCGAGGTTGAGACGGCGCACGCGGAGGACGGGTCGGGCGCCAGGTCGCGACGCGCGGCTCGGCTCTGGGCGAACCTCCTCCAGTACTCGCTCGACCTCGGCGACTGGTCCGGCGCGTACGCCGCGGTGCTCTCCGTCCCCGGAGCCGACGCGCAGAACGCCGCGCTTCGCAGGTTGGTCGCCGCGCTGTGCGAGCCCGGCGACGTGAGGGGCGGCGCCGCGGCGCTCGTGCGCCTGCCCTTCGGACCGGACGCGCTTCCCGCGGTTGTTCGAGCGCTCGAGGGTAGGGCCGCGGCGGCGCCGTTGGACGCGACGCCGAACCCGTCGATGATGCTCCACGCGCTGCACGTCGCGAGGGGAGCGCCGGGCGAGGCGGCCGCGGCCGTCTTGCGACACGCGCGTCGGCTCGGGGAGGCGGTGGCGTCGGCGGCGGCGAGGGCGGAGCTCGCGGTTGGTTCACTCGGTTCCGAGGAGCGGGCGGAGATGAAGCCGTCGAACCCGAGAGCCGTCGCCGCCGGGGAGGCGCGGAGGCGGCTGGCGGAGGCGCTCGAGGCGCACTGCGGCGCGCTCCTCGTCGCGATCAACTCGCTGCGGCTGTGCCCACCCGGCGCTCGTCACGTCGCCGAGGAGTGGCAACCCGATCGGAAGCTCCGCGAGCTCACCATCGACGGCGACGACGACGACGCCGACGGGTGGTCCGAGCCGAGTAAACACGACGACGAAAAAGCGCGCCCCGGTGACGAAAACGCCGCCCCGGTTCGTTCGGGCCGCCCCGGGGTTCGCGCCCCGCCCCACCCCAAGCGCAGGCGCCGCGTCCCGCCCGCCCCCGAGCGCACCTCTCTATCCCGGCTTCTTCGCGAGTACGCGCTCGCGGCGGCGAGGCTGGAGCTCTGCGCCGCGGGCGCCGAGCCGGCGGCGCTGGGGTGCTCGAGCCTCGGCGGCGGCGACAAAGCGTTCGATCGCGACGAGGCGGATCTGATTTCCGGGCTCACGGCGTCGCTGTGCGCTCACGGCCTGTTCCGCGCGGCGACCAAGCTGGCGTGCTCGTGGCGCGAGGGGGAGGCGCTGACGGAGCTCGTGACGGTCATCGCCGCGACGCTGGCGGCGAGGGCGGCGCTCGCGCAGACGCGGAGCCGCGGGGGGACGTCTTCGTCTTTGGGACGTCTTCGGGGCGGGCTCGGGTCGATCGACGGCGACCTGGGCGCCGGCTGCGCGGCGGCGGCGGGCGAGGCGGTTGCCGCCGCCGCCGAGCCCCCGCCTCGGACGCCGACGGCGTCGCTGGCCACCGCGGGCGGCGTCCTCGGGTCGGAGGCGATCGACGCGGCGGCGGCGGAGGCGTCGCCGGCGGCGGCGTGGGCGGCGCTTCGAGCGTTTCTCGAGACGCACTGCACGGTGGAGAGAAACTTTGCGCCGACGGAAGCCGCGGCGAGGGCCGCCTTGGCGGCTGATCCCTCGTCTTCGCTCCGTCTGCCCCAGTGGCTGACGCGGAGGTTCACGCGCGGGCGGGGGGGCGGAGACGGCGGAGCGGGCGGAGACGGCGGAGCGGCGGCGGGTGGGATGGCGCGGCGCGGCGCCAACCCTACCGCGCTTCTCGCCATTTACGCGCAGCACGGCCGGCTGGAGGAGGCGGCGCGGCTGGCGATCGCGGAGCTTCGAGCGCACGCGCGAGGCGCCGACGCGGTGACGAGGACCAGGTTCGCGGCGGCGTGGTTTCCGACGCCGCTGTTGATGCACGTGCGCGACCTCGTCTCGCGGGTGCCGGCGTTGGACGGGCTTCGCGCCGAGCTGGATCACGAGCTCGACGAGCACAGGAGGCGAGCGGAGGCGGACAGCGCCAAGCTCGCGGGGTTCGCCGCGTCGCGGTGAACGCGACGACGAGTTTGGTCCGTAAACAATCCTAAACGACGAGTTTGGGTGTTGGTTCGACTGAGTGTTGGTTCGACGCGTGCTCGTGGCGGGTGCGAACGATGAAGGCACGCGCGATGACTTTTTGATTAAACGTTCTTGCCAATCTTGTTCCAGCCCAGGCCCAACACCATGCCCATGTGCTTCCACACCGACACGATGGAGTTTGCGGTGAAGAAACCGGATCCAGCCGCCGCGGGAACCCCGATGCCCGGGTACGTGGAGTCGCCCGTGGCGTACAGGTTGGGCACGCCCGTGGTGGGTCCCGGCGGTAGGTTCGCCCCGTACACGTTGAACCGGGTCATGTCCACGCCCGGTCCGTAGGTGCCCTCCACCTTCTTCACGAATCGCCTCTGCGTCAGCGGCGTGGCGATCATCTCGCACTCCACCCTCGACCGAATGTCCGGTATGACCCGCTCCAGCGCCCTGTACAAGTCGTCGCCAGCCTCTTTTTTCATCCGCCTGTACTCGTCGCTGCCGTACTTGACGTTCGCCCAGTCCCCCCACGGCTCGTTCGCGGCGCCGTACACGTGCGCCACGTGT
>Ga0181573_10004656_pt1 | contig 11603 bp, 5 predicted proteins | sample 101ome_25_FD_148643 | JGI IMG/M metagenome (GOLD analysis project Ga0181573, IMG submission 148643) | Coastal salt marsh microbial communities from the Groves Creek Marsh, Skidaway Island, Georgia - 101409BT metaG (spades assembly) | ecosystem: Environmental > Aquatic > Marine > Intertidal zone...
TGAACGCACCCCCATTAGCATAGGCCAGCGCCACAGGCACATTGGTGTCTCGTCCACTATCGAACGTCTCACCCTGTCCCGCCATATTTTTGGGGCGCTGTGCAATCCAACCCCCTCCAATGGACACCCCATCAGCTGCGAAAGCGACGCGCGCGCCCTGGGCCTCAAAATAAACTGAGCACTCGATCCTATGGTACCCCGGCGTCAGGGATCGACCCGCTTGTATCATTGCAATTCCGTCTTGAAGGGGCGATTGGGACGCAGCAAGAGTCAGCAGACCATTCTCGACAAATAGGCTCCAGCCGCCGAAATAACTACCCGCAGCAAAGAGCACGCCCTCAGCACCTCCCGTCGGAATCGTCAGATCCGCAACGATCTTGAATGAGTGCTGAAAAATTCTTGGCGCTGACCATTCACTCAGCTGCACACCCGGGCCCCAAAAGGTGACCTCTGTTCTTGGCGAGCCGATACCCCCTCGCGCCATCGCACGCTGAAAGCCACTGGAATTCTGCAGTGGATAAACGAGATTGCGACGCGCCTCTCGATCGAATACCGCCTGTAACTGCGCGAGTCGCTCTGGGTATTGCGCGGCCAAGTCACGACTTTGACTGAAATCTTGATCGAGGTGGTAAAGCTCCCACGCATATTCGGTGGGGTGCGAGCGGTCAGCTCGGAGCCGTTGCCAAGGCATCATTTGCGGGGTGGTCACAGCGAGCCACCCTTCATGATAAATTCCCCGATCGCCGCCAATCTCGTAGTACTGCGTTTGGCGTCGAGAAGTCGAACCCGGGTCATCAAACGTGTAGAGCAAACTCACGCCATCGATAGGTAACTGAGCAATACCATCCACTTCTTGCGGCGGTGAAATCCCCGCCGCCTCAAAAATAGTCGGTGCGATATCAACAATGTGATGGTACTGCTCTCGCAGTCCCGTCTGCTGAATACGGGCAGGCCATGACATCACCAAGCCATTACGCACAGCACCAAGGTGTGACGCGATGCGCTTAAACCAGGGGAAAGGCGTATTCATCGCATGCGCCCAACCGGCGGGGATCGCTTGATAGGTCAGCGCACTCCCCATCACATCGAGATTATTCGCTACCCAAGACAGGTCATATCCAGGTGTGTCAGGCGAGCGCCCCATGTCGCTCATCTCATTCATGGAACCGTACAGCCCATTAGCCACCGGGCCACCGTTATCGCCCTCGATGAAAATAATCAGCGTATCGTCAACTAAGCCCATCCGGGCAATTTCATCTAGCAGCCGCCCCAACTGAAAATCCTGATATGCCACCATGGCGGCATAGACCGCCATAAAATGTGCATAGACACTTTGTTCATCGGAAGAGAGAGAATCCCAGCTCGGTATCACCTCCGGTCGCGGGGTCAGCATCGTAGATTGCGGCACAAGTCCCTGAGCCTTCTGGCGTGCAAGGGTTCGCTCTCTCGCGACATCCCAGCCATCCGCAAAGGACGCTTCAAAACGCGCGATCCAATCAGCGGGTGCCTGTTGCGGGGCATGCGCCGAACCAAACGCTTGATAGATAAAAAACGGTTTTGTCGGATCGTTCGCCTGCTGCCGATGTAGCCAAGCGATGGTCCGATCGGTTAAGTCTTCATCAAGCAATAAATCCGGCGCGCGCCCTGCGCTATCGACCGCTTGAGTCCCCTCGAACAATGCCGGACGGTATTGATCGGTATCTCCCATCAAAAAGCCATAAAAATACTCAAACCCACGTTCGGTTGGCCAATAGTCGAACGGCCCCATAGGCGAGCGATGCAACAATGGCGTGTTGTGGTCTTTGCCAAACATGGCGGTGTTATAGCCATGTTCTTTGAGGACTCGCGCGACTGTCGCGGCCGCAGGAGAGATCACGCCGGTATAACCAGGGTACGGTGACGCCATCTCTGGATGGTGACCGGTACCGACGCGATGATGGTTGCGACCCGTCAGCAGCGCAGCCCTGCTCGGCGCGCATACCCCTGTTGAATGGAACCGGTTATAGGTCAGCCCGGCGGCCGCTAGCCGCTCGAGATTGGGTGTCGGAATGGGACCCCCAAACGTACTTGCGGCACCAAATCCAATGTCGTCCGTCATGATGAGAATGATATTGGGCGCGGACTCTGCAGGCGAAGGCGTGAGGTCCAGGTCATAGCGTGTCGAGTCACTTTCGCGGGGGTTGAGCTCGCCAGCGAATAGCGGCAACGCGCGTGACAGTGCATCACGATCCTGCGTAGAAGCCGCAACGTCAATGATATCGGCCATCAGAGTTGCCACCGCGAGGCACCATGCCAGACCTGTCGGTGAGCGCCATGGCTGCCCCTGTCGCAACAGCCCAATGAATAAAAGTCTATGATTCCTCACAGCGCACTCGCTCTATTTTCAGGGTTTCCATTCAAGCTCGGCGAGCAGTCTGGCCATCTCCGCGCAATGGCAACAGCAGTTAAAAACGGCCTCTGCGCTAAGCTTGACGCTCTCATCCTATGGTAACGTCTATAACAATTCATGTGGAGGACACCGTCGTGTCAGCAACGACCACCGCCAACCCGCTCGATCACCAGCAGATGACCGCACCACAAATACTCGTGATCGCAATAATGGTTGCGCTCAATGCGCTCGATGGCTTTGATATTTTATCCATCAGCTTCGCCGCGCCGTACATCACCAGCGACTGGCAAATTTCTATGGGCACCCTGGGTATCGTGCTCTCTGCTGAATTGTTTGGTATGGGTGTTGGATCAATTGTCCTTGGTAACCTTGCAGACAAGATCGGACGACGGCCTCTTCTACTACTGTGTTTAATCGTGATGACCATCGGTATGTCACTCGCATCGATCGCCAGTGGTGTGAGCGACATGTTGGTCTTTCGGGTCATTACAGGAATCGGCATCGGCGGCATGCTCGCGAGCACGAATGCAATGACCGCTGAGTTTGCTAATGCAAAGTACCGCAAACGCGCCATTACCATCATGGTTGCCGGCTATCCATTGGGTGTCATTTTCGGGGGCATAGCGGCCGGCGCAATTGTTCACGCGACGGGCGATTGGCGCCATATATTTCTCTTTGGTGCCTGCGTCACAGCAGTCATGCTACCCATTGTCTGGTTCTTCGTACCAGAATCCATCGAGTTCCTTAATAAAAACCAAGACCAAACGACGCTCGAGAAAATCAATGCTGTGCTCATGACACTACGACACAAGCCGCTCAATACGCTACCGGAGAGAGCCGACACCCAAGCGCAAAAAAGCAATCTATCGGATCTGTTTTCGGCGCAGGCAAGAAAGACAACCCTGCTGCTGACTGTGACCTGCTTTATGACCATGGCCACTTTTTACTTCGTGTTGAAGTGGGTTCCAAAGCTGGTACAAGAAATGGGTTTTGGCAATCCGGGATCGGTGTTGGTATGGGCCAGTATTGGCGGTTTCTTCGGCTGTATTTTGTTTGGCACACTCACACAATATATAGCGACTAAACAATTGACGATCGTGAGTCTCATTTTGGGTTTTATCGGTGTGGTCGTTTTCGGTCAGGGTGCGGACGATGTCATTCGACTCAAAGCCGTCACGGCCTTCGCCGGTTTCTTTACCAACGCGGCGATCGTTGGGCTTTACACGCTATTTGCCACCTATTTTCACACTGCCATTCGAGCCTCCGGCACGGGCTTTGCACTCGGCATGGGACGCGCTGGCGCATTTTCCTCACCAGTCATCGCGGGCTTTCTGCTCGAATGGGGCTGGAGTTTGGCCGTCGTCTCTATCGTTATGGGCATTGCTTTCCTGATCGGTGCCGTTTTGTTGCTACTACTGAGCAACACCGCCGAACCACAATAAACCCTTCGCTGAACGTTGCGAAAAATAGCCATCAAACCGACTGTCTCTACCCCGTCACGAATCGGGTGAAGCGCCCTCAAATCCCGGCATCCGGGAGCAGAAATAAATTTGGGTATTGTGGCCGTGATCACTCGTGCCGGGGGCAGAGTGCCCAATACGCTTCAGCTCTATTGCATTTTTTGCTAACCTCGCGACCGCAATAACGCGCCAGTTTTACGTTCTGGTTTGCGACGAGGATTTGTGATGACTACCAGCCCTTCCAGCGACAGTGTCGTGGTTGCCGCGCTCTATCGCTTTACCACACTGCCGGACTTCGACAGTTTTCAAAAACCGCTGCAAGACCTCATGGCTGAGCATGATGTGCGCGGCACCCTGCTACTCGCATCCGAGGGCATCAATGGCACCATCGCCGGTTCACGCGAGGGCATCGATTGCGTGATCAATTGGCTGCGGCAAGATCCCCGCTTCGCGCCGCTTGAGACCAAAGAGTCTTATGTTGATGAAATGCCTTTTTATCGGGCTAAAGTGAAGCTGAAAAAAGAGATCGTTACGATGGGCGTGAGTGACATCGATCCGACACATATCGTTGGCACCTACGTCGAGCCCAAAGATTGGAATGCGCTGATCAGCGATCCTGATGTGCTCTTGGTCGATACACGTAATGATTACGAAGTCGAGATTGGCACCTTCGAAAACGCCGTGAATCCCGAAACACAATCCTTTAGAGAATTCCCTCACTACGTCGCAAACCACTTAGACCCAGCAAAACATAAAAAGGTTGCCATGTTTTGCACCGGCGGCATCCGCTGCGAGAAATCCACAGCGTTTCTCAAGCAGCAGGGATTCGATGAGGTCTACCACCTAAAAGGCGGGATTTTAAAGTACCTTGAAGAGGTTCCTGAATCGGAAAGCAAATGGCAGGGCGAGTGCTTTGTCTTTGACAACCGAGTGACTGTGAATCACCAGCTTCAGCAGGGTGACTACGACCAATGCCACGCCTGCCGTCGCCCAATCACTGAACACGATAAGCAGAGTGAGCACTATCAGAAAGGTGTCAGTTGCCACCGCTGTTACGACCAGCAAACGGCCGAACAAACCCAACGCTACCGTGAACGCGAGCGGCAAATCGTTTTGGCAAAGCAGCGCGGCGAAGCGCACATCGGCCAACCGATGGCCGACACCATCGCTCAACGAAAACAAGAAAAACTGCGCTTTAAAGCGGCGCAGCGCGAGAAAGACAGGCGAAGCTAACGTATCCTGGGCGAGTCGCATTTAAGTGCCGCATTAGCTCGTAGGATAACAACCGCCGCTTACTGCCATACCTCGAGATTATCTGCGCGACCAATACGACGACTTAATCTGGCGTTCATAACATCAGACAGACCGCACTGTTCGAGCATACGGTCGACAGCCTTCTTATCATCGCCCTGCAAGACGTCGTAGAGGTCTTGAACCCGCTGTAGTAAATAGAAGCGATGCGGTTGTGCAAGCGCGTCAATCGTACAGCCACGCAGTGAAAACTGGGTCATGCCAATAGCCTGCGCTAGGCGCCCCACCGCGGCCGTGCCGGCCTCCGGCTGGTGATCGGCTAGCCACTGGTTAATGCTACGCGCTGCGGCTAATGTTTCGGGTACAAAGTCCTCGGCGACCGTGCGCAGTACCGCAATCAATGTCTCCGGCACGTCGTCGTCTGACAAGAACTCAGTGCCAGCATTGAAATACTCGGGCGCATCCTGATCGGCTCGATTCATGCGCTCAACCCATCTGTAGACTCGCGGTGCACGCTGCTGCATCAACCGTGCCGGGTAAGGGTCGCGCCCCAAATGGGCATAAAGCGGTGCCAACAAGCCAAAGTCGCCAATACATGGTCGCCAACCGAGCAAATAGGGCACTGCCTCGAAATGGCGATTCAGCGCATCAAGAAACTCCTGATACAGCGCCTCTACAACCTTACGAGTCGCATCTGTGACGCCAAAGATCATCGCCGCGTGGCGCATACGGTCCATCATCGCCTCAGTTTTTTCCTCGCGCTCAGGCAGCTGTCGTTGCGAGTGCAGAAAGTGATAGCGCACGAAGTCGAGGTTGTCCTCTGGAAAATTCCAGCGGTAATGCATCGCCGGCCGCAACAAACCATCGGTGCCGATGACATCAAATAGCGCACTGATCACCTGCTGACGCGACCCCGTCGGACGACATGGGCGACCCGACGCGGCCTCAAAATGCTCAATGATGGCCGCGCCATCGCGAATCACTTCGCCCTCGGGTGTCACCAATGTTGGGATGGTCGGCAGTTTGCCCTTTGGAAGCACGTCGGCTTTAAAGCTCTCGTGGCCGGTTGATAGCTCCCGAAAGGGAATCTGCTGTTTGATGAGATAACTTCGCGCACGACCCGAGTAGAGCGAGTGTGAGATTGCATATAGCGTGTACATGTCTGCTCCTTTTTGCGGCGAACGCGCCATCACAATCTTCAGTGCCCGTTGGCGAGTATGTTGCAGCCTCATCAAGGGACACAGCTGAGCTCACGCTGCGAGGCGATCCAGTAACGACCCAACTGTCACAAAGCTCACCACGATCGAAAGCGCCGTCACATTGAGCGGAAAGACAATGTCCGCCTTCGGTTTGAGTGGGTGATGTCACTCATTGCTCATGAACCCGCCAAGAGGATCACTCCTCGGGCAGCGGACGGCAAGCCGCGACTTAAGCGTACCCAAGATCTATCGCAAATTGCTAATAATTTACGCTCATAGCATCCACTACGATCCCTAGTCACCTTATACTGAGTCATCGATGAGAATAACGCCCGTCTGAGGACGATTTGATGACCCGCTCGCCACATTACCCACGGTTTGCGACCGCTCTTTTTTTAAGCTCAGTGATGCCGTTTATTCATGTAGGTCTTGCTCAAGCTGAGGATGATACGGGAACACTCGAGGAGACTCAGGTCCTGGCGAATCGTGTCGCCAACCCCGACCCAGCAGCCACTTTTGCCACGCCAGTGACGGCGCTGCGCTATGACGCGGAAATCGAAATTCAACCGCGCGGACTTCCAGAAGGTCAGGCCGACATCACCGTGCGCGGGAGCGTGTTTGAGGCAGTCGGCCTTCGTGTGGGCGCTGCAAGTATTGTCGACCCCCAGACTGGCCACTACGCGGGCGCCTTGCCGATTGACCCGAAGGCGCTCAGCGCACCCACACTCGCAGTCGATGTCGATCACGCGCTCGCCGCAAGCAACGCAACTGTGGCGACTGTTCAGTACACGCTGCAGCCGCTTCGGGACGCGACAGACATCTCACTGGGTTTGGGTAGCGACGGGCTCAGCTTCCAGTCTGTGCGCGCGGTCGGCACTCAGGCCCTCGATACGAAGCAGTGGGGTGTCGCGATATCGATTGCGCGCTCCGAGGGCGATGGCACACTCCCCAACGGAGATCACGAATTCGAGCGCGTCAATCTGCAGAGCCAATGGATTGACGCCGCTTCACAAACAGACCTCCTTGTCGCGAAACAAAATCAATTCTACGGCTGGCCGGGCGCCTACACCGGATTCGCCTCCCTGCCAGAGACCGATGACACGGAGACCACTTTGTTTTTCGCCAATCACCGTCGGCAGTTGACCGATGGTGAGGTGGAGGTGACTGCATTCTTGCGTCGCTTGGTCGACGACTACGACTTTAACCGCACCAATCAGGAGTCTAATAGCCCCGGATCTTACGATCATGAAACCCGGGTCTGGGGCCTAGGACTTCAGGGCCGTCAGGAGATGGATGGGTGGCACCTGCGCTACAGTGGGCAATACTCGCAAGACGAACTGGTACGGTCGACTGACCTCACCAATGGCCCTTTTACACAGCGCAACACACTCAACCTTGCACTCATTCCGGGCTGGCAAATTGAGCGCGACGGCTGGCTCATCGATATCGAGGCCGGCGCCACTTGGGCTCGATCAAATCGAGACCGAAATGTAACTCAGCCGATCGTCTCGCTTGCTGTGACCCATCCTTCGGATCGATCACGCTTATCGCTGAGTTATACCGAGACGTCCCAGCTCCCCGGATATACCGCGCTCGCCTCTCCCACCAGTGGGCTCTTTGGCGGCAATCCCACCCTCGCTCGCGAAGAGGCGCGTCAAGTCACGCTGGCCTACTCCCGTCCAATGGCGCGAGGCGAGTGGTCTGTCAGTCTTTTTCAACGCTGGGACGAAGCGCTGGTTGATTGGACATTCTCCAGTGCAAGCCCCTTTTCTCGGCAGGCTAACGCCGTTGATCTCGACGTCATCGGCGCACAATTTGATCTGCGCCAGACTGTGGGAACGGTAGAGATGATCGCTGGACTCACAGTGCTGGATAAAGACGCTGACTACGGACAAGCCACCATCGACGCCAGCTTCTATGCGCTGAATTACGCCGAGCAACGCGCGACTTTGGCGCTGATCTGGAGCGTCAGCGACCAGCTCACCCTGCGCTGGGACAATGAATACCGAAAGCAGGCGAAGAATGCGCTCCGAGTGGGCGATCGAGTAGCGTATTTCGGCGCCGCGTCACTGATCTGGGGCGTCACGACGGCACTCGATATCGCCGCGGTCATCGACAATTTGGCGGACGACGATTTTCAGTTTTTCGTCGGTACGCCAGGTGTTGGACGACAAGCCAGCTTGCGGATCAACTATCAGCTCTAAAGAGCAAAAAAGCGATGAGCGCCGCTGAACACTCTGGCCACAGAGGCGTTAATTCGTTTACCGCACTGCCGCAGGACTCACGCGCTCCAGTTCGATACGACGGGCGAAGTCCTCTGCTAATCGATCGTACAATGTAGCGCCTTCAATGACGTCCTCGATACCCGCATCAATATTCGGGTTATCGTTCACCTCAATCACATACACCTTGCCGCCGCTCTCTTTAAGATCGACGCCATAAAGTCCATTGCCAATACACGACGCCGCACGTTTTGCCGTTTGAATAACGGCTTCAGGCACATCATGCAATGCGACACACTCGGAATCTCCGGCCTGATGAAAGCCGTCCTCACCGGGATCTGTGCTAGACCAGTTATAAACCTGCCAATGCCCCGTAGCCATGTAATATTTGCAGGCGAAGAGCGGCTCATGATTCAAGATCCCGATTCGCCAATCAAACGTGGAGGGTAAAAATTCCTGACCAATGACAACGTCCATGTCCTCAAATAGTTCTGCCAATCTGGCATCTAACTCTTCAGCACTCTCTGCCCGAAAAACACCGGTCGAAAAACAACCCTCGGGACGCTTGATGACGATCGGGAAAGGCAGCTCTGGATACCGCGCCCGCCAATCGCTATTGGCATAGAACAACCACGCTCTGGGCTGTCTGACTCGCGCGCGAGTTAATCTTTCATAGAGAAAAATTTTGTTGGCACACCGGAGAATAGACCACGGATCATCAATGACGATTAGGCCCTCGGTAATCGCTTCTCTAGAAATTCTGTATGTCGCGTGGTTCACCGCAGTGGTTGCGCGAATAAACAGAGCGTCAAACTCTGGAAGCCTTCGCCGGTCTTTTGCAGTAATACGCTCGACGTAGAACCCGCGCCGTTCAGCTGCCGACTGAATGAGCTGTAAAGCCTGCGGGCAGGACGGCGGATTGACCTCACTCGGATCAACCAGAATCGCAAGATCATAACGATAGCTAGGCAACTTGATGTTCTGAAAGCGCCTTTTTGAGAAAAAACTCGCCACCGAGAGATCCATCAGATCCCGATACTTAGTCATTGCTTCGCGGAGAGACAAGGGCTTGATACTTTTGATCTGCCAACTCACCTCATTCTGCTTCTGCACCACCTTTCGTAACCGGATGTTCAACAGCGGCAACCCTAAAGAGCGAGCCATGAGCTTCGCTAATGCGTGATGTTTCGGGTCTATTGCGTGTTCAAAAATGATGGGGAACGCGAATTCATCAGCCTCAACCGACGCGAAGGTGCTTTGTAATAATGTCGCGTAACGCTCGGAGAGACGCCTGCGGGTGACGCTCGATGTGATGTCATTAATGGCGATCACATCGGGCGTAATACGATGACTGCGCGCTGCGGCAAGCAACGACGTGTAGTAGCCGAGAGATTGATCACGATAGTCTGCACACAGATTGATCACACGCAAGGTTTCTATGCGATGCCACCCATCATGGCTCAGATATTCTTCAGGTGTTATCGCGGTGACGTTGGGAAGTTGGTAAGGCCAAAGCGATGGTGATTCAGTAATCAACGCGACGCGCGTATAGCCCTCAGCGGGCTTAAATTTGCGCACCATGCGCAGGGCTGGCTCGCCGGGACCGTAGTAATCTTCTAGTGATTCCATTTCCGAGAAGCCCTGATCGCGATACCACGCGATGAGCTTTTGATTCAGAGCATCCACTTCCAAAGACAGGCGTGAAGCACCTAGCGCCGTTACTTGGTCGTAGGTCCATCGCAGTAACTGGCCACCGCTACCAAGACTTTGGTGCTCAGGAAGCACGCCAATCGAATACAAACGAACACTCTTGAGATAAATAAAGAGCACAGCCGCACCAACCACTTGTTCGCTACCGTCCGGCGTGGTGATGACGGCCACGGCAACGCGCTGATGCCGACTTCGCAACGACCTCGCCAGAGACTGCCGGGAACTATGTCGACTCGGTGCAAAGCAGGCGTGCTCAATCTCCTTAAGTGCTTCAATATCTGAAGTCACAGCGAGCCGGACGTGGCTCGAATGAACCTCGCGGTCAGTCATTACAGTCATCCTATGAACGGATCTATTCATCCATCTCGCTGAGTGCGAGAGTCATTTACTGAGGAAAAGGGTTTGCTGGGCGACCCTCGCCCGTTGACTCAGATCAATTCAGCCACTGGCTCGATAGTTCTCATTGGTGTCTACATTTGCGGAAATGTGCGCCCGCTTTGAAAATTGCACAAGCACCGGAAGGCAGATTTTTCTCATAATGCCAATTTTCACGAAGAATGCGGCAATGCAGCACATCCACTCTCGACCTTAAAAGGCATAACGCACTGACTGTATCTTGGTTCTCATTCCCAGTATTTGTGGCTGCCTAACGGCCGTGACGAGGGCAGGTTCCGTGCCACGCCAAGACAGCACTCGTCACCAATCGGACAGCAGGCTTGCGCTGGACTTCAGGCATCGTCCTCAAACCAGCTGGCCATGACGAAAATCGCGGATTGCTTGCTCGATTTCCTCCCGAGTGTTCATCACAAAGGGACCGTACTGCACGATGGGCTCATCGATGGGCCGCCCGCTCAGTACCAACGCGCCAGCAGCTGTGCCACCGGCCACCAGTGACAATACGGATCCCCGAGTAAAGCTACCGAACTGACCTCGTTGCAGTCCCGCTAACTCACCCTGATACACATAAACCCATGCAGGCTGCTCTGGCGCGAATACGAGCTCGACTGACTGGTGTGCCTCGAGCTCAACGTCACACAATACCGGCTGTGTTGACCGTGTCGGCAACGGCCCCGTGAGCGATTCGCCTTGTATTTCGACATGACCCGCAATGACTCGCACCCGTCCTCGCTGATCTTGGCCCATCTCGCGCGCGGGGATATCGCGATAGGCTGCAGACATCATCTTCTCAGCCGCGGGTAAGTTGAGCCAAATCTGAAACCCATGCATCAAGCCTGACTCTTGCTCGGGCATTTCGGAGTGAATGACGCCGCGTCCTGCCGCCATCCACTGCACTCCACCGGGTTCAATGACGCCTTCGTTACCCATGTGATCGCGGTGGCGCATACGCCCGGCTTTCATATAGGTAATGGTC
>Ga0181573_10004657_pt1 | contig 11603 bp, 7 predicted proteins | sample 101ome_25_FD_148643 | JGI IMG/M metagenome (GOLD analysis project Ga0181573, IMG submission 148643) | Coastal salt marsh microbial communities from the Groves Creek Marsh, Skidaway Island, Georgia - 101409BT metaG (spades assembly) | ecosystem: Environmental > Aquatic > Marine > Intertidal zone...
GGGTATAATGGTATGTTGTGATGGTGGCATTATACCACCGGCGACCGGGTTTTGGGCGGTTGTGTAGATTAGTTTTGTTTGAGGGTGCACTTGTTGGCTCTGTTACTCGATTGCCCCTACGGGGGAGAAAAGCGCTCCCACCATACACCATATCCGCCCCGCCTCAGTCGAGCGAGGCGCGCAGGGCCTCCGCTCGTGCCTGCAGCGCCAGCACCTGCACCTCGATGGTCGCCAGCTCCGCCCGCGCGTCCGTTGCCTTGCCCGTTGCCTTGCCCGTTGCCTTGGCCGTTGTCTTGGCCGTTGTCTTGGCCGTTGTCTTGGCCGTGGGCGCGGTGCAGGAGGCGTTGTAGTACTGGAGGGGCTTGTTGGCGACCCACTTGCCCATGAACTCGAGCGCCGCCTCGGGCTTGAACTGCGGCACCTGTTGGAGCGAGGCGGCAAAGCGGGGGGCAAACCAAGAACCGCCAAGAGGCGCGCACTAGCGCGTGTAAGAGGAGCCCGCGAAGAATGGCTCAGCAGGCGGCTCGGCTCGCGCTTCAACCACGCAAGCATACGCACCCTCTAACTCTCCCTCTCCTCTGTCCTCGCTATGCGCAAATAGTTTAAAGTCCCCGCGTCCTCTGCTGCTCACCATGTGCCCCGAGCCGCGGATGGTGAGGAAGGCGAAGTCGCCGGCGTAGCTGGTAAGGTACCCGCCCATGCGCTGGCAGCCGTCGAGCGTCCACGGCCGCCACGCCTCGGTCTCCTCCAGCCCCAGCGCCACCGTCCAGTTCTGCGCCACGAACGAGTTGATGCCCGGGTCCGTGTCGCCGTTGTACACGAGTACTCGAACCTGGTTGTGTGTATAGGGAAAGCGGCGTGGGTTTACTGCGTGTAGTAGCTTGAGAGGGTTAGCAAAACATGCTTCACGACATGACGTCGTTCTATGAGCCCATTCGAATGTCCTGAACGCGCTCAAGTGCCACCGCACCTCGGGATGGTTCGTCGCAAGGTCGACGTAAAAGGGCATGAGGTTGGTCTCAGTCAGCTCATACCTGTTCCGTGCCAGTTACGTTACGGCCGAGAGGATAAAAAAGGAAAGAAAACGGGCAAAGGACATGCGTGTCGGGTGACAGAGGCCGCGCGCCAACAAATGGCCCACGCACGTCATGCCGACGCCGTTGTCCCCCGAGAAGAAGTTGGAGTCGGCGGGGACGTGCAGCGCCTCCATGACCTTCGGGCTCCTGGCCCACGCGTCCGTGGCGCCGCCGCCGCCGCATGGATAGTCGTTCAGCGCGCCCCCAGCGATGGCTCCCGCATCCCCGACCACGTTAAACACAGTGCTTGCCCCGTTCTTCGCCCATGGTGCGGCGTTGGTGAGGCGGCGGCGGTTGCGGCGCAGGTCGTTCTCGTAGGTGCAGTCGTCGTAGAGGTTGTAGTCGTAGTAGCCGCCGATACTGCCGTACATGTCCCCCAGGAGCTCGTTGCATGTGTCGCTGAGGCCTTCGCCCGTCTTGAGGCCCTCCTCGGTGCACTCGGCTGTGATTGCGTCGAAGAGGCTGATGGACACCTGCCCGTGGCCGTAGAAAAAGAGCACATTCCACCACGGCCCCATGCCCGTGTCGCTGCCGCACAGTACCTGGCGAATTAAAAAAGCAGCCCACAAAAAAAAACAGGTGAAAAGGCGAGAGGTAAGGAGCAAAAAGGAGGTGGTCTCAATATCCAGTCTTCGAATCACCAATCGTTTTCACCTCCGTGCCGGTGCATGCGTCGCCCACCGCCATGCCCTTGAAGTTAAGCGGGTCGAGCTTCTTGGCGCCGCTGTTGGCCGCTAGGACCTCTTGCGCCAGCTTGGGGATGTAGACCCCCGCGTAGGACTCGCCGGTGAGGTAGAGCTCGTTGGCCTTGAACTCGGGGAACTTACCGTCGAACCAGCCCCGCAGCGCAGCGTACTCGGCGTCCGCCGCGCGCGTGTCGTTCCAGGCGCCGCAGCTGTTGCCGTCGCCCCCCGGCTGGCCGTCGCAGTAGGAGAAGCCCACCGGGGGCGGCCAGTCGAACATGAGGAGATTGCCAATCTGCGCCCAGCTGTCCGGGTTGTAGAACATGGTGGGCACGCCCGAGGCCTCGTACGCCGGCCCCGAGAGGCTGTCCGAGTCCACCTTTCAAGAAGATGCGCAAGCTTAGGCTGGCAGATGAGCATGTGGCGAGGGCGAGGCGACGGTGAAATGTGGCCATCGTGGGGTGCGCGGTGAGGCAACGGTGACTTCCGGGCATTGTTGCATCGTTGTATCATCTCCCGTGACCAAACCGAACGATCCAATTATGTCGCACCTGGAGCGGGCCGAGCTCGGCGAGGAGGCCAAACAGCGACGACGCGCCGGGGCCGCCGTTGGACCACAAGATCACCGGGTCCGTGGCGGGCTCCTTCTCCGACTCGATGAAGATGTAGTGCGACATCATGCCCATCCCCATGGTATCCGAGATGTCCACGTACCCCGAGTACCTAAGTGACAGAAGGCCCGATGTTGTGGTGTAAACAATCATGCTGAACTTGACGCGTGGTTTTTAGTGGGTCTGGGCTCAAGATTCGCTCGCACATACCACTTGGAGGGGAGGGCGTGGTCCCAACCGGGAAGATGGGTGATCTCATCCGCAGAGGGGGCCGCCGAGACTGCGGCGAGACCGAGCAAGGCCGTCGGGATAGTGTGCATTTTTGGCAAAGGACTTGCGTTTGTTTACTATAATATGTAAATTGGCATGTACCTACTAGGTACCAGGTACCTGGTACTTTAGTACTTTTGTGTCCAATCAATTACATTAATTAACCGGCTTCTCAAGAGTGCTTCAGTACCCTCTGATTGGCCAGAGCTCGACGACGGGCCTCCTCAAGGGCCGACATCTCAAGCCCGGGGACAACGTCGGAGGAAGTGTCACCATGAGCCAGGGCAGAGTTGCCGAGAATGACCTCGATGCCATGCACCAGCTCCTCCACATCAAGCTCAAGGTTGGCCGGGAACGAAATACCCACGCCGCAAACGTGCGGGGGACAAACGGGCGCCGCGGGCGCCACACAGCACAAACGAGACAGTGCTTGCCCGCCCCAACGATCTCATCTCGGAATCGCTATTCGCCTCGCTTCGTAATTTCCCTTGTCTTGCAGTGGAAGCTGACCGAGCGCGAGCTGGAGCACATCGAGCGCGTCTTCTCAATGTTTGACGTGAGTATTGCCCAAGGAAAGGTCCGGGGTAGTGATGGTTGCCGCACGTTCGTCGTTCCCGACGGTGTGTCTCCGCCGTTACGCCGGGCCGAATCGGAAGGCCCCGCCGCCTGTGTTACCGCCCGAGCGTCCCTCTATGGGGAAGGATCGGCCGCGGGAATGACCCCCCGAGCGCATGATGATGCAACGCTCCGAGAGCAGCACGCCTCTCCCGTTCGCGCGCCCTCCAGCCCTCGGGCACCTAACACACCACGTCATTGTGCTCTTTCAAACTATCTCTGTCTCTATCTTTTTCTCTCTCGCGCGCGCCCGCCCACCCGCCCGCCCGCGCGGCCACAGGTGCCCGCGGTGGGCGCCATCGACCGGCGGGCCTTTCCGTACGCCATGCGGCGCCTGCGTTTCGCGGACAAGACGAAGCGGCGCGGCTCGTGGGCGTCGGAACAGGTGATCCGCGAGGTCCTTGCGGGCGAGTACCCGCTTTTCGCTCAGGGCGAGGACGACCTCAGCTACCTGGCCTACGTCGACGCCGTCGGCCGCGCCAAGGACGAGATCCTCAACGGCGACGACCAGGGCGCGGCGGCGGCGAGCGCGCTGAGCAAGCTGAGCCTGTCGTTCGGGCTGCCGTCCAGCGAGGCGGAGGAGGCCGAGGCCCTGCGCCGGAAGCGCGCCGAGTTCACGGTGGCGTCGAGCTACGGGACGGAGGGCGACGTCTGGTCCAGGTCGGTGGAGGCGGTCGGGAAGCGGCACCTGGCGCAGTGCGCGGACCTCTTCGGGCGGGCGCTCAAAGGCGGTAGCGGCGTCAACGGGCCCAACCGCATCACGCGCCGGGACCTGAGTCCGGTCTTGCAGGCCGTGCGGCCCGGTCTGGGGGAGGCGGACGTGCAGGCGCTGTGCGAGCTGGCTGGGGTGTCGGGCCGCCACGGGGTCAGCTTCGTGGACGTGGTGGTCATGGTGGGCTACTGCGAGCTCGCCTCGGGAACCATCGGCGGCGTGAGCAAGGTGACGCAGGACGTGAACGACCACGCCGCAGGGCGGGCGGCGGCACAGCTGGCCATGGAGGAGGAAGAGGCCCAGAAGAAGACCAAGTGGTCCACCATGCTCAAAGACGCGCAGGAGACGTCGGAGCGCGCGTTCTCAGACGCGGCGGCGGCGGCCACGGCGGCAGCCAACGCGGGCGCAGCGGCGGCCACCATCGGTGCAGCTGTGGCAGTGCGCACCGTCCCTGGTGGCCAGGCGCATCTGCGGAGCGCCATGGCGCAGATGGACGAGGCCGTGGCCTCGGCGACGGCGGCGGCCGAGGCGGCGCTCCCCTCCGAGGTAAGCGAGCTGGCCGCGGGGGCGTCGACCTTTGCGAGCGCGGGGGCGGGGGCCGCCGAGGGGGTGGGCGGCGCGGCGCTGTCGTCCGTGTGGAGCGGCCTGGACGCGGCCTCCGCCCTGGCCTCGGGCGGGCCGCCGCCACAGGACTCGGACGCGGCGGCGCGGCAGGCCCTGGCGGGGCTCGGCGGCGTGCGCGGCGGGGCAGGCGTAGGGGAAGGCGCCGAGGGTGAGAACAAGCGCGTCGCCGCCAAGCGCGCCAAGCAGGAGGCTGAGGCCAAAGCTGCTGCGGCCGCAGCCGCGGAGGCGGCGCGCAAGTCGGGCGCGGCGGCCATGGCGCGGGCGGCGGCGGCGGCGGCCATGGACCCCGTCTTCCAGCGGCAGGTGATCGGAAACTGGTTCAAGGCCAAGGCGGCGCGGCCCGGGCAGTCCAACGGCGAGGCGTGGCGCGAAAACCTGGCGCTGGTGTTCCAGCACGCGGACGACGACGGAAACGGCCTCGTGTCGCAGGCGGACTTCATGGCGCTGCTGGACGACCTGGAGCTCGACCTGAGCGACGAGGAGGCGGCGAGCCGGTTCGCCGAAGTCGACGTGGACGGCAGCGGCGAGATCAGCTTTGACGAGTTCGAGCGATTCTTCGAGGTCGTGATCCGTGACTGGCGTGCGCGGGAGGTGGGGATGGACGGCCGCATCCAGCACCAGTACCAGGCGCTCTTGACCCTCTTCGAGCCCGACGACGGCATCTTCGGGAACAACGGCGACGGGAAACGCAAGGGCTTCCTGCTGCTCATGTCCCGCAACGGCTACCAGTTTTGGTCGGACAAGGACCCTGCCGAGGCCAAGGCAGCGGGCCACTGGAGCGCGCGGCTCGGCTTCGACGACGCGCGCGAGGCGTTCGAGCTCGCCGCGGCGTACCAGACTGGCATCAAGGTGAGCGCAGGCGCGAGCGGGACCCGGGTCAGCCGTCTGGCCATGCTGCGCTTCGTGCGGGCCAATGCGCCCGAGGGGCTGACGCTCGCGGACGCCGACTTCGAGCGGCTCGTCTGGCGACCCTTCGTGACGCACCCGCGCTCGGCCGAGGGGGCGGACGCCAACGCCAACGAGGTGGGTCGGTCCGATGGCGGATCGGCGGTGAGCGGCCTGTCCACGGAGATGGACTTGGCGGGGTTCCGGGCCTTTGCCGGGGACGCAGCCATCAGCCGCTTCTTCCAGAGCCAGCTCAAGGAGCAGCGTTTGGCAGCGAGCGGGCGGCGCAAGCAGCAGGTGGGCTCCAAGGGCAAACAGGCGGCCAAGGCCGGCGGTGGCGGCGGCGGGCTCTTTGGCATGTTCGGCGCGGTGGGCGCGGGCCTGTTCGGGGGCGGGGGTGACGAGGGAGAGGCGCTGGACGAGGAGGCGGTGCGCGAGGCGTTCGACGCGGTGGATCTGGACGGGAGCGGCGACCTCGACATCGAGGAGGTGACACTGCTGCTGACGGGGGAGCTGGGCATAAGCGTGACCGAGGACGAGATTGGTGCGCTCTTTTTGAAGCATGACACGTCGGTGACCGAGTCCCTGGACTGCGAGCAGTTCGTCGGGTTGGTCAAGGACGCGCGCCGCCTGCTCGGCCTGCCAAAGGAAGAACGCGACGCGGAGCTCCTGGGCTGGGGCCGCACGCTTGGCGACGAGTCAAGCGACGCCGCCACCGCCGCGCGTCTTAAGGCCATGGCCGATCGCAAGAAGGCGGGGCAGGCGGAGCGCGCGGCCAAGGCAGCCGCCAGGGCGGGCCGGGAGATGTCCAAGAAGCTGACCAAGGACGAGTCGGCGAAGAACAAGGGCGACGGGCGGCACTTGCGCCGGGCGGCGTCGCGGAGCCAATACTCCGAAGGCACTGAAGCGGCGGAAGCGGTGGCGCGCATGAAGCGGGAGATTTCCTCCAAGCTGGCCGCGGGCGACTACCACGCCATAACGCCCGAAGACATCGTGGACCTCAAGACCAACGACGGTCGCAAACTCGAGGGCACCGATGAGGGGAACGACCACGGGGGGTACGGCGCGCCGGCCCCCGGGATTGAGGCCGCAGAGGACGATGGGTATGAGACGGAGGACTCGAAGGACGAGTGGAGCGACGAGGAGGGCTTCGAGGCCTTTGACGCGGCGCTCACCATCTCCAAGGAGCAGTCCGCCAAGATCTCGGGGGAGACGGCAAAGGCCACCCGCGAGGCCTTCGAGTCGGCCTCGCTCCGCGTCGGCGGCGCCAGCGGCGGGCAGCCCCGGCAGCGCAAGGCAGCGTACCGGGAGATCGAGGCGGACCTGGACACAGACCTCATGGCGGAGCTCAAGGCCGTCTACGACAAGAGCCTGTCGTCGGCGGACGCGGAGGGCATCGACGCGGACGGCTTCGTGGTGTCCATGCGCGAGTTGAAGATTGACGTGCCCGAGTGGAAGGTCAGAGAGACCTTCCTGGAATTTGACGCGGACGGCAATGGCGCGCTGGACTTTGAGGAGTTTGTTGAACTCTGCGCGATGCAGCTCGTCGCCAAGTGGACCGCGAAAGGCGGCAGCGCCTTCCGCGTTGGGGACGGCGACGTTGGGAGCAGCGGCGGCGGCGCGGCGGGGGCGGGGGCCAACCTCGTCAAGGCCAACGCAAAGCGCGCACTTTCCGTGGGCGAGATTATGGGCGAGGTCATGGACAACAAGAAGAACGAGGAGTACCAGCGCGCCAAGGCCAAGTTCCACGTTGAGGAGATCTTGCTCATCGAGGAGGCCTTCGTGCAGTTCGCGGAGCCGGCGAGCCGCCGCGGCCGCGTCAAGGTGCGGGACATGAAGGACCTCGCGCTCGCGCTGGGCCTCAACCCGCGGGACCACGACCTGGCGGTGCTGGCGGCCGAGGTGGATCCCCTCGACACGCGCACCATGACGCTGCCCGACCTCGTCAAGGCGCTGGCGCGGCTGGAGGGCATCTGGCGCAAGGTGGATGGGCAGTTCGCCGACTACCGTGCCGACCAGGAGGTGCTGAGCGATGCGCAGGTGCTTCTCGCCGCACGCGCCTTCCGCCGCTGCGTACGCGCCACTAAGTCCGAGCTTGCGGGGGTGCCCCTCATGGAGTCCAAGCTGGTGCCTGCGGCGTTCCGCCTGCTCGGGTTCGTGATCGACAAGGAGGTGGCCACGCTCTGGGTCATGGAGCTGCTGCTCGGTCCCGACGAGGCCGCGCTGGTAAAACCCACGCACATCATCGCGCGCGCGCATCATCGAGGGCGTTACAGCAGTTGAAGCATCGAGGGTTGTACAAGGAGTTTTGTAGTTTTTTTCTTCTTCTTGTTGTTTCCCCACTGTTGCGAATGAACTTCACGCGGTGTTCCCTGCGATAGGTTGCGGAGCGCGAGCGGCAGTTGGCCGAGTGGAGCGAGGAGGCGTTCGCGAGCCTCGAGCAGCGGCGGCGCGATGACCCCGACGGCGACCACGACCTCGAGGAGCCCCCGCCAGAGGTGGCCGGCTGGCAGCTCGAGGTGGCCACGGCGGCGCGGGCCCGGCGCTGGATAGCGCTCGGCGACCTGCTGTCTTTGCTGGGACGGTACCTGCACGACGTGGTGGAAGTACAGGTGGCGGACAGCGACGGGTCAAGCCTGGCGGGGAGCCTCATGGGCTCCACCATGGGCGGCCTCCTTGGCGGAAAGACCGTGCGCAAGACCGTGGCCCGGGCGCGCACCGTCGCCGAAGAGGAGGCGCTCCCGCAGATCGAGGCGCAGGCGCAGCAGGCGGCGAGCTACAACCTGCCCTACGACAGCGTGCGCATGGCCGCGTCCCTCTTCGAGGCCGTGGACAAGGAGAAGACGGGCCGGGTGGCGGCGTACCACCTCAAGATCATGTTCCGCCGTCTCAGCTGGCGCACGGGCGTCAAGCCCACCAACGGCCAGATTGACGACATCATCAAGGTGCTGGGCTTCTCGGGCTCCTCCGCCGAGCCGCTCACGGTGTACGACTGGCTCTTCATGGTGGAGTTCATCGCGAGCAACAAGAAGGAGAACTCGTTCTTCGGGCAGTTTGGGCGGGCCATCTCGAGCTTCGGGTACATGGATGTGGGTGCGGACGACGACGTGGAGGAGGAGCACTGGGAGAAGCAGCCGCTCGAAGGCTGGAAGAACTTCATGGCCACCATGCGCATCCAGGGCGTGGATGCGCCCAAGGAGAAGGTCAAGGTGCGGGCCTCCACTGCGGGGGCCTCAGTGGCGGGCTTCGCGCCCCTCGGCGACGGCAGCCGCCTCCGCCCGCCATCGTTCGACGACAAGGACGCGACGGCGAGCCGCGGCAAGGGCGCGGCGCTCGCGCTCACGCTTGAGGAGGCGGCCGCGGTGGCGGGCTGGAGCCACCAGGAGGAGCTGGAGCGGCTCATGAACAAGGGCAGCGGCGTGGGCGCGGCGGAGAAGGACCGCATGCGGGCGCTAATGGGCTGGCTGGCCGAGGCCGACAAGCTGGCCGAGCTCACTGGCCTCGGCGGGCAGCTCTCCCCCGACGACGCGGCGACCGTGAAGGACCTCATGGCCGCGGCTCGGGAGCGCGACTTTGACCGCGACGAAGCCCTGGCCCGCGCCAACGACAAGCTTAAGGCCGCGGGGGCCGACGGCGGCGACGAAGCAGTGGCGGCGGCGGCCAGCAGCGCGGCGGCGCCCGGGGACGAGTCACTGGACCCGGAGGGGGCGGCCAAGGCGGCGGGCGTGCTGGCCAGCCTGTCGGCCGCCGCCAAGGGCACCAAGGCCAAGGGCGTAGAGGGCGGGCTCGGCGGCGGGTTCAACGTAACCATCGGTGCCGACGAGGACGAGGAGAAGGGCGGCGAGGGGGCCGAGGAGACCAAGGAGGGGGGCGAGGACGAGGTCGCGAACGAGGCAGGGAGCGCGGCGGACCTTGCCAAGGCCCTGGCGCGGTCTGCGGCGGCCCGCGCCACCAAGGCCGCGGAGACGGCGGCCGACCGCGCGGCCTCGGCCACCTTTACCAAGTACTCGACGGGGGCGGGGGCCGCGGGGGGGGAAGGCCGCGGCGGCGAGCGGGGCGCGGCGCTGGCCGACGGCTTCATCACGGGGCAGCGAGCGCTCGTGGCGGCGCTGGGCGCGTGCGGCTTCGACCCCTCAACGGACCTCCGCGTGGCGCTGCTCGTGGACGCCTTCACCCAGGCGCTCCTGGCCCTGCCCGCCAACGTCCGGCTCGCCACGGGGGGCGGCGGCGGGGCCGCGGCGATCTTGATTGGCCGCGAGCACTTCCTGCGGCTCATCGAACAGTGCCGGCGCTTCCCCGTCCGGCAGCGGCGGGTGACCCGAGAGGATTTGGAACCCGAGGAAATCTTCGTGATCAGCGACCCACTGGCGCACGGCTTCGTGACCATGAAGAAGGTGCGCCGCATCGTCAGCTCCATGGGCCTCAACCCCCGGGACCCGGCCGTGGCGGCGCAGCTGCAGCGCCTCGGGCGGGAGTGCGCCGAGGACCACTACGTGGTGACGTACGATCGGTTCATCGTCTTTGTGGAGCGGTGCAGGCATGACCTGCAGGGCCTGGGGGTCGCCTCTGTCCTCGACGTGGACCTGTCCAAGGCCAGCCGCGCCGCGGCCCGGGATGTCAAGGCCACGCGCGCGGAGATGGCGGAGAAGAGCCGGCTGGCGGCTGAAGCGGCGGGCGTCGAGCTCGGGCCCCGGGCGCGGGCCAAGGCCAAGCAGCTAGCCGAGGAGGCCAAGGCGGGGGAGCTCGAGGGTCTGGCCGGGACGCGCGAGTACGTGGCGGCGCTGTCGGCGCTCCTGGATCAGACCGAGGACTGGGAGGCTAAGCCCCCCGCCGAGCGCGAGCGGGCTCTGAACCTGCTGCGCATCCATGTCCTCGAGGCGGGCAAGAGGCGCAAGTCCTCCGAGGGCGCCGCCCTTAGCCTCGAGAAGAAGATCGACCGGCTGCATGACCGCGCCATGCGGCAGACGGCCTACGCCCGCGAGTACGCCGTCGACAAGCTCAAGGCCGAGGCGGCGGGCGTGCCCCCGACGCCGCGCGCCCCTGCCCGGCCCCGTGAGCCGCCCTTGACGGCGCGCGTGATGGACCAGCTCGCCCTGAAGCGCGAAGAGCAGGCGGCCGAGGTGAAGAAGCTTGCCAACGCTGCCGCCTCCGAGGCCGACTTCCGGGCCAAGCACCACATCCCCGCCGAGCCGTCCTCGGCGCCCTCCGCCGGGGTCTTCGACAAGAAGGGCTACATCAAGGAGCTCAATGGAAAAGCGGCCGAGGCGCGCAAGGCCTTCGAGGCCCGCGCCAAGGATTTTGACCCGTACGCAGAGGACCCGAGCGCGCGCGCGGCGCTCGAGGATGCCGCCAAGAAGTGCATCCGCCTCTACGTCCAGATCGGGGGGCTGGAGCCCATTCCGTCGGCCCCCACCTTCAACATCGGCATGGTGCACAAGCGCCTCGGCAACCTTACGGACGCGGTGGCGTGCTTCGAGAACGTGATCGACGTAGACCCGACGGGCAAGTGTGCGGACACGGCTACGGCCTGGGACCTCAAAGGCACACTGCTTCTCCAGCTGGGCGCCAAGCCCGCGGACGTGGCGTACTGCTTCGGGCAGGCCATCGCGCTGGCCCCCGCGGACGGGCTCTTCAAGAAGCACCTGAGGGACTGCGAGGCCGCGGCCCTCGACCCCATGCATGGAGTAAAGGAGGGGCCGGGGGGCGGCGAGTTTGGAGGGGCGGCGGTGGGGGCCGCGGAGGGCGAGGCGAAGAAGAAGAAAAAGAAGAAGACGAAGAAGTGAGCGAGTTCGAGAAGTGAGTTAGGGTGGGAGGTGCGCAGTGCAGTCAAAGACAGCGGAAAAAACGAGCAGGGATATGGAAAAGCGCGAAAATAAAAAAATTACCGGCGTCGGCGCCCGTGACCCGTAGCAAGGCTACTAGGGACCTACGTAGCGAAAGCCGGTGTTTGTCCAATATCCAACTAACCCGGTTTGTCCTTTGTCCAATTGGCATTTAACTAATTTTCACCAATCACCAGGACTTTGCTCTCTCGAGAACTTGACTGAGGGGTAAGAGAGAAGGGGCTCAGAGCCTAGGACAAAGGCATGGGAAAGGGTGAGAGAGGGGGGTAATGAGAAAGGGCGTG